>JGI24721J44947_10007793_pt1 | contig 14149 bp, 12 predicted proteins | sample YelNatPaOPGAMG01_FD_44947 | JGI IMG/M metagenome (IMG submission 44947)
TCTTTCGTTACCTTTGAAAATTTCATTCCTTCCGAAGCAGATATCCATTCGAGTTTCACTCTTTCTGGTTGCAATCCAAGTGTAGCGAGAATTGTTTTTAACATGGCAATTCTTCGCCTCGTATAATAATTCCCCTTCTGGTAGTGACAGTCGCCGGGGTGACATCCTGCAACTAAAACCCCATCTGCTCCCTGAATAAGTGTTCGAACGATAAGTGCCGGGTCTACTCTTGAGGAGCACATAACTCTAACAACCTTTATGCAGTCTGGAACTTCAAGTCTCAGAGTCCCTGCAAGGTCAGCACCTGTATAAGAACACCAGTTGCATAAAAATGCTACTATGGTAAGTTTTTGTTCACTTAAATCGCTCAATGCACTACCTCCTCTAATTCATCTTCTTTGAAAACTGTAAGGGGTGGCTTTTGCTCTAAATTGCTTCCGGGAGAGTAATTAAAAAGTTCCTGAACACTTTTTGCAACAAAATTGAAGACTGAACTCACATCTATCTGTGAAGGACATGCTTCTGTACATGCTCCACAACCTGTGCATGCAAAAGCCATGTGGGTCATTCTCCCTATATGAAAAAGGAGGGGAGAATACGGGAGAGGAATCTTCAATGCTCCTGTTGCTCTCAGAAAAGTAGTTGCTGGCTCGATTTCCATTGCCTCAGTTTTGAATGAACATTGCTTGCAGTAACAGGCAGGACAAATTTCACTGCAAGCCCTGCACAATTTACAGGATGAGAAATAAGAATTTATGGCACCAGGTCCCTCTTTTGCAAAATTAAAATCTGATAACCATTTTTTATATGCTTCTTCCCTTATTTTTACTGATTTTTGGACAATCTCTTTTCGATGAGTTATTTCTTCTTGAGATGCCTCTTTGAGGTTTAAATCCTGCATAATATCGTTTCCCCGTTCAGATACAGGTAGGAATATAACCCTGTCGCCAAAACCAAACATTCCTGCTATTATATCAGCCCCTTCAAACTTTGCTGATGAAATGCATCGTTTGCAGACCTCTCTTCCCCCTTCAATAACATCCCCTTTTTCGAATGCATCTTTTAGTTTTAAATGGTGGTTATTTGTTGAGCAGTCATTAGCCTTGATTGCTGGCAGAGTTCCAGCACAATCAACTCCTAAAATTATGAGATTTGAATCATTAACCTGATTTATCTTTTTTAGTTCAACAAGGCTTCGTATTTCACATGGTCTCATTACAACAAGTGTTGGTTCAGGAAGTGGACCTAACCTTGTGAGCCTCGAAACCGGTTGAGCCATATTGCATACAAATCTAAAGTAAAGAGGTCGCGTCATTTCAAGAAGTTCAGTTGATGTTACAAGAACAGGTTCTATTCTTCCTGCACTACTGCGGGAAAGCATAATAGCAGCACGAATTTTAGAGTGACTCATTAGTTTCGAGGTAAGTTCTCTTATTGCCTCCCCGTAACAATCTTTAATTTCTATTTTCCAGTTTTTCATTTTATCTCATCTTATCCCATCTTATCCCATCATAAAACCGAGGATACCATCCACCTCGGCGCCCAGCTCCCTGTGCGTAAATCCCAATTGGTCTGCAATATTCCCTGGACATGATGAGGCACAGCATCCGCAACCCTTGCAACAGGTTTCATCTACTATTGCAATTTTATTTTTTTCGTCAATGGTTATGGCTCCAGCAGGGCATACGCTTGCGCAGATACCGCACCCCGAACAGAAATCCCTGTCAATTTTTGCTATGCAGGGTTCGAGTTCTATCTCTCCTTTATCAAGAAGGCTCAATGCACCTAATCCTGCATTTGCTCCGTGTGACACACTCTCTGTTATGTCTTTTGGACCCTGTGATGCTCCTCCAAGGAATATTCCTTCCTCAAAGGTGCTGGCAGGTCCCAATTTTAAATGCCTTTCGAGGAAAAAACCATCTTTGCTCCTTGGAACTTTCAAAATACTGGAAAGCAAAGCAGAATCTCTCCGCGGCACCATTCCAACTGAAAGAACAACCATATCAACAGGGAGTCTTATTGTCCTTGAGATTAGTGTGTCCTCNGCTTCGACGACAAGCTTACCATCTTCTTCAGGGTCATTTTTTNTGCCGGGTTTTACTGCTGAAACTCTACCTCTTATGAAACGAACCCCTTCTTTCTGAACTGCTTCATAAAATTCTTCATAACCTTTACCTGTAGCCCTTATATCTATGTAAAAGCATGTGACAGAAGCACCCGTTTTTTCTCGAATAAGGTGAGCAATTTTAAGTGAAACCATACAGCAAACCCTGCTGCAGTATTCGTTTGTGTTATGGTCCCTTGAACCCACGCAGTGAACTATTGCAACACTCTTAGGATTTTCACCTTTCGAGGTGAGAATTTTTCCTTCTGTTTGTCCTCCTGCATTGGACATTTTTTCAACTTCCGCAGTCGTTACAACATCTGGATAAACACCATAACCAAGATTCTTCATTTTTCCTGGATCAAAAGTTTCATAACCTGTTGCTACGATGATAGCACCTGTTTGAATTTCTATTTTTTCTTCTTTTTGTCCAAAATCAATTGCTTTTCTTTCGCAAACTTTTTCGCAAATTCCGCAACCTGCGGTTTTAAAGTGAATACAGGATGAAGGGTCAATTAATGCAACCGACGGAACTGCCTGCCTTGTGGGGATATGAACCGGTGATTTTGGTCCTAAAGCAAGTTCGTCATGCGGAATCACTCGACCTGAAGAATCTTCAATAGTTATATTTCCTGTCGGACAAAATTTTGCACAGGTTCCACAGGTGATGCACTCTTTAGACGGTTCATCAAATGGGGTCTGGACGACTCGTTCGTTTCCCCTCCATGCAAAATCTATTGCTCGCTTGTTGACAATTTCACTGCAACCTCTAACGCATAATCCACACAATATGCATTTTCCGGATAATTTTTCAAACCTGGTTTCATAAACCCCATAACGAGCCGCATATTTTTTGAGTTCTTCAGAATCAGGTGCCATGGCAAGGAGAAGTTCAAAGGTAATTTTTCTTTTTTTGATGATGCTCTCTGTCTGGGTTCGGACGACAATTCCTGATGACTTCAAAGGGTAGTTGCACGAAGTTGCTATTCTTTTTTTCCCGTCAGGAGTTTCAATTTCGACAAGGCATAGCCTGCATGAAGCGTATGGACTAACAAATTCATTCCAGCACAGGTGCGGGATATCAAAACCTGCTTTAATTAAAACTCCAAGTAAATACGCTCCCCGTGGAGAGGTTATCTCCCTTCCATCTACAGTTATTTTAACAAAATCATCCATTTAGTTTACCTAACTATTTTTCCCCCAAGTTTTATTAACCTTTTACTCGGGACTCGCACAGCGGGACAGGAGTTCCAGCACTCACCGCACCCATTGCATTTTTCCTCGTTAATGTATCTTGGTTTTTTTAAGAGGGTAAGTGTATATTCACCTGCTCTGCCTTTCAGTTCCACTACTTCTGTCATACTGAATATTTTGATATTAGGATGTGCTCCAGCCCTTACCATACGGGGTGTAAGTGTGCAGGCTGCACAATCGAGAGTTGGAAATGTTTTGTCGAAATACCCCATATGTCCCCCAACTGTTGGTTCTTTTTCGATAATAAATACTTTTTTACCTGCATCTGCAATGGCAAGGGCTGCGGTGAGCCCTGCAACTCCTCCGCCAATCACTGCAACTTCCTGCCTTACAGGAAGAATTCTTTTTGGAAGCGGTTTATGCATTCTAAGACGTGCAACACCTGCAGAAATAATAACCTTTGCTTTAGAAGTTGCTTTCTCGGTTTGAGATGTCACCCATGAAACATGTTCACGAATGTTTGCCATCTGAAGCATGAAAGGGTTTAAACCTTCGTCCGAGGCAGTTTTTCTAAATGTTCCCTCATGCATTAAAGGAGAGCATGATGCAACCAGAACTCTGTCAATTTTACCGCTTCGAATATCATCACGAATGAGGTTTTGCCCTGGCTCTGAGCACATGAACTTATAATCTCTTGAAATTTCCACCCCTTTGAGTTTTGATGCAAACGAAACAAGTTCATCTATCTTTACTTTTGATGCAATATTTTGTCCACAATGGCAGATATAAACTCCTATTTTTGGTTGGGGGATATTTTCTAAACTTGTTGTAGAAAAGAAATCTTCCATGTTTTATTCTTCCAAAATTTAATAAAAAACCACCTTTTAGAAAAGGGGTAGTTTAAAGAAAGTTTTTTTAAGGTGTGAATTGCTTATTTTGTCCGTTTCTTTATTCTTTAAATTTTGCGACGATAAAATTTTACTTGTGAATTGCCCTGCTGAAAGCATCAAGAGATGCTTCTGCAATTGCTTCTGATAGAGTGGGATGGGGGTGGATAGTTTGAGCAAATTCTTTTGCTGTCATCTGCGCATTAATTGCCACCTCTATTTCACTTATGAGTTCTCCTGCATTTACACCTGCGATTGTGCCTCCAAGAATTTTCCCACTTTTTGCTTCGCATATTATTTTTACAAAACCTTCAGTTTCGTCTTCAGCAAGTGCCATTCCTGACGCTGAAAATGGAAAATTTCCAATTACAGTATCCATCCCCATTTNTTCTGCTTGCTTTTTTGTAAATCCAATCTGAGCAATTTGTGGAAAAGAATAAACAACCTGTGGAATTAATAGAGGGGTGCTTTGATTTTTTATCCCTGCAATTGATTCGACTGCTATAATTCCTTCGTGTGATGCCTTATGAGCAAGAAGGGGTGGACCGGAAATGTCTCCTATTGCATAAATTCCTTCAACTGAAGTTTTCATATTTGAATCTGTTTCTATAAAACCATTGCGAATATTTATTTGAATTGAAGAATCCCAGAGATTTTCAATGCAGGGATTTGTGCCAGCAGTTACAAGAACTTTTTCGGCTGTAATTTCTCCCCGATTGCCTTCCTCATTTTGCCAGAAAACTTTAATTAAAGAACCGGATTTTTCTATCGAAGTAATGCGGGTTGCAGTCATTATGTTAATTCCTCTTTTTCTGCACGCTTTTTCCACAATCCCAGCAGCATCTTCGTCTGCAAATGGAAGTATTCTATCGAGAATTTCTATTACCGTTACCCTGCTTCCACAGGCTGACCAGATAAGACCAATTTCTATCCCTGCTGCACCTCCCCCAACTATTACAACTTCCTCGGGTGGGGTTGTTATTTCAAGTGCCTGGGTAGTAGAAATTATTTTCTCTCCATCAAATGGAGCAAAGGGGAGTTCTTTAGGTTTCCCGCCTGTTGCAAGAATTATATTTTCTGTTTCTATCTCGCAAATTCCTTCAACTTCAACTAAAAGAGTGGGATGGCTGGTGTAGTGTTGTAGGTTTTTTGTGGTTAAAGGGTCATGAAGCACCTCTTTACCAGTTTTTTTTACTCTTCCCCTTCCATATATAATTTCTATACCATTTTTCTTTAAAAGAAATTCTATACCATTTCGAAGTCTCTTTATTATTTTTTTTGAGCGTTCAACTGCTGACTTGAGGTCAATTTTAACCTCTCCGTCTATTCTTAATCCATAATCCTTATGCTTTAATGAAATTTCTTTTGCCTTTACAGTCTGAAGGAGTGATTTTGTCGGGATGCACCCTCGATTGAGGCAGGTGCCACCGAGCCCGCTTCTTTCCATTTCCACAAGGATTGTTTTGATTCCAAGTTGTCCTGCTCTAATTGCAGCCACATATCCCCCGGGACCTGCACCCAAAATCGTAAGTTTTGAATTTTTCTTTTCCATGGTAAATGCTCATGGGCAAAATTTGCCCCTCCTCAGAAATTATAATTTTAATTTATGGATTCCTGCTTTCGCAGGAATGACATGTAAAAACTTTTGCAGGAATGGAGCTATTACCACTCCTTCGTCATTCCCGTCCCTGTTTTCACGGGGATAAACTCTAGCGGGAATCCACTATGATTTATATGGTTTTTTAAGTTAAAATTTATTGATGTCACATTCTTATTAATAAACTTAAAACAGATTATAGAGTAATTTGCAAGTCCAAAATCTGAAAAGAACCATCAGCGAGTGCATTTACCGTTGATTTACCATTCAAAACTTTGAATAATTATTATACCTTTCCTCTTTGCTTCCTTTATTATCTCTGGGTCAGCATAGTGGGTTATAATTATCTTTTGGATTTCTTCTTTTCTATATTTTTGTCGAACAACTTCTTCTATCTCATCTAATTGCTCCCAGATATCTTTCTCATCGATTTCTTGCTTTTTTTCTTCCCTCTCTGCTTCAAGTCTCATCTTTGCTTCACCAATAATAATGATGTCCCTGCCATTTTTCTTACCTTTTCCTAAAATATTTATCTCTCTTCCATTAATTTTTGTTCTGATGAATTTTTCTTTAACTTGAATTCCGTATGTTTTTTCCAGAAAACCTGGAAGCATTCTGAATGCTTCGTTTTCAAAACCATAACTTAAAGTTCGAGATAAGCCACCAACCCTCTTGTTGGTATTTTTTAATGCCATTGTCAGGTTTTCTATTTCCTTTTCTGTCCTTTTTTGAGCCTCAGCAAGTTCTTCAAGTCTTGTTTCTGTTTTCTTTTGAGCTTCGGCTNNNTTGANCTTCAGCAAGTTCTTCAAGTCTTGTNTCTGTTNTNTTTTGAGCTTCAGCAAGTTCTTCAAGTCTTGTTTCTGTTTTCTTTTGAGCTTCAGCAAGTTCTTCAAGTCTTGTTTCTGTCCTTTTTTGAGCCTCAGCCAGTTCCTTTACAATTGCCTTCAGATCATTGAAATCGCTTCTTTTAACTAAACTTTCGTAAGATAAGTATATTACTTCTCCGAGAACTTCTGCTTGATTGGAAGGAAATACTCCTTCAAGTTTTTTTCTTATTTCTTCTTTTGATACCATATTAATTTTACCTTTATAAAAATATATTATTACAAAAAATAAAAGAAATTAAAAGAAAAAAATTACAATTTTGCGTTGGTGGCTCAGAATAACCCATCCAGGGAGATTCAGAAATCATCTGTGAAGAACAATAGATTTTTCCTAAAAATGATTTTTTTGTTGCTCGATTTTTTGTTTCGCTTGACGATCGGTTGGATTGCTGTTATAAGAATTTTAATACAAATGCTGGAATTTGCTGGTTAGCCGGAGTGGTGGAATTGGCATACACGCCGGACTCAAAATCCGGTGGAGTTTAACTCCATGCGGGTTCAACTCCCGCCTCCGGCACTAACATTTAAAACGGAGAACCGGTTTATTTCCAGAAACCAATTGAGAAACCTGCGTTAAAATAACCGGGGGCGGCGTCAAGCCCTGCTGAACCACGCAAGGTCATTTTTGAGGAGCCCCAGCAGATTGAAAATAATTTCAAATCAAAACCAAAAGTTCCATGCCCACGATATCCAAGTCTTTTGAATCGCGATGGCTCTGCATAGCCCCCAAGCCTTATAATGAGTCTGTCTGCCCATACTTCGGATTCTATACCACCATGAATTGAAACTGTCGGCGATTCTGTGCTTCTTTTCCATGTTTGAGTCAAAAAACCCTCCATTCCAACTCCATCTTTTGTTCCTCCTACCAGGTTTATATCAAATGAAATTAAAATGTATCGCCTGTCTATTTCGCTCCTTCCCATCAAATATTCTGTTTGCCACGGAGACCATGCATAAGTTCCATCGGTCATTGGAACCTTATTGGAATATTCATAATTTCGCTTTTCAAGGTTCCAATCTTCGTTCCATGGGAGTTTTCCAATAAACCATGCAAAACCCAATCTGAATGTCCATGGATGAGAGATACCATTTGGAATTGCAAGTCCTTCACTGCTACAATTTTCACCTGAAAGAATTTTTTTTATTGTTGAACCATTTTGCTTGGTGCATTCAACTACACCATAATCCCACATTTTGTGAACCCCGGGCATTGGCAGGTGAATGCTTGCGCCTATTCTAAGTGGTATTCTCTTTATTCGAAATAAAATTCCTCCTATTGCTCCTGCATATAAAAACCCAAGGGAATTATTTTTCATTTCCTGTACATGGATGTTTAAAAAGTCAAACTGAAGTCCAACTCCTGCCACAATAAAATCCTGTTTGAAATTATAGCCGAATGCTACATCTACGGTTCCATGCCATACATTTGCCTGTCGTCCACTTCCATCCACAAGTATGTACCTTTGGATTTTTGTAGTTCCGCCTCCTCCTGCTGATCCTGCTCGCAGAGACGCAAAAAGAACACCAGCAATAAAATTGCTATAATCAAAACTTCTGTCTTTGTCGTTATCGTAATCCATATCTTCACCAACGAAAAGTCCGGGCTTAAGATATGCGTAACCAACATCGTAATCAAAGAGATATTGTGAATACCACACCCTCTGAGCAACTGATGCTGGGTTTGCCTCTATTCCCTGAGACCTCTCCGCTATTGCTGTGTAGGCACCTCCTAAGGATACTACCCGAAGCGATCCTAATTGCAGCCCATTATATGTATCAATGACATAGTTATTAGAATCTATGCGTGTGGATTGTGAATTAGCTGGATAGGTTCTGAATAAAAATACTACAAATCCTGTAACTATGATTAAAAGTAGTTTTTGTTTTTTCCTCATATAAAAGATTTATATAGCAAGAGGATAACGCCGAACCTTTTCTCTGTACCATATAACAGGTCCTGGTTGTCCTTTTAAAGAGTAGCCGTCGAGCGGTTCATCAGAATTTGGAAGGACACAATCACGAACCATTCCAAGGTGACCTTTATTATACTGACAAAGAGTAACATCAACAATGTTTCTGAGAAGTGTAACAAGAAAAAGAGATGCTTCCTGCTTGACGAGTGTGTCTTTCATTGCAGTTCCTACAAACAGCGATTTTACCCCATATTCTCCCAATTTTTTGAGGTCTGGCCTTTCGCCAAACAACTCATAACCATACACGCCATCGATAATAGGATATCTGTATGTTAGATTTGTTAGTTGTATGATTTTATATGGCAAATGAAGTGTCTTATTGAGCCAGTACCACATTTTGAGAGCACCTTTCGACGGTTTTCCATTATCGCACATCATCAAATCCCTTAACATCTGGCTCCATGGATTGTTGGCTTCAGGATTGCCGTACTCAATGACAGCTCTCATTATATCTCCATGAATCACTTTTCTTCCGGTAGGCAAAATTACTGCTGCGTCATCAAGGGTTATTTTCGATGGAAGGTGGTGGTAATTATCGTAAAGTGTACCAACATCAGTAGGGTCAATTGGTGCCACTCCAAGAAGACCATAAGCAGCAACGCCCTTCAGTTTTCCAGTAGCAAGTGCTCTTAATGAGCACTCGCCCCCCTGGCAATATCCACCAAGTATCACCTGGGTATTCCCAAAGTATTTTGCTGCCTCAATACACATTTCCCGTGTATCGAGGATGTGGTCTTCCATGCTCATGTCCTGAACTTCCACATGTTTGAGTATGTCTTTGTTTACTATAACACCAGTAGGAATTCCTCTATCAGAGAGGTAATGAACGAAACTTCTTCCTTTTTCCCATGCAAGGACTCCCGGATTTAAAATCATCGGTGGAATCATAATAAGTGGCACTTTGTCTCGCATGTCTTTGAAATCTCTCACCAACCATAATTCAACTCGTGGAGTTTCCGCTAACTTCATCCACTGCCCATCATCAAACTGAAAGCCAAATTCTTTTTCTACTTCCTCGTCGTATTTCCCAGTTTTCATTTCGATGAATGATAGCAATTGTTCCCTTTTTCGGTTAAAATATTGCAAAATGTCCTCTTTATTGCCATTACTTTTTAAGAAACCTCCGACGAAAGGGTTGAGCATTAAATAAGGGTTCATTTTAACCAGAGTGTATGCCCAAGCGGATCCAAATGCTACAATTTCCTTCGAAATAAAATTCATAGTATCCTTAAATGCTCCCCTTTCTCCTTCGAGCATCCTCATCATATGAAATGGCATTATCTCAATAAAATCTTTCATGTCATCACTCAAAAAGTTCATCAGGTTAAATTCGTGTTTTTGCATAATTGGTTTAACTCCTTTTCTCCGCCTTTTTAAATTTCCCCTTTTCCAATTTGCAAAATTTCCCTAAATTTAAATTTATTTTATCAATCTGTCAAACTAAAAAATTAAAAAAATCATTGTTTTTTACCACAGATTTTTCGTAAAAATATTTGTATGGAAAAAAGCGCTCTGATTTATCTTGTAAGACACGGTCAAACCGAAATGAACAAAGAAAAAGTTTTTCGTGGCAGGCTCGACCCTCCTTTGAATTTGATAGGTCATGAGGAAGGGAGACTCTGTGAAAATTTCTTTAAAGGAATTTCGTTATCTTTTATTTTTTCAAGTCCGCTACTCAGGGCTGTTCAGACAGCCCAGCATATTGGAAAGACAAGGAATCTTGAACCTGTTATTAAAAGAGAGCTTATTGATATAGATTTTGGACGCTGGCAGGGTCTAACTGAGAAGGAGGTTATGAGAAAGTATAAAAAGTTGTTCAAAGAATGGAAAAGAAACCCTCAAAAAGTAAAATTTCCAGGGGGTGAAAATTTTAGCGATGTGGTTGATAGGCTAAACCTGTTTTTATCCTTTATAAAAAAGAATCAATGTGGATTATGTGGAGTAGTTGTAACCCATAGAGTGGTTTGTAAACTCCTCGTTTGCATGTTGTTACAGATTCCCTTGAAAAATTTCTGGAGTATAAAAATTGATACTGGCAGTATATCTTTACTTGAAATATCTCCTGACAGGATGGTTGTTCATTTTCTTAACTTTACTGCTCATCTTGCGGATTTAAAGGCTGACCGACCCAATGTCGATTTTTGATTTTCATTGCGATCGCAAATTTTAAGACCAAGGTTTTCCGCGAGTTTTTCTATTGTTGAAAGCAAAGAGAGGTCTTTTTCTATGAGGTTTTGTATTTTTTTGTAAGCGCTCACAATTGTACTATGATTTTTTCCACCAAATTTGTTTGCTATTTCTGGAAAGGACATCCCGAGTGACTCTCTGCATAGGTACATTGCAATTTGCCGTGGCAATGTCACCATTTGATTTCTTCCCCTCCCTTTTAAATCCGATGATTTCAATCCATATGATTCAGCAACAAGCCTGATGATATCTTCGTGAGTTACTCTTGCTACCCCTCTGGGAGTTACATGAGATAGCGCTTCTTTTAAAAGTTTATCGAATTCTTTCGTTCCATAAATTTTCGATTGTATTTGAATTTTAGTTAGCACTCCTTCGATTTCCCGGATGTTAGTTTCACATGACATGGCAATTTTATTCCGAAGTTCTTCTGATAGATCAATTCCAAGATTTCGAGCCTTATAATCAATTATTTTTATTCTGGTAGAAAATTCAGGAGGGTTAATTCCTGCTACTATACCCCACTCGAACCTTGAGCGGAGTGTTTCATCAATTTTTTCTAAATTTGACGGGGATTTATCGCTGGAGATAACAATTGTTTTTCCTGAGTGATAAAGGTCGTTGAAAATGTGAAAAAATTCTTCCTGTGTTTTTTGTTTACTTGCTATAAACTGGATATCATCAATAAGGAGTATTTCACATTTTTTCCTGTAATAGTCCCTGAATTCCTTCATGTTTCCAGAGGAGATGTTTTCTATGAAATGATTCATAAAAGATTCTGCAGAAAGGAAAATAACTCCCTGTGCTTTATTTGCTTTTCGCCTTTCGTTCAATATTGCTCGAAGGAGATGAGTTTTACCGAGACCTGTTCCACCATATATAAAAACTGGAGAAACTGTGTTTTCTGCATCGCTTGCTACCATTCTGGCAACGCCCGCAGCGAGTCTGTTTGATTCTCCTGTAACGAAATTTGCAAAAGTAAATTTTTCCTCCCATAAAGAATTTTCGGAAGAATTTTGTTTTTGTTTAACTTTGCTTTTGCATTTGTGCAGAAACGAAGCATTTGCTCCATTTCCGTCAGAAGAGTTACTTATGATTTTGAGTTTATAATCCTTTCCATCAAGCTTACTTAATTCTTGAATTATAATTTTTCCGTACTTTTGTTCAATCCATTCTCTGGTAAAGTCATTTGGTACGGTGATTTCAATTTCAGCATCCTTTATTTTAACGCTATGAATTTGCCCGAGCCACATATCAAGACTCTTTCGGTTTTTTCCCTGTATCAGTGCCTCTATTTTTTTCCACTTATCGGGGAAAGAGTTATCATGTGTGGACATTGTCATTTTAAAATCCCATTTATAATCGCTTGTGAGTCTCTTTTTAAAATCATGGGTAGACTTGTATTTCAAGATGCGGAAAAAGAATTTTAATAAACTATTGAAATATAAGGGTTTTTTGCACAGGTATTTTTTCAATTTTTTTTGGACTTTTTAAGTACATATGTTCATACATGCATAACTATTGGGAATTTCAAAAAAATCTAAAGCGCTGTAAAGTCCATTTTTGACATAATCTGTAAATCAGGATTTCCTTTTATCATTTCAGAAAGTCATCTTTTTATGGGGATTTGCTTTGCATTGGTTTTGCAAATTTATGATTTTATCGGCATGAAAAAATATTTACTTTTTGAAATGGCTTTTTATCTCAATCTCATCAATCATGAAATGGCAAAATACGATTTGATGCGTTTAAAATCAGTGTTGGAAAAATTTTTTCCGCATGATTACGAATATTAGAAAAACAAGGATGAATTTTAAATAGAATTCATGAGGGTTTGAAAAATCATGATACTCATCTGCAACTTCAATTTTGCATCCGTTTTGTTTCTTACCTGAAGGGTACATGGTGCACAATCCATCAATGTCGTCGATTTCTAAGGTTCTTTTGGAAGTATCGCATGGTTGAGTATATGGAAACATTGTCGATCCAGGTACATTGCTTTCATCAAACCCTAACATATGTCCTGCTTCATGTGTCATTGTGTTTTGTATGTCGTGAAGTCCGTTACAATCTTCTCCATTCAGTACAGCGAAAGAAAATAGATAACCGTTAAAGGCAACATCGCAGTCCAGTATTTCTCCAGTTTCCTCGTCATATGAAACCACTGTAAGAGCAAGTGCTTCTTGCGGGTAACCTGGGTCCCATGAGTCATCGCACCATGTAATTAAATTTTCATTTTCTCCATCAGGATTATAACCTATTTGATCGCATCCATTATCTGTAATTCCTTCCTTTACAAATTCCACATCTGAGCATTCTACATCGTTCCATGTCTTGAACGCTGTTTCTATGGAAGATTCGAGTACGGAAAAATCTGCAATATCATCTGATCCTCTGGATGATATTTTCCATGGTATCTTATCATCTGGTTGATGAAAAAAAACGGTTCGGAAAAATCTGCAATATCATCTGATCCTCTGGATGATATTTTCCATGGTATCTTATCATCTGGTTGATGAAAAAAAACGGTTTTCCCGTCAGGATTTTGAGCAGATGCCTGTTTCCATGAGAGTGCCTGAGTAGAAATGCTCAGGGGAAAACAGAGCAAAATTAATCCAAATCTTATGGAATTCATAGTTGCCTCATTTTATTGTTTTAATTGAAATGTGGTTTTTGCTGGTGAATTTGTGGAGGTGTTGGAGAAGGTAGTGTCATGAATGACTACTTCGTCTTTTACAGCTTGCCAGAAAACTTCAAAGGGCATAGGTTCCTGAGGAAGAGGATTTTCTTTATCAACATTTCCTTCAATTTTTGCGAAATGGTAATTTCCCATCAGGATTACCATTTCCTTGCCTCCCTTTTTGTCTTTTTCTACTTTCAATTTTCCTTGATTCATCCCAACTACCCTTAATTTTTCTTTTTGAAAACGCAAAAATGCAATAAATTTTTCCCCGATTTCAAACTCAGCTTCTCCATTTACTCTGACTATTACACCATTTACTTTACCCCCAAGTGTTACAATCACCACAGAATCTTGAGCATTTATCCTGTCGCATCCTTTTACACAATCTAAAACTTTTGCGAGAGTTTCTGTTAAGGGAAGATTTTTATTAGGGATATTTTTTTTTGAGATTACTTTACCTAATATTATAACATCTGATTTTTTTACGATATCTTTAAAAGAGAGTTTAATAATCTGTGAAGCGTTTTCTTCTGCGGGATAAAAAGTTATTAATGTAATAAAAATTAATATGAAAATGACTAAATTACAAACTCGAATTGTTTTTTTCATAAAAATATTATAGGTAATAAATTCAATTTGTGCA
>JGI24721J44947_10007797_pt1 | contig 14149 bp, 8 predicted proteins | sample YelNatPaOPGAMG01_FD_44947 | JGI IMG/M metagenome (IMG submission 44947)
AGACGTAAATTTCACCGTATACTCACCTTCCTGAGAAACAGAATATGTAGTTCCTGTTGCTAATGACTGGCCAGTTGCTACATCAAACCATTCAAACGTACCGGCAAAGCTTCCTGTAATATTGGCAGTCAATGTGATATTGCCTCCTGCACATGTTGGTGTATTGCCACCTATTGAAACAGACGGAACAGGATCGATATTTACATTAAGTGTAAATGAAGTACCCGGACAACCTGCAAAAGAAGGAGTTATTGTATATACAGCTGTAGCTTGATTCTGTCCTCCGGTTGTATTATCTAATTTCTGGCTTATTGTAGAACCTGAACCTGAACCACCGCCGGAGAAGTCCGTTCCCGTAGGAGCAGTCCAGGAATACGTTGTACCATTAGGAACATTAGAAGGAGTAACACTGAATGATGTACCGCTGCAAATTAATTGATCAGGTACGCTTGCTATAGAAGGAACCGGATTAACCGTAACTGTTAATGTAAAGGCATCGCCTGCACAAGTACCGGAAGTTGCTGTTGGTGTAATGATGTATACAACATTTACCGGTGATAAGGTAGCATTGTCTAATGTTTCTGTGATAGGACTTGTTGAACCTGCACCTGCTGCATTGCTGATACCCGTTACAACATCTCTTGTCCAGTTATATGTTGCACCTACATTACTTGTAATGCCATAACTTAATGCAGCATCGCTACAAGTACTTGTAGCAGCTGAAGAAGTAATAACCGGTTTTGGATTTACTGTTACTATGATAGATGTTGCAGTACCTGCACAACCATTAGATGTTGGCGTTACTATATATTCTACTGTACCAGCACTTGATCCGGCATTTGTCAATTGCTGAGCAATCGTTGAACCATTATCTGCTGTCTGACCGGTTACTCCACCTGTAACCGCACCGATTGTCCAGGCAAATGTAACTGGTGATGCTGCAGATGTTAAACTGATTGAGGTAGTTTGACCTGTACAGATTGAAGCCGTAGTTGCAGTTGTTAGTGTTGCTACAGGATTAATAGTAACTGTAATTGTTTTTGTTGTTCCTGCACAACTGCCGAATGTTGGTGTTACCAGATATTGTACCGTACCAACTCCTGCACCGCTATTGGTTAGTGTTTGTGCGATGCTTGTACCATTACCTGCTGACTGGCCGGTTACTGTACCGGTTACTGTACCAATTGTCCAGGCAAATGTAGCAGAAGCCGTTCCTGAAGTTAAACTGATTGCGGTCGTTGCACCTGAACAAATAGCTGCAGGATCTGTTGTTGTTACTGTTGCTACCGGATTAATAGTAACTGTAATTGTTTTTGCTGTACCCGCGCAGCTGCCAGATGTTGGTGTTACGATATATTGTACCGTAGCAACGTCTGTACCACTGTTTGTTAATGTTTGTGCAATGCTTGTACCGTTGCCCGCTGCTTGTCCGGTTACTGTACCTGTTACCGTACCGATTGTCCATGCATACGTAACAGAACCAGTTCCTGATGTTAAACTGATCGCTGTAGTTGCTCCTGAACAAATCGCTGCAGGGTCTGTTGTTGTTACTGTTGCTACCGGACTTACAGTAGCTGTAATTGTTTTAGCTGTTCCTGCGCAACCACCAAATGATGGTGTTACAATGTATTGTACTGTACCGGCAGCTGTTCCGTTATTGGTTAATGTTTGCGCAATGCTTGTGCCGCTTCCTGCTGACTGACCGGTTACTCCGTTTACAGTACCAATGGTCCATGTGTATGAAGCAGAAGCCGTTCCTGATGTTAAATTGATTGCTGTAGTTGCACCTGAACAGATTGCTGCAGGATCTACCGTTGTAACTGTTGCCACCGGGTTAACGGTTACAGTTACTTTAAATGTTGAACCACTGCATGATCCTGATGTTGGTGTTACAGTATATACTGCTGTACCGGCAGCTGTTCCCGGATTTACTAATGTCTGACTGATTGACGTCTGACCTGTTCCTTGAGCCGAACCACCTGTTAAGCCGCCTGTAATGGTTGGTGCTGTCCATGTATATAATGTACCGGAAGGCACACCTGAAGGAGTAACAGTAAATGCGTTATTGCTGCAAATAGCTGCAGGTGTCTGATCTGCTACCGTTGGTTTAGGATTAACCGTTACTGTGTAAGTAAAGGTTGCACCTGTACAAGAACCTGTAGTAGATGTTGGTATAATAGAGTACACAACATTTATCGGTGCTGTTGTAGTATTGGTTAATACCTCTGTGATTGGGTTTGATGAAGCAGAACCTGCTGCATTTGAAATACCTGGTACAACAACTCTTGTCCATGCATACGTAGATGCTACAGCACTTGTAATGGTATAGTTCTGTGCCACACCGCTACATACTGTACCTGTTGCTGCAGATGAAACAGTTGGATTTGGATTAACCGTTACTGTTACACCAGCTGAAGTCATAGGTGCCGAACACATTTGCGTTGAGCTGTATGTTACGGTATATGTACCCGCTGCAGTAGCCGTAAACGTAGCAGTGTTGCCCCCTACTACCGTTGAACCGTTTTTCCATACATACGTTGGAGTACCTAATACACCACCGCCAATGGTTGCTGTAAGCAGAACCGATCCGCCGGAACAGAATGTAGTAGGTGTTGATGTTGAAATAGAAACAGAAGTAGGATCCTGACACAGCGTATAACACTGGGAGAACTCAGAGGAGTTATGCGCTGCTGTAGTAGAACCTGCATGAGAAAGGGCGGTATATGTTTTAGCAGAATTAAATCCTTGTGCTGCACCAAATACGAATACGTTAGGAGTACCAGTACCAGCACTTGATGCTACAAATACTTTACCTTGTAAACGTGTTGGACTTGTCGGACAAGTTGCACAGCCATCGGTTTCAAATACCTCAATCGTTGAACCAGCCGGGCCGGTCCAGGTGATCTGTGTTGGTGTACCTGCAATGGTTGGTGCAGCATAGCTGTTGTTACCAGAGTTTGAAAGTACAATACCTCTACCTGTGTTACAGCTGAATGAGTTTTTGTGGATGGAGTTGTTGATAGAGGTTGCACCATCTACTACTACCCCGTTTGCTCCGTTATTAAAGATAAAGTTCGGTTCGTTTGCGTTTACACCACCAATGATGTTTGACGCTGCACCGCCCGTTAAATAAATACCGTTCTGTGCGTTTGGTATCGGAGCTGTTTTAGTTGCGTTAGAACCGATGATGTTGTTTTGAATCGTATTGGTACCCGCACCTGTTAATGAAATACCGTTTTGATCATTACCGGAAATTAAATTCGAGGTAATGGTTGTCTTACTTACATTCACAATTTCAATGCCTTGTGACGTATTACCCAGATCGGCTGTACCGGCCAGGTTTGTACCAATATTATTTCCTACAATGGCATTTGCTGTTCCGGCAGTAATAGCTGTTGCATTACTGATGAATATACCGCTTTGCTGATTACCTGAAATAGTATTTGGCTGATTAGTCCCAGTACCTCCTATTGTGTTATTGAACGGGAACACTGTTCCTTGTCCGCCCATAGTGATGCTGATACCAAAAGTTGTGTTTGGCTTAGCTACAGTACCTGTAGGATCTAAACCTATAATGTTGTTATAAATTGTGTTGCCGTTAGATGCGGTAGCACCTGCCGTTACAGAATTGGTCAGGATACTGATCCCAAGTCTGTTTCCTGAAATAACGTTACCGCCGTTTGCTACTGCTGTACCGATTTTGGTGCCGTTTACGCCCATTTGCAAACCAATACCGCCGCCATCTGTGTTATCTGCACGTACTCCGTTCCCCAAAACTGTATTTGTAGGTGTAAGACCGATTACGTTACCTGCAATGGTGTTGTTTGCCGCCGGCACATACGGAGAGCCAAAGTCTACCTGAAGGAAAATACCCCAAGTATTGTTACAGATATAGTTTGGAACACCCGGTGCGCCAATCGTGTTCGATGCCGCTCCTTGTATCTCAATACCATTCATATTATTTCCCAATGCTGTTAAACCATCAGCCCCTAAACCAATATAGTTACCGGAAATAGTATTTGACGATGTTTGCGCATATTGCAACAATATACCGGGACCACCCACCATACCCGATGGATTTGCTACACCGCCGTTACAGTTTGATGTGTTATCATTTGCTTTCCATAAATACCCGTTACCTGAAATTACGTTACGGTCATTTACTGTACTTCCTCCGCCGATGATGTTGTTCTGAGAATTGCTGCTTCCGACACCCGAAACCGTTACCATTTTAATACCACCTGCTCTGTTACCAAAAACATTGTTGGTACCGCTTGAATTACCTGTTACATCTGTACCGATATAGTTTCCTTTTATAGTAGCAGAACCAACACTTTCGCCGTAAATACCAAACTGGTTGTAATCGTTAAAACCATAATCACAATTCTGTTGCCAGTTGTTGTGTTTTGCACCTCCATTACCGGAGATGATATTTCTTTCGTTTGCAATAAGACCACCATCGTAACCGATTACCATACCGGTACCACTCTGAATGAATATACCGCAAGCCTCGTTACCAAAAGATATGTTTGCTGTTGTGGCATTAAAAGCCGCCGTACCGGCAGCATTTGTACCAATATAGTTTCCTTTTATTTTTGTATTGTTACACCAGTTTTCCAAGTGTATCCCTGAACCTGTAGCCCCGGAAATTACATTCAAGCTGATTAAACTATTAATAGCATCATTCATGTAAATATTTGAATGTGCCAATGGCATTTTAGTGGTTTGATTTCCGTTTCCTAATTTAACTGTACCCGTGGCATCTACCCCGAAATAATTATTGATAACCTGCGTACCACCCGCATCTCTCACAAGTAAAGCTGGTACACGCACACCCGCACCGGCATCTATCCGCTGAGAGCAACCGGCAAAAATACATCTTTCGCTGTTGTTGGAAGAAGTGTTACCTCCGTTTGCAAGCGTAGTACCCACACCACCAATGATGTTGTTTGCTGTAGTACCGCCATTTTGCACATATACACCTGATTCATAAATACCATTTACAATGCTTGTACCCGTTGGGTCGGTACCAAAATAACATCCTTTAACAACACAACCCGTTGCACCATTTAAGTGTACCCCGTAATCTAAGTTCTGAAATACCAGACCATATACATTTGCACCAACCGTATTGTTGAAAATCATCTGGAAGGTGAATGAACCGCTGCTTCGGATAATAACATCCGGACCATTTGTACCATCTACAAAACCATTGATGGTGATACCGTTGTGGTTACCTGCATTAATCTGTAAATCACTGTTTATGGTGATGGTCATTGCTGTGCTGAATATGATCGTATGAGGACCACCTGCTGTAGCAGCAGCCTGATTTATACAATATCTTAAATCTCCGGTTGTACCGGCTCCGGCATTTGCATCTGTATTCGTGTTTACAGTAAATGTAGTCGGTACTGCAAACGAAGCAAACACGATTGAAAAAATTGAAATCAAACTTAGTATAAGCCTTTTCATATGTTAATGAATAAAAGGTGAAATCTTTTATATTTTGGTAATGGTATATTGATATTCAATGGTCAAATTACGCATTAATTATGAATTAACCCGCAATCTTACACCATTTTTTATTGTTTAAATGCTATTATTTATTCAATTTGTTGTATTGAATAGTACTTTTGGGGGATTAACTGGTTCCTTGCAGAAGAATATCAACAGCCAAATATCTGATTATATATGATTAATACAGATTAGAATCTAAAAAGTAACCAATTTATTAACGATATTTTTATAAAATTCTAAGAATACAAATACAAAAGGTCTCATTGATTGACTTTTATAAAACTATAAATTCTGAGCTATATATTACTTCGATTTACTCTCTGAGAGTTTTTTCGTATTCTTGTGCTATGATGACTTTTGAGGAATATTGCATTAAAAAGAAAATTGATTCGGCAGCATTTTTAGCTCAGGAGCCTGAGCGCTGGAAAGACTGGAAATTTCAATTTGAACAAATGCACCCGAATTCATTTACCGAGCAGAAAAAATTCTTAATCAACGAAACCAGAAGAAAATACCTGCTTCGTTAAAATTGCTTTAATGAGATGTCTCGTAACGGATATTTTTTACTTCGTGCGCAATCTGCTCATCGTCGTCATAAATAAATGAACGCAGCTTACTTCTGATATCACTCTTATTCAAATTATAATAGATCTCTCCATTATAAGCAATGGAAACGCCTCCCGTTTCTTCCGACACAATCAGCACAACAGCATCTGTCACTTCGGTTAAGCCAATGGCAGCCCGGTGACGCAGGCCCATGTGAGCCGGAATTTTATCGTTTTCAGAAACAGGTATAATACAACGCGCTGCTTTTATTCTTCCCCCCGAAATAATTACCGCGCCATCGTGTAATGGACTGTTTTTCTGAAAAATTGCGATTAATAAGCGTTTGCTTAACTCCGCTTCCAGGTTGTCACCGGATTCAGCATAAAACCGCAATTCTGATGTTTTGCCAAATACAATCAAAGCACCAGTATTGGTCTGAGAAAATATTTTAACGCTATCTATAATAGTATTGGTCTGAGAAAATATTTTAACGCTATCTATAATAGGTGCAAGATTCAATTCAGACTTTGAGCCGGGTTTTGATTTCGAAAACCAGTCTTTAATCAGGTTATTATTCTGTGAAGTACTTTTGCCGATCATTTGCAGAAACTTCCGTATTTCCTGCTGAAAAAGGATAAATGCGGCCAATACGCCCACGCCCATAAACTGACTCAATATGGATCGCAGCAGTTCCATACCAGATGCTTTTACAATCAAATAAAAGCCGTATATGAATAAAATCCCTAAAAATACCTTTACCGCAACACTTCCCTTTAATAATTTATAGAGTTTATAAATTATTATAGACACAAGCAATATATCAAGGATGTCAATCCATGAAACGGTAATAAAGAAGATCTGAAATAGGAATATCATCTTTGTAAAGATATATAAAAAGTGCAAATTTTCAGATTAAACGGACAGAGAAAATTAAAGATTTTTTAGGAGTTCAAACACCTGCTTCACTTCGCTCACATCATGCACACGGAAGATATTTGCCCCGTTTTGCAAGGCTATTGTATGCAGTATGCTTGTCCCATTCAAGGCGTTATCGGGTCCGGTTTTCAATGTCTTATAAATCATTGATTTTCTTGAAATACCTATCAATATGGGCAGTTCAAGTATTTTAAAGACGCTTATTTTCTTTAAGAGTTCGAAATTCTGCGCCTGCGTTTTTGCAAAACCAAAGCCCGGGTCTATAATAATATCTCTCACTCCTTTTGCTCTGGCCAGAGATATCTGCGTAATAAAAAACTGCAGTATATCCTGAATCAGATCCGTGTAATTTGTTTGATGAATCATATTTTGCGGCGTACCCTTCATGTGCATCATACAATAAGGTACCTGCGCTTCCGCAACAACATCAAACATCTGCGGATCAGCTACTCCGCCCGAAATATCATTTACCATATCTACCCCGCAGTCGATCGCTTTTTGCGCAACAGCAGATCGAAAGGTATCTATAGAAAGCAGGATTGAAGGATATTTTTGACGAATGGCTTTTATAACCGGCTCAATACGAGATATTTCTTCTTCAATGGAAATGTCTGTGGCATCGGGTCTGGAAGAATAACCGCCAACATCAATGATGTCTGCTCCTGCCAAAATCAGTTGATCGGCTTTATTTAATGCTTTTTCAACCGTATCATTTTCCCCTCCATCAAAAAAAGAATCCGGAGTGGCATTTATAATTCCCATTACAATAGGATTGCTCCAGTCTATAAGTTTTCCTCTGGCCGAAGATGCTTTTTTTGTGTAAAAAAATGTATCTTTAAAATCTTTCAAGCGATTGAATGGTTAATGAATATTAGTGTCTAATTTACGAATTCATAACAGATGCAGCAAACGGCAGAAGAATACAAAGAAGTAATCGCTCGTTGTAAAAAAGTATTTATAGATAAAACTACGGATTATGGAACAGCATGGAGAATACTCCGTTTGCCTTCCATAACCGATCAGATATTCATTAAAGCACAACGGATCCGTTCCATACAGGAAAAAGGCACCATGCTTGTTGATGAAGATATTTCCTCTGAATTCAAAGGGATCATTAATTATTCCATTATTGCTTTGATCCAGATGGAAATGACTTCCGAAGATAGCTTAGAATTATCTCCTGAACGGGTTGCAGAGTTATATGACAAACATGCTTCTCAAACCCTTGATTTACTGATGAAAAAAAATCACGATTATGGAGAAGCCTGGAGAGAAATGCGTGTGAGCTCAATAACCGACATTATTCTGATGAAGTTACTGCGTGTAAAACAGATAGAAGATAATTTAGGAAAAACCTTAATTTCTGAAGGAATTGATGCAAATTATCAGGACATGATAAATTATTCGGTCTTTTGCTTAATTAAATTGAAAAATTCAAAACCTTTACACGCATAAATCAGTATTGTAGCAAGGTTTACTAATTATAAAATCAGTTGCATAAATATTCATCTTTATAGTATTCGATAATTTTTCATGATTCATTTCCTTATAAAAAGAATTTTATACGGATTTCTAGTACTACTAGGAGCGGTTGTGGTGGTGTTTTTTATATTTAATGTTTTGCCTGGTGATCCGGTAAACATGATGGCCGGTCAACGTACCGACGTAGCAACACGCGAAGCTATTTCTAAAGAACTGGGACTGGATTTACCTATTCACCAGCAGTTGTTCCATTATATCAATGACCTTTCTGTTGTTTCCATACACGAAGACACCCCTAACAATCAAAAAAAATACGACTATACTCCTTTAGTACATTTGGGCAAACAGGTAGTTGTATGGAAAACACCTTATCTGCGAAGATCATTTCAGAGTAATAAACTGGTAAGCGAGATTATTGTTGAGAATGTTGAGGGCACCTTCTGGCTGGCGCTATCGGCCATGGCTTTTGCAACTACAGTTGGTATCTGTATGGGAATTTTTGCTTCTATGAGGCAGAATTCTTTATTGGACCACAGTGTTATTACATTTTCGGTTATCGGAATTTCAATGCCTTCTTTTGTATTTGGTGCTTTAATGGCCATGATCTTTGGTGATCTGCTTTCAGACTATACAGGCTTAAATGCATCGGGCAGTTTATGGGAAAATAATATTTACGGTGAACGTGAATTGAAACTTAAAAATTTAATTCTCCCGACCATTACCTTAGGTCTTAGCCCAATGACTATTATTATTCAGTTAACGCGCAGTTCCATGCTGGAGGTGTTGTCTCAGGATTATATTCGTACAGCTCGTGCGAAAGGTCTTGGTTACTACACAATCATTTTCAAACATGCTTTGAAAAATGCTTTGAATCCGGTTATCACTGCCGTATCGGGCTGGCTGGCATCTCTTATGGCCGGTGCCTTTTTTGTTGAAAGCATCTTTGGCTGGAAAGGATTAGGATCGATTACTATCAATGCGGTATTGAGTCTCGACTTCCCCGTTGTTATGGGTGCAACAATCTTTGTTGCCCTGGTATTCATCATCACAAATATCTTTGTAGATATTTTCTACGCATTGATTGATCCGCGCGTACGCCTCAAATAAACTGCTCTTATGCTTATTTACCTTATAGGACTTCCTGGTTCAGGAAAATCAACTATTGGAAAAACCCTTGCCCAAAAATTAAGCTATGCCTACTACGACATGGACGATGTTATTTGTGCGCAGGAAAAAAAAACAATAGAAGAAATTTTTGCTGATAAAGGGGAAAATTATTTCAGGGAATTAGAACATAGCATTCTGCACGAAACATTTGAACTTAAAAATACCATTATCTCAACAGGCGGCGGTGTACCTTGTTTTTTTGACAACATTATTGAAATGAAAAAACATGGGTTGACTATTTTTATTAACCCGACCACGGAGGAGCTTGCCAACAGGCTTGTTGGACAGGGAGGGGAAAACAGACCTATGCTTAAAGGCAAAACCCATAAACAGGTTTTGGATTTTATTGAAACAAAATATCGCGAACGCGCTCCCTATTATGAGCAGGCAAAATTAATTTTCAGCACGAATAAATTAAAGCCGGAAGATTTACTGATACGTTTAAAAAAAGAGAAATTTATTTCTTAAAAAATGAATGTATTGTGCCTTCAATGCTTAGATAATACACTCCCAACGGCAGTTTAGTAACGTCAATCGTAGTGCCATTCCCTTTAAATTCAAGCCTTCCACGCTGATTATAAATATAGTAATCCGATTCCCTGGATAATGTAATAATATCTTCTACCCGTGTCGGATAAAATGTTACGGGTGTAGGAGAAGGTTTTATTTTTAAAAACCGCTCTATTTTATCTTCATACTTCAGTGTGTATTCTCCCGGACTGAGTGCTCCGATAGATACTTCTGTTGCACGTCCTTTCAAAACAACATATCCATTTACATCTATAATGCTGTATTTTGAAATAACATTAAAATAAATTTTATCGTTGGCTACTGCCGGATAAAAACGAGGCTGATCAAAAATCAAATAATGCAGTGTTTGTTCTAAAGCAACTTCGTCCTGATTTATTTGAATGATATTTCCTTCTTCATTAATTAAAAAACTATTGGGTGTACCTGTTAAACCATATAGATTCACCAGCTTACTGTTCCAGCCCTGCAGATCAATTCCATTATTCGGCCAGTTTATTCTATCTGTTCTTACAGCATTCATCCATTGATCTTTTTTGGTATCCAATGAAACACTGATAATATCGAACCCATACGTTTTATACGTGGTATAAATCTGATATAATTCAGGATGGTTCATTCGGCAAGGCATGCAGGAGGAAGTCCAAAAATTTACTAATACAATTTTTCCTCTGAATGTAGATAAGGTAATTGGTTTGCCTGTTAGGCCAGTCACAGTGAAATCGGGTGCTTTATCGCCTATTGCAAGTTGTATGTCGGCATTTTCAGCCCTGGCAAAGAGAATAAAGAATATTGAAAAACATATCGCAATAAAGCCCTTCATAAATATATCAGATACACACAAATCTACTTTTTTTTACTGCAGAAATCAACTTAAGCAGCCTCTTAATTATGAATTTACTATTTGTTGCACAAAATCTATAAATTCTATAATTGTTTTAAATTTATCCCAATACGATTGAAAATTCTATTAGTAAACAATGTATTTACAATAAGCTATCTATCTGCATTCGGAATTCAGAATAGATAGATATAAATACCATACAAAAAACTATCTTTGTGCTAATTACCAATGAAGTATAAATAAGATGAGTAAAGGATTACCAAAACGCAGCGAAGATTATTCGTTATGGTATAATGAATTAGTAAAAAGAGCCGATTTAGCAGAGAACGCACCTGTGAGGGGGTGTATGATTATTAAGCCTTATGGCTATTCTATCTGGGAAAAGATGCAGGCTGTATTGGATAAGATGTTTAAAGAGACTGGCCACAGCAATGCCTACTTTCCTTTATTCATTCCAAAATCTTATTTAAGCAAAGAGGCTTCACACGTTGATGGTTTTGCAAAAGAATGTGCTGTAGTTACTCACTACCGTTTAAAGAATGATGAAAATGGCAAAGGCATCATTGTTGATCCGGATGCAAAATTAGATGAAGAGTTAATTGTACGTCCAACAAGTGAAACAGTAATCTGGAACACCTATAAAACATGGGTGCAATCACATCGTGATTTACCTTTGCTGATCAATCAATGGGCAAACGTGGTACGCTGGGAAATGCGCACGCGTTTATTTTTACGTACCACTGAATTTTTATGGCAGGAAGGCCATACAGCACATGCTACCAAACAGGAAGCTATCGCTGAAACAGAACAAATGATGGATGTTTATGCCACATTCGCTCAAAATTATATGGCACTGCCGGTACACCGCGGTATAAAATCAGCAAACGAACGCTTTGCCGGTGCAGAAGAAACATACTGCATTGAAGCATTAATGCAGGATGGTAAAGCATTGCAGGCAGGTACTTCGCATTTCTTAGGGCAAAACTTCGCCAAAGCTTTTGATGTGAAGTTTGCTTCAAAAGAAGGCGTGCTGGAATATGTATGGGGAACTTCCTGGGGTGTAAGTACCCGTTTAATGGGTGCGCTAATCATGGCACACTCAGACGATGAAGGTCTGGTATTACCTCCGCTGCTTGCTCCTATTCAGGTTGTGATTGTACCAATATTTAAAACGGCAGAACAATTAGATCTGATTGAAGAAAAACTAAAACCAATCATTGCTGAACTAAAAGCAAAAGGTGTTAGTGTTAAATTTGATCACAGCGACAAATATTCTCCTGGTTTTAAATTTGCAGAATACGAATTAAAAGGCGTGCCTTTGCGCGTTGCTATTGGTGCTAGAGATATTGAAAATGGCACCGTTGAATTGGCAAGAAGAGACACCAAAGAAAAATCTACCGTACCTCAGGAAGGATTAGCAAATCGGATTGTTGATTTACTGGAAGAAATTCAGTCAAACATTTATACTAAAGCACTGGCATTTAGAGCTGCCAGTACATACATAGCCGACAACTATACAACGTTTAAAAAGATGCTGGACGAAACTCCCGGTTTTATTTTAGCACACTGGGACGGCACGTCTGAAACAGAAGAACAAATCAAAGAGGAAACAAAAGCAACCATTCGTTGCATTCCATTAGATGTTACTTCCGAACCCGGCGTTTGTATGGTAACAGGCAAGCCTTCTAAACAAAGAGTATTGTTTGCACGTGCATACTAAGAACTACATTTTACCTATATCATGACAGTAGCCATTGCACTTATACTTATCGGATTAGCACTCATAGTTGCGGAAGTAATTTTCATTCCCGGAACTACGTTTGTTGGTTTTATAGGAGCCGCATTTGCATTGCTGGGTATTATTAAAATTTATCTAGAAGAAGGGAATACAGCTGGGCACATTGCACTTGCAATCAGTTTGTCTGTATTCGGTGCTCTTTTCTTTATCATCATCCGTTACAACGTATGGTCAGGTGTATCATTGAATGACACACATACGAATAAAGTAAATGAACATACACTAGACGATTTATCTATCGGAACTACCGGTATTACAAAATCAGTTTTGAGACCTGTAGGCAAAGCAACCTTCGGAGATAAAGAATATGAAGTTCAGACACTCGGTCATTATGTTGATGCCGGCGTTGCTGTACGGATTATTCAGATTGCACAATTAAAAATTATTGTAGAAACTTTTGAATCTTAATGTATAATCTATGGAACAACTATTAATAATTGTTGGCTTAGCTGTAATCGGCTTTTTCTTCTTCATGTATTTTGTGCCATTCAATCTATGGATCATGGCCATCTTTTCAGGTGTACGCATTGGTCTGGCGCAACTGGTATTCATGCGTATCAGAAGAGTACCTCCAAGAATCATTGTTGAATCTTTGGTAACGGCAACAAAAGCGGGTATTAAACTTACTGCAAACGATCTGGAAACACACTTTCTTGCAGGAGGTAATGTGCCAAATGTAATTAAAGCGCTTATCTCTGCAGATAAAGCAAATATTGCATTAACATTTAAACAAGCTACTGCAATTGACTTAGCGGGCAGAGATGTATTTGAAGCAGTACAAACATCCGTAAACCCACAGGTGATCAATACACCTAATGTTGCTGCGGTTGCTCAGGATGGTATTCAGCTGATCGCTAAAGCACGTGTTACCTTACGCGCAAATATTGCACAGTTGGTTGGTGGTGCAGGTGAAGAAACAATTCTTGCGCGTGTAGGCGAAGGTATTGTAACATCGATTGGTTCTTCCAGATCGCATAAAGAAGTGTTAGAGAATCCGGACAAAATTTCTAAACTTGTTCTTTCAAAAGGACTTGATGCAGGTACAGCATTCGAAATTTTATCTATCGATATTGCTGACATTGATGTGGGAACCAACATCGGTGCAAAACTTCAAATTGATCAGGCGAATGCAGATTTAAAAGTTGCTGAAGCTAAAGCTGAAGAGCGCAGAGCAATGGCAGTTGCAAGCGAACAGGAAATGAAATCAAAAGCACAGGAAGCACGTGCAAAAGTAATTGAAGCCGAAGCTGAAATTCCAAAGTCTATTGCTGAAGCTTTCAGAAGCGGCAACCTGGGCATTATGGATTATTACAAAATGAAAAACATACAAG
>JGI24721J44947_10007826_pt1 | contig 14118 bp, 9 predicted proteins | sample YelNatPaOPGAMG01_FD_44947 | JGI IMG/M metagenome (IMG submission 44947)
CCAACCCGAACGCATTGTGTCGTTAACAATGCTGTCGCCAAGTGCAAGCAACCGCAGTTCTCCCCCTTCGGTGAGAATTTGCCGGGTACGCCGGAGGTATTTCCAATCTGCAGTCGGATTTGTAAACTTGCCGGGCGGCATTGCTTTCTGAATCTCGGCAATCTGCGCCAGAGAGCGGCAGGGCGAACTGAAGATGTAATAATCTTTTTCCGAGGGCTCACTGCTGACCTTAAGGTCAGGCGGATACCTGGCAGGTAACGCGCCCTCCTTAGGAAATGTAACCGGCGAGTCCGCCATCATACCTCCCTGACGGGTGGCAGTGTTGACGCCGTTTTTTTTCGGTGGCGCCGCGTTTTGCGAAAAAGAAACGATGGGTCGAAAGAAACCTGTGGCAACAACAAATGACAGGGCGAAACTCAAGTAATGAGATATCCTGAAAAGTGTTGTTTTCATTTTACTGACACAATAGGTTGCCATCCGATGCTTGTCAAACGCATTAACTCGTCCGCGTTCAGAGCACGGTTAAAAACTGCAACGCCGCCAATCTATCATCTAAATCCAATGCTCCTTAAACCATGAGTAACACGCCCTATTGTGAATGGACCACCGGAACCGAAAGCGAAAGAAGGAACAACTTTTCAAGAATCGAAATCGATGAAAAAATAAAGAACACCTTTGTTAAGATTTCAATATATTACGTTTAATCGCGTAGGCCAAATTTTATTTATATCTCAATATCAGAATTTCGTGGATGTCATTGACCACTGCTTCGACTTTGTGTTCTGAATGTGTGAGTCTTGTAGATTTATTCCACGCAGTTGCCTGAATGACTGGTTCACTCGTCTCAACAATAACGCGATACATAGGCGCATCCTCTACTGGCATTGGCAATACGTATGGACGGTTTTTTGCCGGCGTGGTCTGTGGAGGTGAGTTATAACCAAGAAGGTGAATGCGCAATGTACGATTTGCGGTATCGTCGGTTATAACGGATTCAACACTGACTGGTGCAATAATTTTCACGCGAGGCGTCGAATTCAAAAAACGAACAGCGTTACGAAGTAATCGGCGGGCTTCGACAATATGATGCTCGCTTGCCGTGGCAAAATCCGGAGAACCTGCAAATGTCAATACTTTACCCTTACCTACATTGTTCAATAGCATTGCCGGACCGACGGGAACTTCGGCGCTCATTGGCCAATCAGTGCTTTCCTTGTTTTCCAATTGACGGGTAGTGCGATGAGGTTTGAGTAATTTGCAAACAGCAGATGCAGTTGTTGGCTCATAAACGACGGCAGGACCCTTTACAAGAAATGGCCAATTGGTGGGGATGTCAGAACTCAACTGAGAAAAAGTATCTCCGATTTCGGAAATTACTATCCAATTGTCTAACGAATCCAGCATTCTAACGACTTTTGCACCAATGATTTCGCTTAAGGCTGATTCCCCTAGAGTTTTACCCATACGGTCGAAAATTCCACTTTGACCGGTAATTATCAGTTTTCCGCCCTCTTCAACGTAGTGGCGCAATAACCCGACTTCCTTGCCGGATAAAATTCCTGTATTTGGCAATAAAATGATAGGGAATCGTTTTAATGTCTCAATGGTTACATTTTCATCAAGCACAACGCCGTAAGGAATATGTTCATACACCATCGCTTTGTGTGCTCCTTGAAAACTCTGGAAATAATTCTCAGGTTTTTCACGACCCACCCAATCGCGCGTGCGGCTGCTGAAATAAATACCAACTTCCTGCACGGGTGTCTGACCAAAATGTTCCCGTTTTTCCTGCGCATCCCTGAAAGCCGAACCGATGCGTTCATAAGCAATAGGATCGAGCCATCCATCAAACCCGGTTTTATCTACCATTGTCACGAATGCGTTATGCGCCAGCAATGTGAGCAACTCCCATCTGATATCATTAAGTGGGCGTGTTGTTTGATCGTGATACATACGTACACCACGCTGCATAGCAACCTGTACACGTTGATGCGGAACGGCAGCGCGGTAGAATTCGGCATTAAGTCCAACTGTCAGGGCGCTAAACCCCCAAACACCGGTTTCGCCAGTAATAAAATCGCCGTTACCGGCATGTTGTACAGGTCTTTGTCCGACTTCAAAGCTGAAGGGAGGACCGCCATGGTAATTGAAGTCAACCGTGGCACGCGGGTTTATGGATTTGATGTATGCGTAAAGCTCTTTTTCGAAGCGTTCGCTTGAATGATACCGGAATTCGAGCATCTCATCCCATAAAGCATCCCAGGTCGGACCGGTTGGCATAGGATGACCGAACTCCCGCTCAAACTGCGCGCGACAGGTATCGCACCAACACCCGTAAGGTGGTTCAAATCCCTGGTCTAACATATCAATATGGAAGCCGTCTATTCCATATGCCAGTATCTCCGCAACTATTTTCTTCATTGCTTCGAGATAACCGGAGTTATAACAGAAACGACCGATGCTTTTGCCGTTGGCGTCCCGCATTTCCCACTCCGGATGCGCCTTGAGAAAATGCCCGCCTTGTTGCACTACACAATAGGCAATTACCGGGAGATTATGTCGGTGGGCTTCGTCAATTGCATCACGCAACGGATCGCGCTTGCCCAGACCGGGCGCCCTGGGAAGGATTTTTGACTCATAATATGCGTAATCGCCGTCTCTCGCCCAAATCACTATGTATTCGCAGTGTGCGGAAATCGCGTGTCGCACAATTTCCCGACCATCAAACTGCGAGCAGTAGCGGACATCGTTTGAATCACTGTAACCAAATTGCGCGCCAGTGGGACCAATTTCCATACCAACGAGCGCATTTTTGTACCAGGGATTTTCGGTTAAATCAGGAGCAGCTTTACAGACGGCAACAAACAACATCGCAACCGCCGCTGTTTTAAATATTTCTGTTAGTGTTTTCATTGTTTACGTTATTTTTTTAAAAAAGGTTGTAACTGTGTTCAGCAGGACATTATAACCATTAGTGTAGTCGGTTACAATGAAATTGCCAATGATCATTAACTTTTCTTTAATTCTTCAGTTGTGCGGAAGGAGTCAAAAGATTTTGAGTTTGTACCCTTCAAGCGCGAGTTGAGTTTCTTGATAAAATATATTTCTGCGCGTACGGCGGTAAAATCCAGGGGCTGTGCAGATAATTGTATAACAGCAGCAAGATATAACTGCCGGTCAGAATCAGCAACAAAACCTTGTTTCCATGTTTACGAGTAATACGGTTGGATACTGAAACCGACAGATTTTGCCACCAACTTCTCCAATATAATTGTCTCGTTTTAAAACAATAATCTTTCATTTTTTGCCGAAATCATTTATTGATTTTGGATTTACTCCAACCACTGTAGAGCGCCCAGCCAATCCAGCCGCCTCCCTTTTCGGTACGGGTGTCTTCTACTCGGCGTTCGCGCACTTTAACAGGGTATGTTTGGCCAAAGGAGATTTCGCGCACACCCATCGCGCAGAAGGAAGCATCCTGAATGTCAAACGCCGGGCGAAAATCGTTGGTAGCAATGTCTGGAGCATAATTGAACAGACCAATAATTTCGGTAAAACCGCCCTGATCAGTCAGGAACCGTACTCCGCGACCTTCGTGTTTTACGCCCAGTGTCCATAAACGTCCACCGTGATTATGGACAAGCCCGATATCGCTGTCACCTCGGGGTTGAGCTGGCGCGCCCACAAACTCTGATCGTGAGAGTTGAGTTCGATCTTTGCCGGACAATCGGTCACGAAGATATCGCCCCTGCCCTCGCCAATCACCGTCAAATCGCAGCTTTCCACAACGAGAGTATTTTTTGTAGAACGATTAACAACTTCCGGCGGTTTGCCGCCAAAAGCCTGCAGATGCTGGAACTTAACCACAGGTGCTGAATTATCATCTACGACGAAACGTCCCTTAGCGTTGCTGATTATGCGGCCAAAGCCCAATCCGATAATGTGCCGCACGGAACCGTGCACCCTGACTTCGCCGTTCAGGCTGTACCAGTTCGGGTCATGGCCGCCAATACCGCGCAGGTAAACTGTGGTTTTTCCTTCCTTTGCGGCAGCATCTATTGCTGCCTGAAANGCCGCCGTATCGTCCCTGTTATCTCCCGGAACCGCGCCAAAATTATTAACGCAAACCCAATGGTCAAGATTAGTTTCCCATGGCACCTGTGGTTCAGTACGGATAGGCAAGGCAAAAGAACTATCCGGCGAATCAGAGAATAATTTTTTTACAGGATGCGATACATATTCGGTTAACGTAGAACCTATCAGGTCGCCGCCGGAGGTAGTGCTGCTTACGACCTGTTTGAATCCGGTGGCGATAACATCGCGTGCATAAAGGACACTGGTGTTGTTGATAGCTGGTTTATTTGGGTCGCTGCCTGTGAACCGTCCTCTAACCAATGCCACAACGCCGCCCCACCACGTCCAGTTATTCGGATACTCGTTATGCAATGCAACAGGTGTATTCTCCACTACCAGGTCTTCAATCCCTACCGCAGTTGCATTAACATAAACGCCAAGTTTACGGGCATTACGCACCGTGACACGGGAGAGTGTTTGCCCCCAGCTCCATGCGCAACGAACGCCAGTATCAAACGAGCCTTCCACAACGACATCCTGGATAAGATTAGGTCCGTTCTGTCCGAGAAAACCTGCATTTACCCCAACATTGCCGTTGCCAGTAATGCGAACATATTTGAGCAGACTGCTATTGTTGCCATACCACCGGATTCCGTCCACGTACGGGTTGTTACCAACATCTATCGTAAAGTTACAGAAATTACGCATAAAGAAATCCGCAGATGTAGGTTTTGTATCGCTTGGATGTGTGCGTACGACTGCAGTGATATTAGTGGGCACACCATCGTCCAGCCGCAGGATGACGCCGTCACGGGTCTCACCGTAAACCCATGGTCCGACGCCGGCGCTCACAACCAATGTGCTCGTAATGCGGTAAATTCCATTTGGGAGATACAACAACTTGGTTCCCTGTCCTCCACTGCGGTTGGAACTTGCATCAATGGCTTTCTGGAGCGCAACGGTATCGTCAGTTTTTCCGTCGCCTTTTGCCCCGAAGTCACGTTTAACATTCAAAACGGCAGGATCGTCGGGGAAAACAAGGCGCATCGGTATATGTGTGTTAATATCTTTGGACGCGGCAGTGGATGTGGTTGAGAGGCTGCTGGTGAATGTTTCAACTTCGGAGCGCTCCTTAACAACAGTGCCTTCAAGGTAAAAAGTCAAATCGCGGTAAGTGCAGACATCCGGCATCCCCATTGTACCAAAGGTTGTGTCACTAACACGTTCTTCAAATCTGACAGGAAAACAAGCCTTTTCTAGAGCAGCTTTCAATGCGGCAGCGTTGTTGGTATCACTTATAAACATTGCCAGGGTGTAAGGTGTTAGCTCAGAAGGGTTGAAGTAGGCGGGCGTATCTGCGCTACCTTCGCGGCGGATCGCGTGTCCCTCTTTAAAACTTCCGCGAAATGAATTGGCAAGAGCCAAAGAGCGCTCCGGAGCGGCTTCCACAAAACCGACAAGAAAGGCATAGGTGGTTTCCGGTTCGAGTTCTATTTGATCAGAACCTGTAAATTCGAACCGTATGAACTGTCCATTGCCGGGCGCGCCTTTCGGATCATAGCGATACTGAGAGAGGTCAGGCATTATGCCACCACGCACCACCCGTAAACTCTGAAATGTTTCTCCTTCAATGTAATCGTCAGTCGAAGGATCCTTTGGGTTGAAAGTCTGCCAGCGCGCTCCAGGCGGGTATGTTGTGGTACCGTGATCCCGAATCACGGGATTGTCGGTTACTTTAAACCATTGTAAAAACATTTCCGCTCCGGCTGCACCGGGCTTGAACGGCGCTGAGCCAAAACCTGTTCTCAAAATTAAGGCTTTAACTTTAATCCTTTCTGACCCGGTTCTGAATGTTTGTCCCAAATCACGATCGCGGTTGAAGTAGTATTTGTTTAACACAGAATCGTATTTCAAATCGCGTCCCTCGCGACTGGTGTGGCGGATTGATGTGTTGCCTCCGGTGTCGTAATTTGTATAGCAAATCAAAACCTGAGACTCTGATGGCGCATCTTTTAACCGCGTTATAACCATCCCGGCAGTAACAATTTGCGGAAAAACAAACGCAGTTGTTAGAAAGAGAATTGCTATGTATCTAGCGCCTGTTCGAAAGCACGAGAGTGATCGGATCATCCGAGTATTATTATTTCTCATATGTGTTTTAAGAATTTAATGGCTTAAAAAACGCTCCAGGAATTAAATTTGTAATTTTATTATTTAATTATTTCCAGCACAAGCACCCAATCGTTGCCCATTGCTTCGTCGCCTGGCGGATCGAATGTGCGCTGACCACGGTTCTCAAATTCGCCAATGACAGAAGTCTTACCTGTCCGCGGGTCAAACCACGAAGCCCTAACACGCGTGCCCGGAAGCTTATCCATCTGAATGCCAAGCAAACGACCNGTCGGCGTATAAACCATCGCATAACCATCGCCGCGTAGCGCAAGGCACATCTCCCACGGCTTGGTCTGCTCAAACGCAAGCAACGACAAATCAGGCTTCTGGGTCAGGAATGGACGCGATTCAATCAACTTTCGCAGGTAGCCCATCTGTATTGCGCTGGGCGCATCAAGCGCGTCGTACCAGTACTCCTTTGGATTTGCCATGCCCGGATGTTTTGGAGAGTGCATCTGCCAGATGCTATGGTGTCCATAAGTGTGCCCGGCAGCACCGGCAAAAACCGCCCAGTAGGCAGNCCGTCGCGCATCGTCATCAGTAGCAACGGTGGGCGGACGTCCGTGGCGGAAACCAGGATAACTGGTTTCAAGGTCAATCACCGGCATAGTCGGCTTCATCGTATATGCATGTTCCACCATCATCCAGTTCAAAGCCCATCTACCGTGACCGGATTGAAGTCCATGGAAATCAAGCCACTGTTCTTTATTCAAAAACCACGCAGTGCTCCCCGGACCGCTTGTGTGATATGTCATCAGGACTTTTGAATAGTCCTCAGTCCCGCTAACCCCGATGGCGATGCCACGTGCCATTGCCCTCCAGATGGCTTTGGCTTCATCCGTGGGCGCAGCTCTGTCCCCGCCAAGAATCCAGATAATATTTGAGTAATTCCTGAAGCGACTTCCTATAAATCGTCCGTAAATCTCCGAGTTTTCAACAGTAAAAATACCGTCAACAATCCCGCTTTGCCAGTCGGTAATAACCCATTTTCCCCACGTTGGCAGCAATCCTACGTACAGATTATATTCATCAGCGATCCTCAATACTCAACGTCATCCCAGTAATCGTTGTCCGGTCCATCTTTGACGATTGGACGATCAGGACGTCCTGGTTCGATTGGGAAATGCCCGCAGGCGTTAGGTTTATCTGAACGCAGTTCCGCCAGCACAACGGTCTGAATAACGGTAAATCCTTTGTCCTGACGGTCGGAAAAATAACGGCGGATCTCTGCTTCTTCAAGGTCGTGGATAAGTTGCCATGCCGTATCGGCAAGCCAGAAAAACGGTTTGCCTTCTTCGGTTACCAGAAACCGATGGTTATCTGATACCCGCAGGCGGGGCAATTGCGCCGCGTTCAGGTTCAAAACGCTCGCCATAATTAGCACGATATAAATAATATATTGATTCATGATCTTAAGCATATTAATGCCTGCCAGCGTAGCCCGAGTATAAGCGTTTAGTCACGGATTATTTTAGTCAGCGACGTCTGTGAGTCCTGGTTTATTCATTGAAGGATGATTAAATCAAGGATTGGTATTTGCTTGCGAATTATTTTTCAAAAGAAAAGTGCTTCGTAGGCATTGGTTATTGCAAGTTGCAGTATTTTGCAGATATCGGGAAACAAACAATTTCAAGGATTGCATCAATTTTCGGTTGGCATCCATCTGAACATCATTACGTGGTTTAAAGCAGCATTCTCAAGAAAAATCACATATTCACCATTTTTACGTTTAGTGACGTTCAGAGCGTTATCCGAATCGACCCAACCTCCGCCACCCCTGTACCCATTGATATCAGGACGTATCGTGCCGACATAACTGCCATCATTCAACCGATGGACACGAACCAAACCGAAACCGTAAGCCACAAAAATATAGTTGCCACAAGCTTGGATCGCCTCTGGCGAACCACCGCCATAGTTAACTTCTGGAGTGTATGACTTATCATTTAGCGGAAGTTTGACAGTCCAGCGTTTTGTTCTCCGGGATGCATCAGACCAATGGTCATAACGTATGACAAGATTCCAAACACCTTCTTCACCATCAATTGACGGGCAGACGATCATAATATCGTCTGAAGGGATATAAAACAGACGCTGGATACGACTTCCGGCCAAGTCATTTGGGTATTTGTATGAAATTTCTGAAGAACGACGGTAGATAGGATTGCCACGCGCGTCAACGCCCTCGCAGGGCAGGTAGAAAATTGTTCTATTATCCGGTGAGCACTGCCAGATGCCTCCGACGGCGTCTACGTGCATATGTCCCCAACGTGGTTTACGATCTACCGAGGCAAACTCCTCGGGTTCAGGAGCACCGTTACCATTAGTGTCGGTCCATATAAATGTTTCCGCGTCCTCCGGCCATCGTTTAGCATTTCCCGGGCGCCATGTGCTTGCACCTGACACGTAACCGCACGGTATAGCTACACAACCCTTTGAAAATTTATAGATTTCCATATTTGAGGTGCCCTGAGCGCCACAATAAAGGAAAAGCTTGCCACTGATTCGCCGGACGCCGTGGATCAAGCGATGGCTTGGTCCGTGGAGGTCTGTAACACGCGGATCGAGTGGATATCTAAAACGATCGACGGTCAACCCATATAATGATTGCTCTTGTCCGGGGGGATTATTCCAATGCATTTGAAATACGTTCTCTTTAGTGTAAACGAAGTCTTCATCAGCCGGATCGCTACAGGCAGTATCCAACCAATTCCCCAGACCGTAAACATACCAAAGCCGTTTACCAGAAGGCGAGTATGCCTCGATGAGAGTATTGTACCAGGAACCAAAGGCATTTGCGACATAAAGATTACCTGCGGCATCAAACCCGAGACCACGGATCCAGTGGAACTTCATAGGCTTGTAGACTCCATACTCGCCCGAGAAAATTCCACCCTCGGCACCTATGGAATCCACTTTCGTGGGAGTTCCTCTGACGTCGTAAACCCAAATCTGGCAGTGCTGATTTAACCCACCCACAAGCAGACGTCCCTCAGGATCAAATGTTAGAGCGCAAGGATTCTCAAAGTCGGTAATCTCGTGTTCCCTTTGACCATCTTTTGAGAAGGAGATTATCTTTTCACCGCCTCTGTCGAATGGTTCCTGGCCAGGTTTACCTTGAATAACCCATATCCGACCATCGGCTCCGACAGTGATCGGTCCTGGCCGTGGGGTTTCCAGGGAACGAATTTCCTTCATCGTCGCTGTTGAAAAGATGAGAATTTTATCAGCTGCGGTGTCGCTTATGTAAAGCTCGCCAGCATGCAAAGCCAATCCATTAATATTACCTTTGATGACAGGAGTACGATTGTAGGACTCGTCATGAAGACGGGTTTTGAAAAGACCAACGCCTGTGCCTATGTAAACGTAAGAATCATCAACTGCAACCGCAAATGCGCTGCTTCCGAAGCCGCTGTCATAGTCATATTTTGTAACAAATTTTCCGTCTTTGTATGAGGCGACCCCGCCAAAAGCCTCAGCCACACCTGCCGAGAAAACCGTTCCATCAGGTTTAACAGCAATACCGGCTGAGGTAACCGGCACAAATTGGTTTCCTTTCTTGCTGGCAAATGAGTTCGCCATCCAGGAATGAATTACTCTTCCCGGAAGGTCGTTTCCCATAGATAAGGGGTATTCAACTTTTGCCAGCATCATCATGTCAGATTTTACAGTGTCGTAAATACGAGGTTGATCTGCCCAGTTATTAAATAAGCACACAGAAATAACCACCGCAGATAAAATGTTCATGTGTTTCATAGTCGTTCTGCTTTTATCAAAGATATTGAAGTTATCAAATAGAAAGATTGGACTTTGAGAAACACGATGGGCCACATCTCAACATTAAACTCAGATTTTGCATCCGGTCGATGAATTAAAGTTTATAATTTGCTGTTTTCTAATCGAAGATTTAATTAATCCGTAAATTTGGGTTAAAACCCAAATCGTTACGATTGAATTTTTTGAACAATATTTCAAATTTAATTTCTGGAGAGTCGGGTTCAACCCCGACCCGGTTTTGGGCGCCGTGGCAGGCGTTCCTTCATTGGTTGAATACATTTCTTGAACAGACGGCGTGGAAGTTGTCTATTCAATTTATGGACGGTGTGGCACGCATATTTTCATTAAGTACAAATATTTTTGCAACGGACAATTTGGAAGTCGACAGGCCATTCGTTGATACTTAGAGCTTATAGCCGTGTCCGACGATATTTCATAATTGTGTTAGTCGATAATGTTCAAACTATACGTGTCTCCAGTCAAAGAATCCTAAGGTTTCCAAATCTCCGCGCAACTGACGAATTTGCTCATTTGTCAGTGCACGATTAGGCAATCGAGGTTGGCCTACGTCCACACCAATCATTGTCATTACCGCCTTAGCCGCGCCCATATAACCGTATTTGTTTAACACCTGCACCAACCGGACGGCACGCAACTGCTCTTTCCGCGCTGTTGGAAGGTCGCCTGATGTGAATGCTGCCCACATCCGCTGGTAAAGAGGTGCTGCAAAATTATATGTACTACCAACCGTGCCTTTAGCCCCGAGCGCTAAGGCTGCCAAAAGCCATTCATCGATGCCGTAAGGCACATCGAATCTACCTCCGTCATAGTTCAGGCAAAGTTGATACGCCATCAAATTCGGATTAGAAAATTTTAATCCTGCCAGTGTTGGAATGCGTTTGGACGCGTGCTCCAGGAAGTCGGGCATAGAAAATGAAACATTGGTAAAGGCGGGGATGTCATAAAAATAAAAGGGAGTCTCAGGAGCGGCGCTTGCAATTTCTGCGCACCAGTCGATGAGCGTATCAAGGTCGCAAGGTTTAAAGTAGCTAGGAGAAAAGGCCGAAACCGAAATAACGCCTAGACGTTCAGCATTTGCCGCCAGCACCTGTGCATCCGGCAAAGAATTTGTGCCCACATGGACAGAAATTCGGAGAATAGTCCCCCGTGCTACTTCAAACCAACGTTGCGCAAGCGCCAGTCGTTCCTCCACCGAAAGCGAGGCGCATTCTGCAGTGGTGCCATTGATAAAAACTGTGGTCACACCGTCTGCCAAAAGATATTCAGCCTGCCGCTCAATCGCATCCAGGTTCAACGAACCATCGGGCTTAAACGGNGTATACGGTGCNGCCACCAGTCCGTGTAAAGGATCAATTCTTTTCATATAACAATTAAAAGCTAAATCTTCAATGAGCTAACGGCACTATTGTGCTTTCAGTATTTCGTGGTTGAATTAACAAAACCAGCACAACTGATATCAGAGCAACACTGGCGAAGATGCCGAAAATAGCTATCAATGGAATTCTCAGGTCGCGNAGTNTGCCAAACCACCAATCAGCAAGTCCTCCGCAACTAATACTGACAAAATTCATTATTCCATACCCTGTGGCACGGAGATGCGGACGTGCGATCTGGCATAGAATGGGCATATTGTTTGTGTCGAAAAAGCCCCAGCCCAGTCCAAACAGTACGAGGAAAGCAACCGCCACAAGCAACTGTCCAGTGTGCGGCGAATACCCGACCCCAAACATTGCAACTGCAATAAAGACCATACCGATCGCGCTGGTGTAAATGCGTCCGCGTGGGTTGTGTTGTGTCCATCGATCAGCCAGCCATCCGCTTATCAAAGCGCCAAAGATGCAAGCTATCATCCAGAAAAGAGTTGCCGAAACCCCGGCCTTACCCTGTCCGATCCCAAATTCTGCCTTAAGGATTGCTGGCATCCAATCTCGTACGATCCATCCTGCCATCGCTGGCAAAGTAAAATAAAGCACCAAAAGGATGAACGACCGGTTGCCCAGCAACTCATGCAGAACAGCTGTGGGAGAGGTGCGCGGCTCAGCTGATGGCCCGGCNGTTGCCGCTGGCGGGTCCTGCAAAAGCAGTAATAGCGGTACCGCGTACAAAACTCCGATCATGCCACAAATATCAAACATCCAGCGCCAACCCAGCGATGGATGATCGGCGGCATAGCCACTGAAACCGCCAATGATTACGCCTGCGTAAATTCCCATCTGATGAAACCCTACAGCACGTGAACGCGTTGGGCCGAGGTGATACTCAGAGATTAGCGCTAGTGCGGCGGGGATATAAATTGCTTCGCTGATGCCCATCAAAGCCCTTGTCAACAGCAATTGATCGTAGGTGCTTACATGGCCTGTTGTCCAGGTAACCGCAGACCATACCAGAAGACTGGATACAATTACGTATCGGCGGCTAAATCTGTCAGCCAGGTACCCGCCAATCGGACTGCACACTGCATAGGTCCATTTGAAAAATGCCAGGATCTTGCCCCAATTTGCTTCAGTCCCGATATCCGGGATGTCAGACATTACAGAAAACTTCATAGCTGCTAACATCTGGCGGTCAAGATAGTTCAGCAAGGCAACTGGAACTAATAGCACCACAACCAGCCAGATATAACTTTTGCTTTTTTCGTCAATCCATTTCATTTTTGTTAAGGGACGACTTTTACCAGTCCAATGAATTGTATGCGTATGTGCTATTAAAGAGAATTACATGTTTTATACAATGTTTTATGGTAGCAGCTGATTGGCCCGCTGAAAAAGAAAACGCCTGAACTGGTTTTGCACCGCAAGAATGTGAGTTTACGAGGATGGCAAAGGAGAAGGAATGAGTAATATGATCTTGCATAGATTAATGTTCGCTCTGCAGAACACCGCTGTCAAGAACTAAGGTATGATTTGGCATCATATTCCCAGAATCATTAAGATGTTTGAATATTTTGCAAATTTTGCTGAATTATTTGTATTCCAATCTTGCATGCGTTAATTGGCACTTTCGAGAGAGTTTTCTTTGATACGAAACTTTTAAAGGATTTCCGGACGAGTTTGCTATATTTCTGTTAATCATATGCGGAGTGAATTTATTTTGTCTAAGGAATTGTATTTAAGACCTTCTGTGCTATGCGGGTCATGAATTTTGCAGCATGTACTAATGAGCGATTGGAATGCATGCAAATGAGTTACGGTGCATTCCATTTTAGCCGGAAGAATATCGGTGGGGAAAGTGGTCCGATGTGACACGCTTGTTTTTCTTGTCCGAACACACTGAACTCCAGGTAAGAGCCAGGCACAACTCCAATTTGTGAGTAGCAGTGATGTAGAAATTTCAACCGTGATGAGGTTGCCGATATCCACATGCCAGGCAAGTATGAATACGCCTGTTTTATCAAACCAAGCCTGAACACTAAAGGGTGGCGGAGGTACTGGTGCAACGAGAATTGGCGTATCTTCTAACTCAAAGATATACTGACTTTTCACAGGGGTAATTATATTAATAAGAAATGTGGCGGTGTTCCCATCTGCGCTGAGTTCCGTTGGTACGACGCCGATGGTTTGTTAACTATGTGCAGTAAGGTGTGTGAGGGTGGAGAGCTGGATTTCTGGGCTTCACAAGATATATCGGGTTGCGCCGTCGGCGCACTGGAATTGCACGGCCCAGGTGCCAGCACCACCATTTATGTTGTCGTCGTTAATAACGCTGGTAGCGAGTAATAGAGCGGTTTGGGTTCCTTCAAGCTTTTAGACGAGCAACGTCATAGAGTGCCAGGCGACCAATTGCGCGCCTTTGCTTAAAAGAAGTGCGAAACGCCGCCAGACATCTGCTGCCTGAGCATCCGGCGAGGAGTAACGGGGTGTAAAAAACGTGCTGGTGCGGCTGGAGATGCCGGTTTCAGTGATCCATACAGGTGCGTTAGTGAGCCCGTGAACATCGAGCACGTTGCGGCACATATCGTAGTGATGTAGTAGGGTCCACCATGAGTTGTAATCATGGTAATTTGCCACGTCGAAGCTTCCTTTACCCACGGCGGAGAGCAGTTGATCAAGCCAATTAGTTGAGAACGCAAAAGGA
>JGI24721J44947_10007828_pt1 | contig 14113 bp, 9 predicted proteins | sample YelNatPaOPGAMG01_FD_44947 | JGI IMG/M metagenome (IMG submission 44947)
ATTAAAAAGTGGCACTAAAATGGTAAATAGTAGTTGGCAATAAATACAAATCACCCGTAATTTTCCTCAAAAATCAGGATATACCTGCTTCTTATTATAAAGATAGAGATATGGGTAATTGACAGCTCGTAAAGAGGGGCAGGGGGAGATTTTATTAATGTAAAAAAGTACAATAAAAAAATTTACTTTATATTTTATAAAAACCTACCATAACTGAGCGGATACAATCTTTTAATATTTTCAATTGTAATTAATATTTTTTTTATTATAATAAATATATGAATTTAATTAAAAGGAGAATCAGATGACTTCAAATATTATAGATGGCAAAAAAATAGCACAAGAAATAAGAGATGAAATAAAAAATAAAATAAAAGATTTCAAGCAAAAACCCGGCCTTGCTGTTGTTTTAGTTGGTGAAGACGAAGCATCAAAAATTTATGTAAAAAACAAAGAAAAAGATTGCCAGGAAATCGGTTTTTATTCAGAGGTTCACAGGTTACCGGAAAAAACAACAGAAAACGAATTGCTGGATTTAATCAATAATCTAAATAATTCAAAAAAAATTCATGGAATAATTGTTCAACTACCTTTGCCAGATCATATAAAAGAAGAACTTGTTATAAACTCAATTTTACCTGAAAAAGACGTTGATGGTTTTACATATATAAACGCAGGCAAATTATTAACTGGTAATAATGGATTGTTACCCTGTACACCTGCCGGCTGTATAGAATTGATAAAAAGAACAGGTATTGATATAAAAGGCAAAGAGGCAGTTATTGTAGGCAGGTCAAATATAGTTGGCAAACCAATGGCAATATTACTTATGCAAAATCATGCAACAATTACTGTATGTCATTCAAAAACAAAAGATTTAAAAGAAGTAACAAAAAGAGCAGATATACTTGTTGCAGCAATTGGAAGAGCAAAAATGATAACTGCTGAAATGGTAAAAGACAATGCAATAATAATTGATGTTGGTATGAACAAAGATGAGCAGGGTAAATTATGCGGGGATGTTGATTTTGATAATGTAAAAGAAAAAGTTTCATTTATCACACCTGTTCCAGGTGGAGTTGGTCCTATGACAAGAGCAATGCTTATGAAAAATACTTTAGAGGCATTTTTACTTCAAACGAATGGAGGTAAATAATTAATGAAAAACAAAGTTGTTTATCCCGGAACTTTTGACCCGATAACAAATGGACATATTGATATTATAAAAAGAGCAAGTAAAATGTTTGAAGAAGTAATTGTTGCAGTTGCAGAAAACACACACAAAAATCCTTTATTTACATTAGAAGAAAGAGTTGATATGGTAAAAAAATCAATTATTAATTTTAATAATATAAAAGTTGACTCATATACAGGTCTTTTAATTGATTATTTAAAGAAAATTAAAAGATTTATTGTAATAAGGGGTTTACGTGCATTTTCTGATTTTGAATATGAATTTCAATTAAATTTAATCAATAAGCGTCTCGGTGACCATATTGAAATGATTTATATGATGCCTGATGAGACCTTTTTATATATNTCTTCTTCTGCTATAAAGGAATTGGCATATCATAATGGCCNAATAGAAAAATTTGTCCCTTCTTATGTTGCTAAAAATTTAATACAAAAAATCAAAAGAAAATANTAACAAAATACTTGCTTTTTTTAAAAATATCTGGTANAGTTATTTTAACGTTGAAATAGAAGCAGGAGTAAATATTATGAAAGGATATTTGTTTGTTTTATTAATATTTATTATGTTTGCTAATTTATCATATACAGCAGATAAAATAGAAACAGGGTCAAATGTAAAAATTGACCAGAATGGTTTTATGATAAATGAAGATAAATATGTTATTGTAACCAGCCCATCAAAAATTTTTAAAGTAATAAAAGTGGATGATAATAAGCCGGTATTTTTTAGTGAATTAAAAGGACCGGTTTCTGACTATGACTCCGGTGATAATTGTTATATTGGTGACTTTTCTAAATTTAAAGAACCAGGAGAATATTATATTGAAACAGATAAAGCCGGGTCATCGTATAAATTTAAAATAAGTAATGATATTTTTCAGGATGTTTTTTATAAGGTAATGAGGGGATTTTATTTACAGAGATGTGGCATAGAAATAAAAGACAGTTCTGGATTTGGACATCCTGCATGTCATTTAGCGCCTGCTTTTTATCATCCTGAGTTGCTGGAAAAAGGGCAGAGGGATGTAAGCGGTGGATGGCATGATGCAGGTGATTATGGNAAATATGTTGTTAATTCAGGAATTTCAACTGCAACACTTTTATACGCATATGAAAGATATCCTTTCAAATTAAAAAAACTTAAACTGGATATAAAAGAAACCGGTGGTAATTTACCTGATATACTTGCAGAAGCAAAATGGAATATTGAATGGATGTTAAAAATGCAAAGAGATGATGGTGCAGTTTATCACAAAGTAACAACTGAGCGTTTTCCTGAAATGCAAAAAAAACCAGAAGAAGACAATGCCCGGCAGTATATATATGAAATTACAACAACTGCAACAGGTAATCTTGCTGCGGTTGCTGCAATTGCAGCAAGAGTTTATAAGGATTTTGATCCTGATTTTGCAGATAAATGTCTTTTAGCAGCAGAAAAAGCATGGAAATTTTTATATTTTCATAATGAACAGATACCCAAAGGTGGTTTTAAAAATCCCGCGGGCACAAATACAGGGCAGTATACTGATGGATTTGATGGTGATGAGCGTTTCTGGGCAGCAACTGAATTATTTTTAACAACAGGAAAAGACACATATAATGAATATATTTTAAAAAATTATAATTACTGGAATCCAATAATCTCTGCGCCTGCTTACTGGTGGGAAGTAAATGTCCTTGCTGTGATTTCTTATTTATATTCAGATAGAAAAGATAAAGATGAGCAGATGATAGAAAAAATAAAAAATGATTTACAAACGCATGCTGATGAACTTTTAAATAGAATTGAAAATAACGGTTACAGATATGTTTTAGAAGAAAAGGATTATATCTGGGGTTCAAATTCAGTTGCCTTAAATTATGCAATAAATTTAATTGTTGCTTCTGAAATTTTAAATAATGCCAGGACAATAAAATATAAACAGGCAGCTTTGGATACATTGCATTATATTTTTGGCAGAAATCCATTTTCCAGAAGTTATGTAACAGGCGTTGGAACAAATTATGTGAAAAATATACATCACAGACCATCGGTATCTGATAATATGGATGCGCCTTACCCCGGACTTTTAGCAGGTGGCCCTAATATGAAAAAAAATGATCCTGTTTTACGGCAATTGCCTTTTGACACACCGGCAGCAAAATGTTTTATTGATGACACCGGTTCTTATGCCTCAAATGAAATAGCAATTAACTGGAATGCACCACTTGCTTATGTTCTTGCTGCCTTAATGTAATTTATTAAAAGGTGGTGAAAAAATATGTCAATAACAATAAAAGACGTAGCAAAAAAAGTTGGAGTCACACCAACAACTGTTTCTATGGTGATGCGTGATGACCCGAGAATAAGCAAAGAAACAAAAGATAAGGTCTTACAGGCAGTAAAAGAATTGAATTATTATCCAAATTATATAGGCCAGAGTTTAGTAAAAGGCAAAACAAATACAATAGCAGTTGTTTCAAATCTTTTTTTTGCGTGGTTTAAAATGGATATTTTAAATGGTATTGGCCGCTCTATTTTTGAATCGAGTTATAAAATGAACCAGTATTCAACCCGTGATGAAATAGGAGAAGAAACATTAAAGGATATATTATATGGCAAAAGAGCAGATGGTATTATTACAATAAGTTTAAGACCAACTACTACGATATTAAATGAATTTAAAAGATTAAAAAGACCTATTGTTTTAATTGAAGATACAGTTGAAGGATTTGCCGGAGTAAAGGTCGATAATTTTAAAGGTGCGTATATGGCAACTGATTATTTGATTAAAAAAGGCAGAAAAAAAATAGGTATATTAACAGGAGAAGTAGCGCAGGGAAGAGGCGGGATGAATGTGCTTGAAAGAATAGATGGATATAAAAAAGCATTAAAAGATAATGATATTGATATAAGAAAAAAAATTATGCTTGAAACAGTTTGTTATACTTTTGATGAAGGCAGAAAAATATTTGACAAATTTATTGAAAATAAGAAAGGTATAGATGCTATTTTTTGTGCTGCAGGTGACATTGCTGCAATGGGGCTTATGAAAAGAGCACAGGAATTAGGTGTAAAAGTTCCTGATGATGTTGCCATAGTTGGTTATGATGATATTGTTATTTCATCCCTTGTTAACCCTTCTCTTACTACAGTAAGACAGCCAATATTTGAAATGGGAAAAACAGCAGTTAAAATGTTGATAAACCAGATGGAATCTTCTTTAAATTATGTTGATGAAGTTGTGATTTTCCAGCCAGAACTTGTTATAAGAGAAAGTGCATAAATAATGCAACCAAAATTCACAATAAACATTATAAAAAAAACTATTAATTTTTATAAGGAGCGCCGATATATGTTAAAAAAATTTTTTGTATTTTCCTTTTTGTTTTGTTTTTTATTAGTAACATCTGTTTTTTCTGCAAATAGTGATATCAGATTAAATTCTCTTGGGTTTTTAACAAACAGCAAAAAAGAAGCATCAATAAAAGCAACATCTGTTTCAACTTTTTATGTCCGAACAACCCCTGGTGCTGCAATAGCATATACAGGAACAGCAACAAATTTTGGAAATAACAGTGATACAGGTGAGCAAATCTGGATTGCTGATTTTACATCTTTTTCAACTCCTGGCAATTATTACCTTGATGTTCCGGGTGTAGGTCAATCTTTTAGTTTCCCGATAAATGACAATGTTTATGATTTTTCCTTTTATACAGTTTTTCGTGGATTTTATTTGTGGAGATGCGGCACTGCGGTCTCTACAACTCATAACGGCTATACATTTTCACACGGTGCCTGCCATTTAAATGATGCAAATCAAAACTATATTGGATTTGGAAATAATATAAGAAATGCAATTGGCGGATGGCATGATGCAGGTGATTATAATAAATATGTTGTAAATGCTGGTGTTACTGTTGGTGTTCTTGGTTTTGCATGGCTACATTTTAAGGATAAAATCCAGACAATAAATCTGAATTTACCCAATACTGCAAATGGCTATCCTGATTATTTAAAGGAATTAAAATGGGAGACCGACTGGCTTTTAAAAATGGCATATCCAGATAATTCTGGCAAAGTATCGCATAAAGTTTCAGAATTAAATTTTTGTGGTTTTATTATGCCAGAACAGAACACTGCAACAAGATATTTTGTTGACTGGAGTTCTGCTGCAACTGCTGATTATGTTGCAATGCTTGCAATGGCATCGCGTTTATTTCGTCCTTATGATGAAACATATGCTGATACCTGTTTAAATGCTGCACTTAATAGTTACTGGTTTTTGTATAATAATCCTACGGACAAGGCACCAGACCAAAGTGCTTTTTCAACAGGCACATACAATACATCAGATAGTGATGACCGTCTCTGGGCAGCAGCTGAAATCTGGGAAGCAACAGGTAATACAACTGCACATCAGGATTTTATAACAAGAGCAAATATGGACTCAAATAAAATTGATGAGACTTTTGATTGGGACAAAGTGAAAAATTTAGGTATGTTCACTTATTATATGTCAACCCGAACCGGAAAAGATTCATTAGTAATTGATGATATAAAAAATGATACAATTGCAATTGCAAATAATTATGTTAATTATATGAATAGCCATGGTTACAGAAGAGTTTTGGGAACAAAATATTGGTGGGGCATAAATGGTACTGTTGCAAGAGTATCTTTAACATTATATATGGCAAATTTAATGTCGCCTTCTCAAAATTATATAAATGCAATACAAGCCATAGTTGACCATTTATTTGGCAGAAACTATTATTGCAGATCAATGATAACCGGACTTGGTTATAATCCGCCTATGTATCCACATCACAGACCTTCTGGTGCTGATGGTGTTGCACCACCCTGGCCTGGTTATTTAATAGGTGGACCACAGCCATATGCAACATCATGGGTTGATTCACAGGATAATTATACAACAAATGAAGTTGCAATTAACTGGAATGCAGCACTTGTATATGCTCTTGGTGCAATGTTAAATCAAATACCAACACCAACGCCTACTATTACCGGCACACCACCAACAGCAACAATGACACCAACTTTAACAATTACACCTACAATAACATTAACACCAACTGAAATAATGAATTATGTAAGATTAAATGATGTGTTTGTATATCCAAATCCAACTAAAGGAAATAAAATAAAATTTTTAATAGATACAACCGGATTTGTAGATAAGATTAAAATAAGGATTTTTACATACAGCGACAGAAAAATAGGTGAAATTGAAAAGGAAAATTTTTATTCTGGTAAAAATAAAATCGAATATACACCGGATAAAAATTTATCAAATGGTTTATATTATTATATAATTGAAATATATAGAAAAAATAATGATATTATCAGGAAAATTGGTGCTTTTGTTGTTATAAATAACCTGATTTATTGATTTTTTTACAAAAATAATGTATAATTATAATGATTTAAACGATAAAATTCTCCGAAACTTACGTTGAATTTAATTGTCTAAAATAAAAACAAAGGAGAATGATTTGAGACAAAAAAATTTAGTAATCATAATTTTAATCTTAATTTTTTCTGTTTATATCAAAGCAGCAGATTCTCATGTTCGTATAAATTCAATTGGTTTTGTTCCAAATGGTGTAAAAGGATTTACCTGTGCACAGTCAGCAACAACTTTTGAGGTTAGAAATGCATCAAATGGAACTGTTGTATTTAATGGTAATTTAGGAAGTGCAATAAATGCAACTGATAGTGGAGAAACAGTTTATAAAGGTGATTTTTCTTCTTTTACAACACCAGGAACATATTATGTAAATGTGCCTGGTGTTGGACGTTCTGTTAATTTTACTATTGCAGATGACGTGTATAATAATCCTTTTATTGTTGCAATGAGAGCAATGTATTTGTGGAGATGCGGCACAGCTGTGTCATTGACATATAATGGCGATACATTTTCTCATGCTGCCTGCCATATGAATGACGCTTATCTTGATTATGTTGGTGGAGGACATAATATACGAGATGGTAAAGGTGGCTGGCATGATGCAGGTGATTATAATAAATATATAGTAAATGCCGGAATAACAGTTGGAATGATGTTTATGGCATGGGAACATTTTCCAGCAATAAGAAATATTTCATGGGGACTTCCTGATACTGCAACTGGTTATCCTGATTTTTTAAAAGAGATGAAATGGGAGATTGACTGGGTTTTAAAAATGGCATATTCAGATGGCTCAGGACGTGTATCAGGAAAACTATCAGCACTTAATTTTTGTGCATTTATAATGCCGGAAGCAGAAACAGCAGCAAGATATTTTACTGACTGGGGTTCTGCTGCAACTGCTGATTACGTTGCAATGCTTGCAATGGCAGCAAGAATTTTCAGACCTTATGACCAAGCTTATGCTGACACCTGTATAAATGCTGCATGGGTTTCTTATAATTTTTTACTAGCAAATACAGCAAATAAAAATCCTGATTATTCTGCATTTTCAACTGGTGGCTATGGAACAACTGACACTGATGACCGACTCTGGGCAGCAGCAGAAATGTGGGCAACAACCGGATCTACAACTGCTCATCAGGATTTCACAACAAGGGCAAACGCATATTCTGATAAAACAGATGCTGATTTTGATTGGGGGAATGTAAAAAATCTTGGTATGTATACTTATTTATTATGCACGCGAACTGGCAAAGTTGCTGCAATTTATGATGATATAAGAAATGATTTACTTGCAGATGCAAATAATTTATTAACATATAGAAATAATCATGGATATGCAAGAATGCTTGGAACTAATGGAACGAATTATTACTGGGGATGCAATGGGTCAGTTGCACGTCAGGCAATGTTGTTACAAATCGCAAATATGGTTTCTCCCAATCAGGAATATGTGAATGCCTGTCTGGATATTTTAGGTTATTTATTTGGCAGGAATATGCACAGACGCTCTTATGTGACCGGGCTTGGCACAAACCCACCTATGTATCCGCATGACAGACGCTCCGGAGCAGATGGTATAACAAATCCATGGCCGGGTTATCTTGTTGGTGGTTCTAATGGAACTAATTCAGGAGACCCTGTTTTATCTGCAATGCAAGCTGGGCTCCCACCTGCACAGTACTGGGTTGATAATCAGGATTCTTATGCGTCCAATGAAATTGCAATAAACTGGCAGGGTGCATTAATATATGCATTAGCAGGATTTTATTATGTGACAGGAACACCTACTTATACGCCAACACAAACAAGAACAGGGACAAGAACGCCTACTTTTTCATATACAAGAACTCCAACATTTACTTTTTCGCCAACTGCATCAGTAAGTCCAACAAGAACACGAACACCAACTTTTTCATACACGAATACAGCAACAAGGACCTGGACACAAACAAATACACCGGCAATAACAAGTACTTATACAGGAACAGCAACAAGGACGAATTCGCCTTCGGTTTCTGCCAGTCCAACAAGCACGAGGACATTAACCCCGAGTTTTACTCAAACAGCAACCAGNAGTCAGCAACCAACAATGTCAAGGACACCTACATATACACGAACAGCAACAGGGACCTGGACACAAACAAATACACCGGCAATAACAAGTACTTATACAGGAACAGCAACAAGGACGAATTCGCCTTCGGTTTCTGACAGTCCAACAAGCACGAGGACATTAACCCCGAGTTTTACTCAAACAGCAACCAGCAGTCAGCAACCAACAATGTCAAGAACACCTACGTATACACGAACAGCAACAGGGACCTGGACAGGAACAAATACACCAACATATACACNAACAGTGTCACCGACTTTTACAATAACAGACACAATATCATCAAATACACCAACAGTTACACCTACGCATACATATACAGCAAGTTTTACAAGAACTCTAACTTATACTATGACACACACTCTAACACATACCTTGACATCTACTGGTACTTTTACATATACCCAAACATTAACTTTAACTCTAACACAAACAATAACAAGAACCAATACACCTACATTAACTTTAACACCATCTTATACATTGACAATACTTCCTACACAAACGTATACATTAATACCAACTGCAACACCAACAAAAATTGAAAATCAAAAATTGTTAATCGAAAATATAGTTTTATATCCAAGTCCATATAATCCTGAAAAAGGGAATTTAACTATTTCTTTTGACATAACACAAAATGTGAAAACAATAAAAGTTAAAATTTATACAACAAGTTACAGAAAAATAAAACAATTAAATTATTCGTATCAAAATGCAGGTAATATAAAATTAACAATTGAAAACAAATATTTACAAAATATTGCAAATGGGGTATATCATATTCTTATCGGAATTGTTAATTTAAAAAATGAAGAAGCGTGGTCAAAACCAGAAGAACTGATAATATTGAGATAAAAAACTTTTAATTAATAATTGGTGTCATTTATGTTTAAAAAAAATATAATTATTTTATTATTATTAATTAATATTTTTTATACTGTTTTATTTTCGGCAAATTCAGATATAAGATTAAACTCAATTGGTTATTTACCTTCTGCTGAAAAAAAGGCATCAATAATAGTATCCTGTACAAATTTTAATGTCCGTAGATCATCTGATTCATCAATTGCTTATTCTGGCACAGTAACTGGCCCTGTTACTGATCCGGATTCAGGACAGAGTATCAGAACTGCTAATTTTTCATCTTTAACTGAGGCTGGCACATTTTATCTTGAAGTTCCTTCTGTTGGACAATCGGTAAATTTTACAATATCAGATAATGCATTAAATTTTGCTTATTATACTGTTATGCGAGCATTTTATTTATGGCGATGCGGAACTGCTGTATCAGGCACATTTAATGGCCAAACATATTCACATGCTGCCTGCCATATGAACGATGCTTATCTTGATTATGTTGGTGGAGGACATAATATACGAGATGGTAAAGGTGGCTGGCATGACGCGGGTGATTATAATAAATACATTGTAAATGCCGGAATAACTGTTGGAATGATGTTTAAAGCGTGGGAATTATATAAAGATATTTTGCAGAATATTTCACTTGATATACCAAATACAGCGCCAGGTTATCCTGATTTTTTAAAAGAAATGAAATGGGAAATTGATTGGGTTTTAAAAATGGCTTATTCTGATGGCTCCGGTCGGGTATCAGCTAAATTATCAGCACTGGATTTTGACCCTTTTGAGATGCCAGAACAGGAAACCGAAGACAGATTTTTTACTGATTGGGGTTCTGCTGCAACTGCTGATTATGTTGCAATGCTTGCAATGGCTGCAAGAATTTTCGCCCCTTATGATGCAACTTATGCTAATCAATGTTTGAATGCAGCTTGGACCGCATATAATTTTTTACTTGCAAATACTGCAAACAAAGACCCTGATTATTCTGCATTTGGAACGGGTGGCTATGGCACAACTGACCCTGATGACCGACTATGGGCAGCAGCAGAAATGTGGGAAACAACCGGCTCTACAACAGCACATCAGGATTTTACAACACGCGCAAATACTTATTCAGATAAAACAGATTTGGATTGGGATTGGAGCAATGTTAAAAATCTTGGTATGTATACTTATTTATTATCTACACGAACAGGTAAAAATACTACAATAAATGATGATATACGAAATGACCTGATTGCAGATGCAAACACACTTGTAACAAATAGAAATAATCATGGTTATGGAAGGCCGCTTGGAACGTCCTATTATTGGGGCTGCAATGGTTCTGTTGCAAGAACCACATTAAATTTACTAATAGCAAATAAAGTATCACCGAACTCTAATTATGTTCAGACAGCACTTGATGCTGTAAATCATATTTTTGGTAGAAATTATTATAATCGTTCTTATGTAACAGGACTTGGTATAAATCCACCGATGAATCCGCATCACAGACCTTCTGGTGCTGATGGTATTGTACCACCCTGGCCTGGATATTTAGTCGGCGGTGGGCATTCATACAATGGATGGCAGGACGTTGAGGCGAGTTACGAAACAAATGAAGTTGCAATAAACTGGCAGGGCGCACTTGTTTTTGCTCTTGCTGCTTTTGTTGCCAATCCTTCAACTCCAACACAGACCCCAACTGCTACAAGAACAATAACAGGCACTCCACCTACTGCAACTAATACACCTACATTTACACAAACGCCGATATTTACTCCAATAAGAGTAAATTGTGGTGGCACACAATATAATGATGGAACAAATATATGGCTGGCTGACCAGGCATACACAACCGGTGGATGGGGATATGTTAATGGAACAGCAGGAACAACTACAGATGCAATTAATGGAACAACATACGATACTCTTTATCAATCAGAAAGATACAATACCAATTTGGAATACAGATTTACAGTACCAAATGGAGTATATCAGGTTTATTTGAAATTTGTTGAGATGTATTGGACAAGTTCCGGAAACAGAATTTTTAGTGTGAGTATTGAAGGGAATCAGGTAATAAGCAATCTTGATATATATGCTTTAGTGGGGCATGATTATGCCTATGATTCTGGTCCATTTACTGTTACAGTAACAGATGGGATTTTAAATATTTTAGCATCTGCTTCTGCCAACAATGGACAATTTTGTGCAATTGCGATTTTACCATTAATTTATACTCCAACATGGACAAGAACTGGAACGTTAATAAATACACCAACAAGAACAATGACTTTAACTTTTTCACAAACAATCACAGGAACAATGACAAGAACATCAACTTTTACTCCAACTGCAATTCTAACATTTATACCAACAAGAACACAAACAAATACAATAACTGGAACTCCAACATTTACTTTTACACGCACGATATCACAAACAGCAACTAGTACTTTTACTGTAACATTTACATTAAGCAACACCTATACTTTTACCTTTACTCAGACATTGACAAATACAATATCTCCAACAATAACATTGACTTTAACTGGTACACCACCAACAAGTACATTTACATCAACACATTCAAACACTTTAACTATTACTTTAACTCTTACTAAAACGCCTACATTTACAAGCACTTTAACAACTACACAAACACATACGAATACTTTTACCAATACAATACAACCAACATATACATATACTGGAACTTTGGCAATAACTGATACACAACAACCCACACTAACATTGACTTTAACTCCTTCAGAAACATTACAGTTAACAGTTACAGAACTACCAACAGCAACTCAAACAGAAACTGTAAGTGAACAATTATCAATTGATAATGTGTTAATTTATCCAAACCCATATTTTCCTGATAAACATAATTCTTTAAATATATCTTTTGAAAAAATAAGTGATATTCAAATTATTAAAATAAAAATATATACTATGGGTTTTAGATTAATTGAAAATATAACATTCACCAATTTTTCAATAAATTTTAAGACAATAATTTTAAATATTGAAAATAAATATATACAAAATAAAGCAAATGGTATATATTTTGTACTTGTTAGTATTATAGATAATGAAAATAAACAAATCTGGTTTAAACCGGAAGAACTGATAATATTAAAATAAATAAAATATGATTTATTTAAGGAGGTTTTATGAAAAAATTATTTGTTCCCTTTTTTTTATTTTGTTTTATTGTATTGTTAATTTTTTTTAATTCTTGTTCGAAAAGTTCTCCAACAAATCCACAACCAACAAATACTCCAACGCCAACCTATACAGCAACAGAAACTCCAACCCAATATCCCCAAACAAATTTTTATAATTTTGAAACAAATACAGAGTCGTGGAATGCTGGAAGTCCTTTGTTTTCTATGGATGATTTTGGTATATCTGTTGCTCATAATACAAATCCGATTTATTGTTATAATGGAAGTGCAGGGTCGCTTCAACTTAATACGGATTTTACCAAATCTTTAAACCTTTTTGCTATAGCAAGTTTTTCTTTTAGTACAGCGCAAAATCTTGAGTATCATACAATTACTGCTAAATTTTATGCGCCCGCAGGTATTGTCACTACAACCAATCCATTAACAGTAAGTTTATATGTTTTTCTTTCCACTAAGGGTTATTCATATTGGGGCGAATTAAAACCATTAACTACAGAAGGATGGTATGATTTAGTATTAGTTATTCAAGAATCTCCAATAGGTGGTGATTATTTTCAGCATATTTCAGAGATTGGTATTGTAATAATGAAAAATACATCAAGTTCAGTAAATTATGTTGGACCTGTTTATATTGATGAAGTTGCATGGTAATTTTTATTATTTGATCAGAAATGGAGGTGTTTTTAATTTTGAAATCTAAAAAAACAATTATTGTAATATCTTTTTTAATTTTATTTTTTATTTCCTGTGCTTCTTTATATGTGAAACCGACAATAGAGGCAACTTTATTCAGGCAGGAACTACCGGGTAATGCAGGAATAATTTTTAAGACCGCACTTAAACTTTTACCTTTGATTGGTTATAAAATAGAAGGGAGTAATCCGGATGCAGGCACAATAACAACAAAACCGGTGGAAATGAAAATATCACCGCAGGATTGTGATTGTGGAAATGCTTTTGGTTTACCTGTTATAAAAAATGAAGGAACAAATGCAAAGGTTTATTTCATACTTGGCATATCTGATAATGAAATGACAGTAAAGGCAGATATAGAACCGGAATTAAAAGATTTGATGGCAACTTTGGCTGCGGCAGGTTTTACTGTTACCTGTGTATCAAAAGGTAAATTAGAAGAAGTATTTGCTAAAAAATTTGTAGAAAATATAAAAACCAAGGCATTACAAATGATTTTTAAATAATTTTTATTTTCCTAATATTATTTTTATTGCTTCAAAATCCTGTTGCTGATATGCTTTGAATTCAACATTATATTTGAATTTTTTAGTTTGAATTTCAATTTTACCATTATATAAAACACCAGCAGGTTTTATAATTATTTTTTT
>JGI24721J44947_10007837_pt1 | contig 14100 bp, 6 predicted proteins | sample YelNatPaOPGAMG01_FD_44947 | JGI IMG/M metagenome (IMG submission 44947)
TTGCTCTAAATCGTTAATTTTTATTGATCTCCCATGTGATCTCCATTTCGAATGATTAATTAATTCTTTAGCAATGTCTTCAGCTCGTTTCCTTTTCATTTGTTCAGTTACAGTTTTTTTACGAGTTTGGGTAACAGTCCAATTTTTGAATTTGTAATTTATCAACCATTTAACTACTAAATCTTCAGCAAATTTTAATGCATGAAATACACTACCTAATTCGCCGGGTGTAATCTGGGCAACCATTGTGGCGTCAAATGGGTTTAATGCACCTTGCTCTTCTGCTTCTTTCATTTTCTGATTGACCCATTCGATATAGTCGTATGCTGATACTACTGAGCGTCCAATTTCATTTGCGCATCAATCGGTCCCAAACTCCCAGTTTCAGTCATTAAAATTTCGTCACCTGATAAAACAATAATTGTTCCGGCGCTCTTAGCCTCCCCAGCGACTACAAAGGAAACTTTATCAAAATTATTGCGTAAAAACCTAACTATTTCTTCTGCTGTTTCGCCACTACCTCCTGGTGTTTCGATATACAAATCAACTTTCTTAAGGTATTTTTTGCCAGCTAACAAATCTCGAATCACATAAAAGTCCAATTGCTCCAGTGGAATTGCTGGAATTGGTTTACCAATCGCAGCGGCGTATACAAATAAGTAGGTATCTCTCAATTTGTTGTATTTAGATATTAAGCTCAACAGTTCATTTTCCTATTCAGGGACACTCAAACTTCTGTTGATATACTCGTTCATTAAACTCATGTTTGTATCCTCCTTTTAAACATTGGAATTACGCTCAATGGTCGGCGGCCTTCCAGGGCTTTTGGAGACAACGGAGTTGTCGACAACAATTTAGGATAGCCGACAGTTATGCAAGGTCGCGAAGCGACGAGCAAAACTGAGGAAAACCGTCTCCCCTTATGCAAAATCGCTTCGCGATTCTCCATAGCTTGTTATTATGCTAATTGATAGTATAACATCGACCTTTTGCTGCATATTATGCGAATTTAATGTATAACTCTGGCTAGAATTACTAATAGTGATTCACTGATTTTAATTTGTCGTTTTTTATAAAAATATTCAAGAATATTCAGAAAAAGCCAGCACTTCCGAATTAAGCCTTTATCTGGTGTTCGGTGAACGATTGGAAGCGAAAAAGACTATTAAGGGCTGGATGAGGATAATAGAATGTCGCCAGAGAGGGTGTTCTTCTGTTTAATGGCAACTTTTCACAGGATCGGGTTTGCTTCTTTCCGCGCTGCCAGGCTAACAGGCTGTTGAAAAATCCCGATTAGAATTTGACCACTGAAAAGAGACTTGAGTCTAAGAAGAAACTTCATTGGATTGAGGAAAAAGCACAAATACTGGCTTCCAATCAACTCCGGGGAGACAAATATATATCATCAGAATCATCTTGCCCTGGAAAAGGCTTTTTTAAAAAGCCTGCTAGTTGCTTCCAGTGTGTTTTCGGTACAGACAAAACACACAAACATCTGCCGGAAATGGCAAATTTTAATTATAATAACTTTGGGGTTATATCTTTTTGCCGTTCAAGATTATTGTCTTCCCTTCAAGACTTGAATTACGCTCAAACTGGACAACAACGTCTTTTGGCGCTTGATAACTAATTTCGACAGTTGAGTTGTCGTCTGAAAGACGCCAGCTCACCGAAATCACGCCTTTAACCGTGGCGATCGTTCCTTTTGCCCACTTAAGGCCTGACAAAACCGGGCTTAATTTAACTCTTGCTGATGCAGGCTCAACCGGCGTTACGCCCAAAATAATTCTATTCAGGTAATAGGTAGGCGCTGAAGACCAAGCATGGCAATGACTGCGCGTCGGAAAGCCTCCTGAACCTGTCGTACCACTCGGAAAACTTTCCCACACCGTCGTTGCACCGGCTTCGAGCATCGGCAGATAATTTTTGTAAATTTCCTCAACAATTCGTTCTTGCATTCCTGATTTTTCAAGCGTTTCGTAAAGGTATAACATCGCAAACGGCGAACCGACTCTGACCATTTTTTCCGGCGGGCTTGTAATGTTCCGAATCAAACTGTTTTTGAATTCATCAGGCGCAATGTCGTAAAGCAGCGCTAGAAAACTTGTATGCTGGCAAACCGAAGGACTTAACGAGCCGTCATCGTGAACACTATCCACGTAAGCTCCGCGCGATCTGTCATAAAGTTTGTTAACTCCTTTCACCAACCTCTCGCGTGTCTGTTTGAGCCATTGCATATCGGATTGTTCATTTATAACTCTGGCAATTTTCATAGCTGCGTCAATCGCTCCAATCATCAACATCGAATTGTACGTAACGGTCTTTTGGCCCGAATCAATGTCCGTCCAATCAAAAAAGTTCCAGAACGGTCCGCTGAACAAATCATCGCTATTTATAAATTGCGCAGCGCCTCTAAGATTTTTATCACTGACGGATATATCTTTTTGACGAACTCCACATCGCCACTGTAAAAATAGTAATCATACACTGAGATCCCCCACAAAAAACTCCATGCGGGTATCAGGACATCCCAGCAAGAAGGCGTTTGACAACCCGCAAAGGGGAGTCTTTCAAGAGACTGTGCCGTTAATGTTATGCATCGGCGGGCGATATCGCGACTATCAAAAACTGGATAAGCAAGCAACGATTCGTTGCGCGCGTCCCCGACCCAGTGAGTCTGCTCATAAAGCGGACAATCGGTGAATGTATCTTCCATACAAAGTTTCAGCGTACGGGTTGAAATCTGCCAGATGTTATCGAGTCGCGCGTCGCTACAACTAAATGAGCCAATGTAATTATGCGGGTAAGTTGATTCTATCAGCTGAAAGTTCCGNATCTTAACAGGGGCAGTAAGGTTTCTGAATGTCATAAAGATATATCTCCCAGAACGTCGTTTTAGCGAAGTAAATCTGTTCACCCCCTCGCGCGTAATATAGCGCAAAGAGTTTCTGTTCCCCCATGTATGCTGAATTCTGCCGTCCGGCGTAATATATTCGACGCCGTTGATATCCAGGACAACGCCCGCCGGCGCGATTAATTCAAACCGGTAGTAACCAACATCTTGTTCGCCCAAATCATACATAAGCTCCAAATCGCCACCACCACTCGGCGGATTAACTACAGTGCATTCCGGAGTGTCATGCATGAGCGCCGCAGGATCTTCCACAAGGTTTTCGGCTGGAGCTACAACTGATCGATTATAGAATTGCCACATCCAGTCATGAACAAACATTTCAGACGACGACATCAGCTCCAACCGCTCCTTGCAGGTATCTAACAATTGTTTTTCGGATGCGATCTCCTTAAGCCACCTATCCGTAAGCGTGTTGTATCGATCAATCATGTCCGCAATTGTCTTGTCCTCCCTTGAGAAACTAGCCCAACGCAGGTCATTCGTAGCAAAGGCAAACTCTTTAAACCTGATGAAAACAAACGGATTCTCGTGTGTCGGGTTCAAGGGATTCACCAGCCTGAACCCTCGCGGCTCATAAAAACGTAGACTCTTTTCTTTATCGTGACCTGTAACATTTCGGACAAATGCAACCAAAAGATGTCGACCAGACGTTAGTTCAATCGTCCCTTTCTGCCATGGTTTTCCATCCACTGATACCTTAAAGTTTTCAATCTGGATGTTGACTGTGCAATTTGTTTGTGCGTCTATAATAGTTGCCATCCCACAGGCACAACTTGCATTGTAATTTGCTTCTATTAAGCCCGGATTTACAAGCCGCGCTGCAGGAAGACAAAAGTCTAACGCATTTGCCTTAACTATGTTTGCCCCGCCAAACCTTTTGAAACTGACTGGTTGTTTTGTCAAAAGCGCCACATCGCGCGGATTCAGATTTTTCCAGGGCCCGCCATCGACATCAAACAACAACTTTGCGTGGCTGAATTTCAAATCACCCTCCAACCGCGCATCGTAATATTCCGCTGGCTCCATCTGAATGCTGACCTTTGGCGTGTTACGGATCCAGGCCGGCGCTTCCGCAACCTCCCAAGAACTATCCGTTATAATCGAATGCCGTTTGCCATCTAAAAATTCCATGTCAACCTGCGCAAGCAAACCTCCCTGCTGCGGAATCTTGTGGAAATCCCCAACCCCGAAGTATCGGGCTATTACATAAATCTCATTTTTGCCTGGCCTAAGATAATGCGCCACGTCAATCACATCATATTGATAATGATTGGGCCAACACCTGCATGGACCATCGTTCACCCACTCCCCATTTATGAAAAGCCTGTAGTAACTATCCGCTGTGATTCTTATAACCGCCGATTTTAATTGCGGGATATTAAAAGTTTTTCTGGCGATTATTGTTTGGTTGTACTGGTTATAATCTTTTTGTTTTTTCCAGATCCACTTTGCTACAAGCGGCTCGGTTGAAAAATCGTTACCAATAAGATTAAATGCTACAAAACTGAAAACCGCAAAAAGAAATTTATTAATACCGTTTTTCATAATGTTGTTGTGCATAGTTTAACACGTCCTTACCGGAAATAAATTAAATTTTGATAAAATTAGATGCGCAAAAATGCCAGAAGCCTTGTAAGCGGCTTGCTCAATAATGAAGCAGCAAAAGACCAATAATTTTCTCTGAATCCAATTTTAAATAATGATTCAGGGAGAAACATTGCGTGTTTTCGGTCTTAAATAATGACCAACCGCTGAAGTTCCGAAAAGCAAAAGTTCTTTGGACTATAACTATCCGGGATGATCCGGGTTTTTTCACAAAAATTTAAAATATGATTAAGACAGTTTTGATTTGTTTTTTATTTGAGGTGTTTCTCGCTTTAAATCAAAAAAGAGGTGGCGAATCGCTAATATCGGATGATGCTTTAGCATTTTAGGTCCTGAATACCTCATAATTTCTTTAACCTTTCGCCGCATATCCGGCTTATAACAATGGACCGGGCATTTAGCACAAACAGGTTTTTCTTCACTAAATGGACAGTTCATTAATCGCAATTTTGCATACTCTTCGATTTTCTGACATTCTTCGCATAATCCGTTACGCGAGTTATGAAAGTCACGGCAATAAATCTCGATCATTGCCCGAATTGTTCGATATTCTCTATCCAATCGCGGAGTATTAAATTCCGACATAAAATATCAGTCTTTGCGCAAGATAATTTTTCTGCAACCGGGGGGCTTGTTTTAAAAACAATGCGTTCTCCTGCCTTGCCAAGGTAGCCACCCCAACCGATTCTGATTTCCTCAATTGCTTTCGGATTCAGCATGCCATCTTCATCTTTAGACCACCCAGCCAGCTGCATGTTCGCCAGTGGCACGCGAACGATCATCTCTCCGACTTCGCTCAAATATACTCCAGTTTCGGCAATAAAATCTCCACCATTCTTTTCCTTCACAATAACGAGGAGTTGGCCTTTGATATCCTGATCTTGAGGAATAAAGACTTTAAACGAAAGCGTCGTTTTGTTATCAAGGGATTCGGTCGAGTTGACGGGAAAAATAAGAAAAAGCCATGTGTCAACCTCACTCTTTGTCAACGTCCCTGAGCATTGGTATAAATGACTTGTTTTATCTTGCTCAGCTGTTGTTTCGGACATTGTTGCAGAAACAAACTCTCCCCTTGCAATTCGCGGCGATGAACAATCAATTCTCACTGAACTGAGATCAAGTTCTACCGAGTTTGTAAAAGATGATATTTCTTTATCCGCTGCTTTAACCTTTTTAAATTTAAAAAATACCATGCTATATGGGTCAAGTGTATATCTGGTCAGAGTTGATGCCAGATTTTTGACAACAACACCATTTATCGGACTCCATTCTTCACCATCAACATAGTTTGAAAATACAAGGTTACCTGTCCATTTTTGGTTACTGTCATTTATAACAAAAAACAGGGTTTCGTCGCCGATCATTCTCCGTGAGACTTTAATTTGTGAATTCGGGTCTTCAATAAGAAGATCCTGAGGACAGACAGTCTGTAGTATTTCACCTAAAGCGAATTCAAATCCTGTTGGTAAATAACAAACAATGCCGTTACCAGATTTTTTCAAAACAGGCTTTTTAGATTTTGGTTCAAACCAATTTTCAACGAGATTGATAATTTTTTTTGATGGGAACTCGACTTCACTGTTCTCAGGAAACGCCCCAACTATAATTAGCAGCCCACCAGATTTAACAAATGTGTCAATATTTTGAATTGCCTTCCATGAAATAGTGTCAATATTCGGCAGTATTATAGTATCAAGTTTTATGTTTTTCGTCTGAAGCTTACCATGGCCAACACTGCAGTTTTCAATCGTGTCATAATCTATTATCAAAAATTCCATATTATTGTTAAACAAACTGTTGATGACTGTTCGGTATATCTTTTCCACNTTTGCAGCTCCTGTAGCCTCTCTCGACCAAAGATCTGATGGCACAAACTTTGTCCACAATGTTTGAACTGGGTATAGAACACCAATATTTGGNAACGGTTTGGATTTTTCGATCATCAATGCACAGCGTCCGCATTGTTGATTTAGTCTTTTTAACTGTTCATCCGTTAATTGATTAAAAGAGTAGTAACTTGTAATGCGCGTTACTCCATTGACAAAAAGAAGGTTCAACGTGCCACGTATTTCATCTTCAGTTACAAACCGTTTTGGCCGATCATCGCCGGGTGGCCTGTAAACCTGGCTATGGTCGGAAGTCTCGCTCATTATCACGTTTTTACCTTCAATCCATCCACAACTCGAAACAAGCCGTGCTATAAACCATGGCACTTCTCGGGGAATACTTGTCAGGCAATCTATTCCAGGTGCATCAAGCATGCGAATACATCTGTAAAAATCACCGTACAATGACACATGATTCACGATGCCTTCCTCTGCCAGAAGGTGTCCGCCAGAAAGCAGATTTTGTTGTCTGCACCAATCCCTTATCTGCCCGAAGTAATTTTGAGATACCAGCTCACCAACAGTTAACCAGAAATCGTATCTGTGTTTTTTCCAATTTTCATTAGTCTCTAAAATTAGTGATGGAATATGGTCTCGAATATCATATCCCCTTCTCTTTTTAAATTCGACTGGCAAATTATCAGACCAGGGCAATACCTTCCAGGGCATAGGTTTTAGAAAAAGGCTCATTAATGACGGTTCGTCCGTAAAAGTGGCTTCGAAATAATTATTTAAATCGCCTCCGAGTCTTTTAGCGTACTCTGCATGGGTTAGTTCTATAAAACGTTTTGTAGGCTCCGGTTTCAATAAATTAATATAAGGAATTTTTTCCCAGAGGTTCATAGCAGCATGAGTCCCTTCAAATAGCTGGTTTTCCGAAATAACCAATACCTGCCAGTTTCCTTCCGGAATATCACATTCCAATTGGCCATTTCTCGTATATTTTCTGAGGTCAATCCCACTTTTAATAAGGCAGATCCCATTAGATTTTGGGTACGCCTCTGCAAGAATTATATCCCCGTCAGGGATATTAAGTTTGATATTTTTTGATCCATGAACATTTGTTGATAAAATCAGGAGACCGCGAGCCGCCCATTCAGGCTTGTCTTTTAAAACAAGACCGCCGGCATTACCAGATGGATATCCGCGTTCATCATACAGCCATAATGAAAGTCCCATATCTTTTGCTCTTTTGACACCTCGAACAAATGCATCCCATTTTTCCTGGCTTTGCAGGTAATTTTCAAACGCTACGTTGCAAACTACGCCTCCAAAACCCTGATTCGTGAGTTTTGAAAAAAGCGATTCCTGCGCTTCAGNCCTATCTGGAAGAGAATGAACAATCTTTAGNATGCGGGTTTTCGCTGGCGGAGTTATGAACAATTCTTCAGAAACCTGCGACAAAATATCGAAGCTGCTCCAGGTCAAACCCCAGATAAGCGCTATGATTAATTTTTGCCCGAAATAACTCTTCATCCTGGATTTCATAATTAGCATATTTAAAAAATTGAAAGTGCTCCACCCTTTTCTTTCAAACCAAAAAACACAAATGTGANGCACAAAGGTTACAATACAGGGTCAGATATGATCGGACAAGTTCGGATTACATTATCAAACAAATTCCTCACCTTCTGGAGTAGATTTGGACGCCGTGGAGGATGTACATCCAGAAGGTTGAGTGGATTGGTGAGTTTTACTGCAACCAGTATCAGAAATTCATTGGATGGACGGGCTCCACCTCAACTCTTTGTCCGGTTAATAGCACAATATCTTAAACAGATCCAATACCATGAATGGATACTGGCTCATGCGCCCTGGAGGACGGCCTCAGCGAATTTAATCGGGATTTACGAGAGGGTTCTGGCTTGACCTTGACCAGCATAGCTGGTGGGGCCAGGTTTAGTCATGCAGCTGTAAGGGGTACGTCTTGGAAGTGCAGAAAGCGCGCTTGGGAGTAAATCGTTACCATACAGGCAGCCAGTTTGTTGACACGTTTCTTTCAGGTAAGTCCAATCAAAAAACATTCATGATATGAAAATTTATGATTAAAACGTACTACCTACCACAGCATCGTTTATATTTNTTCCCGCTCCCGCACGGGCAAGGGTCGTTTCTGCCAACCTTTGGTCCAGAGCGAACAGTCCGGCCTTTAGAGATTTCCTGAGTAACTTCATCTACCATATCAGATTTATTGGTATTTTGAGACCTGGGCGAAGACTGCATGGGCTGAGGAGCCGGACGTTGGGCTGCTTGTTGTTGAGCTAAAGATCTAAGGAACTGTTCAAAAGCTGCAAGGCTGGTTGCNCTTCTAAAGATATTATGACAGATCTCGGTTTTGATATTTACCATGAGTTCCTCGAAAGACTTGAACGCCTCTGCTTTGTATTCGATGAGTGGATCGCGTTGTCCGTAAGCGCGTAGACCTATGGCGTTTCTGAGACTATCCATGTAGTAAAGGTGCTCTTGCCAGAGTTTATCTATTGCGCTGAGAATGGTTATCCTTTCGACTTTTTTAATATTTTCCGGGTCCTCAAATTTAGCCTTTAACTCATAAGCTTCGCGGATCTTATTTATGATATAAACACAAGCACCGAATTGTGCAGCACTAAGCCCATCAAATAAGGATCCGGGAACCGGTTCTTCGTGTGAACTTAATGCGACATCAATGACTTCTTTCTCAGTAAGGCTCAAAGGGAAGTTAAAGTTTACCCAGTCCACTAGACCGCGAATGTTCCATTCATGAGGTTCATTTGCAGCAGAAGAATATTGACCTATTTTAAGCACAACGACTTCTTCCATGATGTCCATAAGCCTATCTCGGACATCCTCAGCATGAATAATCTCATTTCTAAAACCGTAGATTATTTCACGCTGCTTGTTCATTACATCGTCATACTCCAGGGTACGCTTCCGGATCTGGAAGTTATGTTGTTCGACCCGTTTCTGTGCATTTTCTATGGAACGATTAAGCAATGGGTGTTGGAGTTCCTGGCCTTCCTCAATTCCTATACGTTCCATTATCTTGACTATGCGATCAGACCCGAAAAGCCGCATAAGATCATCCTCAAGTGATATAAAGAAGTGCGAAGAGCCCGGGTCCCCTTGACGCGCGCATCGTCCTCGAAGCTGACGGTCAATTCTTCTGGCTTCGTGACGCTCAGTACCTATAACATGCAATCCACCAAGTTCAGCTACTCCAGGGCCAAGTTTGATATCCGTCCCACGGCCAGCCATGTTTGTGGCTATAGTAACAGCGCCTCTCTGCCCTGCTCTGGCAATAATTTCAGCCTCCTGTTGATGATATTTGGCATTGAGGACAGAATGTGGAATTCCTGCTCTTTTCAGCATCCCTGATAAATGCTCGCTAGCCTCTACTGATACAGTACCAACGAGTAAAGGTCTTCCCTGTTTGTGGTATTCAATTATTTCATTCAGGACGGCATTGAATTTTTCGCGTTTGGTCTTATAAACCGAATCGTTAAAGTCCTTACGCTGACACGGCTTGTTTGTAGGAATGACATTCACGCCAAGTTTGTAGATATCAAAGAACTCCTGGGCTTCGGTCTCAGCAGTGCCTGTCATACCCGCAAGTTTTTCATAAAGTCGGAAATAATTTTGAATGGTTATCGTAGCCAGGGTTTGAGTTTCACGTTCTATTTCGACTCCTTCCTTGGCCTCAACAGCCTGGTGAAGCCCATCGCTCCAGCGTCTGCCAATCATCAACCGCCCCGTATGCTCATCAACTATTATGACTTTATTGTCCTGCACTACATAGTCGACATCTTTCTCAAACAGACAATAAGCTTTTAATAACTGAGAAATTGCATGGATTTGCTGGCTTTTGCGTTCGAAGTCTTCCTGGACTTTAGACTTTGCTTCAACCCGTTTTAGTGGGTCAAGATTTGGATTTTGATCTATCTCGTGATAAGCAGTTATTAAATCAGGTAGTACAAAAGCGTTTGGATCATCAGGCCTTAAAAAAAGTCGACCTTTTTCAGTTAAGTCAGCATCGTTATGCTTTTCATCGATTGCAAAAAATAACTCTTCTTTTTGAGCATAAAGTTCACGTTTGCTTTGATCGGCGTGCAATTGTAATTCTGCTTCATTGGCAAGGCGGACGCATTCAGGATTTTCCATTAACTTCAGAAGTTTTGGGGACTTTGGATTGCCAAGTTTGGCTTTATAGAGAAGTAGTCCAATCTCATGCTCTAATTTTTCGGCATCAGGCGGGTTAGAACCATCTTGAGGATGTAATTTTTGGTAGAGTTTTTCTGCTTCATCAAGGAATTTGTCACACAAGCGGGTCTGGGCTCGAATTAAAGACTCAATAGCAGGTTTAAATTTTACATACACTTCATTGTCGATATTGACTACAGCAGGACCACTTATAATCAGAGGCGTTCTCGCTTCGTCAATAAGGATCGAGTCCACTTCATCGATTATTGCATAATAATGACCACGCTGAACCTGCTCCTCGGCAAATAATGCCATACCATTATCCCGGAGATAATCGAAACCGAATTCGGCGTTTGTACCATAAGTGACATCACAGGCATATTGTTGACGGCGTACACTCGGGGGTTGATCGTGCAATATACAGCCGACTGTCAGACCAAGAAACTTATACACGGCGCCCATCCATTCACTGTCGCGTGCTGCAAGGTAATCGTTAACCGTAACTAAATGCACACCTCGGCCAGTTAGTGCATTCAAATAGACAGCCATCGTAGCTACCAGCGTTTTACCCTCACCAGTCGCCATTTCTGCAATCTTACCCTGATGCAATACTATCCCCCCCAGGATTTGAACATCAAATGGGACCATGTCCCAAATAACTTTATGACCACGAACTTCTATCTCTTTGCCTAATAACCGGCGACACGCGTTTTTAACTACAGCAAACGCCTCCGGCAATATCTCATCTAACCGCCTGGCTACCTCCTGCTTGTCCTTAATCGCGGCTATTTCTTCCTTCCATTTGATGGTTTTTTCCCGCAATGCTTCATCAGGCAACGATTGTAATGAAACTTCTATCTCATTAATTTTTTTAACTATCGGCCAAAGCTTGCGAAGTTCACGCTCATTTTTGGTCCCAAATATCTTTTTAATCAGTTTGCCAACCATGTTTTCAATAAAATAAACTTAGTCACATACACTAAATCAAAATTGCCATTTTGGTCAAAGGTTTAAATAAAACTTCTGAATATCAAATTATAAACCGTCAGTTTAGAATATCTTTAGATTAGACGCTCGCCAAAAATTAGCTATTGGACTCCTGCACGTCGTCCGCCTCAGAAACATCATGTACATCCAAAAGTTCCGGCTTAATTGATTCAGAAGGAATCGATTGAACGTCATTCAGTTGCTGGGATATTTTTATCGTTGTTTTCTCAGTCTTGTCTATTTCCCTGGAGGCTTCATTCAGCTTTTGCTTAACACGAGAAAGTGATTGCCCGAATTTTTCAAATTCATTTTTAACCAAAACCATCAGCTTCAATACCTCAGCTGAGCGTTTATGTATAGCGACAGACCTAAAGCCCATCTGTAAGCTGGTCAGTAACGCGGCCAGTGTTGTAGGCCCGGCTATCATAACACGATACAACCTCTGTAAATCTTCTGATAATTTCGGAATTCGAAGCGCCTCAGCATAAAGCCCTTCCACAGGTAAAAACATAATGCCAAAATCTGCCGTGTACGGCGGATGAATATACTTATCCTTAATCTCCTTCGCAGCGGTTCGTAGCCTGGTTTCTAAAGATTTCCTCATCTTTTCAATTGTATCAGAATCTCCCTTCTCAACAACGTCTAAAAGCTGAAGATAGTCCTCTGCCGGAAATTTAGAATCCAGTGGCAGCCAAACAGGCCTGTTTTCATAATCCTGACCCGGTAGCTTTATTGCAAATTCAACCCGATTCGGCGAATCAGGTTTTACCTGGACATTGGTCGCATATTGGTCTGGAGCCAGTATTTGCTTCAGCAGCGATTCTAGTCTTATCTCGCCCCATGTCCCTAAAGTCTTCACATTTGAAAACACCCGCTTTAAATCATCAACACTTGCGGCTATGCCCTGCATCTCGCCTAAACCTTTATGGACTTGCTCCAGCCTTTCACTCACAATTCTAAATGAATCCCCTAGCCTCTTTGTTAATGTTTCCTGTAGCTTTTCATCAACCGTTAGGCGCATCTGTTCCAACTTACTTTCATTGCTTGTTTGCAATTCCTTAAGCCTGGTCTCTATTGATTGGCTGATTTTTTCTAATGCTTGGCCTACCAGGTCTTGTAAACGGTCTAATCTCTGCGAAAAAACCATCAATTGTTCCTTCTGTACTTGAGCAGCATCATGCAATGAGGTCCTGACACCAACCTGAAAATCAGCAAAACCCTGTCTTAGCTCAGATCTTGTCTGAGTCTCTGACGCGTTCAGTTCCTGCCGTTGGTCTTTGAATGTCCTCTGAATTTCCTCACGTTGCCTTGCAATTTCCTCACGCAAGAGTTCACCCAATTGCTGGACCTGTGCCACCAATATACGCTCAATACTAAGTAAGTCGGCCTTACGCCTTAAATGCAGCTCTATAAAAATAGCAACTAAAATAATTAGACTAACCGTTGAACAAATTAATATTATCGTCTCCATCTTAATACCATGTGTTAAATAGCTTAACTCTATACCAGCTTGCCTAACTTAAAAAGAATAACCTCGTATTCCTTCAATGACCAGACACAAAAATAGATAAATTTGATACCTATGCATATATGGACCAGCCTGAAGAGCAATTATGCTGATTCCACTTAAATCGTTATGACACCGGGAAGTTTTGAATTTTTCCTGGATTACCGGCTTGTTTTTCTAAAAACTTAATTAAAACTCGTGGATTTGACTCCTAAAGATGCCCCCCTGGCTCAGAAATATTTGCCATCTTGATTATTTGGGAACTATTAAAACGTTATCGTTTACCAATACTCGGACTTTCTTTTGCACTACCTGCATGACTAGTTTTAATAAATTTTCCCAATAAACCAAAAACTTAGAAATTTCTGAACATAGAAGAAATCCAACTTAATGGCGGGAGTGGCGGGGATCGAACCCGTAACCTCTGCCGTGACAGGGCAGCGCTCTAACCAATTGAGCTACACCCCCAACCCTTATGCGCCGTAAAAAATAAACCACAGTTGTATTTCAGTCAACTACTAATTTTTTAAACCGTGATTCGGGCAGCGTACGCCAAGGAGGTGGGGGTGGGGGACCCCTCAGAAGAAACGTACGCTAGCCCGAATCAAATCTTAGGCGCTCTGCCCAATTATTAAACTACTATTACCAGGAAAATTGTCAACAATATAAACGGCTCAAATTATCGCCAATCATTACGATCGAATACATCTTGACAAAAATTCAATAGTTCGAATGGGGTTCGAAAGGTCAAATCTTTGAAAATCGGTATCTTAGGGTAAATTTTTGCAGTTTTTTGAACCATCTAACAACCTAAAAGCAATCTTCCTCACTTTTTGAAGGATTTTCTGCACTAAATCAACAATGCTCCGCACATCCGGGGTTCCCCAGTAACTCAGCTTAACCTATTTTTACCTCCCAGCCCTTAACCTGCAGGCACTGTCACCCGAGGCCGCCCAAGGTACATACTCAGGCCAAACCCGATTAACCCAACGTTGCCACCAGCCTAACCAATCCCCAGAGACCAT
>JGI24721J44947_10007838_pt1 | contig 14099 bp, 9 predicted proteins | sample YelNatPaOPGAMG01_FD_44947 | JGI IMG/M metagenome (IMG submission 44947)
AGGATAAAGGAGGTCCCAATAAACTATTATCGTAGAAAGAAGAATGAATCCAAGCTCAGATCCTTCCATGATGGCTGGAGGCATATGAAGTTCATGCTTCTCAACGCACCCAACTGGCTCTTCACATACCCTGGGGCAGCGATCTTCCTCGCCGGCCTAGTATTAACCCTCTCCGCGCTATTCAGGATCAATATAGGATATCTCCCCGGAATACATTCCATGATAGCTGGAAGCCTATTAATAATTTTGGGCTACCAGATATTATTCTTCGGGGCCTTCTCAAAGGTGCTTGGGCATGGAGATTTACCGAAATTCCTAACATTGGAGAAGGGCGCAGCTGCAGGGACTATAATATTCATGGCGGGGCTCATCTGGGCCATTAAGTTGCTCCTTGACTGGATTAGTAGCGGATTTAGAATCCTACCGCCAGTAGAGCATGATGTAGCGTGTTTCACACTCGTGGTTATAGGTTTGCAGACATATTTCTCATCATTCATGTTGAGTGTAATAGCAGAGCAAAGAAAGAGGATGATTGCCACTGTTTAGGAGAGGTGGCTGCTGTATTTTAAGCCTATGAAGGTGTCAATAATTATTCCAACGAAAAATAATGCTGATATTCTTGAAAAGTGTCTTGAGTCTATCCGCAACTTGGATTACNCGAGGGATGAGGTTGAGGTGATTGTTGTGGACGGGCATTCTACTGATGGTACTGTTNAAATAGCTGAGAGGTATGGATGTAGGGTTGTATATGAGGATGTGGGGACGATTGGTGGAGCTAGAAACATAGGGGTTGAGCATTCCAGAGGAGATTATATAGTATTCACGGATGCTGATTGCGTTGTTGATAGGGATTGGTTGAAGAACCTTATTAGGGAATTCAAGGATGAGAGGATCGCTTCTGTCGGCGGGCCAAACATAACGCCGGAGGATGACACGGAGTTTGCTAAGTGTGTTGGGGTGGTTCTGGGGTTTTTAAGCAAGCCTGGGGCCAGATACGCGTTCAATACCGGTAAGGTTATAGAGATTTATCATAATCCGACATGTAATAGTGCGTACAGGAAAACGGTTTTCCAGGAGGTTGGAGGATTTAATCCGAAGCTCATCACATGTGATGATGAAGAGCTTGACTATAGGATAAGGAAAAGGGGTTACAGGATTTTGTTCACGCCTTATGCGAGGGTCTACCACTATAGGAGGCCAACGTGGAAGAGGTTTGCGAAGATGGCTTGGAGCTATGGTATTGGGAGGGGCCAGGTGATAAAGTTGCATAAAGAGCTGGCGAAATGGTACTATTGCGCGCCCTCCGCTCTCATCCTGCTTATCACCCTACTATTTGCATTGTCCTTGGCCATTCCAGTCCTATCCTTAATCGCTTTTTCACTACTGATAGCTGGTGGTATCGGGATCGTGTTGATTGGGTTATATCTTGCATTTAAGACTAGGTGGAGGCGCTTCACGACATATTCTCTGCTGATTGCGATCTGGTTCTGGGGCTATGGACTTGGAATGTTAAGGGGATTGTTGAAGGCTGCAAGGTGAGTATATGAGGATCTACATGTTGAATCCCCCCTATATACCGCATTTCGGGAGGTCTATGAGGTGGCAGGATACTGGGAGAGCTGGAGCTTTATACTATCCAATATGGCTCTCCTACGCGACCGCTGTCGCTGAGCAGGAGCATGAGGTTAGGCTTGTTGATGCGCCTGCATGGGGTTGGGGCTTGAAGGATGTTTTGGAGGATGCCAGGAGGTTTAAGCCCGATTTAGCGGTTATTGACAGTAGCTTTCCAAGCTTGAAAAATGATATAAGAGTTGCAGAGGAGGTAAAGAAGGAGACTGGATGTGTGACGGTTTTGGTTGGACCGCCAGCATCACAGTTTCCGGAAGAGATTCTGAGGAGCGGCGTCGACATTGTGGCAAGATATGAGTATGATTTCACGATAATGGATATAGTTGAGGCTCTTGAGAAGGGGGGAGATCTTAGGGAAATTAGGGGGATTTCATATAAGGAGAATGGGGAAGTAAGACATAACCCGGATAGGGGTTTCACAAACTCTGAGGACTTGGATAAAATACCTTTCGTCTCAAAGGTTTACAAGAGGCATCTTAATATTAAAGACTACTTCCTAAATTACTGCCTTTATCCGATGGTTCAGATATTTACGGGAAGAGGCTGCCCCTATCAGTGCACTTTCTGCTCATGGCCCCAGACTTTCATGGGAAGGAAATATAGGGTAAGAAGTATTGAGAATGTGCTTGATGAGCTTGAATGGATTGAAGAGAACTTGAAAGAGGTTAAGGAAGTATTCTTCGAAGATGATACATTCACGATAAATAAGAAGAGGGTCTTGGAGTTTTGTAAGGGGTATAAGGAGAGGGGGCTTGAAATAAGCTGGAGTTGTAATGCAAGGGTTGACACGCTTGATTTGGAGACTATGAAGGAGATGAGAAGGGCGAATTGCAGGTTCTTGGTAGTCGGCTTTGAATCAGCTGATAATGAGATATTGAAGAACATTAAGAAAGGATTTACTGTTGAGGAGGCAAGGGAATTTGTAAGAAATGTTAAGAAAGCGGGGTTATTCTTGCATGCAGACTTTATAATAGGATTGCCTGGAGAGACGAAAGAAACCATAGAGAAGACGAAGAGATTCATTAAAGAGATTAAGCCAGAACAATTGCAAGTTTCTGTTGCGGCACCCTTCCCGGGAACCGAGCTATATGATTTGTTAAAGGCTGGTGGATATTTGCTCACCGAGAATCCGAATGAGTATCTTGATTCTCAGGGGCATCAAAAGAGTATTGTTTCTTATCCTTGGCTCTCCGCCGATGAAATTGTAAGAGCTGTAGATGAGATTCTAAAAAGTTATTATCTATCTCTCAGCTATATTCCCTCTGCTTTCAGGCAGATTTTTAAAGGACGCGGGTTGCATGAAATTAAAAGGCTGTGGCATTCCGCGAATATGCTTCTAAAATACATTGGTGAGAGATTGAGATGAAGATAAATTACTTTATTACTCATTTCCCCTACAAAAATCACTTTAATGAACCAAAATACTTCGCATGTTATAGATGCGGTGGTGCAGAGCTTACCGCGTATTATCTAGCTTCAGAAGTCGCAAAGAGGGGTCATGAAGTAAATGTTTTCACAACATCGATTGATTCGAGAAATTCCTTCGAGAAATATGATTACATGAATGTTTATCGCTATGGCACAAAACTAAAAATTGAAAATGCAAATATTTCATTTGGACTGTTCACGAAGCCATTAAGCCATGATGGAGATATCGTTCATGCACATTTTAGTACACCGCCAGCCGAGATTGCTGCATTATGGTATGCTAAGAAGAGAAAAATACCAATTGTGCTGACCTATCACGGTGATTGGCAAGAGAATTTCGGAAGAATTACTCGTCGGATGGCTTTACATCTATATAACAGATACTTACTTGATGTGATTTTATCATCCGTGGATATTATAATTTCCCCCTCTCAATATTACATTTATGACTCGCGATTTTTATCGAAATATCAAGATAAGATTATTGTGATTCCGAATGGAATAAATATAGAGAGCTTTGAAGTTCCATATCCCAAGGAAGAGTGTAGAAGGAAGTTAGGATTGGGAATAAACAAGAACATAATCTTGTTTGTTGGGAATCTTATCCGGTATAAAGGGCCTGATATTTTGGTACGGGCCCTATCTATTGTAGTGAAAGAAATCCCGAATACAGAGCTAATTTTTGTTGGTAGCGGGAACATGAGGAATGAACTTGAAGAATTATCTAAAAAGCTAGGTACTGAGAAATATGTAAAATTTGCAGGATTTGTTGAAGAATATTTGAAACCACTATATTATAAAGCTGCTGATGTTTTTTGTTTACCTTCAATAATGAGTACAGAAGTCTTTCCACTTGTACTCTTAGAAGCAGCCGCTTCCGGACTTCCAATCGTTGTAAGTGATTTGAATACTTTTAAGTGCATTATTAAGGATGGTTATAATGGACTTTTTACGAAAAGGGGCGACGCGAAAAGTCTCGCCAGCACGATTATCTATTTGTTGGAGAATGAAGATGTTAGGAGAAGAATGGGAGAGAATGCGAGGAAAAACGTTGAGAATTATTCATGGAATAAGATTGCTGAAGAATATGAAGAAGTATACGAGCGTGTTTTAAATGAGAATTTGTCTTCTCGGAGAATTTAAGGGGGCCACTAGATGAAGGGCTGAATCAGCGTCTTAAAGATTATCCTGGGTCTAGAGAAGAGCCATTAAGAATAGGTGCCGATGGAACCTCAATATTCATAAAATATAGATACTTCCCGGGGCGTATAGAGGATATTCGCATTTATAAAAGAAGCCTAACAGATGAGGAAATAGCAGGCATGTATCATAGCGCAAAGTTATTGAGTATGGTTAATGGAATAAAAGCCTTTAAAGTAAAAACCCCAATTCAATTTAACATGAAAAATAAGGATGAGCTTGTTAATATAACATCCGTTAAGATATACTTTACAAATGCTACAAATGTACGAATAACCATTAAAGCAAACTCAGCTGGCGAGCAAAAATTTTCATAATCATTGGAACAATACGTTTCCTTAAAGCATTAACTGCAAATCTCAAGCAGGGTCAAAATGAATTATCATGGGATTTCAAAGCTAGACTAGAAGATAGAAGTGCTTATGGTCTGTATATAGCAAACATGGCTAAGATAATAATTTATGATGAAAATGGCAACTTACTCTATGATAAAAAGTATAGTAGTTTTACCCTATCTGGAGTTTATCTTCTCTTGTGGATCTTAATCCTGTTATTGCTCGCCTCTTTCACCTCATTCCTGAGCAGGAAGTTTTAAGTGTGACTGGACAATGAGAGTGCTGGCTCTAGTTCCCTCCTTTTTTGGCCCGAGCGGGGATGCTGTAAATGAGAGACAATTGTTAATGACGTTAGCGAGGAGAGTTAAGAGATGTTATATTATAACATTTATTGGCTTTAAGCAAATTTTCACAAGAAGAAGGATGGAACTAAATATACCACTTCCAAAAAATATGATCCTCATCCCGCTTCCATTTCCTCCCGTATGTTTCGTCGCAATTATCGTTTCCTGTTTCATGAGCATTATTAGCCTAATATTGAATATGCTAAAGAAGATTGACTTAATCTATATTCGGAGCTCATTTCTTTCAGTAGGCTTCCTCACTTTTCAATCATTAGCTCGAAAAACTATAGTAAAAATTCCAGCTATAATTGAGGATGAGATAGCTGATAGGGTCATCATTAAATCTTTGATTAAGAAGATTGTCTCGTTTACAGATAGATTGGTTTTGGCTAGAGCAGGGAAAGTGGCGGTTAACGGCAGACCACTTTATTACGAGCTTGTTCGGAGACGCTCCTTTAAGCATAAAAATGAACCTCTAGAGATCCCACCCGGCGTAAATTTAAACTTAATAAAAAGTGTTAAAGACAGAATAAATGAGAAAATTTCTCCAAACTCGTCAAAGGAACATTATATCGTTGGTTTTCTCGGCCTATTCACATGGTGGCAAGGCATCGACGTTCTTGTAAAATCTATTGCAAAACTGAAAAAAATGAACCTAGAGAAGCCAGTAAAACTTCTACTAGTTGGTGATGGCCCTGAAAGAAGAAGAATTGAGGATTTATGTAAGGAATTAGAGATTGACTATGAAATAACAGGTTTCGTAGAGCATGAAAAAGCATTGGAATATTTATCAATGCTTGATGTGCTAGTACTACCAAGATATAAAATCTCAACAACAGAGTGCATTATACCAATAAAAGTGATTGAGGCATGGGCTTTAGGAATTCCCGTAATAGTTACAAGACATAAAATATTCGAGTTTTATGGTTTTAAAAACTATGAAGATTTAGTGTATTGCGAGCCAACTCCAGAAAGTATAGCTGAGGCGTTGGCTAAAGTTTTATTTTCTGCGAACCTCCGTAAAAAACTTTCGGAAAAGGGGCCACAAATAGCTAAGCATTTCGATTATAATCTTATTTCAAAAACAATTATAGAAGTGTTAAGGCAAACATAAGGTTATCAACTTTCTTTTTCATAAAGTACATGAACGATCTAAACCTAAAAAGAAAAGTTATTAAAAAATTATTCTCACCAATCAATTCAATACTACTGTTCTTCTTGCTATTTCTCATTTTATCATCTATACTTGGGATATTGAACTCGATAGCCTGCTTTTTTGTTTCATTTTTTGCTATAGGGTTTTTATTAATAATTATAGTTAAAAGAAAATGCTACACGCTTGATTTGTTTGAATTAATAATGGATTCCATTTTTATCTCCATACTAGTATCTATGAGCATTATTCTAGCCCTAGCCTCACTTAACTTGAGTATTAGAGAAACCTTCCCTATAATCCAATTGAGTATATATGTTGTGCTATCTATTTTCATTATCTCAAAGGTAAATCTGAAGTTTAAAATCAGATACAGGAAGATAGAGCTTTTGCTCTTTACATTACTAATTTTGCTTTTCATAGGAATAAATGTTAATTTTGAAAAATTTTACACACCAGATGAATACGTCTATCTCAGGAATTCATTTGATTTTATTCAACATAATCATCTTATAGCAGTATCTGAAAGACCTATAAATGAATTTGTAAATGCTCTTTATGGAAGAGCCATTTGGCAAACTATACTTTCATCATTTATTGTGGCGACGTCAGCTCAGCTGCCATATTACATCGTAAATCTGCCATTTTTCGTCCTACTTTTAACAGCTGTGTTTAATCAATTAAGACTTCTGTTTAATGAAAATATAAAATATATCATCCCTATATGGTTAATCGTTTGTTTGAATCCTTTGATATTCATTTTCTCGCATTTTGTCCTTGTAGATTTCGCGTTAGCTTCATTAAGTTTATTTGCTGTATATTGGTTTACTAAAGCTTTTAAATCATACAACAATGTTGACATTTATTGCTTAACCAAATGCCTTGCAACACTCTTAGTAATGTTGTCAATGAAAAGTAACCTAGTGCTCCATGCTACAGTTTGGATCGTATTCGTGATTTACGCTTCCAAGAACAGAATTTGGCATCTTTCCAAATGGCATAAATTCTTATTTTTGATAGTTACTATACCCGTTATAGCATATGAATTATTTTTAGATGTTCCTGCATTATTTGCATACTATGTTTTACATGACATGCAGCTAAATCGTTTGTTCGCGCAATACGTCTTTTTCTCACCTATCGGAGCATTAATCAATCTTATGTTTAAAACCCCATGGACGCATAAGACTTGGTTTGACATGCCAAACTATGAAAAAATATTCTTTTTCCTTAATATCATTTCGCCAGAATTAATGACCCCTCTTATATCATCCTTTGCTCTATTTTCGTTTTTAGTATTAAGAAAGAAATATGTATCAAAAATTCTAGCAGGTGTTTCTCTTATCGCGTTGCTCACAACTTTTATAGGAGCACTTTCACTCATTGACTACTATGATATCCAGAGAAATGCGCTAAGCGTGATTATTCTATTGCAAATTGTTGGATTAACTTCTTTTCTTGTCTCTTTAAACGATAGAAAACATCTTATATATGCTTCAATAGTGGTCATGCAAGTTATCACGTATCTCGCGTACATAGTCCTAATAAACAAAGGTGTTACATCTTATTTGTGGGGGACTGAGCTTAAAAATATGTTTGACCGCTTGTTACTGATGAATATACTATCATCCCTTCTAGCCTTTCTTGCAATCATAGATGATGTAAGGTTTTGTAGATCGCCTAAAATTTTGAAATCAAAGTCAAACTTTACATTGCGAATAATAGCACCTGTTTTATTATTTCTCCTCCTATTCGCGAACAACATAGATTTCACATTTTATGGACTTAAGAATAATACATATTTTCTCGATCATGGAATGAAAGATCTTGTATTAAAAGTTAATAATCTAGAGCCCGGGATATTGATAGTGTCCAATGCATACGCTCTTCCACTTTATACATCTAACGCCAATATAACATTCATTTCTCCACCGCTAAATGCTGAAGAATTAAATACATTTCTTAAAGCTGGGATTAAGTCTAAACTAATTGTTAACAACGATATGATCGCGACATGGCCCTCATATAAGATGGGTATTAACAATTATTTACAAGCACTTCCGCTGATTATTAAAGTCGAAGAAAAAAATTCAAACCCCCCGAAGCCGCTTTTTAATGAAAATAAGAAACTTCTCCTCCATTTATCCCTGATAAATTCTTCACAAATATACACACCCTTAGGTGGTGAATTAAATATAGATATCCTTGGCTCACCAAGTTGGAAATATGAAAATAAGACAAAGTTACTATATCTTGATGGAATAAATGACTATATTATTGTTTCAGGCGATCCGCTACTTAAGCCTCTTCAAAGGTTTACGGTGGAGGTGTGGTTTAAGACTAAAGAGCCCCAAATTGGAAAGTTTCTAGTCATGGGTGGATATGATAATGGTACATACCTCTGGGGCATATATCTTTCAACAAATTCTACAGCTCTAAGTTTCAATATAAGAGGACAAAAGATCTATAACCCAGTTATAAAAGGTAACTTTAATGATGGCTCTTGGCACCAAGTTGTAGGCGTTTTCGATGGAAAAAACATCACATTATATTTTGATGGTAAACTTTCTAAGAATATGATGTTGAAAGAGCCCATTATAATAACTCCTTCTGAAGGTTTTAAAATTTACATAGGCTCGTGGAGCGGTAGAAATTCTTTTGAAGGATATATAGGCTTTGCAAATTTATATGAGGATGTATTTGAACCCATGGATGTTATCCAGCAATATATACGAGCCCAAGATAAAAACATTCGGATATTGGCGAAGGTTGAAAGCATAACCTATAACTATACAATCTTTGATATATATGGAAAGAATATCCGCATTCCCTCCATACTAGATGTTGGTGTTAAAGATGTTGATGTTAGACCAGTAAATGTTGGAGGTCGCTTTAATTATACCAATTTATCAATTGACCTTTATGCTAAAAAAAGTTTTAATGGAACGCTTATACTGAACACTTATTACTTTTCTGCATTCCGGCACTTAGAAATTAAAGAAGGGTACAATCACATAGGGTACACTTTCCCGGACACAATAGATTCTAGACCAGTTGGGCTGGCCATCAGACGAAGAACGGAAATTCTGATAATAAGCGATGATGGAACATTGCTTGCAAATACTGTAACAGCGTTAACAATATTAAAGGAAATGGAGTTAATTTATATACTCGTTCCAGTAATCCTGATAATCCTGCTCTATATATACTTAACTTATAAAGAAAATAGTCACCAGCCAATGACGAAAGTTGGCTAGAATAATGCTGCCAAGAAGATATTGATAGTTCTCGATTATGAGAAGCTAAAGAAAGAAGATATCAAAGATGGGCATCTCTATAAAGAGTGTACAGGTTGCAGCTTGGTGATAGCTTCTGGTTGGTATAGTAGGCTATTTGCTTAAAACGCTTAATGAGAGAGGAATTAATTTGATCGATAACTTACTGGATGAATGTGCATCCCTATATACTGAAAATGAAGTTATTAAAATAGCCATCACGCATAGTAAGGTTAAGGTTATAGGAGTAATTGTTCCAAAAGGCAGGGCTTTGTATGACTATGCTTATGACGTAACAGAATTTGCTAGATGTGCTATAATATATGGGTATGTAATCGTTGAAGGAAGAAAATTATCAGCTAAAGAAGTAATGATGATGAAAGAGGATGAGCTTCATAAGGTAATAAAAGGAGCTGATGGCTCTTTCCTCATAATAAAAGTGGAGGGTGATAAACTCTATATAGCCACAGATTGGTTAGGCACAAGACCAATATATTACGCTATTGTCAATGACGGAATAGTCTTTTCTTCATGTTTTTGGTCTATTTTAAGATTCTTTAAGGAAATTAAATACCCAATAAGGTTGAATGATAAAGCAATAGCAAGTTTTCTGTGGCTGGGAAGAATAGGAATTCTAGACAACTGGACATTTGTGGAAGATGTACGATTAGCTCCTCCAGGGACAATAATTACTTATGACTTGGAACTCAATAGATTAAATTTCCACAAATATTATGAGCTTCAATATGAAGCTAAGATAAATGATGAAGAGCTCGCCGCAAAACTAGTATACTATGCATTACTAAAATCTGTCAAACAAGTTTTGATGATTTTACCTGAAGAGATGAAAAGGAACTTATGCTTATTCTTGAGTGGTGGCTTGGACTCTAGAGTCTTGGCTGCTATTTTAAAGAATTATATAAGAAGTTTTAAGATGCTCACGTTTGGCACAGAGCGATGTGATGAAGTGCTTATTGCGCGTATGGTAGCAAAAAAGCTTGGGATAACTCAAATAATAGAGAGCTATGATCTGAATCAACTGGCCGATTATGCCTACGATATTGTACGTCTTAGCAATGGATTCGATGTAATAAATGCGGCGCACGTTATTCATGCATTGAAAATGTTAAGAAAAAATAATTGTCATGTTTTTACTAGTGGATTTGCGCTCGACTTAACCCTTGGAGGAAGCTATATGAGTGGATTCTTAAGAAAAATTAAAAATGATGATGAGTACTTAACATATATCCTAAGAAAAAGTAGTGTCTTTGGACATAAAGAACTTGCCTCCATTATAGGCCCATGTCTTAAAAATCAATTATTAAGAGTATTACATGAATTCAAGAGCTTGGCTAATCATATTACAGATACCTCATATATGAATAGAAACGATAAGTTTTTCTTATACACAAGAGTTAGAAGATTTACCATCTATGGCTCAATAGTTGAGCGATATCATTCGGACGAAATATTATCTACAATTAGCAGGAAATTTGCGGATGTGTTTACTAAAATAGATCCAAACCTCAGAATAAATCATAAAGTCTACAGAAAATTCCTACTTATGCTGAATAAGAACCTCTGTCTAATACCTTATAAGTCTACATGGATCCCTCCACTTTTCCCACTCATGTTATGGAAAGCTGGATATATTCTTCAAGCATTAAACAACCTTATTAGAAAGCTTACGAAAGATCGATTGGGATTAGAGATGACGTACTTCGATTTCGATAAGGCATTAAGATGCAGTAACTGGAGAAAGTTGTTATACGAGACAACACTTAACCAAAAAAGCCTTATATACAAACTTGGCTATTTAAGATATAACCCGGTAAAAAAACATGACGATCGGGCACTTATATGGAAAACGAAACAATGGAGAAAAACTTGCATATATAATGACATTAGAGCTGACGCTTCGGGAGATTTCTAGATATGCAAAGGTTTCTCTAACTTAAACCGCATAATAGCACATATACATATGCTACCATGTGAATGTTAAGGTAAGACATTGAAGATTATTGTAATTTCTTCAATTGTTGGTCGGAGTCCTCACGAGGTACTCTATAATTTTGTTTTTGACGAGGTTGTCAGGATTGCTAAACGTGGCTGTGAGGTGCATGTCGCTCGTTATAAACGTGAGGGCGATGTTCGTGCATATAGTGTTTGTTTTCACGATTTGCAAACGCTACAACCACTTGAATTGTTATTAGAATTAAACAAATTAGCACATTATCCCTTTAATTCCTTGTTACGCGATCCTCGCGCGTTTTACCGCGCGTTTTACATGGAACTAACTTATAGTGGGCATATTATTGATTTGATGAAAAAATTGAACCCCCGTGTACTCCATGCGCACTTCGCTTACCCTGAGGGGTGGGCAGCCCGCCTTGCTGTGAGATCTTTAAAGCGTAAAATTCCCTTTGTGGTAACATTGCATGGTTATGACATTCTCACAGAACCTCATAGTGGTTATGGGATAAGATTGAATAAGCGTTATGACCTCCTTGTAAGAAAGGTTCTTGAAGAAGCTGATGCCGTAATCGTAGCCAGCAAAGCTGTATATGAAGAAGCGGAGAAAATAATGAACGGTTCAGATAAGCTGCATCTTATACACAATGGCGTAGACCTCCAGAAGTTTAATCCATCAATTGACGGAACAGAAGTGAAAAGGTTATACAATGCCGAAGATAAGGATGTAGTATTTACATTGAGGCATCATGAGCCACAATATGGCATTGCCTACCTTATTTTAGCGGCTAAGATTGTTCTTAAACATAAAAGAGATACAGTTTTCATCATTGGCGGCGATGGATCATTAAGGAATTACCACATGAAGCTCGTAAAACAATTAGGCATAGGAGATCATGTATTCTTCCCGGGCAAAATATCCCGAGAAGAAGTTCCAAAATATTACGCTGCGAGCGATGTAGTCGCCGTGCCTTCATTGCAAGAGGCTTGGGGATTGGTGGCAACAGAGGCTATGGCATGCGGAAAGCCCGTGGTTGCGACCAAAGTTGGTGGTCTTCCCGATCAAGTCATTGAAGGTTTTAATGGTTTCCTAGTCCAACCTAGAGACCCTAAGGCGCTCGCCGATAGAATAATATATTTGCTGGAAAACCCTTCTGAGGCCAGAAGAATGGGGCTAAATGGAAGAAGGCTTGCCGAAGATAAGTTCGATATAGAGAGAAGGGTTGACAAAATACTCGAACTTTACAGAATGTTGATAGAAGATGTGTGACGTGTCTGTTATCTTTATCAAATTCGTATCAAGGCTCTCCCTCTGGCTAAAAGTATTGAAAACCTTTAGGGGTCTTACATTTCATAGTGAGATCAATTTATGGCTATCCGCCTTCATTGACACGCTCCTTTATACGTTTTCAAGTAAAAAATTCAATCCTAGACTCGTGTTTGGAGGGCTCCTCCTCTATAGGGTTAAAGGTTTAGGAACCGTTATTGTTAGAGGAAGGACAGATGATTTCTATTACTTAATTCCAAGTCGTGAAGGAGATGTAGAAGCGTTCGTAAGGTCTTGCTTGAGAAATGGGTCAATATTCGTTGATGTAGGTGCAAATGTCGGCTATTATACCCTTATCGCCTCAAAGCTCGTGGGACCTTTAGGCCATGTCTATGCTATTGAGCCAGTTCCATCCACTGCCGGACTGCTTAAGGCTAACGTGAAACTGAATGGCTGTAGCAATGTGGTCGTGTATGAGGCTGCTGCATGGTCCTTTAAAGGGAAGATGATCCTGAATATTCCTAAGTCATTTTATGGCTACGCGTCTCTCGTAAGAGGAGGTGAGGAAAAGTTGATAATCAAGACCATAGCACTGGATGAAATCCTGCGAGATGTTAATTCTATAGATCTCATTAAAATAGACGTCGAAGGTGCTGAGCATGAAGTCCTGATAGGAGCTGAAAAATCACTGGATAAAATCAAATACATGGTTATAGAATTATCTTGTAATGTTAGAGAGGTATTAAGATTTTTAATCCAACACGGGTTCAAAGTTAAGAAACTTAAGTTTACAACATATATACTCGCTTATCGAGGATGATGGCTAATGGTATTAGCGTCGTAGAGCTTGGACATGTAAGCATTTTACAGTTAATTTTTAATAGTAAAGACGCTAATACCCATGAATTTACAAAACACATTGAGCTGAAACCATGAGTATTAGAAAAGTTGTAATCACGGCTGCTGGTTTGGGTACTCGTCTGCTTTCTGTTACTAAGGAGATGCCTAAGGAGATGTTGCCTTTATTCTGTATAGGCTCTAATGGTGGTCTTTCGCTTAAGCCTGTTCTTCAGCTTATCTTTGAGCAGTTGTATGATGTTGGTTTTAGGGAGTTTTGCTTTATAGTTGGTAGGGGCAAGAGGAGTATTGAGGATCATTTTACGCCGGATTATAGCTATGTCGAGCTGCTTAGGAGGAGGGGTAAGGATGGGTTGGCGATGGAGCTTGAGGAGTTTTATCATAAGGTTGAGTCCTCGGTTATTGCGTGGGTTAATCAGCCTGAGCCTAAGGGTTTTGGTGATGCTGTGTTGAGGGCTGAGCCCTTCGTGGATGGTGAGCCTTTTCTAGTCCACGCGGGTGACACGTATATAATATCGCGAGGAAATGCGCACATTAAGAGGCTTTTACAAGCATATGAAATGTATAGGCCAAGTGCCACGCTTACCCTAAAAGAGGTTAATGATCCTAAGGGGCTTTATGGATGCGCCAAGGTTGAGA
>JGI24721J44947_10007842_pt1 | contig 14091 bp, 15 predicted proteins | sample YelNatPaOPGAMG01_FD_44947 | JGI IMG/M metagenome (IMG submission 44947)
ATGGCTATAACAACTATAATCCTCGCAGCAGGATATGCTACCCGGCTCTACCCAATAACAATAAATACCCCAAAACCATTACTCCAGGTTGGAAATAACCGCATCATAGATTACCTCCTCGATAAACTTCGTCCCATTCATAATTTAAACCAATGTTATATAGTTACTAACGCCAAATTCTTTGATCAATTCCTGCAATGGCTTAACCAGAGTAAACACCTCTACCCATTCGAAATCCAAGTAATAAACGATAATACCACCGATGAGTCTAACCGACTTGGAGCAATCGGTGACCTTAACTACGTCATCAATCAAAAACAAATTGGCTCTGATATTTGCGTCGCCGCAGGTGACAATCTATTTACCACAGACTTAACCCAATTCTTTGCGTTCTGTAACCAAAAACANGCACCCGTAGTTGGAGTTTACGACATAGCAAACCTGCAAGAAATCAAGAAATATAGCTCAGTCGCCCTCGATTCCAATAACATGATTACCTACTTTGAAGAAAAACCAATCAACCCAAAAACAACACTCGCTGCCATAGGTCTATATTTCTACCCNGCTAAAACAATCCAATTAATACAAAAATATATAGCAGAAAACAATAATCATGATCAGCCAGGCCGCCTCGTCCAATGGCTTTACACTAAAACCCCTGTCTTTGGCTGGCTTTTACAAGGAAAATGGTTCGATATCGGCTCCTTCGAATCACTTGAAGACGCAAAAAAGTGTTTTTCTTCCCAACCCTGACGTCATACCCCAGGCTAGACCTGCCGCAACTTTAAATCAATNCTTATCGGACCAGAGTCCTTATCTTAATATCCTTGTAAGCCGCTGTGGTCTGGTATGAAGCAATGCCAAATGGCACGGATTTTTCAATATCTCCAGGTCTCAATGATATCCTCCTCCCCTTGTGTTTAACGTCTATTATCTTTTCATCATCCANCCATGCTTCAATCTTTTCTTTAGTAACCCGCATCCGAATCACATACCACCGACCAGACTTAAACGACATGTACCTCGATGTCTCATTCTCAGAAGCATCATAACCATCAATACTCGAAATGCCTACCACACCGCCACCCCAGCCTCCTAAGATAAGCGAACANTTAGTCTCATTCACTGGAACAGTCAAACCACAGAAGAAATCCGAACCATCAATACGCATAGCTTTGAGCTCAACCTCATAATCTATTCTGGGAATATCATTAGTCCATACAATCCCGGTTAACATGTCACCCATTCCAACAACTATGGCAAACTCATTTTCATGCCCTTTTCTGGCTTCACCGCTAAGTACAGATGCAAGATTTGTAACTTCTACATTACCATGCCCGGCATATTCTACCACCTTCCATCCTTTTAAGGTCTTACCATCAAACATAGATACCCAATCATCTGACATTTGTCCCCTGTCTTTTTGCTCACCGAGTCAGAGCCTGATAATATTACTTTATTGGTTCCAGCATTCGTACTGACATCGCCGTTTAATACCGACAATACCGAATTCAAAAAAACACATGCTACTAAAAATAAACCACGTAAGAAAATTGTATTAAAATTAGAAATAACTCGATTAGCCTTAACCATAAACATAATTTAGTCGTAATCTACGCTATTAACAAGGCAAATATTGTTGTCCGTCATATGATCACTCATTGCCTATGGTATTATTAATGCCGAGCTTTCTTGTTCCAGTTACTTCCATGAAAAATAATTTTATTGAATCTCCTGGTATTTATGATGTGTTAACCTCATTACAATAACTGACGATAAACCAATCCCGCAGTTCATAAGCAAAAATCAAAATCCTGCTTAAGGGACAATTTAGAAAAAACAGGGTTGCCTTACGCTGAAATATTTTGCCAAAGTTTGGCTTTAAAAAGCTAATCCTTGAAAGATTAAACACCCGAAAAGGCTCATAATTCATCAAGCGATAAAATCGAGGTATATGAATAATTACAAGCAAGAAAAAATGCAACCTAACCATCTTCTTTTTGAAGGGCCGTGTTACATCCCAACCGAATTTCGGACCATTATTGTAGGGTCCGCTCCCCAACCCTGACTCGACGGATACCGCGGAAGACATCAATCCAATTTACTGACACGGCATAACGCATTCCCCGGATAAGTGTAAGTCGCAAACACCACTTCCTATTTCCAGGGAATGCTGGAATTCAAAATAATTCTTCAAAATTTGCAGGACATTCAAAAATCCTGAGATTCGGGCTCGAAAATTAAAATTCATATTTTCTACTTGCAGCATCAAAGATATTTGGTAATATTGATTGAGATTTGTGGGCGAGCGTAGCTCAGGCTGGTAGAGCGTCACCTTGCCAAGGTGAATGTCGAGGGTTCGAATCCCTTCGCTCGCTCCAATATATTTTGCAATTTTTCTCAATAGCTACTCCAACTTTATCAGGAAAAATATTTTAATAATCCTCGTTCAAACCAATAACTATAAAAACTTTATTCTTGTCACGTACTCCTGTATTAATTTATTAATGAAGTCAGCAATGCTCCCATGAAAAAATTCAATCCAAATAAACCTGGTCCTGCCAGGAAAAAGATCTCGCGCAGGAAGTTCATAAAGAAAACTCTCACTTTATTTCCCTTTATGGTTGTTCAACCATACGTAGCTATCCCTTTAAAAGGCCAAGTATCACCCAATAATAAGCTAAATATCGCAGTAATTGGTGCAGGAGGGAGGGGCGCAGAGGATATCGAAGGAGTAAAAACTGAAAATATCGTAGCGCTGTGCGACGTAGATTGGGATAGAGCAGCTCCAACTTTTAAAAAATTCCCTGATACACCAAAATATAAAGATTTTCGAGTAATGCTCGACAAAGAAAAAAATGTCGACGCCGTTATAGTAGCAACGCCAGATCACACTCATGCAGTGGCATCAAGTACTGCAATAAAGTNAGGNAAACACGTCTATTGTGAAAAACCACTTACGAGAACCATGTTTGAAGCAAGAACCCTGGCAAAACTTGCTAAACAATACCAGGTAGCCACTCAAATGGGAAATCAGGGTATGGCCTTTGAAGGTAATAGGCTAATCAATGAATGGATCTGGGCTGGAGTTATTGGCCAAATATATGAAGTGCATGTTTGGTCTGATAGACCAACTCATAGAGGAAAACTACCTTTGTGGTGGGACCAGGGAATAGATAGACCCAAAGACACACCCGCAGTTCCATTATCACTCGACTGGGATCTATGGCTTGGCCCTGCCCCATGGCGACCATACCATCCGGCTTATGTGCCATTTAAATGGCGTGGGTGGTGGGACTTCGGTTCAGGTGGACTTGGCGACATGGGTATACATAATTTAGCACCTGTTTTTGTTGCGTTAAAATTAGATGCGCCTGTAGCAGTTCATGCTTCATCCACTCCAGTGTTCAAAGAAACATTGCCCGCCGCATCAATCGTCCATTTCCAATTCCCTCCAACTGAAACCAACGGACTACCTTTGAAAATCCATTGGTATGACGGAGGACTGCTGCCTGAAAGACCAGAAGAACTTGAAGACGAAAAAATACTCGATCCCGAAGACGGAATCCTGTTCGTCGGTACTAAAGGCAAAATACTAGTAGAAGGCTGGGGCGGACAATCTCCAAGGCTCATTCCAGAAAGTAAAAACAGGGAGTTCCCTAAGCCACCAAAATATTTACCCAGATCTGTAGGACATTACCAAGAATGGATTCAGGCATGCAAACTAGGAACTAAAACTTCGTCCAATTTTGAGTTTGCATCCAGGGTAACTGAAACAGTCCTCTTAGGAACAATATCCGTCAGATTAAACGGAGAAAAACTTATTTGGGATAAAAACAACTTCAAAATAACAAACCTACCTGAAGCAAATAACTACCTGCATTATGAATATAGGAAAGGTTGGACTCTCTAAAATTGTAAACCTTCCATGAAATTTTTATAACCAGTTTATTCAAATAAAAACTGTCGAATAGTCTTTTTTTATCGGTCGCCAAAGGCAAAATACCGATCAATCTAATCATTTTTGCAAATTCATTCTCAACCGATACGCCACGCTGTAACAACCATCATATTGAAAAAACCACTATTCTCCACGGAATAGTAAAGCACTCAAAAAATTTCTGTCAAAGACAGGACAAAAGTAGCTTTCACAGAATACCAAAACTAATATTTTAACTGAATTACCGGTGGCTTGAATTTTACCCTCAAAAACTCAGTGCCAGTCCTTAAACATCATAAAAACCACATCGTTTAAAAATTAAAGGCTCATTATTATCAAACTAATTTGTAAAATGGAGAGATAAAAAAACAAAATAGCTAACTAATTAATTCAACTTCCTTAAATTAGCTAGTTGTTCCTCAAACTCCACCAACTCTCTAATCTGCGCAATAAACCAAGGGTCTATCTTTGTAAGTTGATAAATCTCATTATCAGAAAAGCCAGCCCTCATCGCATGACGGATAAAGAAAATACGNTCAGCATTTGGGGTTGATAATTTTTTCAAAATTAACCCACGAGGCAGGATATCACGATCTTGATAGACTTCATTTTCTATCCGTAATTTCTTTCCATCGCCACCGATACCAAAACGACCAGTCTCAATAGATCTCAAGGCCTTTTGCAAAGCTTCCTTAAAGGTCCTACCTATAGCCATTGCTTCACCTACACTCTTCATTTGTGTAGTCAGAGTAGAATCAGCTTGAGGAAATTTTTCAAAAGCAAATCTTGGAACCTTTACTACTACATAATCTATTGTTGGTTCAAAAGACGCAGGAGTTTCTTTCGTGATATCATTGGGTATTTCGTGTAATAAATAACCAACAGCTAATTTAGCGGCTATCTTGGCAATCGGAAACCCTGTAGCTTTAGAAGCCAATGCTGATGATCGTGAAACCCTGGGATTCATTTCTATCACAACCATCCTCCCGGTTTCAGGATTTACAGCAAATTGAATATTTGACCCACCAGTCTCGACTCCAACAGCCCGAATCACAGCAAAGCTTGCATCCCGCATTATCTGATATTCCTTATCTGTTAAAGTTTGAATGGGAGCAACAGTTATAGAATCACCAGTATGAATTCCCATAGGATCNAGGTTCTCGATAGAACATATAACAACACAATTATCAGCCTTATCTCGCATCACTTCCATCTCAAACTCTTTCCAACCCAACAAAGATTCCTCAATTAAAATCTCTGACACTGGTGATAGTTCCANCCCACGTTTTGCAATTTCTTCAAATTCGACTCGATTATAAGCTATTCCGCCGCCCGTACCTCCCAAAGTAAATGCTGGCCTGATAATTAATGGATAATGCCCGATCTTTTCAGCTACAACCCGCGCCTCCTCAATTGAATGAGCAATACCACTTTCAGGCACATCCAATCCTATCGATAACATCAATTTTTTAAATACCAACCTATCTTCACCACGCTCTATAGCCTCCGCATTCGCCCCTATCATTTCTACTCCATGCCGTTGCAAAATATTCCTCCGCCATAGTTCCATGGCAGTGTTCAATGCAGTTTGTCCTCCTAACGTCGGCAAAATTACTAGCTTTCCATCGCCTTTTTTTTCAATTTCCTTTTTCTCACGAATTATTATCTTCTCCAGCGTCTCACAATTGATCGGCTCAATATAAGTTCTGTCAGAAAATTCAGGATCAGTCATGATAGTTGCTGGATTAGAGTTCACTAACACGACTCTATAACCCTCCTCCTTTAATGCTTTGCACGCTTGCGTCCCTGAATAATCAAATTCACAGGCCTGACCAATTATAATCGGTCCAGCCCCAATGATCAAAACAGTATGAATATCATCTCTTCTTGGCATAATACNCACCTCAAAATCTATGTTCACAAGCACATTTTTCTTATAAACACAATGTCTTTTGCTCCCTNTTGTTCACATCTTTTCTGGTACTTGAATCCCTAGTAAATCTAAACCAAGCTTTAATAACCAGGCCGTTACCCCACAAAGCAATAACCTGCTGGACCGTTCCTGTTCAGTAGCTTTTAACACAGGGCAGTTTTCATAAAATGCAGTAAAATAACATGCCAGCTCGTAAAGATAATTACACAAGTAATTCGGCTTACAATCTTCAACTACAGACTCTAATATAGAGCCGAACTTCAAAATATGTTTGGCTAACTTTAATTCTTCTGCAGTCCCCAACAACACCGAGTCATAATCAAGCTCGTTTAAATTATCGATATTAAATTCCTGTCCACTTCTTCTAAAAATACTTTGAATCCGTGCATAAGCATACTGCAAATAGGGCGCAGTATTGCCGTTTAAAGCCAACATCTTATCCCAGTTAAACACATAATCGCTCTGACGATTCTGCATCAAGTCAGCATACTTTACTGCACCTATCCCAACTATCCTCGCTATATCAATCCGTTCAGCATCAGTCAATGATGGGTTCTTCTCCGATACAATCTTATATGCACGCTCTTCAGCCTCATCCAAAAGATCCGATAATTTCACTACATCTCCTGATCTAGTCTTGAATGGCTTNCCGTCAGGGCCTAAAATGGTCCCAAACCATACGTGGACTAACTTAAGTTTTCCCCTAAATTCAGGTTTCCACCTGTAGAAAATTTCAAAAACCTGCTTGAAATGAAGCTGCTGACGTGCATCAGTCACATAAATAATCTCATCCGGATTCCATTCNCTAACCCTATAATTAATAGTAGCTAAGTCTGTTGTCATATAATTTGCTGCACCGTCACTCTTTAAAATAATAGCCGGATGTGACTTCAATTCAGGTAAATCATCAAAAAATACAACAAGCGCACCCTGACTTTCCTTNGCAAGCCCTTTCTGCGTTAGTTCAGTTATAACTGACTTTAGCTCATTATTATAAAAACTTTCACCTAATATATAATCAAACTTAACCCCAAGCCGCTGATACGTCTTCTCAAATTCATTTAGTGAAAGAGACAACATCCTCTTCCATAATCCCAAGTTTTCTTCATCACCTGATTGCAATTTAACAAGCTCTGCCCTTGCTTCATTAAGTAAATTTTCATCATGCTCACANGCACCGTTAACCAGCTTATATAATCGCTCCATCTCTCCTATAGGATCTGCCTGTAGATTTTTCTCATCCAGGAATTTTTTCCAGCCCACTATTAACTTCCCAAACTGTGTCCCCCAATCCCCTAAATGATTGTCCGTTATAACATTATGCCCTAAAAACCTGAAAACCCTGGCTAAACTATCTCCAATTATCGTTGACCTTATGTGCCCCACATGCATCGGCTTAGCAACATTTGGAGAACTAAAATCAATTATAACTGTCCGCCTATCCCTTGCCTTTTCAAAAACAAATTTTGAAGATACCAATTCTTTTAAAAACTTAACTACAGCCTCAGGCCTTAATACAAAATTGATAAACCCTGCACCCGCAATGTTAACGCTCTCGCAAAAATCAGAAAAATTGGCCCTCGCCAAAATATCCTCAGCTAATTTCCTCGGATTTAACTTCCTTGCCTTGGCAGCTTGAATTATTGATGTGCTTTGATAATCACCAAAAACCTCCTCATTACAAGGAGTTACCTTTATTAATACGTCTTCCCCTAAGACTTGCCTGGCTGCAATTGTTAGCCTCTCTTCAAGAAAATTGCTAATCACAACAAAACCTAATCCTTTTACGGCTTTTACGGCTTTATAGAAGATCCACGTTTTATTATTTTATACAGGGTCTCAGAATCTTTCGCATTTTCTAATTCCTGCCTGAATTCTTTCTGATGTAATAACTTCGCTATGTTTGCCAAAGTATGTAGATGTTTCTGAAATTGCCCCTGCGGTACTAAAAATAAAACAACCAACTTAACAGGTTGATTGTCTAAAGAATCAAAATTAACCCCCTTCTCAGACCTGCCAAATGCACCAATCGCATCACTAACTAAGTCAGTAGAAGCATGTGGTATACCTATCCCAAAACCTATTCCTGTACTCATCGATGTCTCACGGCGCTTGACAACTGAAGCTATCGATTGAGAATCCTCTGCCCTAATTTTGCCACACTTGACTAAAACCTGAATTAGTTCATCTATAGCTTCCCACCTGTTGGTAGCTTTTAAGTCAGGGATTATCTGCTCAGGACTTAAAATATCAGCCAGTGTCATAACCAATAAATCATTTATACATTCCGCATCACTTTAACAGATTTTTCAAGAATTAACTGACTGTTTTTTATTTTTTAATCTTTAACACTAAGCCTAGAACTTAGTAGTCGACAACAATTTAAAAAATTTTTACCGCGCTCCCTTTGCTCCTCAAAACAGTACCTAAAATAAATAAAACTTCATCCTAAATCAATAAACAAAATTAGATTTTTAAATCATTATGACTTTTTTGGTTTTGACATGAATTCAAAGCCTTAAGCGCCGTGCAACGGACTTCTTTGAAAATCAGCATCTTAAGTTGAATTTTTGCTGTTTTTTTGAACCATCTAACAACCTAAAAGCAAACTTCCTCACTTTTTGAAGGATTTTCTGCACTAAATCAATAATGCTCCGCCCATCCGGGGTTCCCCAGTAGCTCAACTTAACCTATTTTTACCTCCCAGGCCTCAATCTGCACGGCACTGTCATCCAAGGCCGCCCAGGCCCATACTCAGGCCAAACCCGATTAAACCACCGTTGCCACCAGCTTAACCAATCCCCAGACACCATCACCTGCGCTACCCATTGCCGCGAACGCTGATATAACCGACCCGACAAATACATCAAGTTGCTTTATCAACGTCTTTAACCGCCAAATCTGACATTCATCGCCCAAATCCAATAACTTAATAGCCGTCATCAAAAAAGACTTCTAGTTTGCATGCATGCAGTAATCGGTTTGGACCTGGCATTGGTTATAATCCACTCAACAAATTCACGTAACAATTTCCGCAACGCTGCAACGCTTTCCTCACTTTGCTCGCGAAGCCATTGGCCTACCTGTGATTGGTCTGCAAACTTCTTTACCCCGAACAACTCAACGGCTAATCGATCCTTGTTAAGCGCCTCACTGTCAGACAGTAAGCCATTCCCTGTGCAAAGGGCATAGATCAATTGTCCAATTATAACCTCTGGCCCATAGCCTCGACGCTTGTCTCTGCGTGGATCCAGACATGAGATCTGGCGGATCTTCTTGCAGAGTCCGAATCGCAGGGCCATAGCTTCTACTAACACAGGCCCTGCGTGAATGCTTTGGTCCTTTGTTAGTAACGACCTCCAGAATTAGCACGCTTTCTATTTTTTATTGCAGCAAATGTCTTAAAATTTTGAATGTTGGCTTTTAAAAGACAAGCCGCCGGCAAAATATTCATTAAAAGTAACAAATCTTTCAAATGTTTACTGATTCAATTACATAACCACATAAATGTATAAAATAAAAGACCCATCCGTAATTTATTTACGGATGGGTTAAGAAAATCTATTATAACGCCTAATTATTTAGGCTATTTAGACTGATACCTGTTAGGATCATATCCTGGCTGCGGAGTCGGTGCAGTTGATGGTGGCTGAGTCACAGTCTGGCCACTGATCAACGTTGGCCTAACCACCACTGTTACTGACGAGCTCGCCATCGCAGATGAAGAAGCAGCTCTTACTCTTTCAGCTACTTTCTTCGCTGATTGCGGGACAGCGGCTGTAACTGCTTGAACAATTTTTTCTGATTGCGAAGGCGCAACTTTAGCAGCAGCCACGGCGATCTGATCTGCCTGCTCTTTCACAAGCTTAGCGGCTAATGCTGCAATCTTTGCAGCTGACTCCGGCACAACCATTGCAACTGACGATACAACACTAACGGCACTGGCCGGATTCTTCTCAATCGCCAACTTAACAACTTCTAATGCGATCTCCTCTTTCTGATCTTTCTGAGCCTTTGCCACTAAACCTGCTGCCGTTGCTGCTAATTCAGCGGCTGGCGCGTTTTTAATTTCAACCTTAACTTGTGCAAGTTCTTCTTGAGTCAATGCATTGACCGTTCCTGCTGAGCTAATTAATATAGCTGTTAAAACAGCCGCTAGTATCGTCACTTTTTTCATAGTCATTTTCTCCTTATTCTTTTTCACGTTTTCAATCGCAATCAAATTCAAATCAAATAAATAATTAATTACCACCACCCATCTAGCCCTTTTTTAAACTTTTCTCAAAATTTGACGTCTTTCTTTCAAAATGTCAACACCAAAATAAAAAAAATTTTTATTTTTTTTAATTTAAAGTAGCAAATTTTATGCCATTATTATTTTTCAAATTTAACAGCAACTAAAGATGCATTGTGTCCGCCAAAACCAAAAGAATTATTAATGACCGTCTTTACAGTTAGCTCCCTGGCTAAATTTGGCACATAATCAAGATCACATAAAGGATCTGGCTCATCTAAGTTAATCGTTGGTGGAACAATCCCTGTCTCAATAACCTTGGCACAAATAGCCATTTCAACTGCACCCGCAGCTCCTAACAAATGACCTGTTGATCCTTTAGTTGAACTTACCGCCAAACGTTTGGCATTCTCGCCAAAAACAGTTTTAATCGCCTCGGTTTCACAAATATCACCGTGGATTGTTGAGGTTCCGTGGGCGTTTATATAATCGACTTTATCCGCGCTCACGCCAGCGCTCTTTAATGCCATTTTCATACACCTAGCTGCACCTTCCCCATGAGGCGATGGCGCTGTAAAATGATATGCATCCGAGGTGTTGCCATAGCCAACTATTTCACAATAAATCTTTGCCCCTCTGGCTTTAGCATGTTCTAATTCTTCTAAAATAATAATACCGGCCCCCTCAGACATCACAAAACCATCTCTTTGAGCATCAAACGGTCGCGAAGCCTTCTCTGGCTGATCATTTCTCGTGCTCATAGCCTTCATTGCACAAAATCCGCCTATACCCAACGGTGTGATTGTTGCTTCACTTCCGCCAGCTACCATTATCTTTGCATCACCCATTTTTATAACCCTCCAGGCCTCGCCAATAGCATGGCTGGATGTAGCACATGCCGTACATGTTGCAATGTTAGGACCCTTTAACCCAAATAACATAGAAAAAACACCGGAAGCCATGTTCAATATCAACATTGGTATCATAAACGGCGATAACCGACGCGGCCCTTTCTCTAATAGTACTTTATGTTGAGACTCGGTAGTGTTCAGCCCTCCGATACCAGACCCAATATATACCCCAATCTCTTCCCTGTTCTCTTTTTCAAGATCTAATCCTGAATCCTTTAAAGCCTCCAGGCCGGCAACTACGGCAAATTGAGTAAACCTATCGGCCCTTCGTGCTTCTTTTGCAGAAGGAAATGCTGGCGTAGGATCAAAACCTTTTATTTCACCGGCAATCTGCGTGTCAAAAGGAGCAGGATCAAAACTGGTTATTCTACTTATTGCGCATTTCCCTGAAATAAGATTCTCCCAAAACTCCTTAATGTTTAAGCCTAATGGCGTCACCACGCCCAGCCCGGTGACAACCACACGGCGATCAATCGAATAATTAGGCATGTTATAAATAAAAAGGACAGTTTTGATCAAACTGCCCAAGGTTTCTTTTACTTCTGATTCTCTTCTATATACTTAACAACATCACCCACGCTCTGGAGCTTCTCTGCTTCATTATCAGGCACCTCAATACCAAACTCTTCTTCAAGTGCCATGATAAGTTCTACAATATCGAGAGAATCTGCGCCAAGATCATCGATAAACTTAGCATCCGGTGTCACCTGATCAGCATTGACACCTAGCTGCTCGACGATGATATCCTTGACCCTCTGCTCTACAGTTTTTTCTTGGTCCATGATTTTTTCTCCGTTTTTAATTATCTATATTACATGTTTTCTTACGTCAAGCATTGCTTAACCAATGCCCAACTTAAATCTAAAATAAACAGACAGTCAGTTTAAATAGCCAAGCCGCCGTCAACTGTCAATACCTGGCCCGTAATATATTTTGCTCCAGGCCCTGATAAGAATAGTACAGCCTCGGCTACGTCATCTGCATCTCCAAATCTACCTAAAGGAATCTTTGCTAAAACCTCACTTTTTATGGATTCAGGCAAAATTGCTGTCATCTCGGTATCTATAAACCCAGGAGCAACGACATTCACTGTAATATTTCTAGATGCAACCTCTCGAGCCAAAGACTTACTGAAGCCAATTATACCAGCCTTGCTTGCAGAATAATTACATTGCCCAGCATTCCCTATAATACCAGCAATAGATGAAATATTTACGATACGACCAGCCCTTTGTTTTATAAAATGCCGAATTAAACATCTGGTCAACAAAAAGACTGATTTTAAATTGGTGTCTAATACATAATCCCAATCGTCTTCATTCATTTTTATAAGTAAATTATCCCTTGTCACCCCAGCATTATTTACAAGAATATCAACCTTGCCGATCTCAGATAGCACTTGCTCACAAAATTTGGTTACTTCATCCGAGTTACTTACATCGAACCAGAAAGCCCACGACCGGCGACCCATTGCAGTAATCTCTTTAGAAACCTGAGTCACATTTTTTTCAGTGCGCGCCACACAAACTACATCAGCCCCTGCACTTGCCAACTTCAAAGCTATGGCCCGACCAATACCCCTTCCACTGCCTGTAACTATCGCGATTTGTCCATCCAATATATTCATAAGCACATCTCTTATTTCATGGCTTTACTTATTTTGTCAATTTCCATATTCAACTTTTTAAAAAATAATTAACTGTCTCTTCTAGTGACCTGCAATCGTATATATTTAACACCTGCACATTTGAGCTAATCCTTTTCATAAATCCAGCTAGAGCCTGACCCGGACCAAGTTCTACAAAAAGGTCATACCCGTTATCAATTAAATATTTCATCGATTTTTCCCACAACACTGGCGAAGACACCTGTTCTACAAGCAGCTTGATCATGTCTTCTTTCTGAGTATGTGGTTGAGCTGTAACATTCGAAATCACCTTTACAGCCGGGACTTTTATCTCAATCTTACATAAAGCATCTCTTAACCCTGGCTTGACATCGCTCATCAAAGAAGAATGGAACGCACCAGCCACAGGCAACACCAAGCATCTCCTGGCTCCGCTCTGCTTTGCCAGCTCACACGCTTTTGAAACTCTGTCTGTCAGTCCTGATATCACAATCTGCCCGGGACAATTTAAATTAGCAATCTGCACACCGGCTTCTTCACAAACTCTGGTCACTTGAGCCTCCTCTAATCCAATTATTGCAGCCATCGAACCAGTATGCCGAACACATGATTCTGCCATTAGCAGCCCACGTGTTCGAATAAGTCGCAGACCATCCTCGAAAGAAAAAGCGCCAGCAGCAGCCAATGCCGCAAATTCACCAAGAGATAATCCGGCCGTTGCCTCAAATACAAAATCCGGAACAAGTTCCAATAATAACCTAAAAGCAACCCAACTACATGAATAAATCGCTGGTTGCGCGTTCTCAGTCTTTGTAAGATCCTCATCGGGTCCTTCAAAACAAAGTCTTGATAATTTAAAACCTAAAAGTTCATCGGCTTTGTCAAAAATCTCACGCGCTGTAACAAAATTCTCAGCTATATCTTTAAACATGCCGGCCTTTTGTGCAGCCTGTCCGGCAAACAATAACGCAACTTTCTTATTCATTCACTTTGAGCTATTATCAAACTTTTTAAAATTGAAAAGGTTTTTCCACATTAAATGAAACATTTTGAAAAGTTATTAAGTATTGTCTTTTGAAAATAAAAAAACAAAGGCTCAATATGGACACGCAAACAATAAATTCGCTAATAATCATCATCTGTTCATCAGTATCTATACCAGTTGTATTTATTTGCATCGGTATACTACTAAAAAACCTGGATTTTTAGAACTCTTCCATTTCCAACCCATGCCCATTTAATGAAATACTGTCTTCCCAAACCAATCCACGTTTAAAAATCCCAAATCCTTACGATGCCAGGATTTTTTGCATTTTTTTTTGGTGAACTTTCTATGTGCAGTTTATGTCTGCAAGTACAGTACGATGACTGCAATTAATAAACGAGATACACGGCTTAAACTAGAATTTGTTGTCAACAAGGACCAAAGTATTCACGCAGGGCTTG
>JGI24721J44947_10007846_pt1 | contig 14090 bp, 22 predicted proteins | sample YelNatPaOPGAMG01_FD_44947 | JGI IMG/M metagenome (IMG submission 44947)
TTCCGGGATTATAAATCTTTAGGAATTCTGATAAAATCGTGAAGAGATATAGATTGGACAGATACACAGCATCAGCATTCCTAATAGCCCTAAGAGGTCTCAGACGTTAATGAATATGAGCATTACAAATGTTTATGAAAAACGAAACAGCCCATATCAATTCACTACTTTCTTGAGATACCGAATCTCTCAATTACTGAGGCGTGGAGGACTCTGCCCTCAACCTTCTTAACCACTACCCTCACTCTCTCTCCTAAGACCGCTCTAGGTATCACGACCTTGAAGTCGTTGTAGTACCCTATACCCCTACCCTCCTCGTCTACCTCAACTATCTTAACTGTTAGCTCATCACCTACTTGCGGTGTTTTAGACTTGACGTTCTTGTCGTAGTATATGCTGAAGCGCTGAACGTTAACTGAGTATGGATCAGAATAATTCCTGTATTTAGTCATTCATTCCACCATCCTACCTGGACACGCGAACATATATTTTACACACAATATATCTAGTGTGTTAAGGCTTATAAATAGAAACCGAAATACGAGGACGCGATCGCGGTCACGATGCTGCTCGTCTAGCTATTTGAAGGATCGTGTACCTCTTAACTATTAGTTTTAATGAGTCGAATAAACACTTAAGTAATTTCGTTGTTAGCGAGTCACCGCCTTGAGTCACCCTAACCTTAAGCTTCCTGTAGACAGCTCTACAGAGTAACCTGCCGTTAGAATCGAGTACCAGCACCTCACCACTCACCCTCTTCTTGATATTGAGTGTGAAGGAAGCCTGAATAACGAAAGAATCTTCCGGGACTAACACTTTATGAACCTCTGCTGAGCCCACAGAATACGTTGGTTTCACGCTAATCTTATCCACTACCTCGTAACTCACTCTCTCACAGTCTTTGTTGAGGACTAAGTATAGCGTTGTTCTCTTGTGCAGGTTACTCTTGCTCCTCGACCTCTCCACCCTCAGCTCCAGGAGCTTCCTCAACCTCCTCAGCCTCTAAAACCTTAAATTCCTTAACACCTTTAAGAACCACCATTAAACCCTCCGTGAAGCTGTAGGGGGTGATCCTAACCTCCTCAACACCACTAAAATCTAGGGTGACCCTACGTTTACCTGAAAACTCCCTGAAGTTAATTAGCTTACCTAGCGAGCCATAGAAAGAAACCTTGACACAGTCTTTCTCGTAGTGAACTATCACGGATTCCAGACCACTCACCTATAAGAGTAGTGTATAACCCTTAATTAACGTGTGTTCTAGTCGGTAAGTTCCACGCGCTTAAAGTAGTTTGAGAGCCCCCGTTATCTTATCTACTAAGTCTTCGGGAGCAGGACCTATGCCTACGGCGGTGATGGTTCCTTCCGGGAGCTCCGTTAATCCCGCGTCAGATATGAGAGATGCTGGAAGACCGGATCTCACAGCTTCTTCGTAGAAACTCATTAACTCTCTTAAGTTACTCACCTTAAGAACAACCTTCTTCTGCCCTTCCCTAAGCCACTCCTCAACCCACTCCCTCCTATGCTTCAGAGCTTCCATGAGCGCGGACACTGAAGCATGTGCTACCTGAACCGCTAGCTTACCCTTACTCATCTCTATATCCGTCCGAACCAGTATTACCTGCTTATACTTGAAAGCCACTAAAGACCCCCACTCACTTGAGTCAGCTTCTCAACGACTTTATTCAACGCCTCAAAACTCTTACTCTCAACACAACTAACCAAGACATTCACGTTTGTTGCTTCAGCCCTCTTAGCCAGATTCCTACATTCAGTTATGAACGTCCTCTTATCAACCTCTAGCAAATAATATTGCGAGCCTGGAACCCTCTTAATAGTTAAGTCTCGGTGAATACCTGCGGAAATAAGTAACTTACTGACGGCCTGATATTCAGCGGAAGTAAAAATACTGAAGCCGTAATTCCTCAAATGACTCACTATCCTATCCCTGAGATCAGCAAGCGTGGACGACCCCATACCCAAACCTCGTTCTTTAATAGAAATAGAGCTAAAAACCCTTACCTCGATATAGGACCTAATAACTCACGTAGGAAGACTGTAGCGTAGGTTGATGGCTTTAACAAGAATTTAAGTAATGCTTTGTCGCCGGTTTCTTCATGCGTGTAGTTGTGTAGGGTGAAAACTACTTCGCGGTTATTCTTGCTTAAATATTTTAAGTAGTTACTCCTAGGATTGATTGACTTAAGCTCTTCCTCCACCGCTTTGAAGGTCTCGCGAGAGCATTCGTCGACTAAGTTGAGGTTAGGCCTAGGTAGCGGCATGACCTCACACTTAAGTGCTAAGACGTCAACATCCCCTAATTGGGTGGCGAGCTTGCTTAAAGCTAGGTTGAATAAGTATGATTGGTATGCCTCAACATACATCCTAACAAGCCACTTATCGATTAAGTTTAGAACTTCTGAGATGCTCATACCCCTCAGCAATCCCTTAATCAAGGACCTCTCGACATCGAAGTTTCTTGGGAAAAGTCTTAAAGCTTCTCTTAAGTCCCCTTCCTCGTAAGACTTCCTAGCCTTAATAACTCTTTGATTTTCCGTGGGGTACGGGTTCCCGAGAATGAGATCTAAAGCTTTCTCGACATCGTTCTCGAGAAGTGCTTTACCGATAAGGTGTGTTACAGGTCTTCTAACACCGAATCTCTGATACCCGTAATAATTTAAGAAAGTAATCTTGCCGTGTGAGTTCCTTAATTCCCGCAGTATCCTGAAATCGTCCTCGCTCAAGTCTTCAAGTAAGACCTCAAAATAATTCCCTTCTAAATCACCCCTCCTCAACATGGAGTCAGCTATCCCGTGAAAGAATAGAGTTACTTTGCCGTCGAGAAGCTCNTAACGCTTCTTGAGCTTCNTGCCGGGAGAACACTTAGCTGTGANGAACTGACACGTAAAGCCNTCAGCGTCTTTAATGCCTGCGTAAGAAGTCACACCCAAAACTCTTGAAGCAGTCTTTAGAGCTTCAGACATTGAAACATCTTCTTTACACATGACATACCTAACAATCTCGAACCCCCCGCAAACGAAGTCCTCGCAAACCACACTTAAAGGCCTTGCTTGAGCACCGTCCACACCTACCTCATAGACCTTAAAGGATTGACTACTCTTCAAGAACTTAACTCTCTCACTAAGCCTCAGCTCAGGCCTGCTGAAGACAAGCATACCGACCAATACATCCAGGTGATTGTTAGATACTGAAATAACCATCTAAACTACCTTCAAGACTAGGGGTTGATTGGTCTTCCAGGGTCGTGTGACTCATTCCGGCTCCACTATCACGGCCGTCCCGTAAGCGACTATTTCCGCGGCACCGCTCATTATCGAGGCGGTGGCGAACCTAACTCCCAGAACAGCGTTAGCTCCTAGAGCCTTAGCTTTCTCGATCATCCTGGAAAGCGCTTCATTCCTTGAACTAGCTAGGAGTTCAGTATACTCACTATCTCACCCCCGGCTAAATTCCTGAAAGCAGCGACTATATCCCTGCCGACATTCCTCGCTCTAACAGTGCTACCGCTAACTATCCCGAGGACTTTCTTAACCCTATAACCCGGGAGGAACTCTAAGGTAGTGACTATGACCTCCTTATCACTCAACACACCCACCTAGTAGTAGATTCTACCACGCTTAATAAAGGGTGCGGTGAGCACCGGTATTAGCTTGTCATAATCAAGTAATCTAACCTCACTCAACCCTAACTTAGTGAAGGACTTGACTAACTTGTAATACCCTCCAACACCTAAAATAACTTCGTGAACGCTGTGTTGAGTCTTTAGAAAAGCAACTAATCTCCTATACCTGCTCAGAATTAAGTCTTGATTTATTGACCCCTTATATAGGCTGTCTCTCAAGGCCCCCACCTCCTCAACTAAGGAATAGATACCGCCCCTGCTCACAGGCTTGATTAACGAGGCAGCATCACCCACTATCAAGTAATTCTCGCCGACAACATTCTCGCAAGGCTTATCCATAGGTATTAAGCCGCCGAAAAATTCCTTGAACACGTAGTTTGACGTAGTGCTGAAGACTTTCTTAGCTAAATACTTAAGTAGTAGAGCGGCTCTCTTAGATGTAGTCACTAACCCTAGAATCACGTGCTTCTCATCTACCGGGATAACCCACCCAAACCCGTCGGGCCCGAGGAAAGAACCGACAACAACCTCGACTTTTTCAGGGCTCCTACTAGTTTTTAGGAGAGCTTGAGGTCCTAACGCGTATTCCCTTACACGACATAAATTAAGTGACTTAATGAGTCTCCTGCCAGCACCCTCACTAATAACTACTAAGTCGTAGTCGTGNGTTCCCTTACTAGATCTAAGGAGGTTTCTGCTTAAGTCTATGTTGGTGACCACGGTCCTCGTGCTCACCCTACCCCCCAAGCTAGTGACTACCTCACACAAGCTTTTCTCGATCCCTACCCTATCAATCAGGTACACAGGCTTCCTGAAAGTGAGTGTCAGGACTTCACGAATTCCCACATCCTCAACCACCTTAACGACGTACTCAGAAAACCTGTTCGTTATATGCTCCTTAACGAACCCGCCAAGAAAACCCACGACGTAATCGCTGACGAGACCGCTGCAATGTCTTGGCAAACCAATGACGTCATGCTCCTCAAGCAACTCTACATCAAAGCCTCTCCTAACCATAACGTAGGAAGTCAGCAGACCGCCGAGACCTGCACCAACGACTAAGACCTTCCTCAAACCCATGTCGCGCACCATTAAATACCTACCCGACNCCTAACCACGCGGATTACGTCAACCCCCTGTTTTTACTCACACAAGATAATTATTAGCTTAGTTTTTTTACTTTCGTTATTAAGTTGTTCGCNCAAGAAGGATCTAGCGGTGAGTTCGAGCGTGCCAAACTAAGTCTTACTATACAAACTACTTTTNCGTGATTAGTGAGNGTCTTGCGTGGGACTCATTGACCGTGAGCGGGGGATGAAAGTTGATGGTGCCTACGTTAGGGATCTGTCTATTATATCGAACACGTACCTCCTCGCTTTCAGCGATTTCGCTATGTGTTCGAAAGCTTTAAGAGGATTTGTGTGCTTACCGCATGAGTAAACATCTACAGTCGCGAAAGAGTATTCAGGCCATGTATGGATAGATATGTGTGACTCTAGTATTATAGCTACTACGCTGACCCCAGGCCCCATATACCACGCTCTGACGTCTAGGAGCGTCATATTACCTAGTCGAGCAGCCTCAACAACCGTTTTCTTAAGAAATTCCGGGTCTGAGAGGAGCTCTGGATCACACTCGTAAAGGTTGCCGTAGACGTGCTTACCGTAAACCCTGACTTCAACATTTTTTCCACCCGTACGCATCACTAACTCGAGCTCCACCCCCCGCACCTCCATATAACATTCTAACGAATGTCTTATAAATTTTACCCCCCATAATCCTCCCCCTAATGTATTAATATAAACGTTACATTAAGTGCTCAAATACTTATTGAGTCTTTATAATAAGATTTTTTAATAATTTTATTCTATATGGCTTCAGATGAAGTGAGTATATAAAAACCTATTATTGAATGGTTTGTCGGTGGTTGAGACGTTAATATCAGGTTATGAAATACTTAAGTACGTNAGGGAGGTGTTGGACGCCGATATTCAGTTACAGCCGGCAGGCATTGACTTGAGAGTATCGCAGATATTNAGGTTCAGGAGTGCCGGGGTGTTAGGTTTTAAAGAGAGGAGATTGCCTGAGTTTGAGGAGGTGTTTCCTGAGAACGGGTATTGGGACCTGAATCCGGGGGTCTATAAGATAAGGTTTGCTGAGGTTGTTGAGTTGCCTCAAGACGTCTTAGCTCTATGTTTTCCTCGCTCATCGTTGCTTAGGTCTGGTGTCTTAGTTTCCTGCACCGTATGGGACCCGGGGTATGTGGGTCGTGGCGAGGCTTTAATGCACGTAGTGAATCCTCACGGCGTTAAATTAGGTGTGGGTTCTAGGGTAGTCCAGCTAATTTTCTTCAAACTTAATAAAGCGGTTGAGAAAGCGTATGAGGGATTCTATAAGGGTGAGAATCTTTGAGTCTGGAAGTAATTAACTACTCGTTCAAGAGGGTGAGACTACGTGAGCACTCAATAGGGTTAATCACCCCCTACCTGAGAAGAGCGGTGAGCACACTACCCAGAGATGACTTCACGAACCCTGAGTACTACCCGCCTAAGAACGCTGGTCGTGAGGACGCGTTGAGGTACTTCATATTTATGGTGGCTATAGATCACAGGACCAGTAGGCATAAACCCTACGAAGCTTACTTGAATTCAAGACTTTACCACGGCGCTGACCTACTCTACAAGCTAGGGTCGAGAAAATTCTCGGAAGACCCTAGCTTCTTCTCCCCCAGCAGGATGGCTGAGATAAGCGTTGATGAGGTGAGGGAATGGTTAAGTGTTGGAGGAGTTAACGAAGTGTCTGTTTGGGATCCTGAAGTACGTGCAGAACTTTTAAGAGACTTAGGTAGGGGGTTAGTTAAGTGGTTTGACGGATCAGTTACCAAACTCATCGATAGGTCGGGCGGTTACTTGAGGAGCCGTCCTCAAGGACTTATTCAGTTAATGAAGAGATTCAAGGCTTACTCAGATCCTGTGGAGAAGAAGACCTATTTATTCGTTAAGTTCGTGGAGAGGAGGGGGTTAATGAACGTAGTTGATGAGTGGAACAAGGAAGTCCCGGTAGATAATCACTTAACCAGGATCGCTCTCAGACTAGGTCTCGTGATCCCTGAAGAAGACCTCATCAAGAAAATCAAGAGGAGAGAAGCGTTCACGTGGTCTGAAGACGTGGTGCTCAGGCTAGCGGTGAGGTCAGCTTATAAAGTGCTGTCTAGAACAGCCTACCTAGACCCGTTCATCCTAGACGATTTCTTATGGTATTTTGGTAGGAAGGTGTGCACTAAGGAGAGGCCGGCTTGCGTTATTATGGGGGAATGCCCCTTCCTTAAGATCTGCCCGAGTAGGGAGAGCCCTGAGGAAATAGTAGAGCACTACTACGTAGACACGTACTATTACTGAGGTGTTCGTTAGTGAGTGAGTGGGGGGATGTGAGGAANTTGATCAAATCACTNAACGAGGATCAGCGCAAGACCCTCAAATACTTCTGTGTTAATAGATCTGTGGGCGAGTTACTAGCTTTGAAAGANCTTCAAGCGNTGCACAAAGTTAAAGAACCCGGCAAAGCTATAGCGAAGCTCGTTGAGCTCGGGGTATTGATTAGAGGNCAAGGATGTTATAGTATATCTAAGTCTTTCCTCAACGCTCTTAAGGAGGCTGGGGTAAGAATTGATGAACTTTAAGGATAAGCTTAAGGCATACCTAGAACTCTTGAGAATACATAACGTAGTAACAGCGTTGCTGACCACGTTGATAGGCTGGTTAACCGTAAGAGTCGAGGTAAGCACGCTCCCAAGCACTTCCTTAATAATCCCGCTACTTGCCGTAGGCCTGGTATCGAGTGCTGGCTACGTAATCAACGACTACTTCGACGTGGAGGTAGATAAGGTGAACAAGCCTTACAGGCCGATACCCTCAGGCAGGGTATCACCTAGAGAAGCCTTATACTTGACCCTCGCTTTAATAGTGGTTGGCGTCGCGCCCTCCATAACCGTGGGAATCTTCACCGCAGCATTCGTCATAGTTAACACTTTGCTGGTTATCTTATACTCTTACAGAATTAAGGAGTTAGGCTTTGTAGGGAACGTGGTTGTCTCCCTTGAAGGTGCTTTCACCATAGTATTAGGGGCTCTCACCCCGTCAGAGCTAGTCAAAGACTTAAGCTACGTCAGGTTCTCGGCAATCCCCGCGGTCTACGCCTTCACCTTACTCCTAGCTAGGGAGATAATCAAGACCGTAGAGGATATGAGAGCTGACGAAGTAAGAAACGTGAGGTCTTTGCCGCGCGTTATAGGGGTTTCCAAATCCTCCATCATCGCTTTCTCGCTTCAGTTATTCATAGTGTGTATCTCGCTCGTTCCGTTCTTAGCCGGGTACGGCTACCTATACCTAGCGTTAGCTCTAATAACTGACGCCCTACTAATCTACTCAGCAATCAACACGCTCAAGCTTAGGAGAATCAACAACCCGGAGTTAATGGCTTCTAGATTGAGGAGTGTTCTCAAGCTAGCCATATTCACGGGGACAACCGCTTTCGCTGCAGACCTCCTCTACAGACTCGCGCTCACGTCTTAAGTCTTGAGTTTAACTGTCTTAATATTCTGACCCCAAGTATCAGCGTACACTAACCTCACGTAAACCTCTCTACCACTCAAATCCTCAGGAGAAGTTAGTTTTAATTCTGCTGTTTCCCCAGGCCCTAAATTCCTTAACTCATTCCTAGATAGCGTTCTACCCTCACACAAAACTATTATCAAAGCTTTATCAAGCCTTGATACCCCCTCATTTCTCACCGAGACCAGAANTTCCTTGCTGCCGGTCAAGAGAGCGTCGAAAGAGACTTGAGGTGATGGCGTGAGCGGTCTGTAGATAAGTAGGTCGCTCAAAACCAGCGGTTTAGGAACGTCACTCCTCCTCAACGTTATGGAACACCTACATTCTTGAGATGCTTTAAGCTTCTTTAAGGAGATCTCGGAAACACCGATTAACTGAGTGATTAATGCTTCATCACCGCAGGTTAAGGCCGCTTCAGAAGTTCTTGAAGGAAACTCGGCAACCATCTCAACACCTAATTCGTGTCCCACACACGGGTGCGTGATGACGTATTCCTCGCCTTTCTTGAGGATCAGCACCCCCGAGTAGTAATCCACCAGCACCTCAGTATCTTGAGACTCCGTAACACCAACCAAGCTAACGGAGAGTACCTCAATAGCTTTAGAAGTTTCCGTGGAGAGCTTAAGCAAGTACTTCCCCGGCTCCTTAATAATCTGCGAGACGTCGAAGATTTGAAGAGCGTACGTTACCTTCTCTAAACCCACTAATACTTGAGGCTTGAATTCCCTAGTGATATTAACTGAATTAACCGAGACCCTCCACGGGAGACTTAGGCTTTAAGTCCTCACCCCTAAGTAAGATAGAGACGTAAGACTTGCTTAGCCTGCTATCAACAGAGACGCTTAACTGAATACTCCTCGGATTACCGTAACCGCCGATGACGCCCGGCATCAAGTGAGTCACTCTATACGGCAAACCCTTATACGTGCCTGAGACACACTTTATTAACTCTCCTAGAGCCAACGACTACACCCTAAATATCATATATACTACGTGAGACGCATAAAAACTTAATACGTCAACCACCTTCGGATGCGACCATGCTAAAAAGAACCCCCTCACTAGATATCGCCAACTTCCTTAGGAGCTAGTTTCTTGAGAGCTCTTAGAGCGGCTAGCTTCTCCTTCCCCTCAAGCCTTGCTTCACTCACTAACCTGTTGAGTTCCTTGATGACGGCCTCAGCTACCTCTCTCTTCACAGGATACGGCACCCCGTCCTTACCCCCTATAGCGTAAGCGTACTTGAATGGTGAGAAACTATGTGTTACCACATCTCTCAAAGACGGTGGTTCTCTGTAAATCAACTCGGAGATGAGTGATAATGCTCTGACCACCTCAGCGCCTAAACCCTCAATTAAGAGTAGTTCCTGCATGTTTTTAGGTCTTAACTCATACGCTTTACTCAATCTCTCTAAAATTCTTGAGTCTATGTTTACCGGCCTGTAGTAGGGTATGTTGCTCTGTATCGGTCTAGGGGGTTTGAGACCTGTAAGTGTCTTAAGTCCTTTAAGATACGTGTTAACCACCTTAAGCTCGTTTATTATCTTCCTAGGATTCTCACCAACTAAATCTACTAAGACTTTCCTAGACCCTGTTGACTCGTTAGTGGTTAGGTTTAGCGGTACCGTGGTGATGTCTGATGCCACCCCTGAGTGAGACTCTAGCGTCGGATCCCCAGACATGAACCAAGCTAAGTGATATCTCCTAGCAATCTTCAGGTTCGTGTTCATCCCCTGCTGTATCACAACCCAATTACCCTTCTTATCGAAGAGTAGCGCGTGATGATATAGGGTGAAACCGTCTTGCAAGAGCACTGAGTCTGTCTTAGCCGCGAGCTTAGATACCTTGATTAACTCGTTGGAGGACGTGCTGCCCAGCCCTATCTCATCCCCGTACTTAACTATCTCTTCCGGCGTCTTCCTGGAAGTAAGTCCTTTACCTCCAGCAACCCTCACGTCGCCGCTTATCTCTTCTAAAGCTGTTTTAATCATTGCTGTGGTCACGGTCGTCGAGCCGCTACTGTCCCAGTCCATACCTATGACGTTATTGAACGCTTGAAACCATAGAGGGTTTGAGAATCTTCTTAAGACTTCCTCACTGCTAAACTCTATCAGCAGCACTTCCAAGATAGCTCTAGACAGCTTAAGCATTAACCTAGCGAGCCACGGGGGTACGTGACCGCCGTGTAAAGGCAGGTCAGCTACTCCTGACACACTACTCATTACTCTCACTAAATCATTGTTTCAAGACTTAATAAACTACTTCTTCTTAACCCTGAGCACAACCCCCTCAACACCGACCACGACCACCTCACTACCCTTAGGTATCTCCTCATCAGAGGTAGCTTTCCAATACTCTCCCTCAACCATCACGAAGCCCGTCTTCCCAGGACCTAAGTCGTCAAGCGCTCTCCCGACCTTACCGGTCGGTAAGAACTCGTAAGGCTTCTTCCTCCTAACTTTTATGACCTTGAACATGAGTATGCCGAAGAACCCGCCTAATATCACCGAGGTACCTATTATGAACGTCCTTAAAGCGTTTAAGTACTCCTCGGAAGGGACTAACCCGCTAGGCAGGTACGTGGGCAGGAGAGCGAAGCCGAAAGCTAGTAGGATAATCCCGCTAATCCCTACTATCCCGAAGCCCGGTAACACGAATAACTCTACAGCCAGTAACACCCCACCCAGAATTATCAGGAATAGCGAGACTAGGTTGGGGTTGAGGCCGCTGCCCGCTAACCCGAGAAGTAAGAATAGGAGTGTTAGCGGGAGTACAGTTATCTTCCCACTGAGTAGAGCGAATATCGTTCCCAAGAGCCCTATCGTGAGTAATACGTTGAGCACCGTGGAGTTCTCAAGTAGCGAGAGCAGCCTCGACCTAACGCTGCAAGCGTAGAACTCCAGACCCGACTCCTCGATCTCCAACCTAACCACAACACCAGATACTGAAACCTCATAACCCCTTATAGACTTAAGCAGTGTTGGGAGATCCTGAGCCATGAGGTCGGCCACACCGTACGAAACAGCTTTCTCAGCGTTCACCGTAGTGGCTTTAATCACGAAGTCCCTCACGAGGGTCTCGTTCCTTGACCTAAGCCTCGCGTAATTCAACGCTTTCTCGACGACAGGATTCACTATCTTAGACTCGTTAACGAACTGGATCTCCCCGGTCACGGGGTTTATCATGACTGGCTGCATAGCTCCGATTATTGCTGAGGGGTGGAGCGCTACGATGTTAGCCGGGAGTATTATCATGGTTCCCGCGCTCAACGCTTTACCGCCACTAACGTAAGCTATCGTAGGCACTCTAGAATTACTTACGGCGTCTCCGATCGTGTAGGCCGCGTCTAAGTAACCGCCGTAGCTATCCACCAAGTATATCAGCGCCTTACCCTCACTTTCAGCCTTGCTTAAGGCGTCTAGGAAGCACTCCTTAACTCCGCTATCTATCACATCCCACGGGGGCTTGATCTCAACAACTATAGCTTTAGTTATTGTCCCAGCTACCTGAAGGCTTAATGGGTTGGGCGCCTCAGTAGTGTGTAGCGGGGTTACGAGCGCTAGCAGCGCTAGAATGACCACTGTTTGAGCAAAAACACGTAAAAGCTTGTTCTTAGGTGTCGGCACCCCCTAACTCACCGCTCCTCTCTTTCCTTAAGAGCTTTATACATCGCTACAGTCTTGCCTACGTCCGTAGCACCGGTCTCCGTAACCACTACTAAGGCTTTCTCCCTAGCTATCTCTATGAGGGTCTGAAGCTCTCTTAAGCGGAGAGCTGTTGGGTGTTGCTCGTACATCGACGCGGCCTCAACCAGTACTGCGGAGGCTTGCCTCTCACCCTCTGCTTCTATTATCCTAGCCCTCCTCCACCTCTCGGCCTCGGCTTGCTTAGCCATGGCCCTCATGAGCTCCTCGGGCAATTCTACGGATTTGAGGGTTACTGCCGTAACCTTAATACCCCAAGACATAGCCGTCTCATCAATTATGTCCTGTATCCTCTTATTTAACTCGTCCCTCTTCTGCAGTAGGTCGTCTAGATCTACCTGACCTATCACGTCCCTCAGAACGGTCTGACCCAACATCATTATCGAGTAGTGGTAGTTGCTGACCTTAGTTATCGCCGCTATCGGGTCGACAGCTCTGTAATATACCACCGCGTCAACCTTGACGCTCACGTTATCCCTAGTTATTATTTCTTGCTTAGGGACGTCGACAGTAACAACTCTTAAGTCAACCTTCATTAAGTTGTCTACGAAGGGTATGATCAGTATTAATCCAGGGCCCTTAGCCCCCACAAGCCTCCCTAGCCTGAAGACCACCGCTCTCTCATACTCCCTAATGATTTTTATGCTAGCGTTTAGTAGGGGGATAACTATTATCAGGACAACAAGTATTAACACGATCTCAGTTAGTCCTATGGGCATCAACACCGCACCTCAATTACTTAATCCGTTACGGAATATTTAAGTTGGCGTTTACGGAATTAAACCAAGGTGATTGAGGTAGTTAAGAGTAGGTCTAGGGGTTACAGAGCTGAGAGAGAGTTAGTGCATATCCTGTGGAGGTTAGGGTTCGCTGTGATGAGAGCCCCGGCCAGCGGCGCTAGAATAAGGAAAGCCGAGTACCCTGACGTGGTGGCGATAATGAAGGGGAGGGTCGCGGTCTTCGAGGTCAAGTCGAGAGCCAAGCCTTCAGGACTATACATAGAGCCAGAGCAAATCAAGAAATTACTAGACTTCGCCGAGAGAGCTGGCGGAATACCTTACATAGCTGTCAAAATACCTCACAAAGAATGGAAGTTCGTTAAAGTCGTGAGGAAAGAAGACGGAGAAGGTAAGACATATAAGGTAAGCAAGGAAGACATAGAGAAAGCTCCCGGGATCGGGGGTGTGTTAGCGGACTTAGGACTTGTGAAGACACTAACAGAATACCTCAAAGAATCTAGTTCGTAGGAAGCATCGGGTTATTCGAGATTTTACGGTTAGCCCCCGTGTAGGGGCGGTAAAACATCTATTACGTCCCCGTCTCTTATCAAGGCTTTATCACCTCCTAGGAACATCGCATGCCTGCCGTTAATCAACACACTAATCCCCTTTACTTCAACTTCTTCCCCACTAATTATGATATAGTTTCCTAATGCAGGGTATTCCCTTAGAATCTCCTTTATTAAATCGGTGAACAAGATCTCGCTGGATTTGAGGTCGAGCTCTAATCTATCTTTAACTATTTCTTTAAGCACCCCGTAGAAACGCACTATTATGGTCGTAGGGTTCACCCAAAAACCTTAATTAATTAGGGGTTAAAATCAGATAAGACCCGCTAATCCAACCCTGTCCAAGGTTTCCTTAAGCGGGACTCCCTCGGAATCCCAGCCCCTCTTACTGTAGTATATGTCAAGCATTCTCTCGAAGTCTTCCTTAGTTATTACCCAGCCCGTGTCTTCTCTGGGTTTATGGAATCTAGGCGGTAATGAGTCGTCTTTCCTTCTGATCCCTTCCCTAGTGTTGAATAGCCTTGACAGGTTGTAGATTCTCTCACCTAATTTGAGGAAGCTTTCCTCATCGTAGTTGAACCCGAGAGTGTTAAGCATTTGTATGTAGATCCTGATCATCTCGTCCGGTGGCTTGACGGAGTTTCCTGGTATGTTATCACACGCGACCAGGGACCACAATGCCGCGTTCCTATCCTGGAGGTACTTGGTTAAGTTGACGAGGTCTTCCATAGTTAACTTGGATGTTAGCTCGGCGGCAACGGTCCACGCCCTAAGATGATCACCCCCTCTATCAGCTGTTGCGTAAGCTAGAGCCATGCCCACAACCCCTCTTGGGTCATACGCGG
>JGI24721J44947_10007852_pt1 | contig 14080 bp, 10 predicted proteins | sample YelNatPaOPGAMG01_FD_44947 | JGI IMG/M metagenome (IMG submission 44947)
GCTGCCCCTAACCCCATTACAATCGCGCCTTCGATTTGACCGATTGCATCGGTCGGGTTGGCTGCCCGGCCGACATCATGGACTGCAACCACGCGGAACACCTGCACCAAACCGGTTTCTAAATCGACCTGCACATCCGCCAGGTGTGCCCCAGTGACAAAGAATGGCGCATATTCAATTTGTTGATTAAGGAGAACGCGATCGGATAAATCAAACCATTCTGCCACACGCCTGGATTTTCCGATTCGGTCAAACTCCTTTGCCACAATGGCTAAGCTGATCCGTCTCGATGGTTGTTCATCTGTGCTAACTTCTGCGCCATCCAATGTTAAATGCTCAACCGGCGTGTCCAAGAGTTCTGCGGCGATGCCAAGGATGGCGTTTTTTAGAGTTGTGACAGCTTTTTGAACCGCCCCGCCGACAAAATAAAGCGCTCGGGATGCGCCCTGGATGTCGCTGTTCGGAACTTTTGCAGTATCGGCATTGATAAATTCCACCAGTGCTCGATCGACTCCCAACGATTCTGCCGCGATTTGGCTGATGGCAGTTTGGGTGCCCTGCCCATAATCCGGAGCAGAGGCGTAGACCACGAAATGTCCATCGCAAGCTAATTCTGCATGGGCTTCAATTTTGAGCGAACCGGCTTTCCCAAAACGATACCACATACCGGCTAAGCCGACTCCCCGTCGAAATGGTGTGGCAGNGTTGTTNTGGTTGAANTCCTCTGCTTCTGTAATAAATTTCAGATAATGCGGCCGNATTTCTTCGAGCACTCTTTGGTAACCTATTGTCTCTGCGAGCGGGTAGCCGAGAAAAGAAGTCTGCCCATCCTGCAGACAGTTTTGCAGGCGAAAGTGAAGCGGGTCTATATTTAATTTTACGGTCAATTCATCTAAGGCGCATTCCAATGCAAAGGTTGATTGCGCTGTACCAAACCCACGAAACTGCCCTGCTTTTGGACCGTTGGTATAGATAGATTGTGCAAGCCCATCTACCGCTTGCCAACGATATGCACCACCGGCTGCTGTCAATGCATAATTAGGGATATAAAAGCCACCGCTATCATATCCACCGGTGTTGGAATGGATGCGCACCTTGATGCCCGTTAAATTGCCGTTCTTTGTGGCGCCTATTTGATAATGAACGGAATACGGATGCCGTTTGGGAGAAGCGTCGAAGGATTCCTGGCGCGTGAAAACAAGCCTGACCGGTCGACGGGTGTGATAGACAGCCAGCCCCACTGCAGTGAAGGGCCAAGGATCTTGTTTTCCACCAAAACTTCCCCCTGTGTACGGAGTGATCACGCGCACTTTTTCGATTGGCAACCCCAGTGCATTGGCAATATAGCGTTGCTGATTGTGTGGTTGGTGATTACCCCCTACAACCGTAATGCGTCCTTCTTCGTCGATATATCCTACCAATGCCTCGCGTTCTAATGCAGCATGCTCCAGGAAAGCAGTTTCATATCGGCTTTCTAAAACAAGGTCAGATGCAGCAAAGGCTTGTTCCAGGTCGCCATATTTGATTTCAAACGATGACAATATATTGGAATCCCCAGCAATAATTGGGAAATTCGGGCTGAGAGCCTCATTTACATCCAAAGTGTGCGGTAAGGGTTGCAGCTCGCATTCCACTTGCTGGATTGCGGCTTGGGCAATTTCCTCGCTTTCCGCAATGACGAGATAAAGCGGTGCCCCCCGCATCCGCACCGTTTCTCCAATACGGGGCAGAATTGGTTCTGCCACACTATATAATTCGAATCCATTTTCGCCTGGAATATCCTCAGCAGTAATGATTTGGATGACGCCGGGCATTTTTTGGGCAGCTTCGGTTTGCAGATTCAACAAGCGGGCATGGAAATAGGGGCTGCGGCCAACTTTCATGTGCAACATATCCGGAATCCGATAATCTTCTGCATACTTGGCTTTGCCCGTTACCTTCTCGAATGAATCGAAGCGCATTCCGTTACCGCTCAATGGACGATAATCCCTAGCTGCTGAGGTAGAGTTAGATAAATGCTCCCCCCGGAGGACAGCAGCGGCTTGTTGCACTGCTTCGGTTATTTTCACGTAACCGGTGCAGCGGCATAAGTTGCCCTCGAGAGCGTGAATGATTTGTTGGGGGGTGGGGTTGGGGGTACGGTCTAAGAGCGCCTTGGCGGATAAAATCATACCGGGCGTACAAAATCCACATTGCACAGCACCCGTTTCGATGAAAGCCTCTTGTAAGGGGTGTAGCGTTTCTCCGATGCTTAATCCCTCGATTGTTATTACTTCCCTCCCTTCCACGCAGGCGATTGGCGTCAGGCAGGAACGGATTGCCTTGCCATCTAAAAGGACAGTGCAAGCACCACATTCTCCTTCATAATCACAACCCTGCTTGGTGCCCGTTAGATTCAACTCATTCCGCAAGACATCCAATAATGGGGTGAGAGGATGACTATTCACCGTGACGATATGGTGATTCAGGGTAAATTGAATCGGCACAACTTTCTCCAAAAAAGTTTGGTTCTACAACGATTCGGTTGAACACGAACGATTAGTCTTATTATAGTAATCTTATAAGTTGTTACAATAGCAAAATATAACTATATTTTTTTATCCATTGGTGCTGTAGCCATGGAATAGCTTGTCGATGGGGGTGTTTTCTATTAAGCAGATTCCTGATAATAATCACTTTGATACCGCGGTATATTGCTGGATTACCCATCCATGTCAGACGATGCCCCTTTCGGTATTATCCTCTGGAGTATAATCCAGCCGGGAGAATTTTCGTATGTATAAACTCGTCATATTGGTTGAAAGCTCCGTGACACCAGAGGTGATTGATGCAAACTGGGCGCAGTTTTTACACTCAGCCGAAGCAATGCCCAACTTGCGCCGTGAAGTTACCAGCCGCATTGATTCTCACCTGTTTGGTTCCACTTCTTATCAACTCATGCATGAATTGATATTTGACACCGCAGAAGATGCACATTCCGCAATGGCATCTGAGGCAGGCCGGAATGCAGGACGCTTACTGCAATCGATGAGCGGCGGGCGTTTGGTGTTGTTTTTAGCCGATCATAAAGAGGATGAGCTTGAAAATATCCGCAAGTATCGCCAGCCAAATAACCCTTCGCAAGCTCCTGCTAATGGTTGAGCATGAATCATCGTAAATCCATGTTGATTATCGCAGTCTTATTTCTGCTGCTGGTTTGCTTTTTGGGCGGATATGGGGTTTATCGTTGGCTGTCACCGAGCCTGCAGCGTTCACACAAGCTCTTATTATATCTACGGGATCCTCAAGCCTATGCGGACTGGCGTATTCCGGTTGGACAACGCTGTGGGACTGCCCCTTTTCTTTTTCCCACTTCTGGTTATATTGGCTATCTATGGGGGGATTCGTTTCGTCTAGGCCATCGCCATCAGGGAATCGATATTTTTGGCGGCGAAACGGCAGGGAAAGTTGAAGTGCGTGCAGCTTATGCTGGCTATTTAACCCGCTTGCGATTGGAAAAGCTCGCTGATCATCCGCGTTCCCCATGATCCGCTTCATCCAGACCGGCAAATCTGGACTTATTACACCCACATGGCTGACCCAGACGGAAATTCTTATATCGTCGCAGATTTCCCGCCAGGCACAAGTGAAGTCTATGTCGAAGCAGGAACCTTGTTGGGTTATCAAGGAAATTATTCTGGCGATGCGCGCCATCCTACCGGAGTACACCTTCATTTTTCGATTGTAAAGGATCATCAGGGTAAATTCCTCAATGAATTAGAAATTGGGAATACCCTGGATCCATCTCCATATTTTGGATTACCATTGAACGGGAGTTTTAACCGTGATGAAGTGCCCTTATGTCCTTCTAACTCATTCCCAGAATAAACGGAGGAAGACTTGAATGATTTCAAAGATCAAGTGGTATTAATCAGTGGCGCGGGGCGTGGCATTGGAAAAGCGATTGCCCAGGCGTTCATCGAGCAGGGAGCGATTGTCGCTGCCGATGACTTAACACCGGTGAACCTTGAACCAGCCATTCGTGAATGGGTGCAACAAGGCGGTCGTGCGAAAGGGTACCTCTATGATATTGCCAAGCGTCTGCCTGCCCAAGCGTTGGTTGATGAAGTGCTGACAGATTGGGGGAGAATCGATATTTTGATCAATAACGCTGGGGTGGAGCCGCATGTAGCTTTGCTGGACATGGATGAATGGGATTGGCAACGCACATTGGATGTCAACTTGAGCGGCGCTTTTTATTTGATCCAGGCGGCCGGCCGGCACATGCGCCAACAAGGCGGCGGTTGCATTGTCAATATCGCCTCCATTGCCGGGAGAGCATTTGGCTTAAAAGATCGGGCGGCTTATGTGGCGAGTAAAATGGGTTTAATCGGGCTGACTCGCGAAGCTGCTCGTGAACTGGCTGCCTATAACATCCGTGTCAACGCTGTTTGCCCTGGTGTCATTGAAACTGAAATGACAGCCCGCTTACGGCAAGACCCGCAAATGATGCAAAATTGGTTGGCAACCATTCCTCAAGGACGATTGGGGAGACCTCAAGATGTAGCTGGTTTGGTTTTGTTTCTCTGCAGTCCTGCGGCTGCTTATATCACTGGTCAAGCGATCAATGTAGATGGCGGAAAAGTGATGTGTTAAGAGTTTAGATGAATAATCCTACCCATAACATTATATAGAAAAGAAGAACTGCATTGCGAATTCGAATCCATATCCCCCATTCACTCTATCATCGGCGCTTTTTGTATTTGTGGATCGCTTTGTTAATTTCCACTGCCGGTACACAAATGCAGCTTTGGACGCTGTTTTGGCATGTGCGCACCTTGACCGTTCATCCGATAGCGCTGGGCGGTATTGGGCTAGCACGAATTTTACCGGTCATTGTATTCTCCTTAGTCGGGGGTGTGGCGGCGGATATGTTCGACCGCCGCAAGATTTATTTTCTCTCGCAAGTGGTGTTGACTTTTGTGGCAACAATGCTGGCTTGGCTGACATTCAAGCACACCATATCCTTGTGGAATATTTATCTCTTAACTGCCTTGCAAGCAACCGCCTCGGCATTTGATGTGCCGGCTCGCCAATCGCTTGTCCCTAATTTAGTGCCGAAAGAGGATTTACCAAATGCGTTCAGCATGACCTCTATTGCCTTTCAGACTGGCGCAATCGTCGGTCCGGCATTAAGCGGTTGGGTAATTGCCTACCTTGGGTTAGCTTATCCCTATCTTTTCAACGCGATTTCTTATGTGGCTGTTTTGTTTGCTTTATTGTTGATCGGTCCAGTGCCTCAGCAAATGGTCAATAATCACGGCTCTATTTTTGATTGGGCTGCCATTCGCGAAGGGTTGCATTTTATTTTCAACCAGCCCCTTATCTTTGGTTCGATGTTATTAGACTTCTTTGCAACTTTCTTTTCTTCTGCCAATACATTAATGCCGATCGTTGCTCGGGATGTCCTCCATGTCGGAGAAATTGAATACGGCTGGTTATCCTCTGGGCAGGCGATTGGAGCAGTGATTGCCGCCTTATTTGTTTCCCAGCGCAAAACGATCCGCCGTCAGGGGCCAGTTTTTCTCATCTCTGTGGTCATCTTTGGCTTAGCAACTATATTATTCGGGGCGTCACGTACTTTTTGGCTGGCGATGATCGCTTTGATTTTCGTTGGTGCAGCCGATTCTGTCAGCACGATTATTCGCAATACTATTCGACAGTTGCTCACCCCGGATTATTTACGGGGGCGGATGACCAGCGTTAATCAAATTTTCTTTTTAGGCGGACCGCAGTTGGGTGAAGTAGAAGCTGGTTTGGTGGCGCAATTATTCGGCGCGCCATTTGCCATTATCAGCGGTGGCGTAGGCTGTATTATCGCGGTAGGTTGGATCGCCCGTCGTTTGCCACAACTATGGCATTATGATGGCGCACCGTAATATCAGGCTGGTTGTTCTTGATTGTGTAACTGTTCCCACTCGTTCAATAATTGTGCGACTTGCTCTTGCAGCCGCACATATTCTGTACCTAGCTTTTGTACTTGCACCGCATCTGCAGGTGGATTCTCAAGGCGGCGTTCTAAAATCGCAATTTGCTTTTCTAGGTCAGATATGGTGTTTTCTAGTTCTTCTAATCGGGCGCGCTTTCTTTTTTCGGCGCTGCTCGTATTTTTCTTGAGCGGTGGCGCAGGTTTTGGTGATGCCGGGCGAGTGGTAGAGAGCGCTGCCTCGGCTTCACGCTGCAAGCGGTAAGCAGTATAGCTGCCTTCAAAGACGCGCAGGCTTTTCTCATCCGGTTCTATTTCCCAAATTTGGCTTGCCAAAGCATCGATAAGATAGCGGTCATGAGACACCAATAAGATTGTCCCGCTATATTCATTCAAGACTTGCTGGAGTATTTCCTGTGAGGAATATCCAAATGGTTGGTTGGTTCATCGAGTAGTAGTAAATTGGCATTGGTGAGCGATAATTTTGCTAAAGCCAGTCTGCCGCGTTCGCCTCCAGAGATCAGCGCAACTTTTTTGAACACATCATCACCACTGAACTGAAAGCGTGCCAGCAGGTCGCGGATTTCCGAAGGTAAAAGATGCGGGGCAACCCTTTCGATTTCCTGCATAAGGGTATTTTCCGGGATTAAATCTTCATGAGCCTGGGCGAAATAGGCTACATCCAAACTGGCTCCCAAAACAATTTCACCGCTCCAAGGCGGGAGAAAACCTAAAAGCGTCTTGAGAAAAGTGGTTTTACCGGCGCCATTTGGTCCGATCAATGCGGCGCATTCGCCTCGTTTCAGGATTAAATCAGGCACTTCAAAAAGCGGTTGCCCTTCATCGGAATAGCCTATTTTCAACTGATAGGTCCGTAATACCAAATCCCCTGAACGTGCTTTTGGTTTAAGGTTCAAACCAATCGTAGCGTAATGCTGTGCCGGAGAACGCAGTCCATGAACGCGGCGGGTTGCTTCTTCCAGGCTCATCATCTGGCTGGTTGCCCCAGTTTCCGCTGCAACTTCCGACCATTTCTTACCTAATACAGATTCCAATCCACCCTTTTCGAGCGCTTCTAAATAACGGCTCAAGCGGCGCAAACGCCCTTTTGCCTGCAGCGTGTTTTGGCCGGAGATGTTGCGCCGAATGTAGTCCAACTCTTTCAACAGACGCTCTTTTTCCGCTTCGAAATGTTGCTGGCGCAACTGCCAGCGTTCCTGTCGTTGATGCAGATAAGCGCTGTAATTTCCGTGATAAACTTCTAATCCTTTTGATGACATCTCCCAAACCTGATTGACCACCCGATCCAAAAAATATCGGTCATGGGAGACGATCAACACAGCTCCTTGCCATTGACTCAAATAACCTTCCAGCCACTCTACTGCTTGGATATCGAGATGGTTGGTGGGCTCATCCAACACCAACAAATCGGGACGGGAAAGAAGGATGCGTGCCAGATAAGCCCGGGTTCGCTGTCCTCCCGATAATTGCTGGAGTGGTCGGTGAAAATCGGTTTCTTTAAAACCTAACCCACTGAGCGTTTGGCGGATGGTGGTTTCATAAGCGTAGCCGCCCATTTTTTCATATTGTTCTTGCAACGCGCCGTACCGTTCGAGAATATCTGCTGGTGCTGCGGGGGAAGCCATTGCAGTCTCTAATTGATGAAGCTGTCCCTCGATGGCGCGAATATCAGCTAAAGCTGAGAGGCATTCTTCCCATAGCGTTTTGTTTTCTTCTAATACAGCTTCTTGGGGTAAATAACCAATCGTAATTTGACGGGCGCGTTGGATTTTGCCTTGGGAAGCCTCCTCTTCACCAATGAGGATGCGGAGGAGGGTAGTTTTCCCAACCCCATTTGCTCCGACGATGGCGATACGTGCTTGGGGCGGGATATCCAGGGAAAGATTGGTGAAAATATCTTCTGCCCCGTATGATTTCGACAGGGCTTGGGCGCTCAATAGACTCATAACGAGCTCATTATACCGTGATATAATCACCGCTTATAAAACTATGGACAATCGAACTGTTTCAAAAACAACCCAAAAGACGAATCCGGTGCTGTTGATTGCGCTGATTGGTGCGTTTGCTTTGGCAGCGTTATTGACGGCTTATTTCACTTTCATTGCGACGCGTGATTTTGTGACTACCTGGCAGATGACCGATATAGGCGGGGTGAATATCCCCCAGAATACTCCCCAAGTCAGTGCAGGAGGGGTTATCACGGACACCACTGCGCCGCTTCAATTGGTCGGTCCAACCCCCGAACCTTGGGATGGCGCTAGCCGAATTACGTTGCTCATCATGGGTTTGGACTATCGTGACTGGGCTGCCGGAGAAGGTCCACCACGCACTGACACAATGATTTTATTAACCATCGATCCGCTCTCGAAAACAGCCGGCATGGTAAATATCCCCCGCGACCTATGGGTTCCCATCCCCGGGTTCAATTACGGGAAGATCAACACCGCCTACCAGTTAGGCGAGGCATATAAATTGCCCGGCGGCGGTCCGGAGCTGGCGATGAAAACTGTGGAAAAATTGATGGGTGTTCCCATCAATTATTATGCCCAGATTGATTTCAACGCCTTTATCAAATTTATCGATGAAATCGGCGGCATTAAGCTGGACATCAAAGAGCCAATCAAAGTTGATTTGCTGGGTGATAATACTCAGAAGAAACTCAAACCCGGTATACAGGTGCTTAATGGACAGATCGCTTTGGCTTATGCACGTGCGCGCTACACAGAAAACGGCGATTTTGACCGGGCGAGACGCCAGCAAGATGTGGTGATGGCGATTCGTAATCAAATGCTGCGCTTTGATAACTTGCCGCGCATGATCGCTAAAGCACCGGTTTTATACCAGGAGTTATCGAAAGGTGTGCGCACCAATATGTCGCTCGATCAGGTGATCCGTTTGGCTTGGTTCGCAAAAGATATTCCGGAAGAGAATATCAAGCGGGCGATTATCGGTTCAGATCAGGTGACTTTTTTCAAGTCGCCGGATGGACTGGATGCTCTCAAACCAATGCCTGACCAGATCCGCATTATCCGCGATCAACTCTTCGCTGATACTAATACCCAAAGTCCGCTTGCGAGTCTTTCCAGCGTTGACCAAATGAAAGCGGAAGGGGCAAAAGTGCGCATCTTGAACGGCAGTGCTTCCCCTGGATTAGCTGCGTCTACAATGGATTACCTGAAAAAGCAGGGCGTCAATGTGGTGGACACAGGTAATGCCGATTCGCTTTACAATGTGTCTGAAGTTTACGATTATAGCGGAAAACCTTATACGCTTAAATTCTTGCTTGATCTAATGGGGCTAAACCCGAATCGGATTTTTAGCCGCTATGACCCAACCAAAGACGTGGATATTGTGATTATTGTCGGCACAGATTGGGCGAATAAGGCACCAACGCCATAAAAAAGGACAGAAAGATTACTAAAATCTCATTCGAGGAACAAGCCACGATATAGGAATACAAGTGTAAATTTTGAACAATTAGCAAAATCCCTTTTACATCGTGCTACAATAACGATGGAAAGGGATTTTTTCATCTATGGACACCCTATCGGGTTCGGTAAGCGGTATTGTTTACTACAATGCCGAGAATGGTTATTGCGTTCTGCGCATTAAAGTTGAGGGTCATAAACCTTTATTAATGGGGGATCGCGATGAGGTAGTTGTGGTGGGAAATCTCCCGCAATTGACTCCCGGCGAAACGGTGCGCTTTCAGGGACAGTGGACGCGTCATGCGAAACATGGTTGGCAATTCCAAAGTGAGTATTGTGAACAAATCTTACCTGCCACGATAGAAGGGATTCGACGCTATCTTGGTTCGGGATTGATAAAAGGAATCGGGCAAGCCCTCGCAAAACGAATTGTGGATACGTTTGGCGCTCAAACGCTGGAAATCCTCGACAACCAGCCGCAACGTTTACTTGAAGCGCCAGATATTGGAAAACACCGCCTGCAAAAGATTATGGAAGCCTGGCAGGAACAAAAGCAAATAAAAGAGGTAATGCTTTTTTTGCATAGCCATGGCATTAGCACGAATTTGGCGGTAAAAATTTTCAAACAGTATGGTGAACAAGCTTTAACGGTGGTACAGAATGATCCTTACCGCCTGGCACAAGATATCTATGGGGTGGGATTTAAGACCGCAGATAAACTTGCCCAATCTCTAGGTTTGCCTGTGGATCATCCCAGCCGCATCGAGGCGGGAATTTTATATACCTTGAATACAATGAGTGAGGATGGGCACGTATATGCCCCACAGCCATTGCTGGTAGAAAAAACTGCTGAGCTGTTAGGGGTTCCCGCAGAATTAATCCCGCCCGCGCTGGAACGTTTGACGAAGAATGGGAAATGCTTTATCGATTCTGCGGCTCTGTCCGTTGCGATTGGGACGCAGAAACCAGCGATGGTTAGTGAAAATAAAGCGATGTATGGCTCACCGGCTTGCTACTTGGCGCCATTCTATTACAGCGAAAATGGGATTGCCCAATGCTTATCTTCTCTTGCTCGGGCGGAATCTCTCCAATTCGATTCCGCTTCTTTGAAAAAAGGCATTACGGATATTCCACTAACGGACGAGCAGGAAAACGCGGTTCGGACAGCGCTTCGTTATCCGATTTCGATATTAACCGGCGGCCCTGGCACAGGAAAAACAACATGCCTGAAAGCTTTAATTCAGATACTGGAGCGCCAGCGGAAAACCTGCGCGTTTGTCGCACCCACAGGGCGGGCTGCCAAACGATTGGCTGACGCAACCGGTCGTCCAGCCAGCACCATTCATCGTTTATTAGGTTATTCCCCCAAAGAAGGCTTTAAGTATCATGCGAGCCATCCTTTGCCTATTGACTTTTTGGTGGTTGATGAAGTGTCTATGTTGGATATGGTATTGGCTTATGCCTTGTTCCGTGCCATAAAACCAGGCACCCATATTTTGTTGGTTGGCGATGTAGATCAGTTACCATCCGTAGGCGCAGGGGATGTCTTACGCGATATTATTGATAGTGGCCGTTTCCCGATGACGAAACTGACACGTATTTTTCGACAAGGCGAAGGCTCGCAAATTATTACCAATGCCCACCGCATTAATCACGGAGAAATGCCGATATTCTCCAATGGAGAGGATGCACAGGCAGATTTCTTTTTGTTCCCAGCCGAAACAGCGGAAGAGGCTGGTAAATGGGTGGAAGAGGTGGTATGCCGGCGCATTCCAACCCGTTTTGGATTGGATCCGCGCCAACAAGTTCAGGTGCTTTCGCCGATGTATAAAGGTGAAGCGGGGGTGCATGCCTTAAACAGCCGCTTGCAATCCGTCTTAAATCCCCCATCAAAACTAAAAGCAGAGAAAATCCTTTTTGGTCAATTGTTTCGCACGGGGGATAAAGTGATGCAAATGCAAAACAATTACGACAAAAACGTCTATAACGGTGATATTGGCTGGATTAAAGGGTTCAACCACAAGAGAATACATTGACTGTAGTCTTTGATGGGCGAGCGGTTGTTTATGATTGGAGCGAAGCCGATCAACTTACCCTGGCTTATGCGGTATCGGTTCACAAAGCGCAAGGATCGGAATTCCCGGCAGTGGTTATGCCCATCCTTACCGCCCATTATATGATGCTGCAACGAAATTTGCTCTACACTGCGGTGACACGCGCCCAAAAACTATGTGTGCTGATTGGCAATAAACGTGCGATCGGTATTGCGGTGCGCAATGATAAAGTTGCCCAACGGTTTACTGCCCTCGATTGGCGGTTACGGATTGAATTGGGAAACGACTAAGGCGGGGAAAATTCCAGCACCCAATTTCCCCAATATTTTTCCCCGCTGGATGTGGTACAGGCTGGAGTGCTTAAATTCATCACTGGTTCTCCTCCACTTGCCAGGCGCAGGGTGTAGGTGATGCCCGGTGTCATACTAAAATCGGCATAACCTGCTCCCATTTCAGGTTTAAGACCAGTGAAGAAATGATTTTCTCCACCCTGCCAGTTGATAACCAGTTCAACGCCTGGGACTTCTGCACCGTTGGCATCCCAGGTATAAACCTGAATCAGGCTTTGTCCGCGCGTGGGATCACAAACCGATTCGCGTTTGCTTAATTGTAAGCGCAGGGCTATAGTCGGCGTCACTTGCGGAGAGGGAGAAGGATTAATCAGTGGGGTCGGATTGGGGTTTACACCTTCGGCTGGGGCAACGATACCTTCTGAATTTGGAGTGGGAGGAACTGTGGTATCCGTTGCTGTTAAACTTGAGGTTTCTGCTTCTACTGGAAGTGTGGCAGGGATATTGGATGTTGGCGGTGCAAGGATGGTAGCTTGCGCTTGGGCTAAACTTGCTGCTAATAACCCTAGCGCCCGTGCTTCTTCTTCGGATTTCCCTTCTGCTAACCAGCGCTGGGCTTGTTCAGCTAAAGCCCGAAACGGATCGTCATCGTTTAGTAATGCCAAACGTGCTCGCGCTCGTACCAGGTCTTGATCGGCATTATAGGCAATGGCGATCAATGCCCGGTAGCGGTCTTTTGCCGCCGCATCAAGCATCGAAGGAGCAATGTCGGTATAGTTGACCGGTTGGATGAACAAGGAGTAAATCAACCCCAACCCCAGACCAAGGATGAAACCGGTTAAAAGATAAAGTGAGCCGCGCGATTGTTTCATGGGACAGGTGTGGTGATCAGTGGGGTCAGTTCTTCGACGGCTGCCAGTAATTCATGCATCATTTGCAGGTCTATGTCGCTATATCCCTGCCGTTCTGCAAAGAGAATTGCTTGTTGGATCGTATTTGCTGGTTGAGCGTTTCCGAGCAGTGCTATGCGGGTGATGGCGCTCGCTAAGTTATGGTCGGCATGATAAGCCTCAGCCACCATCAGGACGACATCACTGCGGTAATCAATGCGCAGATTTTCTGGTTGTGTATTCACTTGTTTTGTCGGTGCAAGCAGCCAGCCATATGCCAAACCAGCCGCAGCCCCGATTGCGATTGCAAAGAAAAAGCGGATCCATCGTCCTAGCATGAAATAATTCTGCCACAAGTTGTCTATTCGGGCAAGGAAAAACCAGGTGGAGTTTAGAAGGCATTGAATTTCTGGGAACGATTTTTTCGTGATATCGTCATTAAGATAGAATGTTCTCAAGGAGTGTGAAGATGAAAGCGCTAGTGGAAATATTCGTAATTTTAGCTCTTCTGACTGGAATGACGGCTTGCCAAAAAGCCCCAGCCACCCCTGCCCTCGCGCAAGTTGCCCAATCCGAAAAACCCCGCCTTATTACACCGCAAGCAGCGAATGCCGATTTGGAAGCGCTTGTGGCAGGGAATAACGCTTTTGCGCTCGATCTCTATCAGCAGCTCACCCAAGAAAAAGACGGCAATATCTTCTATTCCCCTTTTAGTGTCTCATTGGCGTTAGCGATGACGTATGCGGGAGCGCGCGGCGAGACGGAGCGTCAGATGGCGCAAACCTTACACTTTAACTTACCGCAGGATCGCCTTCATCCGGCGTTTAACAGCCTTGACCTGTATTTTGCCAGCTTAGGAAAGGGAGCTCAGGGTAGCGATAACCAGGGTTTCCGTCTGCATATCGTTAATGCGCTCTGGGGGCAGAAAGGTTTTCAATTTCTACAAGATTTCCTCGATTTGCTTGCTCAAAATTATGGAGCTGGTATCCGTCTGCTCGATTTCTCCGCAAATCCAGATGCTGCACGTGTGACCATCAATGATTGGGTTAGTCAACAAACCGAAGGGAAGATTAAGGATTTAATCCCACCAGGCGCCATCGATGCTCTAACCCGTTTGGTTTTGACCAATGCGATTTATTTCAATGCTGCGTGGGCTCATCCTTTTGATGAAAACCAGACCAGCCCCGCGCCTTTTTATTTGCTCGACGGAACCCAGCTGAGTGTACCCATGATGCAAACCACCACCTCTTTGGGCACTTTTACGGGAGAAGGTTATCAGGGTGTGGCGATACCGTACGATGGGAATGAATTGGAAATGGTCATTATCATGCCACAGGCAGGTAAATTTGAGCAAATCGAAAAAGGGTTAACAGACCAGTGGTTGTCGGATCAGCTTGCACAGCGGGAGTTTCATCAAGTAGAACTGCACATG
>JGI24721J44947_10007860_pt1 | contig 14074 bp, 10 predicted proteins | sample YelNatPaOPGAMG01_FD_44947 | JGI IMG/M metagenome (IMG submission 44947)
GTCCACTCGTACTGTTCTGGCGACGGAGCTAGCTCCAAGGATTCTTTTGCGCGTCCGCTCGGAACCAGATGATTAAACCACACGAAGTTCGCGTGATACTCTTCGGCTAGTTCAGCGACATGGTCAAGATGCTTATAGTTAACAGCTGTTATGGCTGCAGCTAAGCCATTCAGGATTCTGCCCTCAGAAAGCTTCTTTATCGCAGACAACGCCTTCCTGTATGAACCTTTTCCTCTCAGGTAATCGTTCACTTCTTCTGGACCGTCGATGCTTACTGAAGTCCACACTTCATTCCTGACAAGTTTGTCGTAGTTTTCTCCATTGACGAAGCAACCGTTTGTGAGGAGGCAGACGTTGAGACCAAGGTTCTTGGCGTAACTGACGATTTCGAAAATGTCTTTTCTCAGAAGAGGCTCGCCGCCTTTGATTCCGAACCATCTGACGCCGAAATTGTAGACTTCATCGACGAGGTGTAACGCCTCCTTCGTGCTCAATTCTCTTGGAGCAGGCAGCCCTGAAGCGTCAACGTTGCAGTATCTGCATCGCGCGTTACATGCGCCCGTAGCACGCCAAGAAGTCATGAGTAAAGGTCCCTTGTTAGTCAAAGCAAAATCGCCCTTCTGCCTTCTGACTCTGACGGTTTAGGTTAGATTGGAAACGCCGCTTAAAAAAGATTATGTAGCAATAACCATTTTTCCTAGCCGCGTGCTTGAAAGTGCCACTTTCCGGGCAGTTCGAATTCCTGGAGAGATGGGAGCGAGTTGGCTAAGTTGTGCACCATGTAGGTTCAGCGTAGGGAAGTAAACGGTGAAAAAGCAATCGTGTTCGTATGTATAGTGCATGTTTTTGAGATATCATTCGCTCGTTTGCGTCGTAGCTTACGCTAGTTTTGTTTTTGGGTTTTTCAGCAGTAGGTAGAGCCCCAATGCTATTAGAGGCAGCGTCCAAAGCTCTCCGAACTGTATGAATTGTACAACGTTAAAAATGGCGCAGTAGATTGTATATATCGCGGTGTGCACGCCTGTAAGGNTCGCGGAGAGACCGAACCATCTTACAGCGTTGCCAATGACTGGTCGTCTAAGGCTGTGGGCTCCGGCTACAGCGGATAGGGCGGATAAGGAGAGAATGGATGCAGTGTTAAGGAAGCCGAGGCTGCGTGGAAAGGAAAATAGCCAGTTAAAGCCTTCAAGCGCTGTCATCTCTGTCCATTTGAGTATGTATGTTACCCACAGGGCGATTGTATAGTTCATTGCGGCTAAGCTTGCGGCTTTTATAAGTCCCATGGTTTCTCGGCTATGTTTTCTCAATTGCAGCGCTAGCCAAATGAGAGCGGGCGAATTTAGCGTCATCTGAGCGATGAATGCACCTGAGAGGCACAGGTTTGAAGTCTGTGGGAGAGCTGAGAAACGGAGCAGAAAGACCACGGCTGGGATGAAGGAAAGGAAGTAGAGACCTTCAAGCACCAGAGCGTCTGATGCTTTTTCCGCGGCTTTCGTTTGCGCCTGGTCTTTCCTTAGGAGGAGGTAGGTTGCATAGAGGGCGTAAGAGGCGNCTGCGAAACGTACGAGTAAGCCTAAGAAGCCTGTGTACTCCATTGTGAAAGCAGTAAACACGCTGCAACTGTCGATTATTCTGAAGCCTGTAGGAGGCGAGTACGCTGCTGGCTCAAGTGTGATTCTGGCAGCCCAGACGAGGCTTTTTGCAAGCCAGTAGAAGACGTAGGCAAAAAAGCAGAATACGACGGAAAGAACCGAAACTCTGAATATGCTATAGTTACGCTGCGTGATTTTCACGTCCGAACAGTTTTTCATTGACCCAAGAAAGTTTGTCGAGAACATTTAGTCGTATACCGAATGATGAATTTAATGTTTTTGATTTACGCATGTGGCAAGCTTGTAAAGCGTGCACGCGGACTTCTCACGGGCCAGTTCGCGCTGTGTCTTCTGTGCGAAATTTGGTTTTTGGTTTAAGCTGTGGGGGAAGCTACATATATCGGAGTTTGTATGAAAACGATGGAAAGTCAGATGCGCGGAGGGTTATTTCGTTTGGGAAGGGTTGAGGAGATTCATGCGGCAAATATTGCGGTTCATCGTTTTGAGGCTGAACGTTATGAATTGTTGCATCCTGAAGTGTACAATCAACGAGAGCAGGAGAGGATCGTGTCGTTTCTGAAGATGGCGGATAGGCTTGTGTTGGGCAAAACGAAAAAGGCGTTAGACGTTGGAGCTGGCACGGGCAATGTTACGGGTAAACTTTTGCGCATGGGTTATTTGGTCACTGCCGTGGATCTTTCCTCTGAGATGTGCGCGATCCTGAAGAGGAAGTACAGTGAATATATTAGCGCTGGAAAACTTGTTGTTGTCAATTCGCCTGTGGAAGAAATAAAAATTCGCAATTGCTTCGATTTGATAACGTGTTATTCTGTTTTGCATCACCTTCCAGATTATGAGACGGCTTTAATTCAGCTTGCAGGGCTTCTAAAAGAAGGGGGCGTGTTGTACGTAGACCATGAAGCCTCACCATTCTACTGGATGGACGAGCCTCGTGCTTTAGCTCAGTTGGTAAAGCTGTTGTACTTTCATTCCGTGCCTCCGCTTAACATGTTGTACCTACGGTTTGCTGGTGTTGAAGCCCCTAGAATCGATTATACAGTGTCGGATTACTGGCATAAGAAGGAACACCCGGTAGACCACGCGCGTATAGAGAAAATTTTCAGGGAAGAAAAGTTCGAGTATTTCAAACGTATAGACTACTATCTAAATGGAACTTTGTTGATAAACCCGCTTTTCAACGTTTACAGAAGGTTATGCAGACCTGAAATGAGCTGCTGGTTAGCCAGGAAATGAGTGGNCAACGAAGAAGACTGGAGAGCCCCGTTTCGCATGCTTATGATTAATTGCATGTACAAGGCTTAGTAGTGCAAAAGCATTTGCAATTCAATCTTAATTTGTTGTTACTGTAACATCTGGTGCTGTGAATAGTTAGTTTAGGCTTCTGTGCGAATTTTTCAGCTTGACTTAGAAGTGTTTAAGGTTGCCTGTCTGTGTCGTCATGCTGCAAGCGAAGTGGGCGTCGAAGCGAATTAAACGTGCAGGTCATGATGTGGGTGGTGGTCGACGCTTTCATAGACCAATCAAATTGATGTAGCTGAAGAAGAAGCGGAGTGGAAGTTGCGGTCAACATGCATCCATGCAGTCTTATTCACAGAATTTATGGGATCGCTTTAACCTTTTTGAGGTTGAAGGCGACCGTTTATTCTTGGGAGTTCCTTAAGAGCTGCAGAGATTTGCTTCAGTTTTGCCGTGAAAGGCTCTGCGGCACCGTCTAAGCCAAAAAAGCGGGAAACCGAAGGTGTGAGGGGTGTTCCGGTCGGCGTTTGGTTGCTTTTTTAATGTTGCGGGCGGTTTGATCTTTTAAAAAATGGGGGGGTTGGGCGCTTATGCCGCCCGGTTGTTTATTTGGTGCGACGTTTGAGTGCGAGTGCTGCTGCGATTATTACGGCGATGACCGCGACTGCTGCGGCGACCATGAAAATGTCGATTCNAGGAGCTCCACCTGGGGGCGGGGCTGTTGTCGGCGAGGCGGATGCTGAAGGTGAGGCGGATGTTGGTGGCGGTGTCGCTGGGATCGACGGGGATGGAGCTTGGGTTACGACGATGGCGGTTTCTGCGAAGGAGCTGAAGTAGGATTCGGACCCTTGGAACGTGGCGATTATGGTGTATACTCCTGGGGTACTTGGTGTGAAGGTGCAGCTGTAGAGTCCGCTCAGGTCTGTTGTGGCTTTGCCGATGCTGATTAGTTTGCCGTCTGGACCTATTGCGTCAAGGGTTACTTCTACGCCTTTGGCGTTCGTCGGACGTGCCTGTTGCATGTACAGGTATTCCATCCATGCCTGCATGTCTGCGTCGGCGACGGCGGGGATACCGTTTGAGTAGCCCATTTTTTCTGCGAGTGCTTTCGCGCCTGGTGACTGGTCTGTCACGGTGCCGCGTATGATTATGGTTGAGCCTGCAGGAACGCCTGTCATTGGTGCGTCTACAGTTGTTACGCTTGGCCCCTTGCCTATGCAGTACATCTGGTTATCGTAGTAGTTTCCGGTTACAATGTAGCCGTCGGCCATGGCAAAGCCGCTTACCCAGTCGAGCAGCTTCCAGACTTCTTTTCCTGTGTTTACGTCTATGGCACGTAGGTATGAGCCACGCCAGAGCGGCTGCGTGGGCGAGTGTTCGCTTGAGGAAACGAATAGTTTACCGTCAGCAGCACGTTTGCCTCCGAAGCCAACGTCGTAGTTGCCGTATGGGCTTTCATAGCCTATACCTGCAGCCGTGTAGTTCCATAACAGTTTGCCTGTCTTGATATCGTAGCAGTAGACTATGCCGCCGAGGTAGCCTGAGAAGAGTTTGCCGTACGCGTAAAAGCCGCCGCTGCCGTACATGTCCCATGCGCCCTGCGGGTCGGTTGGACCCCACAGCAGGGAGCCATCATCCAGGCTGTAGCCCCACCACTGCATCTTCTCCTTGCACCAGACGGTGAAGACGCGGTCCTCGTAGCTTATTGGGCCTATGCTGAACGTTAAGTTTCCGCCCAGCGGTTTGGTGATCGTCTTATTCCACAAAAGTGTCACGCCGTATCCGAGGTCATAGTTCTGCGTGTTCGTCTTGTTCGGGTATGGACTGTACGGAGCCACATGGTATTCTATACGGACGGCTGCAGCACGGAAATACATGTCACTTGAGCCGAAGCTAGGTGAGTTACGCATGTCGCTGAAGAACATGATTCTGGGCACATTCTTGTTGTCGCTGAGGACGGAGCTGAGCGATGGCAAGCCCACTGGTCCTGTGACGTTCATTGTGTAGCCCGAACGTGGGGAAATGTCGATTTGGTCAAACCCTGAGCCCGAGGGGATACCCCACTGCTGCCATGTTGTGTCGTTGACGGCGTCTATGACGGCTCCGACGGGTGGATGCCACTGTTGCTGTCCCGTTCCAGTGGGGCTTGCTGGCGGTATGGCTTGGCTTGAGTTCCAGCAGAGGAAGCGCCCTGTAGTTGAACTGTAAGTGTACAGCAGCAGGCTTCCGTCCTGGTCTGTGATGCTCGTGCCTGTTGGCACGTTTTTCAGGCTCATTATCCAGTTGCCAGTGTCGGGATCCATCATGTGCCACATCGTTCCTCCGCTTGTTGTGGTCTGAGGCGTACCGCTCTGTGTCAGCCATAGGTAGCTCCAGATGCCTTCACCGTTCACGGAATAGTAATGGTACAGTTGGCCGAAGGCCAGCACTGGAAACTGTTGTCCTGAGTAGACGCCTGCACCGTGTAAGCCCGAGTAGCGAACACTCACCGTGGGTGTGATGCCGTTGTCCGTGCCGTTCTTGTACCACAGCTGCTCTCCAGTTCGCAGATCCAGGCAGTAATAGCCGTACCGGCCATATGTGGAGGTTTTTGCCGTGTAGTAGACTTTACCGTTCATGATTATTGGTCCCGTGAGTAAGCTGTCGTAGTCTGTAGCCTGGTATTTTACGGCGCCGTAACGTGCCGAGGAAATTCCGCCTGAAATCACAGGTCTCGTCCAAACAATGTGCGGCGTGTTCGGCGCTCTGCCCTCTTCTTGGAAGTTCGTGTACCGGAGCCAGCTGCCGCCTAGCCAGTTGCTTGTAAGCTGCGCCCATTCTCTGTTCGCCGTCGGAATAGGCCTCGTCCAGTAGTCTGTCGGAACAGGCGGTTCCTGCCATCCTGAAATGGGTTCTTTTTGCACATGAAGAATGCATGGCGCGCTCGTTGCACCCATGAAGTAGTCGCCTTCGTACTCGCTGTATCTTGGCGAGCCAGTGCCGTTGGTCAGCGTCTGCCCAGGCCAGCTGAACACAATCGTGTAGTCACCAACCTGGTCAGGCGTGTAGAGAACCCACGCCGAACCCACCTGGCTGGTTCACCCGTATACGGAATCGTCTCCTTAGAACCGTCAGGCTTCGTAATATCCAACTTAAAGCCGCGCCAACGGTCGCCGCCGAGACCACCAGCCGTAGGCGGATACTTGTCAAGCCACATAACAATGATCGCGCTTTGTCCAACACCAACAGTGTTCGGCGAACAGGCTACGTAGGCATACGTCGGAATAGTCCATGCAGGTGTGTGCGCGGTAACTGTTAACGGCGCTAGTGATGAGGCAATGGCTAACATCAGAAAAACCGCAACTAGAGTTGTGCCTCTATGCTTTCCATAAGACATTTTTCTTTACGCTCTCCTATTCTTGTTTGGTTCTTGCCTGTTCTAAGGCAATACTTTGTTTGTCTATGTACACTTATAAAATTTTGCCCCTCGGGTTTTGGCTTGAATTCGCAGTTCGCTCTGATTGTTAAGACGAGGCTTTAACAAAGTTTCATTGACCAAATTTCCAATTTCCGAGTTGGATTGTTTCCAAGATGAGTTCCAACGAGGCTTTTTTGGACCGCGCCGACCCGCTTTTACTTGATATGTCAAGGCGTTAACCGTTAAGCTCATAAGCAATGATTTTGCTAGTAAGTGTTTTCGTGGAGGATGAGAGTGTGCCTGCGGTTGAGGTTGGAAGGGTCTGTGTTAAGACTGCGGGACGTGAATTTGGCAGAAAATGCGTTATAGTTGACCTTCTGGATAAGAGTTTTATGCTTGTCACTGGTCCGAAGAAGGTGACTGGGGTGAAAAGGCGCAGGGTAAACGTGACCCACTTGCACCCGCTTGACGTCAAGTTAGATGTGCAGAAAGGGGCTTCAGACGAAGAGGTGGCTGCGGCTCTTGAAGTTACAGGCAAGCTTGAAATGATGGTTAGTAAAAGTTAAGGGTGCATGTTAAATTCACAAATTAGCCCTCAACTATTCTATGCAATGATTACCGCAAGCTTAGCCATTCCTAAACTAGTGACGCGTGTCCAAACCGTTTAGAAGATGTTTGTCCAGCATCACCCTTACGGTCTCCAAAGCAAGACTATAGTTTGCCAAGCGCAAATTCGGTCATGACGCTGAATATTTTGNTTGGAAGNATGAGTTAGACTATGTTCCGTTCGCTTGGAGAGTCATGGTTGAATTTAGGAGGTGAAACGTGCATAACGTTGTTCCTTTCGTTNAGACACTTTTTTCGCAATGCATGGAATGAGCATCGGAACGCGCTGCATGTATTGTCTGTATGTTTGACCGAAGCGTTCTTCCATTTCCTTTTCTTCACGTCGTGCAAGCTGGTAATACATGTAAGCGAGAACTGGCCAAAGTGTAAGCGTGAAAAGCGTTGTCCATTCAAGGTTCATTCCCAAAGTCATCAAGAGAAAGCCAGAATACTGCGGATGCCTCAGACGCGCGTATACCCCTGTGGTCACAAGTTGGTCATGCGCGGTATGGATGGCTTTCCAGCCGTAGATGACCAGTAACGCGCCGGATACGATGAGGAGTACGGACATGGGGAAAAGAAACAGCTTGAAGAAAGTGTAGAATGCCTCTTTGCCCATTATGTTCGACAGGAGAAACTCAAGTGTATAGACGTCTTTAGCGCCGAAGACCCACATGAAGAAATACATCGTCAAGGGAATCCCGTACATCTCAGCGTAGAGACCCACGACGAACGCCAGGTATAGGCTGGAACAACGTCTCTGCACCGGACGCCTAAAGCCCATGAAGCTCAGGAAAAGGGAAAACAGCAGAATGTTCGTTCCCAGAAAGGCAGGGTTGATGGCGCCGCAACCGCGGACGCTGAGCATGACGTAAAGGACTGAAAACAACGCCGAGAAAGCAGCAACCGTAAGTGAACGTTTGAAAAGCGGTCTGCCAAGAGCAAAACGCACATTTGACCCCTCAGATATTTGAGCACATGCCTCAACTAAAGCTGTCTACACTTAACAAGAAGAAAAGAGTTTTCGTAAGAGTTTTTTGACAAGAAAAAGCTTGACTAAGCTCCTTGAACAGCCATAATCTGGCAAAGCTCCGCAAGGTGGCTTGAGTGTCAATTTTCTTCAGACGCACGCTGTCTGCGGCTTAGAAAACGAGCGAGTTTTCCTCATTGCTTGTTAGAAGGCACTGTTTATAGTGTTCACGGGCGTATGAGGCAAGACGCTGCGCTATGTTGGTTTTCCATGGAAACGTGTGGATTGGATGATTTTCGGTTTGGATGCGACAGGCTTATAGCTTGAAGCCGCTTTTCGTATGGCTCAGGAGAATGTGTAATGTCTAGAACTGTGGCGCCGTGGGAAAGGAAACGTGAAGTCTTCGTTAAAGCTGAGGATGAGACGAACCCGCAATTCGGCTGCTCGCCGGAGAAGAAGCCTGCTGAGGCACTCTTAAAGTGCGGAGTCATAAACCTCGACAAGCCTGCTGGCCCATCGAGTCACGAGGTTGCTGCTTGGACGAAGCGGCTCATGTGCGTAGACAGCGTCGGTCACGGTGGGACCCTTGAGGCTTAATGCGCCGGGGAAATCCCAAAGTGACTGGTGTACTGCCCATAACGCTTGGTGAAGCCGCGAAAACCGTGCAGGCGCTCCTTCAAAGCGGCAAGGAATACGTGTGCGTCATGCGGCTCCACGCTTTAACAGAGCTCAGCCGCGTTCGAAACGTGCTTAAACAGTTTGAGGGCGAGGTTTACCAGCGTCCGCCTCTCCGCGCAGCTGTTAAGCGGCAGCTCCGGACACGCCGCGTTTACTACATTGAGCTTCTTGAAATGGTTGACCGAAACGTGCTTTTGAGGATAGGCTGCGAGGGAGGCACTTACATTCGCAAACTATGTCATGACATCGGCGAAGTCCTCGGTACAGGCGCTCATATGCAGGAGCTTCGCAGAACGCGTGCCGGACCCTTCACTGAAGATGACGCGTCGTTCGTGACGCTGCATGAAGTTGCGTACTACTATGACGAGTGGAAAACTCGTGGCGACGCTGACGCGCTACGTCGAATCGTGCAGCCGATGGAGACCGCGCTTGTCCTACTTCCGAAAATCGTCGTCCGAGACTCAGCTGTGGACGCGTTGTGCCACGGCGCAAACCTAACCGCGCCAGGCGTCCTATCCGTTACATCAGGCATTTCGCCGGGCACGTTGACTGCTGTGAACACGCTTAAGGGTGAAGCTGTCGTCCTTGCAGAGGCACAGTGCTCCACAGAGGAGATTCTCAAGTTAAACCACGGCATAGTCGCCAAGACACGGCGTGTCCTTATGCCGAGAGGTACCTATCCTAAGGCGTGGAAGACTCGAGAAGGATGAACATGCAAAAACAGCCTGCGGAACATTACTACACGCGAAAACCAAAAGCGCAGGCTAAGTACGCGTTGATACGTGTCTGGCTGCGCGGGCGTGAATTCGAGTTTTTGACGACTGCAAGCGTTTTCTCGGCTAAACGCGTGGACGCGGGCACGAGATTACTAATCGAGAATATGCAGTTGCCCGAAGAAGGCAAAGTTCTTGATTTGGGCTGCGGCTACGGAGCCGTAGGAACCGCCGCGGCCGCTTTTAACCCTAAAGTCCACGTGACTATGACCGACGTGAACAAACGTGCAGTCAAGCTTGCGACGCTGAACGCTCGGCGAAACAGAACCGCGAACGTGACAGTGAAGTATGGGCCCCTCTATGCGCCCGTGGCAGGCGAACTCTTCAACTGCATCCTGACAAATCCGCCTATAAGCGCAGGGATGAAAACTGTGAAGGCGGTAATAACTCAGGCGCCGCAGCATATGACACAACACGCCACGCTACAGATGGTTACACCTTCAAAAATAGGCGCCGAGATCCTCCCAGAAACGCTCAGACAAACCTTCGGAAACATGGAAATACTTGCCAGAGAAAGCGGCTATAGAATACTTAAAGCTCAAAAACAGCATAGCTGAGCCCGCGTGACACAATCTCCACAACTCAAGTCAAAAGCTCTCAACCCTTCCTCAGCCCAAGGCTCGTATCCCTCGCAGTCCAAATAGGTTCGCTGGAAACGTGCTTTCGCCCGAAACTTCATCGTAAAGCTTCACGCGCTCAGCCATGCTCGCTGGTTTGGCAGTAGCTCAACCTCGGTGTCCGCGGATTCCTTGTCAACGGGGATAACACCAAACTGAAAAGCCCACCATTTAAGCCTAAAATGTTTGAAGCTAAATTCCGTTTTTGACCCACTAAGTTTTGCCCATTCATTCTGAAGTCAAGGTTCTGGGTTTTGCGAGCATCCTTTTTTACCAAAAAACTAACGGAAGCCCTGTTAGAGGAATATGAAGGACTGAGTAGTACTGCGAGACGGCGGGTCACGTACGCTGGGGCATTATGAGGCTGGAACGACACGAAAAGGGAAGCCAATGTGTATGAGGGATGTCAAAGAAAAAAAGGGATTTATGCGTGTGCTTAGTATGTGTTTAGCTACTTACTGCGTCTTTTCAGGACAAGTGCGGCTGCAACTATCACGGCGATTACGACGACGGCTGCGGCGACCATGAACATGTCGATTCCTGCTCCGCCGCCGCTCGGCGGGGCAACTGAAGGCGATGCGGCAGAGGCTGAAGGCGAGGTTGGAGCTGAAGCTGGAGGGCTGATTGATGCAGATGGAGCGGCTGTTACGCCTACGGAAGTTTCAGCGTATGATGCATAGTATGATTTGCTGCCTTCGAATGTGGCGATTATCTTGTATACGCCTGTCGTAGGCGGCGTCCAAAGGTAGCTGTACGTCCCTGCCATGTCGCTTGTGGCTGTGCCGATGTCGACGACGTTTCCGTCTGGACCAACAGCTTGAAGCTTCACCGGAACACCTTCCGCGTCGCCCGGAATCGCCTGCTGCATGTACAAGTACTCCATCCACGCCTCCATATACTCGTCTGCGACGGCTGGCACCATGCTGAACCTGCCAGACTGCACAAGCTTTTTGGCACCTGGACTTTGGTCTGTAACCGTGCCTTCGATAAGCACGCTTCCTCCTTTAGCCACAACCTTTGGCGAAGCTGTAACCATGACTGCGCTTGGTCCTTTGCCGATGCAGTAAACCATATTGTCGTACTGGCTGCCTGTGACAATGTAGCCGTCTGCTACGCCCATGCCCATGTTGAAGTCCATAAGTTTCCACAGTTCTTTGCCTGTCTCCGCGTCTACGCAGCGTAGGTAGGAGCCGCGCCAAAGCGGTTTAGTCGGCGAGTGCTCTGTGGAGTAAAGGTATACTTTGCCGTCGGCGATCGCGCCTATGCTAAGCGGGTAGTTGCCGTATGGACTTTCATGTCCGATGCCTGGGGCAGTGTAGTTCCATAGTAGTTTTCCTGTTTTCACATCGTAAGCATGGAGTATGCCGCTGTAGCCTACAGTGTAGATTTTGCCGTAGGCGATCGTGTCGGATATGCCGTACATGTTCCATGCTTCTTCAGGTTGGGTTGGACCCCATAGTAAGTCGCCTGTGTCCAAGCTGTAGGCCCACATCTGCATTGTTTCCTTCGATTTGACAAGGAACAAGCGATTATCGTAGTCGACGCTTCCTAGGCTAAGGCTGACGGGCGTGGTTGAAGGGTTTGTGTAGTTTCTGTGCCAAAGCAGCGTGGCGCCGAAGCCAAGGTTGTTGTTCTGCGTGTTGCTTTTGTCTGGGAATGGGCTGTACGGAGCCACATGCTCGTCTATACGGATGGCGTAGGCTTCAAACGTCTGCGTCGGTTCGCTCAGTCCGGAAGTGGCTATTGGCGGGGAGATCCTGAAGCCGAAGATTATTCGTGGCACACGGTTTGCGTCTTGAACAACGCTGCTGATCGACGGTAAGCCTGTCTGCACTGTAACGTTCATCGTGTATCCTGAACGGGGCAGAATGTCAGAGGCATCCCACTGGCCTGCGCGTGGACCGAAAGTTGTCCATGAAGTGTCGTTAACTGCGTCGATCACTGCGCCTACGCGTGGCTTCCAGATCTGCTGCCCTGTTCCTGTTGGTCCTGACGGAGGTATCGCTTGACTTGAGTTCCAGCAGAGAATTCGTCCTGTGGTTGAACTGTAGCTGTAGCGTAATATGCTTCCATCCTGATCCGTAACCGTTGTTCCGCCTGGCACGTTCTTGAGCGTCATTATCCAGTTTCCATCCCACGCGCTGAGCATGTACCAGGTTGAGCCGACGGTCATCCAGAGGTAAGCGACTGTTCCGTGGCCGTTAACAGAATAGTACTGGTAGATCTGCCCGAAGGACAACGTTGGAAAGCTCTGATGCAGTTCTGGCGCAGTGTTGGCACCGCTTGCGTACCCAACCATCGTTACTGGGTTGTTCAGCCCGTTGTCTGTGCCATTCTTATACCAGATCTCCTCGCCCGTGTAAAGGTCGAGGCAGTGGTAGCCGTATCGTGGCGTAGATGCATCCTGCGGCTCGTTATAGTATATTCGCCCGTTCATGATTATCGGTGAGCTCCAAGGACTCTGGTAGTCGTTCGTGTCGTATGGAATGCCCCACCACTGCGTGTCTGCGATTCCGCCGAAGTCGATTAGCTTGCTCCATAGTATATGTGGACTGTCGGGGGCTCGACCCCACTCTTGGAAGTTGCTTGTTCGAAGCCAGCTTCCTAATAGCCAGTTACTTGCAAGCTGTGACCATTCTCTGTTTGCGTCGTTAATCGGTCTTGTCCAGAACTCGGTTGGAAGCGGCGGTTCTTCCCACTCCTTAACATGCTCCTGTGTTACATGAAGCGTTACTGGCGCGCTTGTTGAAGGCGTAAAGTAGTCACCGACATAGGCAAGTCCTCGAAAGTTAGGGGTACCTGTACCGTTAGTCGCAACCTGCCCTGGAAAGCTGAATACGATCGTGTAATCTCCAGCCTGTTCCGGCGTGTAAGTTGCCCACGCTGACCCTACTTGACTGGATGTGAAAGGTCCACGTGTTTCCTTAGTTCCATCAGGCTTCGTGATTGTCAACGTGAAATTGTACCATCTGTCACCGCCGAGACCGCCAGCCGTAGGCGGAACCCAGTCTAGCCACATTACTATCAAAGTATATTGCCCGACCCCAACAGTATTCGGAGAAACAGCAACGTACGCATGAGTCGTAATCGTCCAAGCCGGCGTATGCGCATTAACAGCAGGCAACGTTATCCATGAAGCAACAGCCAAAACCAACAAAATCGCGGTGAAGCTAGCGAAACCTTTGATTTTTCCTATACGCATTTTCTTTTTTCTCCTAATAGCAGTTTCNGTCNCATCCTTTTTGGAGGGAGCNGATGCTGTTCAANTGAACGTAGCATGCTTAAAAGGTTTTCCAAACTCTGTAATTCGCCAGCAAAGCTTGAAGTTAAAGTTTGCCATAACGATTATGACAAGTTGAGCGAACTGCTAACCCATATTTGGAAGATCTTCTGTAACCTACAAGAGCCGCGGCTGACGACGTGTTCATGAAGAAGGAAAAAATATACGCATTTCACCTATTTCATTTCAGACCAAGGACTAAGGTAGACAGCAGGTTTCAAGTCGCCAGTGTACTCTTCCGTATTGAACCGCATGGAACTTTAGATTTTTCCCGCTTCCAGATCTGAATGTGGCATGGTATACTTGCACGTGTCTTGTCAAGTGAGCGCCGCAAGTTTCTTCTATTAAGCCTAATACGGTATCATCTGCAACTGGTGATGGAAAAACAGCATATCAACAGGTCATGTTATGCTAGTCGGGTTTTTCTTTCAGTTTCTCGTGAACATCGCGCAAGTTTGCACATACTTTTTGCGCACTTAGCTAAAGCGGTACTCTGCCGCGATTTCAGCAGGCAAAGCCACAGATAATTTATAAGAAAATATGGAGCAACACGCATGAAAACTGTAATCTTAACGGTGTAGTGACGACAAAAAAAGAGTGGAAAAATTGTTGCTACCTGTGTCTTCGCTTTAGGACAACTGCTGCTGCGACTAGGACGGCGGCGACAGCGACTATTATGGCGGTGATAACGTAGATGTTAATTCCTGGGGCTGGTCCTGCGGGAGGCGCAGACGGGCTTGCCGATGCAGTGGCGGATGGCGTGGGCGAGACTGAAGCGGATGGGCTTGCAGACGGCGATGGCGAAGCTGGCGGTGCAGCGGTTACGCCTATAGCGGTTTCAGCGAAGGATGGTCCGTAGGATTTGGAGCCGGCGAACGTTGCGATGATCGTGTATTCGCCTTCG
>JGI24721J44947_10007880_pt1 | contig 14051 bp, 12 predicted proteins | sample YelNatPaOPGAMG01_FD_44947 | JGI IMG/M metagenome (IMG submission 44947)
GCCACGGCCAACATGCCAGCCGTGGTTGAGACCGTGACTGCCGCGGGTATCGAAAGGATCAATGTGGTGGAAACTCAGGATGTTTTCAAGTATATGCCGGGGTCTTACTTGCGCAAGCTCTATCCAGGCTCCACCAACAGCCCCCTCGTGATCAGAGGGAATAACTCGGAACTCACCGCGAGGACCCTGGTCCTGATGGACGGTTTCCAGATCAGCGACTTCCTGGCCTCAGGGCACTCCAACGCGCCCAAATGGTTCTTCGTGGCGCCCGAGGAAATAGAGAAGGTGGATGTCATCTACGGCCCTTTCTCCGCGGCTTTGAGCGGCAATTCTCTCTCCGGCACGGCAATGATCACCACACACTACCCGGAGAGATTGGAGATGAATGTGGATGCGAAATACTTTTTCCAGCGTTTCCATGAGTACAAGACGGATGAGGNTCTCCACAGTTACACGGCCTACGGTTCGGTTGGGGACAAGATAGGGAAGTTCTCCTTCGATGTCTGGTACAGGCGGCTTGAGGCGGACGNCAACCCCATCCAGTATGTAACCAAACTTGCCTCCACTGGCAAGCCCCCAGTGGGCAACCCGGTTACAGGGTGGGTGCAGGATACTGATCCCCAGGGGAACTCCAGGTTTATCCTCGGATCTCCAGGGGTTCAGGACCTGACGAACAATATCTTNAAAGTCAAGCTGGCCTATGACCTGACACCCNATTCGCAGATCCGCTTTGTCAGCGCCCTTTGGGATTACGATCATTACTATGATTCTCCCGAAACATACCTCCGGGATGCGAGAGGCAACCCAGTTTACTCCGGGAAGGTGGACGTTGGAGGGGTGAGCTTTAACCTGAGTCCTTCAACCTTCACCTACTCGAGGAGGGAGATGCTGGATCTTCTAAACGGACTCTCATATACTCTCGATACCCCAGGAGGTTTGAAGTTAACCGCTACGGCCAGCTCCTACCACAAGCTGAGCGACCTCAACCGTCAATCCTCCACGGCCCCCCCGGTAGCCGAATCCGGAGGTGCGGGAAGAGTAACCGACACCGACGGAGGCTGGTACATCCTGGATGTGAAGGCAGCCCACGACATCAAATGGTTCGGCATCCACANCCTTTCCGCCGGATACCACTTCGACTATTACTACACGGATAGCGAGGATTGGAATGCCACGGATTGGTTGAGGGACGTACGGGCCGCCCTTAACCAGGGATCCAGGGGAAAGACCCGGACCCATGCGCTGTTCTTGGAGGACACTTGGAAGCTCCACGAGAAATGGGCCGTATACCTCGGGGGACGCTACGAATGGTGGAGCGGATTCGATGGAGCAAAGTATACGGACACTGCAGTTGGACGCATCACGTCTTCTTTAGAAGACAAGTATCATGATGATTTCTCGCCCAAATTCTCGACCACGTTCACTCCGACCGAGAATTGGAGGCTACGGTTCTCTATGGCGTTGGCCACACGTTATCCCACTGTGGGCGAGCTCTTTTACGGAGGCATCACCCCCCTGGGGATAATCAACAACGCCAACCCGGATCTCAAGCCGGAGAGAACTTTTGCAAAGGATTTCACCATCACAAGACTCATTGGCAAGGATGGAGAGGCGCGGTTGACCTTCTTCCAGGACGACATAGAGGACGCCATTTATATGCAGACCAATTCCTACACACTTGTGAGGAACTATCAGAACGTTGACAAAGTTAGGACTCGGGGGATTGAGTTCGCTGTGAACAAGAGGAGATTTCTGGTTGACGGGCTAGGGGTCTTCCTTAACGTGGCTTGGACCGATTCAGAGATCCTTAGGAACGATAACGTCCCCGAGAGCGTTGGGAANACTTTCCCGCGCGTACCGGAATGGCGTGTCAAAGGAGTGGTTAACTACTCCCCCACTGACAGGCTGGCCTTCACATTTGCGTCGCATTACGCGAGCAAGCCCTTCAACACACTCGACAACAGCGACAAGAGGGGAGGATANGGAGGCATTGACGATTTTGTGACCTTTGACNCCAGGGTGAGCTACAGGTTTTTGGACACGGCAATTGCAAGCATTGGCGTGGACAACATAACCGATGAGCGTTACCACATATTCCATCCTTACCCCCGACGGACCTTCCTGGCGGAGATCAAGTGGACTTACTGAGCTGCGAAATAGGCTACTTGTGGCAGGTTTCCCCCTTGGAGGAATGATGGAGGGAGGAAGGCTCAAAAGGTTTTCACCGCAGATGGTACGGTCCCGACGGAGCGAGCGGGAACAGAATTTTAATACTGGTCAGCAAGGAGGAAGAGAAAGGAGGGAGTCATGACTCGGTTGGGGTTCTTCGGAACGGTAGTTCTTTTGACTATGGCAATGACTTTGTCCGTAAGCAACGTCCGTGCCCACGATACCTGGATCCAGGTGCCAAGCCACATCTTGAGCAAAGGCCAAGAGGTCGAGTTAACCGTGGCAAATTCTCACAGTTTTCCAGCTCCCGAGAGCGACCTCTTGCCGCCAGAACGGATACAGATGATAACCATTTTTGGCCCTGACGGGAAGGAGGTTGGGGTGGAGCCAGCGGGGGAGAAAGGATATAGGTCGAAGGGCCCCTTAGGGGAAGAAGGCACATACGTAGCCGTGGCAGTTCCTCAGGGCGGTTTCTTCTCTAAGACCACGACTGGTTATCAGCGCGGCAAAAGCAAGAAAGACATACAAGGGGTCATCGAGTGCAAGTATGTGGAGAAGTACGCCAAAGCCCTTCTGAGCGTGGGCACTCCCGGTGGGGAGCACTTCTCCAGGCCCCTGGGCCACAAGCTCGAAATCGTGCCATTGAAGGATCCGGCAGTTCTCAAGGCGGGAGATGAACTTCCTGTCAAGGTCTTTCTGGATGGGAAACCAATTCAGATCAAGATACGTGCAACCTTTGCCGGATTCTCGCCAGAGAAGGACGCGTTTGCCCTGACCACCGAAACGGGCCGGGACGGGGTCGCCAGGATAAAGTTGGGGAAAGCGGGGACTTGGCTTATCTTAGCCAAATATGACTCCCCGTATTACGATGCCACTGTGTGCGACAAACTCTCTTATGGGGCCTCGCTCACTTTCCAGATAAAGTAAAGGACAGATGAGGCCAGAGCAAATCCATTTATCAGCAGGAAGGGGCACACAGCTGTTGCCCGGCGTAAATTTATACACGAAATTGGAAGCACAGGCCTTTGGGACCGTGCTATGGCCTACCAAGGAGTCCCAGAATTTTACTCGAGGAGGAGCGGCGATCANAATAGGACCTATAAAGGTTTTTGGGGTGGCGACAGTGTCAGCCTTTTCTCTGCTTGTTCGCAAAGGCCTAACGTGCGCATGGTCTTTGGCTAAATGCTGACGATTATTCTCCAGCACTTGGACAAACGGCCATTGTCAGAATGGTATTCGGCCACAATTACCCATACTATGGACTCTTGCTCAAAAGAGAAGCGCTTGAGGCCTTTGTATGTGTCTGCCCCAACGGGGAGACGAGGGAGGTAGAGAGATCATTGGGGGATAGGAAGGGGAAAAAGAAGGGGCCTTGGCGGGCGAGATCAAGACCGAGAAAGAAGGTACCCCATATCGTGACTGCCCTTAGAAGGGTTTAAGGGGACAGGGAACACGTCCCTTCTGAAAATTACGGCAAGGCCATCACTGTAATGGGCAAGGGAAGCAAAAGTGTCTCCAGGACCTTAGGCCACAGGCTCGAGTTGCGCCCCTCAAGAACCCATCTGAGTTGAAGCCCGGGGATACCCTCCCAGTAATGGTCCTTTTCGGGAACAGGCCAATTCCGAGTCACGTCTGCGGAACCTATGCGGGCTATTGGTCGAAAACTGACTCCCCTGCTCTCACGGCTAAAACGGACGAAAATGGCGCCGCTCAGATTCCCATAACACAGGCTGGCCAATGGATGATTGTCGTGAGCCATAAGGCAGACCTTTCAGCCACTCTCACATTCGAGGTCCGCTAATTGAAGCCTTACGCCGAACCTCTGGGGCCTGGGTTCCCTAGCCAGGCCCACCCACCCGAAGGATGTGGGGACAATGTGCTCCTTCTGTGAAGATGAAAGTGAGGAAAGCCCCCAACAGGATCCGCCTGCAACGAGGCCCGAAAAGGGGAGCNTTGCTTGATGGAAAGTTTTTTGCCNTCGGCTCCTCTACCGGGAACCCAAGTCTTCAGCCAGTCTTNGGGCGAGGNANCGAACTGGTGGCCCTCGACGTGCATTTCTCTCTCGGGTCCAACTGCCCCATTTCAGGAGATTTGGGTGAGGCTAAAGGTTCATGCTCGCCACGAGCGCAATGAAGGGCATCGGATCAACCACGGTGGCTTCCGTTGCTAAGTCGCCAGCCTGCCCCCTATTTATATTACGTAATTGGACAGTTCGGCATGCCCGATGTCATACCACGCAGGCGCACGGAGTGCGTCCCTGCGGAAAAAACCTTACCGTCTCGTTTTTTTCCGGCCTTCCCCCGCAAGGCTTCTCGCCTGGTCTATGCCACTTGGTGGGGGGCGGACTCTGCGCTCAAGGGACGATGGCTTTACGCTGAATGCAAGAAGCCCTTCTTGGGCCCTAGGCCCATGGCCCATCTCCCAGTTGACAATTCATCTGGATATTGATCGGCATATACTAACTGGATAAATTGCCCCGGGAGGTGTTAGGATGAACAAGCGAGGAGGGGTTAAAGGAAATCTGAAGCGGGCCTTGCTGGATATGGCCCCCGAGAGGGAACTCCCATTGAGCCACCTACTTTTGAGTCTCACTGGAAGATCGGCCAAAAGAGGCCATAGGATGAGACCGTTGTCTCGTCTGATCTGGCCTCTTTTGGCGCTTCTAATCTCGGCTTGGCCATATGTGAGTTCTGGAGATCGTGTGCCTCCAAAACAGGATGTCATCCTGGCAACAACGACCAGCACCCAGGATTCGGGTCTTCTTGATGTGCTATTGCCTGTATTCCAAAAGAGCACGGGCGTCCTGGTCAAGACAATTGCAGTGGGATCTGGTCAAGCCCTCGCCTTAGGGGCGAGAGGAGAGGTGGATGTGCTGCTCGTGCACAGTCCCCGTGAGGAACTCAAGTTCATGGAAGCTGGCTTCGGAGCGAGAAGAAGACTCGTCATGTACAACGATTTCGTCCTCGCAGGACCCAAGGGGGACCCTGCAGGGGTGAGGGATGCTCGCAGCGTGGAGGAAGCCTTTAGAAAAGTAGCTGATGGCGGGTTCCTGTTCATCTCCAGGGGAGATCTTTCAGGAACACACGTGCTCGAGACGGAGCTTTGGAAAAAAGCAAATGTAAATCCTCATGGCAATCGTTGGTATCAGGAAAGCGGCCAAGGAATGGGACAGACTCTCCTCATCGCCTCTGAAAAAGGGGCGTACACTCTCTCCGATCGAGGCACGTACCTAGCGCTAGCGTCCAAGCTGGCCCTAGAAATATGTTTTCAGGGCGCCGAGGAGTTGCGAAACATTTACCATGTGATAGAAGTGAATTGCTCCCGTTTTGACAGGGTCAATTGCCAGGGAGCCCGACTCTTAGCCGATTTCCTGGTGTCCAGGGAGGCTCAGCGGATGATTCGAGATTTCGGCGTGGATCGTTTCGGGACACCCCTTTTCTTCCCAGCAGCTACTGAGCAGGAAAAATGAGGCTAAAATGGAACTGATCGTGGAAGGGATGAAGAGAGGAATTGGGCTCCTTCTCCGAGGAGACAGAGAGGTTGTGGAAGTAGTGCTTCTAACACTTCAGGTTTCGGGGACAGCGACCCTATTGAGCCTCTTTTTTGGGGTAGGGATTGGGGCTCTCGTGGGCCTGAGACAATTTCCTGGGCGGACTTTCTTCCTGAGCATTGTCAATACGGCTATGGGGCTTCCTCCGGTTGTGGTGGGCCTTTTTGTGACACTANTGCTTTGGCGTAGTGGGCCTCTGGGCGCCCTGGGCCTTCTCTATACCCCTACAGCCATGATTCTGGCCCAAGCTATAATTGCTACACCCATCATAGCGGGGATAAGTGTGGCAGCTTTCCAAAGCCTCTCGCAGGAGCTCAGACTCCAGATCCTTTCACTCGGTGCACGAAGAAGACAGCTCGTCTGGCTTTTGATCAAAGAAGCCCGTTTGCAGCTTCTTGCGGCAGTAATGGCGGGGTTCGGGGGGGTAGTCTCCGAGGTCGGAGCCTCCATGATGGTGGGAGGTAACATAAGGGGGTGCACGAGGGTGCTGACCACCGCAACGGTCATGGAGACTGCCAAAGGCAACTTCGAACTGGCCATAGCCCTCAGCGTGATACTTCTGTTACTGGCTTACGCCGTTACGGTTGCCCTGACGTCCCTGCAGCAAAGAGGCCACAAGTGGTGATTGAGGAGTCCCCTGTCCTGGAGGTCGAGGGATTGGTGGTGCGGAGGGGCAGATTCCGGCTGCAGATCCGCCGGTTGGAACTCTTTCAAGGAGAAATATTGGCTGTGGTCGGGCCTAATGGATCAGGGAAGACCACCCTTCTCATGTCCTTAGGTCTTCTCCTCAAGCCTGAGGAAGGAAGGGTCAAACTGTGCGGGAAGCTTACATCGGGACTTGCCACTCCCTTGGAGCTTAGGCGCAAGGTGGTCATGGTTTTTCAGAAGCCTCTTCTCCTTAACGGAACGGTTCTGGAGAACGTTTCCCTGGGGCTCAGACTGAGAGGAATAAGGGGGAAACGATCTGATGAGCAGGCGCTGGTGGCGTTAGAAAAATTGGGAATCGCCCACCTCAAACGCAGACACGTGAAAGGCCTCTCCGGGGGCGAAGCTCAGAGGGTGAGTTTGGCAAGAGCCCTGGCTGTGGAACCCGAGGTCTTGCTCCTCGACGAGCCTTTCTCTTCCTTGGATCCGCCTTCCAAAGACAGACTCCTCGAGGACTTGGACAGACTGCTCCACGCCACTGGGACGACTGCAATCATGACCACCCACGACCGGTTGGACGCAATGAGCATATGCGACAAGGTAGCAGTGATGTGTGAGGGAGAGATTCTCCAAATGGGCCCTACATCCGAGGTCGTCCACAGGCCCCTTCACCCATTTGTGGCTGAGTTCCTGGATCTCAGAAAGACAAAAGAGCGACTGACGAGTCTTCTCGCTTCAAAGGGCTAATGGTGGCTTTCCAGTCGAGCCTCCCCAGCTAATGAGAAAAAGGGCCCCGAAGGGGGATACGCAATACGATCATAGGGTCGCCTCTTTCCCAGGGAGCTCGCTCATCCCGAGCGTCTCGCAGGGCCCGGTCTCTGCCTTCGCCAGGAAGGGGGAGGTATCACCCTGTGCGAAGGCCGATCCTTTTGGAATTGCGCCCTCAGGTGACCTTGCACGTAGTCGATATTATTCCTCTTGCTGAGAAAAGTCCTTGGGTCTGGGGGCAAAAGGAGCCATTCAGTGGATCTCGCCAAAGGGTGGGCTGGGCACGCCTCGGCCATGAAAATCTGGCCGTTCCGAAAATCGCCCCTCCAAGAAGCCTTATCCCCTCAACCCCCTTCTTTCCGAGAAGGGAGGTGATCTGACCATAGCCAATTTCAAAGCATTGGACACTATTGCTTCGGGGAAGGGGGAAAAGGTATCCTCCATTCATTCGTGGTTCCATGGGGATCCTGATGGCTGGGCCATGGCTTTCGGGGTGGGAAAAACTCCAACAGGAAGGAAACGCCAATTGCGAGAAAGGAGAGATTCACGTGGAGAATGGCTCCCATGAAGAAGATGGAAAGAGGTGCGGCCAAGGGGAAACCCTCACAGCTCGGCATGCCCTGAGGCGATATCATCCAATACGAGAGGTCTTCCGCGTCTCAAGAAGAGGGCGAGCTAGCGTAATTGCCTTCTTTCTCCTAGCATCTTGCATGGGATCTTCCTCAGCTATGGCGGGCCGCCTTTACCAACACGAGGCTTTCACCTTCTCGATCCCTGGGGGCTGGAAGACAATGGATGAAGTCTTCGGCCATACCGCCTCTTCCCGAGATTATTGTGGCTTGGGTGTGAGAGAGATCGTGACGATACAGCATCCAGCTATCAAGGGCCAGGGAAGAGGATTTTTCGCAGTTGCCTCTTCCCCTCTCGAGCGAAACGAGGACCTCGAGACCCGATTCAAGCGCGCATACAGGAAGGCGACCTCTGAGATGAGGAACGTTGCAACTAGAAAGTTCCAAAAGGGAGACCTTTCCGGTTACGAAATCACCTACATTCGGCCATGGGGTACACCGTGGTGGCGGTTCAGGGACATTTGGGTTGAGAGGGAAGGGATGATCTACTTGCTCTCATTCCACGCATTGCCGGAGTCCTTTGAGGGCTACTCCCAGACCTTCGAAGAGATACTAGGAAGCTTCAGGTTCAAAGAGCGAAGTAACCAATATCCTAGCGAGAAAGGAAAAAAGCCGAGACGTCCAAGTGGCCGTAAATTTTGACCAGGATCCCTCCCTCCCCCAGCGAGTGCCACGCAAGGGAGAAACCTCTTCTTTCGGGCCATCTCCAAAGTGCCCACATCGTTTTATGGGTCTTGGCAGGAACCGTCCCCGTTCCAACATGGGAAACCCGAATCCCCACATGGCTTGCCAATGCGACAAGAGTGGTCAACAATAAGGTAAGCGCTTACCAAGGGGGATGAGGGATGAGCCAACCGATATCCGACAGGGAGACCTGCAAGACAGCTGTGGAAATAGCTTCCGATTACAGATCCAAACTCCCGGAGATCGTTGAGGCCATAGTGGAGAGTTGCCAGCAGCCGGACAGTGTGGACCACATCGACTCGGCCGTTATTCCCTCTTTCGAGTCAGTGGTCGAAATCCTGAAGGACCTTTTGGATCTCCTTTTTCCGGGCTATTTCGGCAATCAAGAACTGGATAGGAGGAACCTCGCCTACCACATTGGTTCCGAGGTAAATTCCCTTTTTGAAAAGTTGGCCATTCAGATCTCCAGAAGCATTCAACATGAATGCAGGCGCTTGGACAGCCTCTGTGTGAAGTGTGTGGAGAAGGGCCAGGAGCAGGCTCTAGAATTCTTGAGGAAAATACCCAAGCTGAGAAAGATGTTGGCCGGGGATGTGAGGGCAGCATATGAGGGGGATCCTGCGGCGAAGAGTATAGATGAGATAGTTTTCGCCTATCCAGGGCTCTTCGCCATTGCTGTGTACAGGATAGCCCACGAGCTTCACGTCCAGGGGGTCCCCTTGCTCCCCAGAATAATGACGGAATATGCCCATAGGGTGACTGGGATAGATATCCACCCTGGTGCCAAGATTGGGAGAAATTTCTTCATAGACCATGGGACTGGAGTGGTCATCGGGGAGACTACGGAAATAGGCGACAATGTCAGGATATACCAAGGGGTGACCCTGGGGGCTTTGAGTCTCAAGAGAGAGGCTGATGGATCCATGGCCAGGGGATACAAGAGACACCCCACCATAGAAGATGATGTGATCATCTATGCTGGTGCGACGATCCTGGGAGGCGAGACCGTAATAGGAGCTCGGTCCATAATAGGTGGAAACGTTTGGCTCACAAGCTCCGTGCCACCCGACTCCAGGGTGACTTTGGCTGATCCCAACCTGAAGATCCAAAGCAGGTTGGAATCTCCAGAGCCCTCGGATGAAGTAAACCTGTTCGGCTCGGCCCCTGTCCAAACACGAGGAAAAACTTGAAGGGGCTTGTACTGGGGAAAAGGGGGGTTGAGCCATGAGGCCCAAGACAAGGTTGATCGTAGTCTCTTTCCTAGTGATACTGGCAACCTCTTTTCTCCTCACTGGCTGGGGAGAAGCACGCGTCAGGACACATGTCTGGATAGGTATCGGCCCTTGGTGGGGCTGGTACTATCCACCCGCCTGGTATCCCGTATATGTCTATGCGCCGCCTCCGCCTCCTCCACCATGCACGACCATCTGGGTGGAGGGAAGGTGGGAGAGAAGGCCCATCAGGGACGATCGGGGATTCACAGTTTACAGGGAAGTGTGGATCCCAGGCCATTGGGAAAGAGTTTGCCAGTAATGGGCTTCTGAATACTTTGAAGGCCGCGAATCGGTCAACTAATTCGCGGCCTTCCTCGCTACTCATGGGATTTGTCCTATAGCTAAGTTATTGTCCTCGTTCTTTTCCTCCACAGCGTTCGTTGGATCTATCCAGCCTATGACGTATTTTCCAGAGGCACTCGTGCCTGTTGGCAAGGTTGCGCTCAACTTCTTGGTCTTGCTGCGCCCAGGAGCCAGTGCACCGAGGGCCAATTCTTTGAGAATAAGGTCTTCGGCGCTCACCTCTGTGTCCTGGGACAAGTAGAAACGGATCGTGGCTCCCGCTTGGGCCTTCGCATCTCCTTGATTGGTGACCGTGAGCCTCCCTTTCAGTTTGCATCTCAAGCCACTTGCTGTATCTTTACAGCTTTGCTCCAAACTTTCCCAACTCCCGGTGAGATCAGGTCCAGGACGATCGAAGCGAGCAGTGCATTCCTTATGGGAATCCATTCGGAGGTTACAGGTGAGACCACTGCCACAGGCCTCACAGTCGCCCCCCCACGACGCGAACCTGGAGCCCTCACCGGCAATGGCCAACAGACTGACCTCAATGCCTCGCGGCTCAATTTCGCTACAGTCATCCCCGCATTCTATCCCTGGCCCCCTCACGATGCCGCTTCCAGTCCCGGTTTTTCTCACTGTCAACGAGTAACCCACCGATTCGCTGAAGATGGCTGCACAGGAGACGTCCCTGTTCATGATCACGAGACACTCCGAGTCCTTTGCGCATGTGGAGCAATCCCCCTCCCACCTGTCCAACTCGAATCCTTCCTCTGGCATCGCAGAAAGGGTCACTAAAGTTCCGGAGCTGTACTGGTGGGTGCAAGCGGGGATGCAATGTATGCCTCCCGGAGTGCTGGCCACGGATCCGTGACCCGAGACCTCGACGTTGAGGGTGTACATGGAAATCGGAGAAGAGGAGAATCGGTTGTCGAATTTGGAGACAAAGCCGTCGCAAAACCAGGCCGCGTACGGGTCGGGCTGATCGCAATTCCCATCTGTCCCACAGAGAGTATCATACGCTCCAGGCGTTGTGGGAAAACTCGGATGACAAGCAGTTCCTGCAAGAAAGACATTGCCTGAGGGGTCTATTGCCAAAGAGGCGACCGTGCTATAATCTGACCCAAAATACGTGGAGGCCACCAGCTCGTTTAAGTCCGGGGAAAGCTTGGAGAGAAATATGTCCTCCGACCTAAGAGGTCTGCTCATGTAAGCATCTTCTGTGGTGGGGTAGTCCTCGCTGGAGGTCGTGCCTGCAACGTAAATGTTGCCTGAGGCGTCTATTGCCATCGCATGAGCCTCGTCGGAGCCATCCAAGCTTTGCCCTCCGAGGAATCTCGATGCTACAAGGGTCCTGAGGTCGGGGCTGAGTTTATAGATGGCCACATCCTGGTCGGGGTAGTGGGGCTGCGGCAAGAATTCCCTTAGGCCCGCAACACAGACCTCGTGGCCGCACATGGCCACACAACAGGCGTTGTCCTCCTGATCGCCCCCCAAGAGGGTTGAAGCCACGACAATGTCGAGAGTTACGGGCAAGTTAACGACGAATATGTCATGGAGACCTCCATTGTAGCTCGTCCTGTAAGCATTGGCCGTCGTGGGAAAATCAGTGGAATCCGTGACCCCGACTAGGTAAAGCCGACCGTCACCTCCTAGGGCCAAGGCGCGGGCCTCCTCCCATCCGCTTCCACCCACGAAGGTCGAGGAAACGAGAGTGGACAAGGACCCAGTGAAGCAAGCTACGAACGCATCTCCTTTCCCGTTGCAATTGCCATCAGTACCGCAATTTCGGTCGTAAGCTGAAGGAGTTGTGGGGAAATTGTTGGACCTTGTGTTTCCAGCCACACATACCTTGGGCCGGCGCTCCCCGGGACCAACGACCAGAACGGAAGAAGCTTCATCGTAATCTCTCCCGCCTAGATACGTAGATGCTAATAGGCTTGTGAGGGAAGCATTCAACTTGCAAACAAAAGCGTCGTACCCCCCGGGCTTGGCTGTTTGATACGCCCCTAGAGTGACCGGAAACTCGTCCGATGTTGTCTGCCCTGCAACGAAAACATTTCCAAGTTCGTCAAGTGCAATTGAGGCGATAGAATCATCATCTTCCCCGCCAAGAAACGTCGAAGCTAGAAGTGTAGTCAGGCCATTGTCGAATTTCGAAATGAAAGCATCCATCCGGCGGGTATCAGGAGTACTGCCAAAAGCGTTACAGTTTCCATCAGTGCCACAAGTCGGATCCAGGGCACCTGCAATGACTGGATAGTCCACTGAGACCGTCATACCTGCGACATAGACGTTTCCATAGGGATCTACGACCATTGATGAAATGTGATCGTGACGANCTCCTCCAACGAAAGTCGATGCGAGCAATGGATCGATGACGAGGGTCTTCNCCCTGTCGTAATCACCGGTTCGGAAGGTGTAAAGATCTTCCTTTAGCTCGTAACTGACGGAGATCCTCTTTCCGTCTTCCAGTTGGTAAGCAATGGGCTTCGAGAATTTTGCGATACCGAGCTCCGTATCTACCTCTATCTCTCCTTTTTCATTCAGCCTCACTCCCTTGCCACCATCCACCCTCACCATTATTCGACTCGGGTCAGCTCCGGGCCTCACGTAGAAAAGTTTTTCCACATTGTCTCCGTGCGCCTTGAGCTTCACCTCTATCCCGTTCCAAATCTCCCCGAGATTCACCCTATCAAATGTCTCTACGCTCGGATACCACCCCGATGGATTNCTGCCCCTGAAATAGCTGATTTTGGTGACCGAAGGCTCTTCTCCAACGGGCCGTATCCTCGAAGCCCAATGCTCGTTCTGTTCGGTCACGAAGACCTCTCTAATTTCCAAGGCCCTCCTTGGGGAGCTGGTCTTGGCCTTCTCGGAGGAGGCCATGGCTCCCGACCCCGCCTTTGCCTGCGGTTTTCCCCCTTCCACTAACCTGTGGACTATGGTCCCGTCTCGACTTACGAGTACAGCTCCACCTAAGATTTTCGCGTGGAAGAGAACAGATGGTTCAACCTGACCTTCATTCTTCACGAAAGGGATGGAGACAGTTCTAAGCTTCGCTTCTATCCCGTCCTTCGAGACCATTTGGGTCCCCTCGGCCCGCGGAACGCAGAATGCCGCAATCCCGCACAAAATTGCACCAAATACCGCGATACGCCCCTCTCTCATCTTTTCCTCCTTTCCGGAACGTTACATGGATGCCTCTTCCGCTTGCGAAGAGGCCAGGCCCACCAAAGGGGCCTCTTTTCTCGATCGACCGACTGATTCCCGGCTAGGACGAACCCTCTAACCCCTTCTTGGAACGACCACTTGAGATCCCGAGGCTAATCAAGCTTGGGATCTTGGCCGCTTTGGGAAGGCCATTGACCCACAAATTTTTGACGTGACTGGCATCCCCATGTGCGGAACGAAACCTTTTATAACATACGACCTTTTCGAGTGTCAATGAGAATCCGCCCCGCTCCTGCGGCCACATGGGATCTCTTCCTGGCACAGCAAATGACTAGCTTTCTTTCCCCTCCCTCACCCCTCGGTTGTAAAGTGTCCCTCTCCGCACGCTCTGCCACACAAAGTGGAACCAGAGGGTGCATCCATCGGAAAGAACGAGCGTCCCCTCGATCTCAGGGCTCGCCCCTTCAAGAAGGCCTTCTCCCATCGGCTAACCCACCCCGAGAGGGATAGGCCCTCCAAGGGGAGGGTTGCGGAATCACCTCATCCCGCACATCCCCCCAACAGGCACAGGGGCTCGAGCCCTCGATAACCCGGGGATACTTTCACACGTTCCCTTTTTACCCGGGACAAAACTTGAGACAAGACCGAGGCTTCTTTTTGCAGGGACCCGTTGGTTCGAAGACAAAGGGCCAGGCAGACCGCGTTATCCGCTTATCGTGAAGTACCCTGTCCCCCTTGAAGGTGTTGACGCTTTCGTGATAGGGAGGTTCTCTTTGACCAACGGGAGGAGGGGTCATGGATGAGAGGTTAAAAGTGGAGGTCATGGGGTAGCTCGGTCCGGAGCGCAGCGTAGCAAGGCAGAGGACCCATCTGGAGTGC
>JGI24721J44947_10007887_pt1 | contig 14046 bp, 10 predicted proteins | sample YelNatPaOPGAMG01_FD_44947 | JGI IMG/M metagenome (IMG submission 44947)
CTCATGATGCCGTAAAGGACGCCGGAGTCGATAGTCACAAAATGTGACTTGATCTTGCACATTGGAACCACGTTGAATCGCTTCCCCATTAGGAAAGCCTTTCGTCTCTCCCACGCTTCATTTGTCTCTTCACTCAGCTTCATCTCCGCCTTGCGTTCGAGCTCTCGGTCCAGAAACACGAAATACCGCAGGACGAGGCGATAGTATCTTTCCTTATCTTTTTTCAACTCTGATATCTTGTCTGTTGGATTCGCCAGGCCCAGTATCGCACGATGCTCTTTAATAACCGCACGGATTACGGAATCCTCATTCATGCTCTCGTTTGAAACCTTCTTCTCGACAAATTTGATCTCATCTTCATGCTTGCGATCTTTCATGATGCCATTGATAATCGCCCATTTTCCATTACGAGAGATGCCCGGGTATAGCGCAAACACTGCGCATATCATGAAACGTTCCAGGTTCATTGTAAAATGGTTCTTCACATTCGTGAGGTACTTCTTCGCCCCGAAGGTGTAAATATCCCAGTCAACCTTGTTTCGAGTACCCTCGAATCTTTAAAAGGGATGTTTTTCGTGGAGGGCGCGCACTCGCTCATCACTCGTCAGACATTTTTCCTGTGCCATGCATGAAGTGGCGGTTGAATGTCCTGTTGAAAAATTCTCCCGGAACCTCGACTGTTTTGATGCCCATCACGTTGTCGTACATCTCCCTCGCCAAATGCATTATTCCTGAAGAAGCCTTTGTTATACTCATGGAGTAGCACGCGCCACGTTTTCTGATGGCCTCCCATGACTTTTGCTCGGAGGGATCCTTGAATTGGCGTAGAAGAAATGCTTTCGCCACCATTTCTTCGTACTGTTGTCTTTCAAGTTGCATTTAGCGTCTGATTTCCAGTCTAAGGTCCCCCGTCTTTTCATGATTCTCTTGGCTTGGCGCTGTTTTTCTGGAAGCCGGCGACACTGGGCCTCCAGCATCGTCGACTTGCTTTGACATAACTTTTTTATTTTGTTCTGAAAAAGAACGCACTTTGAACGCCTCTCTTATAAAGTGCGAAAAAACACTCGAATACACTCACTTGAGCGTTGAAACCCCATTGAAATGAAAGACTGTCATATTGTGCGACTTCAGCACAGATCCAACCAGCACGTGAGACCCACACGTCAACGTATGGTCAGCATAGCGTTTCCATTCAACGCCGTGATACGCATTGTGTCGTGCATGCCAGATACGGAGCTGCGCGTATCGACCGCGCCATATAGAACAAACAACAGAAACTCACGACTACATACCAGTAAGATAACGATTTTTACCCCCCCTCTGCAATGGACGTTAAAAGGGGGAGAGGTTTCTATCTTGTCGAATGTTTACCTCCTCGGCGGAAGGCCCCGCGAGCCCGACGAGTTTACCAGGCACGTGCTTCATGCTCCCCCAGTGGCAGTTGCTATAATGAGACCCGAGCAACTCGTCCGCAATGTAATTTGTTCTTGGACTTGGATCGAGTAGCCTGCGTCTGGGCGTCGCGCTTGTCGTAGTGGATTCCTCATATATCGCTTCACGCTTTTTGCAGGCAATTCCTTTGTCTCCACAAATTGCAGTCTCCCAGCATGATAATGAATCCCGAACTCATGTCATTCGTAGCGTTCCTCGATCCGTCGCCCCCCGTCGTATGGGAAATCCGTTCTTTCTCCATGATGCATCTGCACCAACGGTATAGCTGTTATTGCTGGTGCTCACGGCAGATAGTCGGCACACGATACAACGCACGAAACGACCAGTATATCCGAGAGGATATATAAGTAATGGAACTTGAAAGTAGGTTGCAGCAGCATTATGGACGCTTTCCCGAAAACTAATCCCCATCCATCCATGCATCTATCTATCTACCTATCTATCTGTCTATCCATGCATGCATCTATCTATCTATCTATCTATCTGTCTGTCTGTCTATCCATGCATGCATCTATCTATCTATCTATCTATCTGTCTATCTATCTATCTATCTATCTATCTATCTGTCTGTCTATCTATCTATCTATCTATCTATCTATCTATCTATCTATCTATCTATCAATCTATCTATCTATCTATCTGTCTATCCATCCATGCATCTATCTGTCTGTCTATCTATCTATCTATCTATCTATCTATCTATCTATCTATCTATCTATCTATCTATCTATCAATCTATCAATCTATCTATCTATCTATCTATCTATCTATCTGTCTATCCATCCATGCATCTATCTGTCTATCTATCTATCTATCTATCTATCTATCTATCTATCTATCTATCTATCTGTCTATCTATCTACCTATCTATCTGTCTATCCATCCATGCATCTATCTATCTATCTATCTATCTGTCTATCTGTCCATCTGGAATCCATGGTCAATGTAAACGTCTTGGAATTGAAAAAAAAGATCACCAGCGGCGTCGTCGCTGCACGAATTCGCTGCCGTAACGCCGTGCAGCTGGCGACCTTTGTTTGCCGATCTTCTGCGGCCGCCGCCACCGCCGCCTCCGCCGCCGGCGACGACGAAGTGACGCGCCGCGGACCCGCAGCCGCCCGCGAGCCTCGTCGCCCGCACATTGCCGTGTCGNTTCGACAAGTAGTGCGATATTCTTATTGTGCAGTAACGGATGCCGCCGCGTGAAACGAACGATCATCAAGCAGCACTGGAGTCAGCGAACGCTCATTATCCTGTCCAAGCGCATTGCGTCCAAGATATGGAAGAAGAAGAACACGATCCTAGTTTGACTTACAAAGAGGGCGTTCCGGGCCCGACCTTGTCGTTTATCTGGGGCTTGAAAGTACCGCCGGGGCGCGCTGTCGAGCACAGAGTCGAGGACGGCGAGTACGTCGTGATCTCGTCGGCCTCGCTCGGTATCAAGAAACCCAAGGGGAAACGATCTGTTTTAGTGATGGAAGACCTAGACGTGCCGAAGCGCGGTTTTTCGGACGATGAGGACTCTAGCGCGGATAGCGACGAAGTGGCTTCGGAATCTGAATCAAGTAGCGGATCGGATTCTGGATCTGGTAGTTCTGAAGCAGATGAAGCCATGGTGAACGGTATCGATGAAGACGCATCAGATTCAGAGGATGATGAGGGCGATTCGCAGGAGTCTAGCCCCGAGAGCTCGGCCACTGGTACCGGTTCCGAAGAGTCTGCCGACGAAGCGCTCGTCTCCTCCGAGGACGAGAGCGCCTCGGAAGTATCCGATGATGAAGATGATTCTTTTCCCGACACACCAGTGATACGTAGCATCCCGGTGTGCGTGCTCCTTCCAGGAAAAGTGGAGAGCCAGTCGCTCAACCTAGAGATTGTTGGACCACGTGTACTTCATTTTCGCACGTATGGCAAGGATACCATCTACATCTCTGGACACACCGAAATCGAGATAGACGAATATGACTCGGAAACCGATGCTGAATACGATGACGATGTGGAAATGAGCTACGAAGGTTCCGAGAGCGATGACGGGATTGCAGAGTATTCGGCATCCGGGTCGAGCTCGGCATCGGACGATGAGCCTCTGCCGTCACCGCCGCTCTCTGGGCACAGGAGAAGCGTCCGAATTACTGAAATTATGGAGAGTGAGCAAGCTGATCGAGTGAAACATGCGGACGCGGATCGCACAGCACATCGTACCAGAGCACGATCAGGAGCGACTGCCGCAGCAACTGATGCTGGGGCGTTGACAAGCGGTGGCGCTCAAACGTCAACACGCAAAGCCGAACAGAAGAATCGCAAAGAAGGCGCATCATCGGCTGGCGACGCGAAAACAGGGCTGTCTTCGTCTGCAGCGGACGGGACGAGCAAACGGGGCACAACTCCTCGCAGCGAATCCTCTACAGACCAGAGCCATGCAGGCACCAAGCACGTGCGTTTTCCAGAAACTTTGGAGCCAGAGGAGCGCGGGAAGAAGCGGAGCGCATCGGAGCGGAGTAGCAACCCAGCAGCAGCTGCGGCTGCTTCGAGCGTTGCCGCTGCAAATGCCCTGTCTGGTAGCGTCTCCTGTTCCACGTGCGGCAAATCGTTCAAAATGGCAAGTGCTCTTGAGCAACATATGAAAGCGAAACATGCTGCGTAGAGCACCGGGTGGCCCAATGAGTACGTTTCGTTTTCTTCTCGCTGGTGTGAGCACGAACTCGGGTATGGAAGGTCACAGACGCAACCACGATCAGCGGAATCAGAAGTAGATGTCGATTCTGTTGTACTGAATTCACAAAAGGTCTTTCGGGATCTCTGGTAAAGCATATTGTGTTCTATATCCCTTTTTAAAGCTTGAATTCCTGGTTGACATGCACGCCCCGCTGGTGAGTGAGTCTAGAACGCACCCATTCGGAGCCAAGNACCGTTCGTGCGCGTACGCGCACCCTTAACGTCCATGTCAGCATAAAACGGNACNGGTTCTCTGAATACNACGCACACCAGAGGTTCGGGTCCGTTTCCAATGCGATCGACGCTAGCGTTTACCGGCTTTCTCGGCGGCTGCTTCCTCTGATGCGCTGTTATCTCCGACTTTACCCATGCCGGTCTCAGCTTTTGCTCCAGCTCCGATATAACCAGTCGATGGATAATGAGACCAGCGTTCAAGTTCTGGTTTCGCAGTTTCCGGGTGTTGTCGACGCATTGCACGCACAGGAGGTCGTTTCGATCTGCGCTTCACTTGCCTTGTTCATCTTCTTGATATACACAACCCCGGTGCCGCCGGTGGCAGCGTTCACACTTGGTCGGAGTCACGTGTTCTCGTATGTCTAAAACACTTTCTCTTCCGAACGCTGCGCTACGACGCGTGAGGACCTCTTTCATCGCTCGGTACACAGCCATGGCGGTGGCGGAAAGCTCCCAACCGTGGCCTCCGCGGTTTCGGTGGCCAGTGCCCTATCATATGATCAGGGGCTTCTCAAGAGCGATCTGCTCTGTGGGTACTGTACCAGCGGCATACACAAAGGCACGCTGTTCCATTCGATAGAGGATTTGCGGAACACGACGTTGTTCATGATGAAACAAGTAGCGGAAGAAAATCTACGCTGGCGATACACCCAAAAAATTTCCATTAGTCTATGCTCCCGTAACGTAAACCGCTTCCGAACGCTCCACTGATTGTGGTTGCTGTGATGACTCTATTCCGAGTCCAAGCGCTTTTTCCTTAAAAAACAGGGGATAGGCAGGAGCGTCCTGGAGAATCTCCCGTGAGAGGCATCTTGCTGCTTTGGAATCCATCATCGTCAGTGGCAAGAAACGCCGTGATCTTTTGACATCCGAACAGAGTCGATTACTGGATTTCACAATTTCATTCGATTTTTCGGGGCGAACTTGTGAGCAAGTCGCCAAAAGACGTCGTGGAGCGTTGTTCCCCGTCCATCCAGCGAAGCGAGTCGGTACGCCGCGAGTCGCGTTGAAACGCACAGATCGATGACTTGAAGCACATGTGATTCGCGCATGCTGTACGGAAGGAAAAGCGATGAACGGAAGCGTGCACATATGCACTGGATAATGACATCAGTTATGTTACGAACCCATCTTCGATCATGTTGCAAATCGTCTTGAATCCGATGACACAACGAACTCCGGTAGCAAAACGTCAGATAAACCAATCCGAAACGACGACGACCGAGAATCCTAGATCTACGGATGAAACCGTACGCCCNGATTGCCGCACGTGGAATATTGAGCCTGTGTATCGATAAACGTTCGATAAGAAAACCTCGAAGCGGNAACAGAACGAACATTTCAATGTTCTATTCCAATCTGACAAGCGTGCAGCCGCGCCAGAGTCTCCGACCCCTGGACCCAACATGCACAGACGCGTGTCTCCGCGGTACAACGGTCGCAGTTGCGTTCGGGCCCGCGCATACCACCCGCAAAGCTGCGCAATCATGAGCAACACCGCTGTCCCTGTGCGAGCGTCGCTGCAGAACCCAGAGCACGCCTGCTGAACGCACCGATGCGTTTCTGTCGGCGTGCTGCAGACCCCGCGATCCAGCGCATGCCGTACGCACCCAGCTGATCCCAGCATACATGGATTCGAGACGCTACGGCTGCAAGCGTTCGCGCTTCNATACGTCGGCAACGCGCCCGCGCCTGGTACGCACTGCATCGTCGGAGATGCGTACTGGGCAACCCTACATCCGGCTTCCATGCTCGATGCCGCTGCCACCGCCGCCGCCACCATCGCGCTCCTGCACGTACCTGGATGAGGGCGTCGCGTGGCGGGGCGCGGTGCGAGCCTCGTAGGCACCAGCACGGGCGCTGATGCGGCACTCCGTGCGTGCTCGTATGGGCGTGCGCGGCACGCATGCCATGCCATGCGTGCAACGGGACACGTGTCCGCTTCTACTGCGTTCCATGTGCGCTACACGCATCCCTTGCGTGTAGACGCCACCGACTCGCTGAAACTTTCGCGGATACGCTTCATCGAGTCGTGTTTTGAGGCAATTTCTTTCNCAGGANCTAGAGTTGTTTGACAGGTACGAGACTAGTTCAAGCGCAGACACGCACAGCGCTCATGCCGTTTCTGACGCCTTGCTGAACACGGCTGCTATCCAGTGCCTGGTCTGCCGCTAAACGCGACGTCGAGTCGAGCACGTTCAGCGAGCGCGCACCAAACAGACACGCAACGCCTCAGCAAGAAGCGACGGAAAGCGCATCTATTTGGGTCAAGCAGCAGCCTTTAAACACGCGGCAATCGCGCTCGCTTCTCGCTGCGCCTGCCTTGCAAGTCGTTGCGCTGTCGCTCTAGGTCGGGAGCAGAGGCTGCGCGCTGCCCCAAGGCCTCGGCGTGCACACACTGCACGTGATGCGTTCGCTTCTGCGGAGGCACCGATGCTCCGCACACGATACAGGAACAACGACGTCGATCATCCTCGCGATAGAACAGCAGCGCGGGCGGCAGTTGGATGCGTTCGCTTTGCACCCACTCGGATGCAAGCAAACGAGCAACGTACGCCCGGTAAGCGACCACATTGAAATCAAGCCAACCGGCACGCGGTATCGACAAGAAATACCAGACATTCGGTACGACCAGTGGCGGTTGAGACGTGCCGCGCGGGGCTAGCGGAAATCCCAACCGTATCGAAACCGCCGCTGCTGTGCAAAACGGGGGCTCTGCACAGCTTCGCTGACCAAAGCCGGCCACAGTCAACGATAGATGACCGCTGGCATCCAGTTCCAGCGCCTCCAGCGCCGGTACTTGATTCGCGTCAGCTATCATTCGACCATGCAACGGAATCCAATAGAGCGGCGTATCCGCGCAGCTGCTGTCGTGCTTGCTGGGCTCGCGCTTGCACGCACCATGCAAGGTGTGATCGAGCGTCAATCCAGGCGCATTGCCGTTTCCGTTCCAAACACAGACATCCACGCTCGGGCGCGACTGCCTCGGACGCTGCCGCCACCGCACGCCAAGCGTCAGCTGCGGCCGCCAGAGGCGCACCCGCGCGTCCCCTGGCGGTAGCAATGCGAGCTCATCCAGTAGGAGCAGCATCACCATATCGGTTGGGGCGCGAATGACCAAATGCGCCGCATCATCCCGCGCCGTCCACGACGCGTTGACAATGACAAGCCGCGCGCCATCCTTCCGCAGACAGAGCGCTGGCAGCGTCGCCGCCGGTACCATCTGCAGACTCGAGCCCATGACCAGACACACGCGCGCGTTTCGCGAGTCCTCGGTCGCGCCCATGAGATCCGCTTGCGGCAGCGGATCCTCCCAGTCGAGCAGCATATCGCGCGTCGATGCTCGCTGACCCCGCCATGCACAGTACACGCACTGGTGACCGGTTCGGCGACCGCCAACCGTGGGCACAACCACATCATTCAGGAAAATTTGACCACAGCGTTCACACTGTTCTGCGAAAATGTTCCCGTGCAGCTCAGAGAGACGATGACGAGCGAGTCCACTGCGCAGGTGCAAGCCGTCGATGTTTTGCGTGACAATGCGTCGCACCAAGCCGCGACGCACGAGTTCGGTGAGCGCCCAGTGGCTCCAGGTCGGCGCTGCAAGCTCTAGGCTGCAGTCTGGCGGCGGCGGCTGCGTCCGCGGGTCGATGACGTCCGCGCAACGCGCCCCGTCTCGAGTCAGAGGCTCGTGCTGCTGGGCCGCACCCGGAGCAACCCCAGGTCTCGAGCGTCCGTTTTTGGAGCGCGTCGCTTCGGACCAGACGCCGTGTGGTCCACGAAAGTCGCGCACCCCAGCTGCCGTGGATACACCCGCGCCCGTGTGGACAACAACGTCGCCGCACGCTGCGCGCAACCACTGGGCCAGCACTTGTACCTTTCGTTGCACGTCGAGCAGGCGATCCCAGTCGGGCGCGAGCCCGAGGCGTCCCTTGTTTTCATACGGGCGCAAACGTCCGGCGTAGTCGTGGGCCATGAAAACGCCGCCGCCTGTTTCAAGTACCAGGTTCTGGCCCCAGCTGAAACGATCCAGACGCACNCAAGCACGACTTGCACCGGGGTTTTACTCTATCANGCGAACGTCCGACGAGAGGACTAGGGTCAGGGGGTTGCTTGCCCTGTCCAGCTCCGTGTCGCGCGCCCTNTTCCAGCCTTGTCGAAAGTGAGCGAGCAACCCACAGAGAAACCGCTCGGCATCTCCTGGTGTAACAGGTTGTAACGCGTCCCCGCTCGTCAAGAGCGCATCCGGTGTGCCGGCCGCAGACGCAACCCGACTAGGAAACGTGCCAACGAGAAACAAGCGGTCCAGCGACGCGAGGCAAGGCACCAGCCGGTAGAGATCGCGGTCGCCAATGGCGGTGAAGTTCAGGACCAGGCACTGCAGCTGCGGCAACGGTAGGTGTCGACGCGCACACGCTCGACCTTGCTGGAGGAGCTGCCGCGTGTCTTCCGGGAAGAGGCTCAAAAACGGCCGTCGAACTGCTGTAGATGAAAGGTCCAAGCTGTGCAGGCCGTGCAGGTGGTGAGCGATCACGTCTGCTGCGCGATCAGTGAGCTCCCACGCCATCATGAGGTTCAGTTCCCGCAGGCGACCGGGGACCGGCAGTGCTTGACAGAGCTGGGTAACGCTGCGATCCGTGAGCATAGGCCAGTGCGCGAGACGCAAGGTCTCTAAGGACGGTGCCCGTCGGGCAAGATGAAGTACCAGGGCGACGCTTGGAGGGTTCTGCTCGGGCAGCCCAGATGCAGGTGCTGTATCGCGGGGCACGGACTCGTCGAGAAACGACACGAATGACCAGTCCAAGTGGCGCAGTCGGAGCGTTGGCAGGCGCTCCATCAGGGGGCCGTCCAGCGCCAGCGAACAACCGTGCGCAACAAAGACCTCGAGCCCCGGAAAACCGACACCGTGCGAGTTGCACGCTTCTTGCAACACCGTCGTCGAGATGCGCAAACCGGGGTGCTCGGCAACGTTCAAAACTCGCAGAGGCAACCGCAGCAGATGTGCGAAGATTTCGGGGTGATGGAGACAACCGCTTCCGGGTGTCGCGCGAATATCGAGCTCTTCTAGCATCGGCGGGAGCGCACTGAGCATCAACTCGTTTGTCAGTGCCTGTGGGTTGAGTTCCGCGAGTCGCAGGACTCGCAAATGTGAGAGTGCCGGCGAGTGCAACGCATTCCCCAAGCCCGCAGCGGTAAGGCGCCAGCAGCCGCTGAGATCCAAGATGCGAACGGGGCTTCGTTGCAAATGCAGGCGACAGATGAGCTGCTCCACACGTTGCACCAGGTTCAGGAGGACGTCGTCGCTTATCAGGTCGCAGCTGCCGCTAAGATCCAGCACTCGCCAAAGTGCTGGGGTGTCCTCAACGACCGCACGCCAGGTGCGGCTCACTTGACGGAGGCGGAGCAGCTCGGGAAACGACAAGTACGTGAACAAGTGCCGCAGGATATCGCGAGCGCTCGCCGCATCACCGAGCGCGTTGACCGGGTGCACACGAGCGCCCGGACGAGCGCGCGGTACAACGAAGCTTGCCTCGTTGGACGACACCCCGTCGGTATGGGACGCTTTCCCAAGCAATTCCGGGAATGCCGAGGATGTTGTCTCGAGCGACATGCGGAAAGCAACCGGTTTGGCAACGTCCGCGCCAGCGATTCGCTGACGTTTGGGCGTTGGAGAGCAGGAGTCATCAGGGATCTTGTTCCATCTTTCGGCGGGTGTTAGCGGCGAAAGAGACGTCCGATGCTGTGCCGCCTCGGTCCAGGATAGCGCACGAGCTTGAAGATTCATAACAATCGAACTCAGCTCCTCGATGCATTCGTGAAAAGTCACCTCCGGATAGGCCGGCTGAATGAGTTCCCTCAAAAGTGGTTGATTCTCTGCCCAGTAGAGCGCCTGCAGAATCTGGGCAATGTGTTTGGCGTCCGATGCGGAAAGCACGCTGGCTTGGCAAAGCGATTGGGCAAGGACAGCGCCGAGCGAGAGACTGTCTCCGACGTGTGCCGCTGTGGGCGAACCGCATTCCTGGACTGTGCGATAGAGATTACAGAGTTCCAGCAGATACGCTCCGGTGCGCTGGATGTGAGCGTGATCGTGCGAACTCGTTTGGTGCTGGGCAGCGCGCCAGGCGAGCAAGAAGCCGTCCCATTCGGTTGGCCATGCGAACGAAAATCCCAGCACGTCGGCACACCAGAGTTCCACGTAGAAGAGGTCTCGCCACTCAAACTGTAGCGCAAAGAAGCGAGCGAGCTCCTCAGTGCCGGGGTTTGTCACCTCATTGTACTTAATGGCGAGCATGGTAGCACCTACAGCAAGCCAGTCGGTGCGTTGCAAGCGGTGCCGTCGAGATGTGGGGAAGCGAACAAAAGGTTCCCGCTGACTGGAGCAGATGATGTCGAAATAGCTCCACGCGAGGTGCAGCGTCCGGGGCGAGAGCGCATGTTCGTGGATGAATGCAGCCATGAGACATTTGCAACGCAGCAGGTCTGGCACACACGGCGCTGAGCTGAGACGCGAATGCCCGCGAGGCACATGTCCATAAAAGGGCTGCACGGCGGTTTTGATGGAAGCAGAGAGCGCCGCAGCGTTCGGACGCTCCGACTGAGGCAAACTCAGATGTTTCAGAAGGTTGAACGCGCGCTCCCAATGCTGCCAGGGTATCTTAGGATGACGCGTTACACCATCGCTCTTGGATGGCGTTGTCATTGCAGAGAGATTTTCTTTGGATTCGGCTGCGTACTCACATAGACGCTGAATCCGCTGCTGTTGTATGCGAAGGTGCGCCAGCGCTTCGCCACGACAGCATCCTGCACTGAGACGATCACCAACAACTGCAAGATAGGGATGCTCCAGCGCCTCCATGGCGCTCAGACGCTTGGTCGGATTTGGATGCAGGAGGCGCCGCATCAAGTCGAGCCCATCAGAGCCGAAACACTTTTCAAAACGAGCCCGCAACGGACTGTTGGTGCTCAGGGCGGCTTCGATGCGCGGGACCTGCAGTCCATTGCCGAAATGCGGCAGCCTGCTGGCTTCTGGCTGGCTATGCCAGCCGTCATCTAGCGGGCCACCAACGGCCTCCGCGATAAGACGCAGCTGGTCCACTTCGCTTTGCCCACGAAATAGGGCCCGCTCATCCTCGTTGGCATCGTGCACATTGGCAACTTCCGCAATGACGCAGGCCGCAGCCCATAGATCAGCAGCCGCGCTGTATCGACGGGATCCCAGGAGCAGTTCGGGTGCACGGTACCACAAAGTGGCTACGACCGGCGTTAGGGCTTCAAATGTGCTTCTGCTGCTGTTTCGATGAAGCGAATCGCCATCGCTGGCGTCTCCTGTCGGCTCATATACTTGAAGGGGCGCCTCGCGGCCGAGAGAGAAGTTGATGAGCGCAAATGTCTCGTGCACCGCGCACGAGCAGGACTCGTGTTTCCCTGTCTGCATCGCGACAATATTCTGTGGGCGCACATCACGATGTACAAATCCCTGCGTATGACAAAACGCGAGAGCCAATACGAGATCAAAAGCGAAGAACCGTGTTCGCTCAAGGTCAAAGGACTGCTTGTACCAATCATAGCGAGCGTTAGCGTAGAAAAGCGTGAGCTTCACGCTTCCATTGGCTCGATCGAGTGATCGATGCTGCCTCGGCTCAAGAAGGAGGTATCCGCTTTTCTGTTGCAGGTGATAAGAAGGCACATCGAGTCGTACTTCGATCAATGGGCACACAAAATGGTGAAACAGCGGAGTCTGAGCAGCCAACCAGAGCGCGATACCGGCTTCGCGAACTTGCTTGTAGCTTAGTCCGTACTCGTCATCGTACGCGACCTGATACACATCATCGGTGCTCTCACCATCTGTGTTGTTCGGTGAAGGAGGCAGCGGAATATACACTTGACGAGTCATGAGTGTCGCATCGGTTCGCGAACCCGAGGCGTATACATTTTGGACGTAAACCGGAAACGAGAAGCACCGTTGACGTTGTGAGACGCGCAAGAGCTCACCAAACCACACCCGTTGGATCATGTCCGCGTCTGTAGTCTGCGGTGCAGAGCGCGACGGGGAGCTGGGCGCTCGCTCACCTGGACCCCGTCGCCCAGTGAGCAGCCTTGCCCTTGTTCTCTCTTCTTTGTCGAAGGGGATTCCCGTTTCATGTTGTCCGTGGCTCAGGAGTGCATGGAAATTGGACGCACCGCTTTCCGCTGAGCTNTTCAAGCACTCGAGCTCAGCGACTGTGCAGCACATTTCGCCGCGGCACTTGGGCACCATCCCGACGAACAACGAAAGCCCATGACACGACTGGTGACAGCGAGAATGCTCTTCGAAGCCGAGTTCAGAGAGAGCACGACACTGCGAGCTGCGACGCATCACTTGCAACAGACCAGGCGCCGCAACAGCACCACAGAGAAAGTGCGCTTCCGTAAGCGTCAAAAAAAACAGAAGAACCGCAAACTAAACCGGTACTAGCGACTCTAAGCGTTGCAGCGGGTCGCAGGCCGGGTGCCGTCGTTCACTCAAAAAACGAAACAACCCGAGTTGCCTCGCCTGCAGAAAGCGTCCAACGCAGTCCGTGGCGAGTTTCTGCTCCCCGTTAGCGCGAGAAGACTGCGCGGAGCACGCCCTGCGGCATACAGCGCCTCGTGGCGTCGTCGATGCCGCGCCAAACACACACGCATGCGCCGGCGCGTCTGTGATGATCCTGCAGCGCCAGTTTCGATTCTCGTGTGCTGGCATCCGATTCTTGCTGTTTTTCTGGAATGAAACAGCGTCGACGTTGCGCATGGATGCCAGATGGCTGAATGCGTATTGAAATAAATGAAACCGCTCATTATTATTCACGTTACTTCAGAGTTCCATGACCAGTTCTCGGATGTACCTGTCGTTGTATACTTTTTATCGTGTGCCGAGTTCGTGCTTGGAACACCTGCCGTAGCGCCTAAACCGCTGGTGCCGATGCATCATAACGTGTGACCTGTTTTGGCACGCAAATGAGAGCGTCAGCTCGAGATGTCCTTCATCCGACACATGGGAACAGCGACAGCATGCTGGGGAACGAAGCAGCGAGCTCATTGGGGTATTGTGAGATCGATGGATCGAGTCCGAGAGCTGCGCACGTCTCGCTGCTGCTGTTGGTAACCGTGAGAAAGGTCACGAGTGCGCTGGTGCGGGAACCNTGGGTGTGNATGTTTCGCTCTTTACACGGATACCTCTGTGCATGAAACCGGAACAAGGCCCAAGGGTGCGTTAGAGCTATCGATCATCACTGGGAAGTTCGCTACAATGCGCTCTCGAAGCACATATCGGAATGAAATGGAACTGGTTGACCAAACTAGTTCAGGTATGCACACGAAGGTCTGGGCGTGTTCCCGTGATGATCAAGACCAGGTTTAGCGTGCTTTTCGGCTCTCTTGACTCCGGATTTCAATATACTGGTCTCTGTCTTCTCTCCAGCTCCCTTGGCTGTAGTCGAAGGATGTTGATTGCAGCGTCAAGATCCCTAGGTCGCAGCATTCTGCAGCTGTCGAAGAATTCCATAGACAGACGGTCGGCGCGATCGACGCTTCGCTGCGCTTTTTTCATCTTCTTTGTACGTCCCCGAGGGGTGCATCCACCGCAGCCGTGACAATTGACCATCGCCAGGTGTTTCCATAAGCCTA
>JGI24721J44947_10007893_pt1 | contig 14034 bp, 11 predicted proteins | sample YelNatPaOPGAMG01_FD_44947 | JGI IMG/M metagenome (IMG submission 44947)
AGGACCTGGCTGTTCGGGATCGTCAAGAACACCGCGTCGCGGCATCGGCGCTGCGAGTCCCGCATCCGCGAGCACGAGGTGCTGGCCTTGGCAGATGCCGACGCCACCGACCCGCTGTCGGGTCGCATGCACCCCGCCGGCCATCCCGAGTCGGGGCACTGGAGCGCCCCACCGTCGCGGCGCTTCCTGCCCGAGGACCAGACATGACGCAGGAGATCGTCGGCCACTTGCGGGCCGCGCTGGATGCGCTGCCGCAGCGGCAACGGCAGCTGGTCATCCTTCGTGACGTCGTCGGCATGTCCGCCGAGACGCGGCCCAAACCCTCGACCTGTCCGCCGAGGCGCAGCGCGCACTGCTCTACCGCGCCCGGGGAAACCTTCGCAACGCACTGGAGAAGCTGCACAGATGATGACTTTCCACGACAGGACCGTTCCCGCCATCGACTGCGTCGAATTCGTGCGTCTGGTCGACGACATCGTGGATTCGGATCCGCGGCGCTGGGGTGCGATTGTGAGCCGGCACCTGGCCGAGTGCCCGCCGTGTCTGGTCTACCTGCAACAGATGCTCGACCTCCGGATCCTGCTCAGCCACGTCTTCGACGGGCAGCAGCTCAGCGACGCGCACATCGCCGGGGTCATCCACGGCATCGCCGCGTTCAGGGACGGCCGCTGACGCTGCTTGACGCGGCACGGTAACGCCTCACGAAAGGAAAACCATAATGGCTCAGCTAATTTCACCTGTGGCGCCGATGATGGCGCCGGCGGCCGACCAAGCGGGCGGGGACCCGTTCGAGCCGCTCGGCATCGGGGCCATGGTGGACCGGGTGGCCGCCATGGCGGTCGAAAAGGCGGCGCATCCCTGGGCGTTTCTGATGCGCTCCCTGGTCGGCGGGGCGATGGTGGCCTTCGGGGTACTGCTCGCACTGGTCGTCAGCACCGGCGTGAAGACCCCGGGCGTCGCGAGCCTGCTGATGGGTTTGGCGTTCGGCATGTCGTTCGTCCTGATCCTGGTATCGGGCATGTCGNTGATCACCGCGGACATGGCCGCCGGCTTCCTCGCCGTGCTCAAGGGCGGTATGAGCGCGGGCGGCTANGCGTTCCTGGTCGTCGTCGGCCTCGTCGGTAACATCGCGGGCGCGCTGGTGTTCGTCGCCGTCTGCGGTGCCGCCGGGGGCCCGTACCTGGGTGCCTTCGCTGAGCGGGCGGCGGCCGTGGGTGCCCAGAAGGCCGGCCATCCGTTCTGGACCGCGCTGCTCCTGGCGGTGGTGTGCACGTGGTTCCTGCAGACGGCGATGTGCATGTACTTCAAGGCCCGCAGCGACGTGGCGCGGATGGCCTTCGCGTTCTACGGCCCCTTCGCCTTCGTGATCGGCGGCACCCAGCACGTCATCGCCAACGCCGGATTCCTGGGTCTGCCGTTGATGCTCAACCTGTTCCACCCGGCGGCGCCACGCGCCGGGATCGGCTGGGGTTTAGGCGAGGACGGCCTGCTGACCAACATCTGCATCACCACGGTGGGCAATCTGATCGGTGGAACCTTGTTTGTGGCGCTGCCTTTCTGGGTTATCGCGCAGCTGCAGCGGCATCGAACCGAACCTGCGCTGACGGTGCACGCGCCCGTCGGTGGGAATTAGGAAGGTTTTAGCGACATGGATTTTGGGGCGTTACCACCGGAGGTTAACTCGGGGCGCATGTATACCGGCGCGGGACCGGGACCGATGACCACCGCCGCGGCGGCCTGGTCCGCGGTCGCCGACGAGCTGTACAACGCGGCCTCCGCGTACGAGTCGGTGCTCTTCGGGCTCACTGGCACTAGCGGCTCGTGGCATGGCCCGGCATCGGCCTTGATGGCCACCGCGGCCGCACCGTATGTGGCCTGGCTCAGCGCCACCGCCGGCCAAGCCGAGCAGACCGCCGCCCAGGCGCAGGCAGCGGTCGCTGCCTACGAGACGGCGTTCGCGGCCACGGTGCCGCCGCCGGTGATCGCCGCGAACCGCGTCCAACTGATGGCGCTGATCGCGACGAATGTTTTCGGCCAGAACACTCCGGCGATCATGGCCACGGAGGCCGAATACACCGAGATGTGGGCCCAGGACGCCGTGGCGATGTACGGCTACGCCGGCTCGTCGGCGAGCGCTGCCCAGTTGAAGACGTTCACATTGCCGCCGCAGACCACCAATCCGGCCGGGCAGAGCGCGCAAGCCGCCGCGGTCACCCAAGCCGCCGTCACCCCGGCGGAAAACCTGCAGGCGACGTTGACACAGTTGACCTCCACGGTGCCCGGCGCCCTGCAGAGCCTTGCGTCAACCGGCTCGTCGGGCACCTCAGCGGCCACGTCGGCCTCCGGGCAGTTGACCGCGATCCTGACCCAGATCAACGGAATCACCGGCAACCTTGTGGGGCCAGCTACCCCGTATTCGTATCTGTTTCCCAACGCAGGCGTGCCATATTTGTTGGGCCTACAAAGCGTTCTTCTCCCGCAGAACGGGCAGGGTGTCGCCACCGTGCTCAGCGGTGGGGCGGCGAAGGCACTGGTACCGTCCTCGTTGTTGCCGTCGGCCGGCGCGCTCAGCCCGGGCTTAAGCGGAGCGACATCGGCACCGACCGTGTCGGCGGGCATGGGTCACGCCGGATTAGTCGGCGGGTTATCGGTGCCGCGGGGATGGACGATGGCCGCGCCTGTTATCCGAAACGTCGTCGCGATGGTTCCGGACACCGGTATGGGCACTCCCATGACCGCCGACGTCTCGGGGAGCCTCTACGGCAATATGGCCTTGTCCAGCATGGCCGGACGCGCGGTCGCCGGGACTGGCGTGGGCGCTGCGATTTCCCGGCCAACCACCGCCTCGATCGCAGCCGCCGCGGCCGGTAGCCAATCCACCACGGCCACGATCATCGTGATACCGCCCGCCGACGCCTAGCCGGGCGCCGCTGAACTTCAACGCAATCGTTCGGCGTTGGTACGAAATCCACCGAATTAAGGAGCGATTCATGTCATCGGTGTTGACAGAGCCCGCCGCGTTGCGTGCAGCGGCCCGTGGTCTGACGGGTATCGGCTCGCGGCTGGCCGGTCGGAACGCGACTGCGGCGAAGCCGACGATGAGCGTGATTCCGCCCGCGAGCGACGAGTTATCGGCCCTGACAGCAGCCCAATTCGTCGCGTGCGCCGAAATGTATCAGTCGATCAGCGCACCGGCCATCGCGGTCCACGAGATTTTCGTGAACACACTCGGCGCCAGCGCCGGTTCTCACGCGGCCGCTGAGGCCGCCAACGAGGTCGCTACAACCTAGGAGGCGTAATGGATTTCGGGGCATTGCCGCCGGAGATCAACTCCGGCCGCATCTACGCCGGCCCGGGACCGGAGTCGATGTTAACCGCTGCGGCGGCCTGGGATACGTTGGCCGCCGAACTGCACTCGACCGCAAACTCGTATGGCTCGGTGACTGCGGGATTAACGAACTGGTGGCTAGGCCCGTCGTCGGCGGCGATGGCGGCCGCGGTCGCCCCGTTTGTGGCGTGGCTTCGCGCTACCGCCACTCACGCCGAGGAAACCGCCGGCCAGGCCAGGGCGGCAGCAGCGGCCTACGAGGCCGTGTTTGCGGCCGTGGTGCCCCCGCCGATGATCGCCGCCAATCGAGCGTCGCTCGCCTCGCTGCTGGCGACCAACATCGTCGGGCAGAACACGGCGGCGATCGCGGCCACCGAGGCGGACTACGCGCGCATGTGGGCGCAGGACGCCGCGGCGATGTATCGGTACGCGGCGGGATCGGTGGCCGCCACCCGCATGACTGCATTCACCACGCCGCCGGCAACCACCAACAACCCGGCCGCGCAGGCGGCGGTGACCCAAGGCGCCCATACTGCGTCGGCGAATCCGCTGTTGTCAGCGTTGATGGCGCTCAACCAACTCACCAAAGGTTTGCCCAACCTGAACCCGATCAGCAGCAACCCCCTGGTGGTCCAAGCCTCCACGCTTGCCGGGAACATATCGGGAAAAACCGTCCTGCCGGCCAATGACGTTGTGCTGTCCATCATCTTCGGATTGGTGCAGTTCCAGAAGTTCTCACCGTTGGGGTTGGGTCGATCACTGGAGGGACTACTGCCCCAGCTGGGGGCCGGGCTCGGGAGGGCCGCAGCGCTTGGGGGAGCACACGTGGGCGCGGCCGCATCCGCGGTGTCGGCGGGTGTGGGCCGCGCGGGTCTGGTCGGAGGCTTGTCGGTGCCCCCGAGCTGGGCCTCGGCCACGCCGGTGATAAGAATGCTGGCCTCGACGCTGCCGGGTACCACCCTCGGCGCTGCGCCGGCCGTCTTGGAAGCCTCCCCGGCAGGTCTGTTCAGTCAGATGGGTTTGGCGAGTCTGGCCGGGGGCGCCATTGGCGGTGCCGCGCCGCGGGTCGGCGCGGCGGGCGCGCGCAGGGTCACCACCAAGCCGGCGCAACTTGAGCGTGTTGTCGCCGAGTTGTCGCAGCAGCCCGGCAACCCGGCGGTTCAGCACTGGCACATCGATTCTGCGGGACTCGAGAGCCTGCTTGCCGAACTCTCGCAGAAACCGGGTATTCATGCGGTGCACGTCTCCAAGGGTGAGGTCATCAATCCTTCACCGTTCAAGGCGCAATCCCTGTAGTGGTAAACCGCATGGCGCGCTGCGGCCTGGAGGATCATCGCTTCCATTCCGCAGCCAGTCACCGAAGTGGAATGTTTGTTGACAAGGAGAAGAGTGGGAGATGAATATCACGGCTTTGAGCCCGAGGCTGGCAGCGGCAGCCGCTCTGGCAGCTGGGGTCATGCTCGCCGGGCCGGCGCACGCCGACCCGGACACCAACACCGATGACACCAACACCGATGAGGCTTTCCTTGCCAGCCTCAAGCAGTCCGGTCTCACCTACGGCAGCAGCGCCCGAGCCGTAGCGGCCGGCCAGACGGTCTGCGGGCTGATGGACAATGGTAAGTCCGGCATCGAGGTCATCACCTACGTCCAGAAGAACAACCCGGGAGTCACGCTGGACGACGCAGCAAAATTCGTCGCGATTGCGGCGAATCAATACTGTCCGAAACGCCTCGGCCTCTGACACGAGAATGAGCGACCTGCCTCAAGTTGTTCGGGCTGTGAATCGCCCAGAGGAAGGCCAAAATTTCACGGTAGCTTCGAGTTTCGTCCTGGCGGCTGCCGAGATCAGGAGTTGATCTTGATTGGGGGNCTCGGCGCAGGCGTGGCCGCCGCGTGTCGTGCGGTGTCGCCGGGTTTCTCGGTCCCGGGGTGGGTTGCTCCTTTCTTGTGATCGGTCGGAAATGGGCTCCGCGGTTGGGGGTCTAGCGCGGACGTGGTTGACGGTATCGGCGACTTATTCTGCCCAGTAGCAGGTTTCGGGGAACCGCGGGGCCAGGTAGCGGAATCGTTTGACCGGGTGCGCGCGCAGACCCCTACAACCGAAGCCTCCACGGAATCAGGGTGAACCCTTTCAGCCGCAAGGACCACCACCCAGCTCGAGCGGACAGCAGCTTGGAAACCAAAACAGGTTGAGGCACTGTGGAATTGCGTTTTACGCCAACCGCTACCGCCGAGCGAAACTCCTGGCCCCCGGAAAGATTTACCCACGCGCAGTCACCGGTCGGCCGCGATGCTTCAGCCAAGCGAGGTTTCATCTCCTCCGTGTGATTCGATCTCGCCCAACCATCAGGGCGGTCGCCCGGAGCTGCAGCGGCCCCGCCTCATGGCCGGCCGGTGACGGGACCGTTACGGCCCGGCGACGCGTCCACCGCCGCGAAAGCCCTCCGTCCCCCCTCCGTCCCCCCGGTTGGGGACTAAAGCCTCACGACCGGGGGCCCCGTCGCCGATAACGTCCCTCCTGACGGAGGGAGTACAAAATGACAGCACTCAAACAGCCCGGCGTGGTGGTCGCCACGGACGGCTCGGCGGCGTCCAACGTCGCCGTCGCGTGGGCGGCCCGTGACGCGGCGATGCGAAACGTTCCCCTGACGATCGTCCACGCCGTGGTCACCCCCACCGCGAGCTGGCCGCCGATGCCCTACCCCGATTCCCTGGCGGTGCGGCTGGAAGACGACGGCAAGAAGGCGATCATGCACGCGGTCAAGATTGCCGAAGACGCGATGCCGCCCGACCGCAAGCTCCCCATCGGCAGGGAGCTGGTGTTCGCGACCCCGGCGGCGACCCTGATCACGATGTCCGCGCGGGCGGAGATGGTCGTGGTGGGCAGCTCCGGACGTGGGCTGCTGGCCCGCGGCGTGATTGGTTCGGTCAGTTCGACGGTCGCGCGGCAGGCCAGTTGCCCGGTCGCCGTGATCCACGATGGAGAACTGCCGCGCCCGGACGCCCCGGTTCTGGTGGGAATCGACGGTTCGCCGGCTTCCGAACTGGCCACGGCGATCGCGTTCGACGAGGCCTCACGCCGCGGGGTGGGTCTGGTGGCCCTGCACGCATGGAGCGACTTCATGGTCAGCGATCTCGGGGAATCGGGTCTGCCCGAACTGCTGGAGGAGGCCGAGCGCGGTCTCGCCGAGCGGCTCGCCGGCTGGCAGGAACGCTATCCCGATGTCGCGGTGCGCCGAATGGTCGTGCGCGACCGGCCGGCTCATGAGCTCATCGAAAAGGCCGATGCGGCGCAGCTTGTCGTCGTGGGCAGTCACGGCCGGGGCGGATTGGCGGGCATGGTGCTGGGCTCGGTCAGCAACGCGGTGCTGCACTCCGTGCGGGTACCGGTGATCGTCGCCAGGGCGTCCGTCGCGGACTGAAAAAACTACCCGCGCAAGACATTCGGGGTCCACGCGCACAGCGCGCCGCCGCCGCGCAACCACGCCTCGGGCGCGCCGCCGGATTCGGTGACCACGATGGCGACCCCGCGCCGGCGCCTGCTACCGGACCTCGTGGCGCGGCGGATGTTGACCGGCCCGGGGCTGCCGGACCCGGGCCGAGCAGGGCGATGGGCGCACGCTGGGTGGCGATGATCAAGCGATGAGTTCTATCTCCGCGTCATGGCCATGAGATTGGGCGAGTCGCCCGTCGCAAGTGATGAGCGGCGCAGCCAGGCCCTCAGCGAGCGCGACGTACATGGCGTCGGCTACGGTATGGGTTCTGCGCAGTTGGTAGGCGCGCTGGACGAACGGCTTTGTAGGCCAACGCCGTAGCGGCAGGCATCGGAAGTCGGCAACAGCCACGAGCCCTTCGTGATCGCTGATCAGCCGGCGCACGACCGCTCGACGGATGGCACCGATCACCTCGACGTCGAAGTGGGCGGGGGCGTGCACTGCCTCACCGCGCAGGCGCCGGGCCACCGCCGCCCCCGGCGGCGTCGCGAGGACAAGTTCGACAGCCGCCGAGGCATCCACCACGATCACTCGGATCGAGCTTCGTCAACCAATTCAACCGCCGCCACGCCGAGGTCCCGGCGTGGCAACGCCGCGAGGCGATCGAGAACCTCGTCGAGAGCTGGTTCTTCAGCGATTTCTCCCAGTCGGGCAAGCAGGAAATCGCTGAGGCTCATCCGGTGCGCCGCTGCCCGGGCCTTCAGCTCGTGGACGAGCCCCTCGGGGACGTTCCTAATCTGAACCATGGTCGACATGCTCTAAGCATAGCAGACATGCGGATAACATGCAGTTCGTTTCGTGCTTCAAAGAGGGGACCTTAACGACGGCTGAGCAAACGTGCATAGGTGGTTCCTCATCGGGTGCGTAACCCCGCAATCGCAAGTGCCTCGAGGTTGCGGTAGAGCGGGTCGAGGTCGAGCGTGGGATCGATGAGCGCCTGGTAGGCGATGCCCCTGACCGCGCCGATCAGCACCGTCACGACCGCGCGCGGATCGACGTCGGCGCGAATCTCTTCGGCGTCCCGGCCCGCGGCGATCCAGCCTTTGCACAAGTCGCGGAGATGGGTGTGCAGCTCCGCGAAGCGGACCCGCGAATCGCCGAACGGGCCGATGGCGTCGAACATCAGGACGTCGAACAGGCGCAGCCGTGTGGTGTCCGCTTCGAGATATTTGGTGGCCGCGGCCGCTCGGTAGCGAATTTCTCAACGACCATCCTCCTGTCGAAGTTAGGGCAGCCTACCCGTATGGTCTCGCAAATCGCCGGAGTGGTCGTGGAATTCGGCGCCCGGCCGGTTTGCCGGCCAGGTTGGTCACGCCCGTTGCGGCGCAAGCCGTTTCGTCCGGAGGTGGGCCGGCCGACACCGCGGCGAGGCGGCTGTGGTCGGCCCGCATCGCGGCGAAGGGGTGGAGGCCTGCACAGGTGGGTAGAGACAAGCTATGACCGACGCCCTGATCCACACCTTCCATCCGCTCGACCCGCTCACCGAGGACGAGTTCGCGCAGGCGGCCGCAGTCGTGCGCCGGGACAAGTCGGTCGACGACCGCTGGCGGTTCGCCTCGATCGCGCTGGAGGAGCCGAGCAAGCCCGGGGTCGCCGCGTTCGAGGACACCGGTGTCGTGCCCGACCGACGGGCAGCGGTCGTGTGCTTCGACCGCGACACCAACACGACGTTCAAGGCGCTCGTCTCGCTGACCGACGATGCGGTGGTGGCGTGGGACCACGTGCCCGGCGTCCAACCCAACATCACGGTCGACGAGTTCTACGAGGCGAACGAGGCCATGCGCCGCGATCCGCGCGTCGCGGCGGCGCTGCNCCGCCGCGGCATCACCGACGTGGGCAACGTGTTCGCCGACATCTGGGCCTACGGTGACGTCCTGATCCCGGAGGACTATCGCGGTCTCCGGCTTGCGTGGTCGGACACCTGGCTCACGGCGCCGGGCGGTGCGAACCGTTACGCCCATCAGCTCAGGGGTTTCCACTGCATTATCGACCTGAACTCCATGGAGGTGCTCGACATCGAGGAAGGGGAGCCGCTGGAGTTGCCGGAGGTGATGGGCGAGTACCTGCCGCAGCACCTTCCCCGGCGCCTGCTCGACTCCAGCGCCCGAGAACCGTTGCGGCCATTGAAGATCACTCAGCCCGACGGCCCTTCGTTCAGGCTCACCGGAAACCGGCTGGAATGGCAGAACTGGTCCCTGCGAATCGGTTTCAACTGGCGCGAAGGAATGACGCTGCACACCGTCACCTACAACGACCACGGGCGGGTCCGCCCGATCGCCCACCGGATGTCGTTCGCGGAGATGACGGTGCCCTACCGTGACCAGTCCGACGACCACTACCGGCGGACGGCCTTCGACATCGGCGAGTGGGGCCTGGGGTTCATGACGACCTCCCTGGAACTGGGTTGCGACTGCCTGGGCGAGATCCGTTACCTCGACGCGGCCCTGCACGACAGCAAGGGCCGGCCGTATGCCATCAAGAACGCCATCTGCATCCACGAGGAGGACGACGCGGTGCTGTGGAAGCACGTCGATCATGAGACCGGCGCCGAGGTGCGGCGCGCGCGCCGGCTCACGGTGTCGTTCCACGTGACCGTGGCCAACTACGAATACCTCGTCTACTGGCGCTTCTACCAGGACGGCAGCATCCAGAGCGAGCTTCGGGCAACGGGATTGATCCTGACCACCCACCTGTACCCCGGTGAAAAGGCCTCCCGGGGGGCATTGGTGGACAACCGCACCTACGCGCCCTACCACCAGCATTTCCTCACCGCCCGGCTCGACCTCGACGTCGACGGCCCCGAGAACACCGTCTACGCCGGCGAATCCGTGCCGGTCCCGATGGGGCCGGACAACCCCTACGGATTGTCGTTGCAGCAGAAGGAGACTCCGCTGCGCACCGAACAAGAGGGCAAGCAGGACTACTGCTGGGAGACGCAGCGGGCGTGGCGGGTGGTCAACGACAACGTCACCAACGGCCTGGGCACCCACCCCTCCTACAAGCTGGTGCCGGGCGGGGCGATCCCGGCCATGTTCGATCGCGAATCGCCGGTCCTGCAGCGCGCCGGAGTCATCGGCCACACCGTGTGGGTCACTCCGAACCGTCCCGACGAGCGTTGGCCGGCGGGGGAGTTCGTGAACCAGAGCGGGCCCGGTCTCGGCCTGCCCCGCTGGACCGCGGCCGACCGCCCCATCCAGAACACCGACGTGGTGCTCTGGTACACCTTCGGGATCCACCACATCACCCGTCCGGAGGACTGGCCGATCATGCCGGTCGACACGGTGTCGTTCTGGCTCAAGCCTGTCGGGTTCTTCGATCGCACGCCGGCGTTGGACGTCGCGCCCACCCCGGCAACCGACTGCCACCACGACGGCGGGGACGCCCGACACCGCAAAACACGGAGGTGACGCACGTGTCGGAGAAGAAGCTCTTCCACAACATCATCGGTGGCGAGGTCCGGGCCCCGGCCGACGGGAGGCTGATGGACATCGTCAACCCCGCCACGGGGGAAACCTATGCCGCGGCGCCGAATTCGTCGGCCGAAGACGTCGACCGGGCGTTCAGGGCGGCGGCACGGGCATTCGAGTCGTGGCGCTGGAGCACCCCCGGGGACCGGCAGCGGGCCCTGCTGGAACTCGCCGACACCATCGAGGAGAACGCCGAGGACCTCGTGGCGGTCGAAAGCGAGAACACCGGCAAGCCGATCGGGTTGACGACCTCGGAGGAGATTCCGCAGGTGCTCGACCACCTGCGGTTTTTCGCGGGCGCCGCGCGTGTCCTCGAAGGCCGTGCCCAGGCCGAGTACATGCCGGGGTACACCTCGTCGGTGCGCCGCGAACCCGTCGGCCCGGTCGCGCAGGTGGCGCCGTGGAACTACCCGATGTTGATGTTGGTGTGGAAGTTCGCGCCCGCGCTGGCCGCCGGCTGCACCACGGTGCTCAAACCGTCGGACACCACGCCGGCGTCGGCGTTCTGGATCGTGGAGAAGATGCAGGAGATCTTTCCGCCCGGGGTCTGCAACCTGGTCTGCGGCGACCGCGACACCGGTGCGGAACTCGTCGCGCATCCGGTGCCGCAGATGGTGTCAATCACCGGATCCGTCGGGGCCGGGATGGCGGTGGCGGCCAGCGCGGCCAAGGACCTCAAACGCGCGCATCTGGAGCTCGGCGGCAATGCACCGGTGGTCGTCTTCGACGACGCCGACATCGCGGCTACCGTGCGCGGCCTCACCGAGGCGGGCTATTTCAACGCCGGGCAGGATTGCACCGCGGCCACGCGCATGATCATCGGCGACGGCATCTACGACGAGTTCCTGGCGGCCATGTCGGACGCGGTGGGCGAGATCAAGACCGGCTACGACCCGGCCGACGAGGACATCCTGTACGGCCCGATCAACAACGCAAACCAGCTCGAGAAGGTCTCCGGCCTGGTCTCGGGCGCGCCGGCGCATGCCCGGCTGCTCACCGGCGGCCGCCGCAAGGACGGCGCCGGCTTCTTCTACGAACCCACCCTGATCGCCGACTTGCACCAGGACGACGAGCTGGTCGCGACCGAGATCTTCGGACCGGTCATGACCGCGCAGCGGTTCGGCGACGAACGGCAGGCCGTCGCCATGGCCAACGGCACCGAATACGGGCTCGCGTCATCGGTGTGGACCCGCAACGCCGACACCGCGGCGCGGATGGCGGCGCAGCTGGACTTCGGCTGCGTGTGGATCAACGCCCACATCCCGCTGGTGGCCGAGATGCCACACGGCGGCTTCAAGCACTCCGGGTACGGCAAGGACCTGTCCCTGTACGGGCTGGAGGATTACACCCGCATCAAGCACGTGATGCACCATCACGGGTTCACGGGCTGAGCCGGGGATCCGCGGGACGAAACATCACCAGGATCAGCCCGGCCGCGAACACCACCGCGGTCGCCCACGGGAAGCGCCCGTCCGGAGCGAAGCCGTCGGCGGCCAGGTACTCGAGGCTGTAGACCGCCATCGCGGCGCCGGCCAACGTGACCGCCTCGCCCCAGCGGTGGGGGAGCCGGACCCCGAAAGTGGGCAGCGGGGCACCGAAAATGCGCCGCTGCCAACCCAACACGACCATCTCCGCGCCGGTCATTACCGTCAGGACGACGACCCACTCGAGTCGGGCCAGCCACCACGCCGCAGATCCCTCGACCGGTTGGGGCAACAGTCCGGCCGGGTAGGCGACGACCGCGACGATCACGGCCGGGATCATGTGCCACAGGTAGAGCGCCATCACGTTGGTGTTGGCGACCGACAGCGCGCGCCGCACCCAGCCGGCGCGCAGCGCCCGGTTGACCGCAGGGGCGAGCGCGATCGCCAGCCCGGCCTCGGTGCACCCGAACGCCAGCATCGCCGCGTTCGGCGGCGTCGTGTTCTCGATGGCCTGGCCGGGAACGCCGATCATGCTCACCGGATATCCGCCCCGCCAGATCAGCAGCGCCAGCGCGACCGCCGACCCGGTCGCCAGCAGCAGCGGCCTGAGCCCGCCCAGCAGGCCCCCGTGCCACGCGATTCCGAGCTGATAGAGCAGCCCCCAGCAGAACACGTAGTTCAGCCATCCGAGGTAGGGGACATGGCCGTGCACCGATGCGGCGTCCANTGCGATGACTCCGATCGCCAGCGCCGCCGCAACCCCGAGACCCCAACGTCCCTGCGCGGCAACCGCGATGGGCGTCAGCGACACCACAACCAGGTAGATGGCGAGAAACCACAGGTGCATGGCCGCCGCCCAGCCCGCGTAANCGAGCAGGGAGCCCGACACGCCGAGGAACTCCGCAACGGCCACGGCGACCCACACGGGCGCGACGTACGCCGCCGTCGGCCCGAGCACGCGGGCCAGCCGATGCCGGGTCCACGCGTGGCGGGAGAAGTCGTCGCCGGCGCGCCGACGCGTCCAGGAGATCCCACCGGCGTAGCCGGCGACCAGGAAGAACACCGGAACGGCCTGGAAGATCCAGGTCAACCACTGGGTCCACGGCAGATCGAGCAGCGGATTCTGCCGACCGAATCGTCCGCCGTGGTACGTCACCGAACCGGCCAGCCAATGTCCCAGCACGATCAGCACCACGCCGGAGACCCGGTAGAAGTCGACCGCGAGATTGCGCGCCTGCCCCGTGGTGGCGCCGTCCATCAGTTCGCCGAAAGGTCCATGCGGTGCACGCGGGCCACGGTACCCGCGCCGTGGCCCGAAGTCGCCCACGGCACAATGACTCCATGAGAGAAGATGACTCCATGAGACAAGGGCGAGTTTCATGAAGCAGGCCCACCTCGGCCGCCTCGATGTCGGACGCGTCGGCCTGGGCGCGATGGGCATGTCCGTGGCCTACGCGGGCGCGGGCGGCGACGACGCGGAGTCCGTCCGCACCATCCACCGCGCCATCGACCTCGGCGTCACGCTGATCGACACCGCCGAGGTGTACGGCCCCTACGTCAACGAAGAGCTNGTCGCGCGCGCCCTGCGGGGCCGGCGGGATCGGGTCGTGCTGGCGACCAAGTTCGGCCTGCTGTCCCACACCGGTCGGGACGGCCTGGACAGCAGCCCCGCCAATATCCGTATCGCCGTGGATGGTTCGCTCACGCGGCTGGCGACCGACCACATCGACCTCTGCTATCAGCACCGGCTGGACCGGGGCACCCCGATCGAGGAGACGGTCGGGGCGTTGTCCGAGCTGGTGGCAGCCGGGAAGATCCGGTACGTCGGGCTGTCCGAGGTCGGGNTGAACACCATCCGCCGGGCACACGCCGTGCACCCCGTCACGGCCGTGCAGTCGGAGTACTCGCTGTGGACCCGGGACCCCGAGGACGGGGTGCTGCCGGTGCTGCGGGAGCTCGGGATCGGCTTCGTCGCCTACTCGCCGTTGGGCCGCGGCTTCCTCACCGGTGCCATCCGCTCCGCCGGGGAACTTCCCGACACCGACTACCGCAAGACCAATCCGCGATTCGCCGAGGAGAACTTCCCCCACAACCTCAGCAGCGCGGACGAGCTGCGCGACATCAGCGCCGATGTCGGCGCCACCCCGGCTCAGGTCGCCCTGGCCTGGTTGCTGGCGAAGGGCTCCGACATCGTTCCCATCCCCGGAACCAAACGCGTTGCGCGCGTTGAGGAGAACGTGGGTGCCGACGCCCTCGAGCTCAGCCCCGGGCAGCTGGCCAGGCTGGACCGTCTCACCCCGCCCGCCGGGGGCCACCACGCC
>JGI24721J44947_10007894_pt1 | contig 14033 bp, 10 predicted proteins | sample YelNatPaOPGAMG01_FD_44947 | JGI IMG/M metagenome (IMG submission 44947)
TCCTCATACGCAGGAAAAAAATGACAGGCAAGGTCGGTACGATTGAGTTGAAAGACGAGTCTTGTCACATTCTTCGCCAATTCGATTATGATGTGTTGGTGGAAGTCACGCCCACGAACATTTCGACCGGAGAACCAGGCTATTCAAACATTCTCACAGCCATGGAATCAGGTAAAGATGTTATCACATCGAACAAGGGCCCACTAGCACTCAAATTTTCGGAACTGATCAGGATTGCCAAAAGGAATGGGGTACAACTGAGATTTGAGGCGACCGTCGGTGGTGCGACGCCAGTGATTAATCTCTCGAGGGAGCTTTTAATGGGGGAAAGGATCAGTTCCATTCGCGGCATTCTTAATGGGACCTGTAATTTCATTCTGCACCGAATGAGGGAGGAAGGATTGCCATTTGCACAAGCTTTGAAAGAAGCGCAGGAAATCGGCATCGCCGAGAGAGATCCAACATATGATATTGAAGGCGTTGACAGTGCCTGCAAAGCTGCGATCCTGGCGAATGCAATATTCAACCTTAACAAAACATACAAAGATGTGAAGCGGAATGGAATCAGCGGGATCACTGAGGATGCAATCGCCCTTGCTGCGGAAGAAAAGAAAGTCATCAGATTGATTGCAGAAATCTCCAGTAAGCGCCTGGAAGTCTCGCCGCGATTAGTTCCTGTTGGGCATCCTTTGAGCATTGGTGGCACATTGAATATCATCCAGCTTTCAACCGATCTTGCTGGAGAGATCACGGTTGTTGGAAGGGGGGCTGGCAAGTTTGAAACGGCGAGTGCGATTCTGAGTGACCTGGTTGCATTGCTAAAGGATAAGTCGACTCGCTGAAAATCTGACTGAGTATGGTTCGTGGTTAATTTAATTATGTAGAATTCTAACCAATTTTCATTTTTTTATTTTATTTTAGAGATTCTATGACTTCCCGAGCATGCCTGCCTCGTTGTCAAATGGAATAACCTACCACTTGGATTTCTGGAAGTGCGCAAAAATTTAGTCACATCGATCAATAGTCAAAATATCACGAAGGATGATTTAGCCCGATAATGAAAGACTTTTTCTATCTGCAGATTTTTGCGCTTCTACGTTTTCTAATCTAACAAAGAATTTCTTGAAAAAGAAAAATGGCTATTTTTTGCAAAGCTTCTATTGAATTATGTTTATCGCTCTTTATATTGAAGAGGTTTGAGAAGATGAGGACGATCGAAATAACCATGTGTTACTGCAAAATTGATTCTTTTCGATTGATACCCTCATCGAAGATCTTTTCGTTTGTTGCACTTGATTTTGCTCTCTCCGCCGTCGATTCGGCAAGATTCACAATCATCACTTAGAACTCTCGCCACAGTTGTGGGTGAGATCTTTAATTCCTTCGCGATTTGCCTATAGCTCCATCCATTCAAACGAAGTTCGAGTATTTTTTTCACATCGACTGGTGTTTTTGACCTTCCCAATCCTTTTCCCTCCTTCTTTTACCTTATTCGGCCTTTACAAACCTTTTTTTTCAGATGGGTTCGTTATCGAATTCCAATAGGGCCGCCAAGTAGTATGTGGGACTTCTATCGACTTGCGGCGCTGTTTTTTGACTAACCGATTGATGCTGTCATGCCAGGAGTTAATCTTGTACATTTCGCTAGTAAGACAAAGCGCTATGTGGCTTTGAGCTAAGTCGTTCGGCAAATAGCTTCTAGAAAATAAAATCTTGGTCTAAAAAACAATTTAGAAACTATTGCCGCACATAGCTCCTCAATTGTTACATACACTCTTTTCTTTGTTCGTTTATCTAATAAGAGTCTTTCAGTCTTATAACCAAAAAATTTTCAACGGAGCTATCTAGAAGATTAAAATATTCTATATGTTAGACTGCCATATTGATTCAAGGTGAGGAAATGATCTATGAAATTGAGCTGATATCGCCAGAAGAAAAAGATAGACTTTACGAGCAATATCAGGATAGATTTTTGTACACAAAGAAAGCAGAAATCTATGGTTGTTGTCTAAAGCTTCTCACGGATTTAGAATATGTAAAGGATAGATGGGAAGACAATTTTTACACAATGAGTGAAAATATCCGATCACACGGTCGCATCATCGTTCTCGAAGAAAAAAATGGGAAGCCTCTTGTCAAATATGATCCGATGACAAAGACAGCATTTCTTTTTAGTATTCAGTATTACGGATGGATCAAGAGCATCACGCTTGCTGTGGCAGGTGATCTGTTAGAAGATCAGCACAGAATTTATCACGTGCATGGTGCTGCGATTGATATCAAAGGCCGGGGTGTTTCAATCATAGCACCATCAAAAACGGGGAAGACAACCCACTCATGGGGACTTCTTAGATTACCAGAGGCCCGCCTTGTAACCGATGACTGGTACTTTGTGAGACTATCGACAAAGAGGCCACTTGCTTTTGGGTCTGAAAAGAACTGCTACGCGGAGGCAGATATCGGGCAAGTTTGGACTGAATATCAATCGCTCATTGAACGATCGAAATTCGATGACAAAGGGCGAGCCATCGTCAATGTCCGTTGGGTCGTCGGGGATGGCGGGGTTGTTCCAATGACCTCGATTTACCATATTGTGTTGCTGAAAAGGGATAAGAATGATCCCACAATTGTCAAAAAACTCACGCCCGAGGAAGCACTTGACTATTTACTTTCCAACGATTTGTGTAATCCTCACCAGCTCGTGCGAGATAAAAGAAAAATGAGCATTCGGACGAACTTTTTCAAAAAATTGCTTGATCAGTCGGAAGTCTATCTAGTCAATACGATTCAAACCCCACAAGAATCCCAGGAAGCCATCCGAAAAGCAGTTCTTCGATGAAGATCATTCATCAATAATAATCATTTGGAGTTATGGGATTGCCATGAATGTGTTGATCATGATGACTGGTCGAAGCGTCTGGGGCGGATTTAATTCCGTCTGGGCTATGATTCGAAAATATGAATTTATTCCAGAAACCGTTTATATTCTCACGACGCAAGATGAAAGAGAAGAAGCTAGCATCTTGAAAAAAATGCTGGAAGTCTTGATAAGGGGATATGGCCTAATTCCTGAGATATTGATTGAGATCATCAAAGGCGACGAGATTAAAGAAATTTCAGAAAAGGTAAGAAAAATCGCTACGGGTCATAAAGAACGAGGAGATAAGATTGCGCTTGAAGTCACGCCAGGTCACAAGATTGTTGTGCTCGGATCGGTCTTCGCCGGATGGAGTAAAGAGATATTTGATTATATCTTCTATTTATATGTGGAGTCCCTTTTCAACGCTAAAAGACCCTATCTTCTTATTCCCATATCCACGCAACATCTTCATGAAATCATCTCGGAGGCCAGGTAATGGATACAGTTGCAAGCAAGGATTTTCTGATGGCTGTCATGAACAACGCACTTTTGCAAGAAATTGATAGATTTGTAGTTCATTCGGATATTCTTGATTTAGATCTATTGAAACTTGATCTTCGCAAGAAAAAGATAGAGGGTGTTGTGAACAAAAAAGACTTCGATGAGGCAACCTCGGAAATGCGTGGTAGGTTGTCAATTGAAGCCCTTAGAGAGGAAATTCCAGACTACTCAGATCTGAAAGAAGTTTTTCAGGGATCGCTGCACGCGCCGTTGAATCTCGAGGATTTGTTATTTGAACTTGAAGAGATTGAGAGAAGGACGAGTGACCCCCTAAAGTATCCTCGACTCAAATGCATAGGGCTCGACACAAACATCGCCTACAAAAGATTACTCAGCAGACTTCGTTTTCACCGCAATTTTCGGCGTCTAGATGACCGAAGTAAATCAAAAAATGTTCGAATTCTAGTGCCAATGCTGGTGCATTCAGAAATTTCTACTAGGATCGGTAGAAAATATTCTCAGAAGGATATTGAGGAAATTGGTAGGGCTATCGACAATCAAAAACTCATGAGGTCATTCTTTAATTGCTGTTATAAGTCCGGTCGCAAGGCGCTCAATGCGCAAACAGAATTAAAGATTCTCAGGGAACTCTATACATGCCTCGACATTGTAGGCGGGGAATTTCTTGATGATAGGGAAAAAAGGGATGTTGAGATTGTAAAAGCTTTAGCGAATCATTGCGACGATCAGAAATTAGATGTTATCTTTTTGACCGCCGACGACAAGTGCAGGGCACATGCTCTTGCACACAAGATCAGCTCATTGTGGATGAACTATCCGCATGATATCCAGGAAAACTGCGAGTTTACCGAGTGGCTAATGGTAGAATTTCTTTATGATCTTGCGGTTGTGTTTGGCACGATCTCACTTCATAATCTTGGCGTGAGAATCATGGGGGACTGGAGTGGGAAGACGACAAATGATTATTATGCGCAAAAAGTGAAGATCATCGTTGAAAAAGGTGCATCCATTGAAAAAGATCTGGAACGTGACTTCAAAATTCTTGCTGAACTCATGAGTATGCCGGAGGTCAGCAGCATCAATTAGGAATTTCACATGATCACATCGAAGCAATCGTTCAATCTTTCATTTTTTTAAGATTCAAATCGGAAGGAAGCAACTTATCAAGGCATTTGATATTCAATGCTTAAGTAGGAGCTCGGTAGCATTTAGAAAGATGTAAAAAGGAATCTCAAGGGAAACGCGAGGGAAGACCTTCTACCATGCTATAGAAGTGGCGGAAAGAATAATTGAAGAATTCTGAGAAAATTTGGGAAGAATTCTTGCATATCTGCATCAAGAGGTTTGCGTTGGAGTTGTTTTTCTAGCGAGAGTTTAAATGGGCTTCATGGCCTCGAGGTGTCCCGACGCAGAGGCATTCACGCAGGCGCAAATGCTACACGAAAATTTAATTGGAAAGCGTTTATCAAAGATGATTTGAATGACGAATGTTCATCATATTAAGTCCTGGATTGGCATCAAAAGAACTTACATGAATTCTTATTGGCAGGCATGTGAAAATTATTGTCCTCCTCAAATAAGGCCATATAATTCTTCTCGATGAAAAGTGCGCATCCCACGAGTCATAAATTACATGGCTGTCTGTGTCTGCCTGTCAATTTCAGAAAATGAACTGGAGTTTTTGCCATTTTTTTCTGTCCTTACTGCGCAAAGTCGGCGCATTCAGAATGCGGTAATAGAAAATCATGGTGAGGAGTCCCCGAAGAAAAAGATAAAACGGTGGGGAAGTTGGAGAAGGTCCACGGGGACTCCCCATAATAGAAATATCATAAGAATTAGAAAAAACTTTTGAGAGAAGAATAACAGACTATGGATAACAAGTTTGAACGATCGAATTTTCGGTGTTCAAAAACGATCAAAAATCCACTGTAGTTTGCAATATAAGAAACAACAATCTTCAGCCAGTTCTCCCCCCCCTCATTAGCAACAAAAAACAAAATTTTGAAAATCAGTTCGTTTCTTTGTGAGAACGCCTTTAATTTAAAAGACTCATATCTTTGATTTTAATCTCAAATTACTCTTATTGTTAAAATGTTTTGAATTCAAAATGGCAAACGCAATTTAGACAATCTAAAACATGAAATTAACAACACCAGATATCATGCAAATTAGAGAAATTGTCACCCATTTTAAAACATTTTAAGATAATCAATAGAAAAATTTAAAAATGGAAATGCGCTTCGGCGGCAACTTATAAAGTTTCATTAATGAAACACTTTGAACGAAATATTTAGCAGATTGCACCGGAGGTGGTATGATGAACGAAAATGAAAAACCAATAAACCCATACGAGATGAAATTCATCGAGATCGTAAAAACAGCCTTAGCTCTTGTTTTTCTATTCGGCCTTGAATTAGGTCTCGTTATAATTCTAACATAGTTTAATTTCTCTTAAACGATTGAGTTCTTTCAAAGGACTAAGGAACAAGATCTTCACAGTTATGATCTAAATAGTAACCAATGAGGAAATCGGAACGTCTTGTGAAAAACGAATGAATTCAATAAGGAAAACTAGTTTGTCTCCTAAGACCATAATCTTCGAATAGCTTTCAATTCCCAGCGAGATGAAATTGTCGTGATTTCTCAATCGTTTCTGTCTTGAAATCATTTATGTATTTACAAGATCAATAAAATAGAAAAATAAAATGAAAAAAGAAGACGGACTAATAGCTGCTACCTTGTGTTCCAAGCAATAGCTCCAATTCCGTGATATGTTCCTGTTCTTCCATCAAAATGTGGCGGATATCGTGTTCAAGCAGAAAATCGTAGTATTTAATCTTCTCTTTCTTGAGTTTCTCTAGAATCGCCCTATATGTATCAACAGCCATTTTTTCATCTTTGAGGTTCTGTTCTAGTATTCCCTTGATGTCCTTTGCAGGATGTGTTTCTGCAATACCCATACTTGGAACGCCACCAAGCAATCCTATTAAAGTTCTGAACTTTTCTTGATGGGCTTTTTCATCGTTAGCTATCTCTTTGAGTCGTTCAATTATTGGCTCCGCATTAATCCCGTCAACTACCTCTGCATGGCTGAGATACTGCACATATGCGCCGTGCTCCAATTCAAGAGCCTGGTTCAGCAGTTTCAAAATTTCCTCCTTAGACATTTTAAACACCGTTTGTTTATTATGAAACGATCGAATATATAATTCAATCGCGTTTCTTAACCTCGAATCAACAATTTCTTTTGTGATTTCGAGGCTACTTGTGTTTATTTGAGCTCGTAATATATATAACTTGGTTTTACATAATTTGGAAATCATCTTGGAAGGTGTTGATTGTTAACCAGTTAGCTCAAAGATTTCTATCCCATCAACATCTTTTCATTGATTATTCCATTGATTATTGTCTGGGTTGTCTATTTTTTTTGGATTCTCTGCTTGACTCTTTGCTTAATACATTGAATCCATCTATTGATTGACCAGAAAACCACAAAGAAGTCTTTAATTGTGCGTCAAATGAACATTGACCAAATCCTATTACATCCATTGATTTGGCTCATCTAACTTTAATTTTTTTAAATCATAATCCAAAGCAACCATCTATCGATCCATATATGCTCTTCAAAGAGCCAATGCAATCAGTTCCGCTTGAGGATGATCATCAAGAATCAGCAATGCTGCTCTGGAATCCTTTGCCGCACCTGGATTAACGTATAATGTATCATTAATTTTTTCAATTCCCCAAGCTTCGTGGACATGACCCGAGAGAACAACCTTCGGCTCAAATTCTTCGACGATCTTCTTAATTGCGGTACTTCCGACGTGTCTACCAGATGGAACCATATCGTTAATTCCATATGGCGGCGTGTGAGTCATCAAAATCATACCTTTTTCTGAAATCTTTCTCAATTCCCTTTCGATCTCCTCCTCTTGTAATTCAAAAGGCGTGTTAAAAATTGTCGGATTGGATCCACCGAATCCTACTAAGATTTCGTTTCCCAGTCTGACCTTCTTCGCATGCAAGAGAATGGCCGATCGGTCAATCCAGTGGATTACTTCATGTGGATCACAATTGCCTGGAATCGCGTAGGTTGGCAATCTCAGTGAACTCAGAAAATGTCCTGCCCAATCAGCTGGACCGAACTGCGTAATGTCTCCAAGAACAATGATTCCATCTGCCTTTCTTTCCTCTGTTAGTCTATTTACCCAGCTAATCACGCGTTCACGACCGTGAATATCAGATATGACGAGAAACCTCATGCGCGCTCACCTGTGAATTTAACACATTTTTTGAGGAAACAATGATCTTAAATTTAGTATCTTCCATTAGACAATTCTTCCGCATAATTCACATTGTAATTTTTCATAGCGAATTTTGTTCCGGAAAACCCAGGACAGGGCAAAATTATTATTATTGTAAGGGTATCGACCAATCCCGTAGAGAAAATGAAGTACATTTTTGTCACAGGTGGCGTCCTATCTGGTCTGGGGAAAGGAATTACCGCCTCATCCATCGGCCGTCTTTTGAAATCACGAGGACTGAATGTCACGGCAATAAAGATTGATCCCTATCTGAACATTGATGCAGGAACAATGAATCCATTCGAACACGGCGAGGTATTTGTTCTTGAAGATGGAGGCGAAGTCGATCTTGACCTTGGCAATTATGAGAGATTTCTTGATATTGATCTGACAAGTGATCATAATATCACGACTGGCAAAGTTTACAGAGCAGTGATTGATAAGGAGAGAATGGGGGAATATCTCGGAAAAACTGTTCAGATTATTCCGCATATCACAAATGAAATCAAGACACAGATCCGAAGCGTGGCCGAGTCAACTGACGCAGATATTTGCGTTGTGGAATTAGGTGGTACGGTCGGTGATATTGAGTCGATGCCTTTTCTAGAAGCGGTCAGACAAATGAACACAGAACTGGGACGTGGGGAAAACTGTCTCTTCGTGCATACCACGCTTGTCCCCGTCCTGGGCACAGTGGGGGAACAAAAGACCAAGCCAACACAACATTCGGTAAAAGAATTGCGGTCTATCGGTATTCAACCGGATGTCATTGTTGCCCGGTCTACACAGCCACTCGAATACGCAATTAAAAGAAAAATCTCCCTTTTTTGCGACGTGCCGCTTGAAGCCGTTATTTCGGCACCCGACGCGAGGTCAATTTATGAAGTACCGCTAATATTGGAGGAACAAGGACTTACTGATTTCCTTCTAAAAAAATTAAAACTAGAGCCAAGATCGGAGGATCTGTCTGATTGGAAGGAATTCCTTCAGAAGGTGTTGAATCCAACGAAGACTGTTACAATTGCGTGTGTTGGGAAGTACACGCATCTTGCTGATTCTTACATGAGTCATATTGAGGCATTTCATCATGCAGGGGCCGAAACTGATACAAGGGTCAACCTTGTCTTTATAGACTCTGAAAAAATTGAGGAATCTGGTATTCCAATGGAATTGACCCAGGCAGATGGTGTTCTCATACCTGGTGGATTTGGAAGTCGGGGAATAATCGGTAAAATGATTGCTGCAAGATACGCACGCGAGAATGACATTCCTTGTCTCGGCGTTTGCTTAGGTTTCCAGATCGCAACAATTGAAATCGCTAGGAATGTGCTTGGTATTGAAAAAGCACACAGCACAGAATTCGACCCAGAGACATGCGATCCTGTTGTCGACTTGCTACCAGAACAACGGGATATTAAGAGAAAAGGCGCGACAATGCGTCTGGGTGCTCAACCGGTTGTCCTGCAGGAAGGATCGAAAGCTTTTGAACTATATGGAAAGCCGCTCATTATTGAAAGGCATCGGCACAGATATGAGGTCAATCCAAAATACATTGACAGATTGGAAAGCTGTGGATGGAAATTTACAGGCAAGTCGATAGATGGAAAAAGAATGGAAGTAGCTGAATTTCAAGGCCATCATTTCTTCGTCGCATCGCAATTCCACCCGGAATTTAAGTCAAGACCTAGAAAACCTTCACCACTTCATTTAGGTTTGGTCAAAGCCGCACTGAAAAGAAAGTATGCCTGAAGAATTCCGTTGAAATTAAGATCGTTTATTGGCCTTGGTGAGGTGATTCCAGCGAGTGCCCCTTCTGGCAAAGTTTATATCATTGAAGCCGTTTGGAGGCTTGATAGTATGTCTGACGATGAGTATTTGGCTCTTCTCGAAAGAGCAAAGCAAAAATTGCCAGAGAAGATCGAGAAACATGAGCGATTTTCTGTTCCGGAACCCGATGTCTTTCAGGAAGGAAAGACAACGATGATCAGAAATTTCGCTGATATCGCCGATGCACTTCGTAGAGAACCGACTCATCTTTTGCAGTATCTTCTCAGGGAGCTCGGCGCTCCAGGTTACATCGAGGGAACGAGAGCGGTGTTCAAGGCTAAGTTAGCAGAAAATCAGATCGCTGATAGAATCCGGGATTATACAGAAACCTTCGTGTTATGTTCGGAATGTGGAAGGCCAGATACTCATATCGTAAAAGAAGGACGTATTCTAATTCTTGAGTGCGAAGCCTGCGGTGCTCACAGACCAGTCAACGTTAAGAAGGTCACGAAAGTCGATGAGAAATTGACTTTGAAGGAAGGAGACGTTTACGAGGTGCTGATTGAAGACGTAGGTAGGAAAGGCGACGGGATTGCTAGACTTAATGAATACATCATCTATGTTCCTGGGACGGTTAAAGGAATAAGAACAAAAGTGAAAATCAATAAGGTCGCGGGAAATGTAGCATTTGCCTCAGTTTTTATGGAATCGAATCGATAATTGTTAATGCAATGGAATGTTGGCTAATCGGTAATTAAATCATTTCTTTTCTTACCGATTTATCAATTCAATTCATTGACTCATCTTAATTTTTGTTAAATAGTCATATTTGCAGATACAAAAATGAAGTTCTGACATGGATGGTTTAAGAAGACATGAATCCCTTTGTTTAGCAAGCGGGAGAGCTATGATGATCTGGAAAAGTCTTTTATTAGTTATCAAAATTCGTTTACTGAGAGCATTTGCGGATTCTTGCTTTTCCTGTTCTCACCGAAAAATATAGCAGAAGCGTCAAGCAATTAAAGAAAAGATGAGAGAAAAATCAGCGCCTTTTGCAATGGCAACTATCTTTTTATCAATGCAAATTATCGCACTTTTAATCGTACCTCTGTTTCCCACCGACTACAGAGTTTTTAGAGATCCAAATAATCTGGGCAATCCCGTCATGTACATAATAATTCTTCTTGGAATGACCACATTCTTGCTGATTTTGATCAAATTCCACAGAAGAAAAATTGTAAAAGGAATTTTCATGAGTGCTATATTCATTACAATTATGGCTGTATTCCTTCCGCTATTTTATCAAGTCTTTGATGACATCGGTGTTTCATTCTTACTTTCAATTATTATATCTGGAGTAATAATTGGATTGCTTATTATACGACCAGAATGGTATATTATCAATGCATCTGCATTTCTCATGGGTTGCGGCATGACTGCTATATTGGGAATGTCACTTGGCATACTTCCGTCAATTTTTCTTCTTGTTTTTCTAGCAATTTATGATGCCTTTGCTGTTTATAGAACAAAACACATGATCACTCTGGCAGAAGCTGTCATCGCGCTGGACATGCCCGCAGTTTTTATTATGCCGAAACGAGGTGATTTTTCTTTATCATCGTTGAAAAAGCATTCAGCTATATCTGAACAATCTGATCGCGAAGCTCTTTTCATGGGTGTTGGCGACGCTGTCATTCCGGGTATTCTAATAGTTTCATCCTTCGTTTTCTTACCATCCCAAGCAGGAACGGTTACGAACGCCAATCTTCTTGTCTCGATCGGCTCTCTGATTGGTGCATTTTGTGGCTTCCTAGCGCTTGTTTTCCTCGCCGAAAAAGGAAAGCCGCAACCGGGGCTGCCTTTTCTTAATAGTGGTACAATCACTGGTTTCATCATTTCATATATTCTCATCTTCGGAATTTAGGATACGATATGATGCAATTAACGAGATTGAGCTAGCAAGAATCACATTTAAAATTCATGTCGTACGATGTTGAAAGAACCCCGCATGGCAGTTTTCTTTTATTGCGTCTATTTGAGATCCTAATAAGACTTCAAATCGATGTATCGTTGTTATTGAAACTTTTATTCTATCAAGAACCAAAGCTAGTTTCTATATGATGATTTTTGCCACATTCGTAAAAGAGTCATGTCGACGTTCGATGTATTTATGGTGCTTGGGATCCTGCCAGGAATTGGTGGGAGGGCTTTGCTGCCCCCCTTGCGTAGGAGGTGATCCATCTGCAGGTTCCCCTACAGATACCTTGTTACGACTTAGCCCTCCTTGCTGAATCTCAGTTCGAACCTCCCAAAATGAGAGATCCTTACTGAGACCCAACTCGGGTGGCTTGACGGGCGGTGTGTGCAAGGAGCAGGGGCATATTCACCGCGGGATGTTGACCCGCGATTACTACGGAATCCAGCTTCGTGAGGGCGAGTTACAGCCCTCAGTCCGAACTACGAACGGGTTTCGGGATTGCCTTCACCTCTCGGTGTTGGAACCCATTGTCCCGTCCTTTGTAGCGCGCGTGTAGCCCAGGGGATTCGGGGCATACGGACCTACCGTTGACCTCTCCTTCCTCTGGTTTAGCACCAGCGGTCCCATTAGTGTGCACGCCTTCCGGAGAAGGCGTTAGCAACTAATGGCGAGGGTCTCGTTCGTTATCTCACTTAAGAGAACGCCTTACGGTACGAACTGACGACGGCCATGCACCACCTCTCGGAAAATCTGGCAAGGTCATCAGCCTGGCCTTCATGTAACCGTCGCCCCTGGTGAGTTGTCCGGCGTTGAATCCAATTGAACCGCACGCTCCTCCCGTTGCGGTGCTCCCCCGCCAATTCCTTTAAGTTTCATCCTTGCGGACGTACTCCCCAAGCAGCAGGCTTAACAACTTCTCTCCGGCACTGGGCGCCCCCAAAGGACCCCCAACACCAAGCCCGCAGCGTTTACACCCTGGACTACCGGGGTATCTAATCCCGTTTGCGCCCCAGGGCTTCGTCCCTCACCGTCGGATCCGTTCTAGTCAGACGCCTTCGCCACCGGTGGTCCTTCCAGGATTACAGGATTTTACCCCTACCCCGGAAGTACCTCTGACCTCTCCCGGTCCCAAGTCCCGCAGTCTCCCCGGAATTCGGACAGTTAAGCTGGCCGATTTACCCAGGGATTTACGAGACCGGCTACGGACGTTTTAGGCTCAATAATATCGACCACCACTCGGGCCGCGGGTATTACCGCGGCGGCTGGCACCCGTCTTACCCGGCCCTTACTTCTCCTGCTTTTTAGACAGGAGAACAGCCAACACAGTGTGTTGGCACTTGGAATTCCCTCATCGGGATTGCTCCCATTGTGAAGTTTTCGCGACTGCTGCACCCCGTAGGGCCTGGACTCATGTCTCAGAGTCCATCTCTGGGCTCCCTCTCTCAAGGCCCATACCCGTCATAGGTTAGTGGGTCCATTACACCCACTACAGCCTGATAGGCCGTAGACCAATCCTTGGGCGCCGGAGCTTTCAGCCCAGAAGCATTCCAGCATTCTGGACCTATGGGGTATTAGTCTCAGTTTCCCGAGGTTATCCCCCTCCCAAGGGTATGTTATCCACGTGTTACTGAGCGGTCCGCCGAGTCCCAAAGACTCTCGACTCGCATGTCTTAATCGAATTCCAATAGCGGTGGCCGCCGGCAGGATCAACCGGAATCGATCCATTCGGCAATTAACAACTGCCGCTAAGGATTAAAGGAGATTGGCAGGATCTCCAAGTTTCACCAATAGCAATCTCTTCGATTGCCTTACATCGAACGTCAGAACCGAGAGTTCACGTTCAAACGACGGGGATCTCGGTTCCCCATGAGTGTTCACAGCGCTGGATTCGACAGCCTCACAGACGGTCTTTCGACCTCCTCAGCGTCGATTCGCTTGCTGTGGATAAGCGTAGCCCCCTCTAATATCGAGGGCGTATATATGCATTTCGGGACGCCACATAACTTACTGCGTCCAATTCTTTTAATCACTAGAGGAAGTATTTGAGTGTTTCTATCCTAACACAATTTCAATTTTATTGGAGAAATATTGAATGTACAACTTTGAATATCATTGCGCTCAATTCTCTATTATTATAAGAAACTCGAGTTTCATTTTCATTTCGATTGGCTAAAGGCCGCTCTAATCGTTGCGGCAAAAGAATTATTAGAGTCAAAATTCTTTTGAGGCGTAAAGCGGGGATGGCCCAGCTCGGCAAGGCGATGGATTGCTATCTCGAAGTCAAAAGGGCAAACATCCATTGTCCGAAAGGACTCGGGGGTTCAAATCCCCCTCCCCGCGCTTTTTTATTTCTCGAGTGGTTAAGCAGCAACAATTAGGAAAAAGTGAAAACAAAAGATAGTACTCTTCTTACTTCAGCTTCAGTCAAACCGTTTTCTTCAAAATTCTCTCTTGATTTTTCTATCATCTCATCGATATTCTTGCATTTCCAATAACTTTCCCATTTGTTTTGATATTCTTTCCCTCTCATAGACTCGTTGATCAATGATGGAGGATCTTTCAGGAAGAAAGAAAATTCATTCATGTATGGATAAATGGCCAT
>JGI24721J44947_10007907_pt1 | contig 14014 bp, 14 predicted proteins | sample YelNatPaOPGAMG01_FD_44947 | JGI IMG/M metagenome (IMG submission 44947)
TGTAAGCCGTATAAGCACCACTCGATGGGGTCTGTCTGGCAGATAAAGATGGGGTCCCAGGCCAGCCTGTAAGCCGCATTCTGTCCGGCGCGGGGGTATCCACGAGGGACGGCCCGCGCGTGGATGGACATCTATCTAGGCCGCGCGTCTCCACGCGGCTCAAGCGGTCTACCCGAGGCTCATAAGGAGGCGAGCAACCTCCTGCCAGTCTTTCGACTGATCTGGCCTCTGCTTGACCTTGCTCCGGACGGGGGTTGCCTGGCCGCCAGCATTGCTGCCGGCGCCGGTGGTCTCTTACACCACCTTTTCACCCTTACCCCGGGTGGGGCGGTCTGTTTCTGTGGCCCTGTCCAGCAGGTTGACCCTCCAGAGGGTTTCCCCGCTCCGGGCATTACCCGGCGTCCTGCTCTGCGGAGTGCGGACTTTCCTCAACCCCGTAAAACNGGGCTGCGTCCATCCGGCCAGCCTGGGACATTATCATGATACCGTATCGATGAGGGTTTCGTCAACGGTGGATCGTGGGGAGTNATTTCTATCAATCACTGGACAGAAATATGCCATTCAGGTAAAATCTATACTCGTTATTTCAGGGAATTATCGGAGGTAAGAGTTGGCCAACATTAAATCAGCCATCAAGAGACACAAACAGAGCCTCAAACGGCGTCTGCGCAACCGATATTTTAANGGTCGCGCGCGCTCNTTTGTGGCCGATGCGCGCGAGCAATTGAGCACGGGCGATGCCGGAGCGGCGAAAGCGGCCGTCATCAAGGCAGTCAGCGCACTGGATAAGGCCGCTGAGAAGGGTATTCTCCACAAGAATAATGCCGCACGACGTAAAAGCCGGTTAATGAAACGGCTGGCTACCCTGGAAAAATAAAGCCTGCGCCGGGCTGGGGTTCTTATCGGGCATAACCAGTAATGAAGGATTAGCGGGAGTCGTGCACTCCCGCTTTTTTCGTGCGTCATCCTGCAATTCATCCTGACGAGGGAAAGCGAAAAGGGGGGCAGCCTCTGATATAATTTTATTTCGTTAGCCATGGGATGGCCGGGGTAATTATGTTTGAGAAGGAACAGCAAGCGGTCGAGGCAACAATTCGCCAGATGTGTGTCCGGAATGGGCTTCCAGAGCCCTCATTGCAATGGGGGTGGATTCCATTCAGCGGACGTTGGGGCATCACCACCTCATTTTTCCAGCTCGCGGCTCAAGAGGCACGCCAGGGAAAGAANATCGTCGTACCACAGCGGGCCCAGGAGATTGCCCAAATGGCAGCCGACGCGCTGGGGGTACCGAGCGGCTTCGAGCGAGTCGAGGCGGTCAATGGCTACCTGAATCTGTACTTTTCCCCAAGCGAGTATGCCCGTCGGGTGGTGGATGCAGTGATCGAGAGCGGGCGCGAATTTGGCCGCGGCCAGCCGAAACACGAACGAGTCATGGTGGAATTCTCGCAGCCCAATACGCATAAGGAATTTCACGTCGGGCACCTGCGCAACGTCATCCTTGGCAATTGTGTGTGCAATCTGCTCGAATTTGCCGGTTTCGAAGTGGTGCGCGCCAATTATATCGGCGACATTGGCCTGCACGTGATCAAATGGCTGTGGAATTATTTGAAATATCATAATGGCGAGGAACCGGACGAGGACCGGGTTTCCTGGATGAACCGGCTATACGCCGAGGCGGCGCGCCGATACGAAGAGGAGCCGGAAGCCGACGCAGAGGTGCGCGCGTTATTTCAGCGCTGGGATCAGCGTGACCCAGAGTTGAGGGCGTTATGGGAAAAGACCCGTCAGTGGTCCTTGGAAGGGTTTCAACAAATATATGACACACTGGGCGTGCGCTTCGACCATTACTATTTCGAGAGCGAGGTCGAAGATTCGGGTAAAGAGTTGGTGGAAGAGCTCATCCGCCGCGGTTTGGCACAGGATGAGCGCCCCGATGGCCCGGTGGTCGTCAAGCTAGACGAGTTGCTGGGAAATAAGAATGAAGAATACCGCGTGCTGGTTGTTCTGCGCTCGGATGGGACCTCGCTTTATGCGACCAAGGACCTATCCCTGGCAATCAAGAAGTTTGAGCAGTTCAAACTGGACCGCTCGATCTATGTGATTGACGTGCGCCAGTCGCTTTATCTGAAGCAAATCTTCAAAACCCTGGAATTAATGGGTTATGCGTGGGCAAAAAACTGTTATCATCTGGCCTATGAGATCGTCAATCTGCCAGGCAACGTGATTATGTCTTCGCGTGAAGGCACCGTGGTTATGTTCACCGATTTTGTGCGCGAGGCGACCGCTCGAGCCCTCGAGATTGTCCAGACAAAAAATCCAGAATTGCCGTCGGAAAAGCAGGCGGAGATTGCCCGCGCCGTAGCGTTGGGGGCGATCAAGTATTCGATGCTCTCGCGCGACAATACAAAGGTCGTCACTTTCGANTGGGACGCCGCTTTGGATTTCAATGGTCAAGCGGCCCCTTATATNCAGTATGCACATGTTAGAGCCAGCAGCATCCTGCGCAAATGGGGTGCGCCCCTGCCCGGGGAAACGGCGCCGGGGCCAAACATGGAACCGACCGAAGTTGAGTTGGTCAATCTCATTGCGCGGCTGCCCGGCGAGGCGCAAAAAGCGGCGAATGAATACCGCCCGCTGTATATCGCCAATCTGGCCTTTGAGCTGGCCAGAGCTTTCAACGATTTTTATGGCGCCTGTCCGGTGCTGCAGGCCGAACCGGCTATGCGTGCTTTTCGTTTGCGTCTGGTAGAGGCCGCGCGGCAGGCGATCGAAATCTGTCTGGCTTTAATGGGCATCACAGCCCCACAAGCGATGTGATGGGCATCACAGCCCCATGGGCCTTGCGCTCAGAAGTGATGTGAGTACGAAAATCTCTTCTAAATCACGGCCGGAGTGGAAATAGGGCCAAGCCGGTCAGACCTTCGAAAGGAGAAGCAGAATGTCCCCTATTCGTACACTCATCATGGGGGCCGCCGGGCGCGACTTCCACAATTTCAACGTTTTTTTCCGCGATAACCGGGATTATGAGGTTGTGGCCTTCACAGCCACGCAAATTCCCAACATTGATAACCGGGTGTATCCTCCTGAGCTGGCCGGATCGCTATATCCGAAGGGCATCCCGATTCATCCCGAAGAGGAGCTGGTTGACCTGATCAAGGCGTATGCAGTAGACCAGGTCGTCTTTGCCTACAGCGATGTGCCCCACGAATATGTGATGCACAAAGCCTCGATCGTCATGGCGGCCGGGGCCGATTTCAGGCTGATGGGAATGCACTCGACACAAATTAAGTCCGTAAAACCGGTCGTGTCGGTTTGTGCGGTTCGCACCGGTTCTGGAAAGAGCCAGACGACGCGGCGCGTCTCGTTGGTTCTGCGAGACATGGGCTTCAAGGTGGCCGCAATCCGCCACCCTATGCCCTATGGCAATCTGGTCAAGCAGCGCGTGCAACGCTTTGCCGATTTCTCCGATCTGGATCGCTATGAATGTACCATCGAGGAACGTGAAGAGTATGAACCGCACCTGAATAACGGCATTATCGTCTATGCGGGTGTGGATTATGAAGCGATCCTGCGCCAGGCCGAGAAGGAAGCGGATATCATCTTGTGGGATGGAGGCAACAACGACTTCCCATTTTATGTGTCCGATTTTCATATCGTAGTCGCTGATCCTCACCGGCCCGGGCACGAGACCCGCTATCATCCCGGCGAGACCAACGCGCGCGCGGCAGACGTTTTTGTGATCAATAAAGTGGATACCGCCGCGCCCGAAAATGTCATTGCAGTCCGCAACGCGCTGCGAGAGCTGAATCCCAAAGCAGTGATCATAGAAGCAGCTTCGCCCATATTTGTCGATGATCCATCCGCGATCCGCGGCAAGCGCGTCCTCGTGGTGGAGGATGGCCCCACGCTGACCCATGGCGAGATGTCCTACGGCGCTGGCTGGGTAGCAGCAACGCGCTTCGGAGCGGCTGAGATCGTCGACCCGCGCCCTTACGCTGTNGGCGCGATCATCGCAACCTACAAGAAATATCCCAATACCGGACCGGTCCTGCCGGCGATGGGCTATGGCGAGGAAATGATCCGCGACCTCGAAGCCACCATCAATAATTCCCCGGTAGACCTGGTGCTGGTCGGTACGCCGGTCGATCTNAAGCGGATTATCAAAATCAATAAGCCGAGTCAGCGTGTGCGCTACGAACTGCAAGAGATCGGCCAGCCCACACTGGCAGATTTGCTCAGGGCAAAGTTTGGCAAGTAAAAGAAATCGATAATCAAGTTGCTGGATTTGTGAGTCGAGAGCAGCGAGATTGCTCTCGACTCTCGGGTACAATGAGACTGAATACCTGGTCTGCCGTCTTAACGAGGGCGGATCAGACAGAAAAACCGCATACCAAACAGCGATTATTGAAAAACACAAAGAGAAAACATTAAGCAGGGATCGCATCAGCCATGTTCGTTGACCAGGCGGAAATTTACGTGCGCTCAGGGAAGGGCGGGGATGGTGCAGTGCACTTCCATCGTGAGAAGTACGTACCGCGCGGCGGTCCTGATGGCGGCGATGGAGGTCGTGGCGGTTCGGTCATCCTCGAGGTGTTGCCGACTCTGAACACGCTGGCGGTTTTCCGCCATAAGAAGCGCTTCATAGCAGCTGATGGCGCCCGAGGCGGGCCGAACAACCAGACCGGCCGTTCGGCCGATGATCTGATCATTGCCGTTCCGCCGGGAACAGTGGTTTATGACGCCGACAGCGGTGAAATGTTGGGTGATCTGGTCGAAGCTGGCCAGCGCCTNGTGGTGTGCAAGGGCGGACGAGGTGGAAGGGGAAACCAACACTTCGCCACGCCGCAGGTCCAGGCGCCGCGCATAGCCGAGAAGGGCGAACCGGGCGAGGAGCGCCGACTGCGCCTGGAGCTCAAGCTGATCGCGGACGTGGGCATCGTGGGAGTGCCCAATGCGGGCAAGTCCAGCCTGCTGGCAGCGGTATCAAACGCGCGGCCCAAAGTAGCCCCTTACCCATTCACAACACTAGAACCGAATCTGGGCGTCGCCATTCTGGACGAAGAGACTGAGCTGGTTTTAGCTGACATNCCAGGATTGATCGAGGGGGCGCATCGTGGCGCCGGGCTGGGTTTCGATTTTTTACGTCACATTCAGCGTACGCGGGTGATCATCCACCTTTTGGATGGCCTGTCGGACGATCCGTTGGCCGACTTCGCCCAAATCAACAGTGAGATGGCCCTTTTTGATCCGCGTCTACAAGAGCGACCGCAAATCGTGGCGTTGAACAAGATTGACCTGCCTGAAGTACAAGAACGCTGGCCGGCGATCAAAGCCGAGTTGGAAAAGCGTGGTCGCGAAGCAATGGCGATTTCGGCGCTGAAAGGTACGAATGTGCGCGAGCTGCTGTGGAAGGCGGCGGGTGTGCTGGCCAAAATGCCCCCTCAACCAGCAGTGGCTGAGTTACCGGTTTATCGTGTTGAGGAGGATCCGCGCGCCTTCACTATCGAGCGGGTTCCAAAGGGGTGGCGAGTGCGAGGCGCAGCAATCGAGCGGGCTGCGGCGATGACCTATTGGGAGTACGATGAGTCGGTAAGGCGATTCCATCGCCTGTTGGAGCACATCGGCGTCGAAGAAGCGCTACGGCAAGCCGGCGTTCGCAATGGGGATACGGTTTTCGTCGGAGATTTCGAGCTGGAGTGGCAGGATTGACGGATTCGGCAGCGGGGGAGGCATGAGATGGAGCATCGACAGCGGATTGGCATATTCGGTGGCACATTTGATCCTCCGCACCTTGGCCACTTGATTCTGGCGGCTGAAGCGGCTTATCAGCTCCACCTTAGCCGCCTGCTGTTTGTTCTGGCAGCCGACCCGCCTCATAAGCAAGGGCAGCCGATTACGGCGGTGCGCCATCGGCTGGATATGCTTCTGGCTACCATAGGCAACGATCCCTTCTTCGAACTGTCCAGGGTTGATCTGGATCGGCCCGGACCGCATTATTCGTTGGATACCGTACGACTGCTGAAAATGGAAAACCCCGGCGCAGAAATGGTCTTTTTGATGGGCGGCGATTCGCTTCATGACCTGCCTGCCTGGCACCGCCCAAAAGATTTCGTGAGCGTCTGTGACTTAATCGGCGTCTTTCGACGCCCAGGGGACAATGTGGATTTACCCGCACTCGAAGAGGAGCTGCCGGGTCTGGGTACGAAAGTGAGTTTCGTCGAAACGCCGCTGCTCGAGATCGCCTCCCACGATATTCGACGGCGAGTGGCTGAAGGACGCCCATTCCGTTATTTTGTTCCTGAAGCGGTTTATCACATCATCCGTGAGCGCGATCTTTACATAGCGAGAGAATAGGAAGGGGGTATTTAAGGCTCGTGGCCTTATTGCTGGACCGCCTGTTTTCCTCGGTTGCCCTCAGTCATCTGGCGGTGGATTTGGTCAACGGTCAGCGTGGCATCTTCTTGGCTTATCTCAGCATACCGCTCGGTCTGACGAATGCCGCCGTTGGCCTGGTCAGCACGATCTATGCTTTTGCAGCTTCCCTGTCGCAGCCATTGTTTGGTTTTCTGTCCGACCGGTTGGGTGCGCGTTGGGTAGTGGCCGGCGGCGTGCTGTGGATGATGAGCTTTTTCACCCTGGCTCTGTTCGCTCAATCGGCCTGGGCATTAGTTTTTCTGGTGATCGCCAGCGTGGGGTCCGGCGCCTTCCATCCGGCCGGTTCAGCCCAGGCGACCGCGCTTGGACGCAATCACCTGGCAGGGAGAGAAGCTACCGCGGCCTCTTACTTCTTTGTCTTCGGACAAGCAGGATATTTCTTTGGACCTCTTGCGGGAGGACCGCTTCTTGACCGTTTTGGCCCCCCTGGCCTGCTGGTGATTGCGGCAGCCTGCCTACCGATCAGCCTTTTTGCCGGATGGGAGCTGCGTCGTCTTCCCGTCCCCCAGGTACGATGGGCTGGCTCTCCATTGAAGATACGCAGCCCGCTGATTTCTTTTCGCGCGCCGGCCTCTGTCGTTGTTGCCCTGGTGCTGGTGGCCGCATTCCAATCCTGGATTCAACAGAGTATGAACACGTTCCTGCCGAAATACCTGGCTGATTTAGGTCAGCCAGCCAGCATTTACGGAGCCATCTCGGGTATATATATGGGCGGGTACGCGCTGGGAAATCTGGCTGGCGGTAATCTGGCGGACCGGATTGGACGGCGGAGGGTGATCATAACAAGCATGCTGCTGTCCTTCCTACCGTTGAGCCTGATCGCTTACGCCCAAACTTCGTTCTGGCTTTACATCCTGGTATTCCTGGCTGGTTTAATGACCGGATCGGCCTTCACGGTGATCGTCGTCATTGGCCAGGGCATGCTGCCTGGCGGAGAAGGGCTGGCATCCGGCCTAATTCTGGGGTTTCTATTTTCGGCGGGTGCGCTGGGTGTGCTGGGGAGCGGGTATCTGGCGGATCTGTTCGGTTTTCAAGCCATATTTTATCTGAGCGGTTTGCTGGCTCTCCTGGCAAGCCTGGCGGCCATCGGCCTACAAAGGGATAAAACTTCCGCTATTGTTGTTTGAGCGTCAAACTGCCTACGCCCATCTCAACGCTGATGGTCAGCAATGGACCCTGGCCTGAGGAACTGTAGGTATTATCCGTCACCGTCCAGGTGCCTTGGGTACTGATGTTGCTCAGCCCGCCAGTGTTGGTGATTCGGGCGTTCATTCCGGCAGGGACGATGAGCGTCACCGAGCTGACGCCGGTTTTTATAGTGACGTCCGCGGTGCGCTTCAATGTGCCGCTGAAGTTCAAAGTGTAGCTGCCAGCACCGCCTTCGAAGCTCATGTGGTTGAAATTGGCATTTGCCAGGCCGCTTAGACTCACCTGAGATGCTCCGGTTTTATAAGTCAACTCATCCATGTCCACAGGGTTTGGACGATCGAAGGTCACCTCCGACTTACTGGCGCCGTCTGAGATGGAGAGGTTGCGCAGGTGCAAGCCGCCGAGTTCCAGATTGCCTTTGTACGCCCCGGCAGTGATGCTCAGGTCCATGATTGCATCGTTGTTCAGTTTCAGGTTCCACTCATTGATCACATTGCCGCCAGGGAATGCCGCTGATGCCTTTGATCGGCCCCTGCTCCAGGGTCACGTGATTACCAATGGTGGAAAGGCTGGGCTCCCATTCAGCAACATTGTATCGGATCGTTCCTTCAATGAGCCGGGAGGCTCCGCCGGTCAAATTGAAGGTACCCGCGCCCATCTTGATGTCTACTTCGGCGATCTGATCGCCAGGCAGAAGGGGCGCATCGACGGTGAAGGTTTGAGTAGGACCGGTCTTGATCTCGGGGACATTGATTGTGATCGAGCAGGCCAGCGTCGCGAAGGCAAGGGCAACAACTGCGATCAAGGCTTCGAGTTTCATNTTTCTTCTCCTCTAGATAATCCTTAGGCAATGAGGCGGGNNNTTCAGCCCGCCTCTGATCGATCATCATACGGCAGCCGAGGGACCGCCTGGCGTGGAATCTTCGCTGCCAGACGTCGGCGGAATGGGTGTAGAGACAGTCACCGTTGCAGCGCTTTCAGGGGGATAACTCTGAGTACCAAAGCGGGTCATCACCACCGCGCCCAGGCCAAAGAGGACCGTCAGGAAGGGGGCAACCCAGCCGATACAGGGAATGTGCCCAATGCTGTTCACCACCAGAGTGAGCAGGAAGGTGCCCAAACCGGCAGCTAGCACGGGATGCCACGTCTGATTAAAGGCTGTGCCCAGTCGTTTGCCGACCTCGACTCCCAGCGAGATCCAGCCGAAGAGGACGGCTAATCCAAGGAGGATAAAGCCTAGGATGGTCGCGGGGATCAAGATGATGGTGATGGCGATCAGTATGAGCAGCGGCGGGGCGACCAGTAAAGTCAGCAGACCAATACCAGCGGTTGCGACCGGCTGTCCTGTGACCGCGCGGGCGTTGCGATCAAGCTGTTTAGGCATAAACAAAACCAGCAAAATGGCCAGAGCGGCAAGGCCAAGCGATTGGGCCAGCAGCCCGCCGAGATCGAAGAAGATGCGGCTGAAAGGCCTTATACTGGTGAGGAGTCCATCCCTGAAAATCTGTGGAGGGAGGGTGAGCTGCAAAGGAGGTTCAGACGCGACGATCACCTGCCCGTTGATGCGTGCAGAGGGTGACCGGTGCAGCGCCGCGCCGATGACATTGACATCCCCCTGAACCACGGCGTAATCGCCCAGGCTGGCATTGCCACCAACCAGGATCACGCCGCGGTTCACCGTGCCGTTCAGATCCAGGTTACCGCCGAACAGGGCGATATCCCCCTGGACGGTTGCGCCTTTTTCCACTGTGGCGTTACCGCCAAAAACGATCAAGCTGCCGTCGAGAGTCTCCCCGGAAGGCAAAGTAAAGTTATTGCCTAGGATGATTTTGTCATCCTTGGGAGCTGCGTTTGGATTATTTGCCAGGGCTACGGTCGGAAATGCCAATGCGACGATGATGGCAAATAAGAACGCCATTCTAATCACGGGTTTCATTATTTATGCTCCTTTTATGCGGCAAACGAAAGACGATGGCGATCCATGCGCTGCATAGAAGCACGAACGACATGGCGAGGTCGATCCATACAATCAAAGGAATGGGGAAAGGAAGGATGTTTCCGATGGTTTCGGCCAGGTCGAAGATATTCGCAATGGTCGCAATCAGCAGTGCAGCGTTGCTCAATAACCTGGTAAAGATTTCTCCAATTGTGGGCAGATTTCGCAGGCTGTCCAGGTTCAAAAGGATAAACAAGAGCAGCGCACCGCCGCCGGTGAGGGCGAGCAACAGTCCTGTAATCCAGCGCTGGCGGCGGGCGATTTGTTTGCGCTGCTTGCCAACCAAGAAACCTTCCCACCGCTGGGTAAAGTCAGGCGCAGGCTCAACCGCCGGCGCATGCTTCATGAGGTCTTCCACCGCGCTCCACGCCTGAGCGAGCTGGGTGCACTGAGTACAATTTGCCAAATGATTTTGCAGCTCAAGTTTCTGTTGGGGGCTCAGCGGCTCTTCGTTCAGCAACCAATCTTCAAAAGGCAGGTGATTCATGATGCCTCCTTTCCGCAGCGAGGTTATGGGTGGTGTCTGCCAACCATAAGGTGGCCAGCTCGCGCCTGGCGCGATGCAGTCGGCTCTTTACGGCAGGGACGGTCAATGAAAGGGCTTTGCCGATCTCCTCGTCTGACAGGTCGTACCAATAACGCAACACGATTGCAGCCCGATCTGGCGGGCTCAGATGGTTCAACAGTTTGCGGATGGCTTCCTTCTCCTCGTTCTTTCTAAATTCGGCTTCCGGGTTGGGCGCTTCAGGGTCAGGGGCTGTCTCCTCAGAGATGATGTCCAGTGGCAGGCTTTGCATGTGCCGCTTGCGTATCTGGTCGATGCAGTAATGGGCAGCGATAGAAAGCAGCCAGGTGTTGAAAGGCCGGGCAGGATCATATTTACCCAGAGATTGGTGCGCGCGCCAGAAAGTCTCTTGAGCGGCATCCTCAGCTTCGCCAGTGTCTCCCAGCATGCGATAGCAAAGGTTGTAGACAGGCGTTTTGAATGCCTCCACCAAACTTGAGAAGGCATCTTCGTCGCCTTTTCTAGCCCGATCAAGCCACTCGACTTCCGGGTTGGACACTGAGTACTCCTCTGACTTCCCTTTCTACTACTTATACGAAGGCGGATGAGGGAAGTTGCATCGGACTTCGCCTAAGGCAAATTATCCTCGCGTCTTGCGTGACTCAGCTCAGTTCACTCTATATATAATAATAGCGGCAGGTGATCACAGAAAATCCAAGATAGAGGGATTGCAGAATGGACTTTGAGCGACCCCACCGGCGTTTAAATCCGCTCACTCGCGAGTGGGTGCTGGTCTCACCACACAGGGACAAGCGTCCCTGGCAAGGACAGGTGGAGAAACCGCCTGCCGAACAACTTCCAGCCTACGATCCGGATTGCTATCTGTGCCCCGGTAATTTGCGGCATAGCGGGACAGAAACCCAGCATATACCGGTACGTTTGTGTTCGAAAACGACTTCCCGGCGCTCCTTCCCCCTGGCGGCAATGCGGATGAAGAATCTTTTGAAGAGGGACTGCTTGTAGCCCGACCGGAAGCAGGTCGCTGCCTGGTGGTATGTTTTTCCCCACGTCACGACCTCAGTCTGCCAGAGTTGGACCAGCCGATGGTGGAGGCGGTGGTGCGAACGTGGATCGAACAGACACGAGAACTTGGCAGCCTGGATTATATCCATTACGTGCAGATCTTCGAGAACAAAGGCGCCATGATGGGTGCCTCGAATCCTCATCCCCACAGCCAGATATGGGGCACGCGCGGTTTGCCCAACGAACCGGCCAAAGAATTGAGGTCGCAGGCCGAGTACTACTCGGAATATGGCCGCTGCCTACTGTGTGATGCCATTGGCGAGGAGGTGCGCCGGGGGGAGAGGCTGGTGGTGGAAAATGAACACTTCGTCGCGCTGGTGCCTTTCTGGGCGGTGTGGCCATTTGAGCTGCTGGTCGCCTCGCGCAACCACCGCTCCAGTTTACTCGACCTGACCGCGCCAGAAACCTCGGCGCTGGCGTCCATCTTGCGTGATGTGACCGCCCGCTACGATAACCTGTTTGAAGCCTCCTTTCCTTATTCTATGGGCTTTCACCAGGCGCCAATGGATGGCGTTTCACATGATGAATGGCATCTGCACCTGCATTTTTATCCGCCGTTATTGCGCTCGGCCACCGTGCGCAAGTTCATGGTCGGATTTGAGATGCTGGGTATGCCACAACGTGACATTACACCTGAGAACGCCGCAGCGCGTCTGCGCGCCCTAAATGGAACGCATTACAAAGCTACACGCCGTTCGAATGAGGCGAGGTGAAGTCTCAAAATATGATCTCCTCTTTCCCTGCCAGCTTCTCCTGAATGCGCTTGACCACAGTCTCAAGGTGTTTGGGTTTATGCACGAAGTCCAGGTCATCGGTGCGGATGGTCAGCACAGGACAGATGTCGAAATTTTCAAGCCAATCGTTATAATAACTATCTAGCAAGGACAGATATTCGGGGGTAATGCCGGCTTCGATATCCCGCGCGCGGCGGCGAATACGCTCGATCAGCACGTCCACCGGCGCCTTCAAGTAGATCAGAAGGTCGGGGGCTGGCAGATTGCGCACCACCAGATCAAAAAGCTTCTTGTAGGATTGGTAATCCAGCTCGCTTAAGTGACCCATGTGGTTCAAGGCGCGGGCGAAGATGTACGCGTCCTCGTAGATTGAACGGTCAATGATCGCCGAGCGCGGATCGTTCCACATGTCGAGATGCATCTGGGCGCGGTGACCGAGAAAGAAGATCTGCAGGTGGAAAGACCATTTACGCATATCGGCGTAGAAGTCGGGCAGGTAAGGGTTGTCGGCAACGGATTCGAAGGCGGTACGCCAACCAAGGCGCTCTCCGAGCCGTTCGGTAAGGGAGGTCTTCCCGGCCCCAATGTTGCCCGCCACCAGGATCAATCGTTTCGGCATAAGATCACCTTTCGGATATTGTCAAGGAAATGGGGTTATACACCCCATGGTCAATTCGGCGATTCTGGCGATCACACGGAGAAAGCCCACTCACCATGACGCATCACCGGCTCCATGTCGCCGGATTTGAGGAGGCCATCCACATCCATCTCCGCAGTGCCGATCATCAAATCCGTGTGCACAACGCTGGAATTGCCGCCCGCAGCCGCAAATTCGTCATCGCTCATGCTCTGCCCATCCCTCAGGCTGAAGCGATAGGCGGCGCCGAGGGCAATGTGGCTGGCGGCGTTCTCGTCAAAGAGGATATTGTAGAACAGTACCCCTGACTGCGACACCGGTGAGCTGTGAGGTACGAGCGATACCTCGCCGAGGTGTGATGCCCCTTCGTCATTCTCAATCAGCCTGCGCAGAATGGCCTCGTTGGTTTTAGCTCTTGCTTCAATAACCCGTCCGTTTTCAAAGCGCAGGGAGATATCCTCGACCAACGTTCCGTCCACGCTTACAGGTTTGGCCACGGTCACATAGCCCTCGACTCGCTCTCGATGGGGCAACGTAAAGATTTCTTCAGTGGGCAGATTGGCCGTGAAGAGGATGCCCGTCTCGCTGCGCATCTGGGCGCTGGCCCAGACGTGACCTTCAGGCAGTCCAATGGTTATATCGGTGCCCGGACCGCGATAGCGTAGAGCAGAAAATCCTTTCTGGTTAAGATACTTTTCGCGCCTGGCTAATTCCCGGATATGTGTTTCCCAGGCGGAGATTGGATCGTCCTGATCCACCCGGCAAACCTTGAAGATAGCCTGCCACAATCGGGAGGTGGCTTCTTCGCCTGGCAGATCAGGGAAGACCTTGGCGGCCCAAAGAGGGGCAGCGGCGCCAACCACGCACCAATTGATCGCGTTCCGCTCAATATAAAGCTCTGCAGGGTGTGTGACATGCCGCCTGGTGCGCTGTTCCTGAGCAACCAGCTCGGAATCCTGCCCTTTGAGGAGGTCCGGATCTCTGGCGATGACGGTCAGCAGCGGCTCTCCGGCCTGAACGTGCTCGAGCAGGTCCCGCGACATCCAGACCGGGAGTTCTGTAAAGGTGTCACGTCCAGCATACTGATAGCGCGCCAATCGCACCTGGTTGTCCGCCCACATCACGTCAACGAATCTGGCACCATGCCGGTAGGCGCTGGCGACGATCTTGCGTATCAACGGTGCGGCTTCGAGAGCGACACCCAGATTGGATAAATCAACCACGAGCAGGCGTTGGCCAGGCTGGAGATTCAACCCCACTTTTATCGTCAGGTCGGCGTACTTCTGCAGCAGATGCTCGAAATCAGCGTTCATAGCAACTCCTGAGGGTAAATTTGGGCTCAATGCATGGACGATTTAAGTATAGCCGATAAAATGAAAGCCCCCTCTCATGAGAGTGTTGAAAAACAACCCAAAAATTGCCATTTTCGCAGAAATGTGATTCAACGGCCATATTGCCACAATTGGAGGGACTTA
>JGI24721J44947_10007912_pt1 | contig 14004 bp, 9 predicted proteins | sample YelNatPaOPGAMG01_FD_44947 | JGI IMG/M metagenome (IMG submission 44947)
AATCTGGAAAGGGAAATTGCTACCATCTGTCGGAAAGTGGCCAGACAGATTGCTGAAGGTAAGAAAGGAAAAGTCAAAATAACCGCTCAAACATTGAGAAATTTCTTGGACCTCCTCGAATTTTCCGGGATCAGTTGACCAAGAAAGACCAGGTAGGCGTGGCTACAGGAGTTGCCTGGACTGCGGCCGGGGCGAAATTTTATTTGTTGAAGTAACCAAGATGCAGGGGAAAGGCAATTTGATGTTGACAGGCAGTTTGGGCGAAGTCATGAAAGAATCGGCTCAGGCGGCCTTAAGTTATTCCCGAGCTCATGCCAAGGAATTTGGTATAGACAGCAAAATTTTTTTGGAAAATGATTTCCATATACATATTCCTGAAGGAGCCATACCCAAGGATGGACCTTCAGCTGGAGTGACCATAGCTACTGCTTTTATTTCTGTTTGCACTAATATTCCGGTGCGTTGGAATGTAGCTATGACCGGGGAGATAACTCTTCGTGGAAACGTTTTACCAGTTGGGGGGATTAAAGAAAAAGTCCTGGCTGCTCAGCGAGCGGGAATCAAAAAGATGATTTTGCCTTTGCCTAATAAAAAGGATCTGGTGGATATTCCCCAAAAAATAAGGGAGGAAATGGAATTTATTTTTGTCGAGGATATTAAAGAAGTTTTTAAGGAAGCCCTGGCTGCTCCCCTTGGTGGAGAAAAGCAAGATAAAAAAAGAGCCTCGACTGCTGTAGCCGCCAAAAGTGAGAAGAAAAAGAAAAAATCTTCATCCCGCCGTGCTGGGTTGAAGAAGAAATAATATTCGAGCTTAGCTGGCTTCTTTTCGGTTAAATAAAAGACTTCCCTTCGAATACCAGCTCTGCCGGCCCAATCTGGTAAATTTTATCTTTTTCCCACTCCACCAGAAGGGGCCCCATGCTGGTCCAGACCTTGACCTTGCGGTCAGTTAGTCCCTTGAGAATAGAAGCCACGGCAGCCGCGCAGGATCCACTGCCTGAAGAAAGAGTCTCTCCTACCCCTCTTTCCCAGAAAAGGACCTCAATTTCCTGCCGATTTAAAACTCTGATAAACTCCACGTTGGTTCTGCGAGGGAAAAATGGATGATTTTCAAGTTCCTGTCCTACCTGATGCCATTCTATTCTGGCCGGGAAAAACCTCTCTACAAAAATGTCACAATGAGGATTACCCACGGAGACACAGGTGATGTGATAGATTTTGCGATTGATGGACAGAGGATAATCGATTATTAAGTCATGCTCAGAACCATCATCGAAAGGCAAATCTCTGGAAGAAAACTTAGGCGAACCCATCTCGATTTTTACTTCGTAGCGGTAACCATTTTTTCCAGTTAATTCACAATTTCTCTTACCTGCAACCGTATCGAAAGTGACGGTCTCCGCGGGTATCTTCTTATAGTGGAAAAGATAAGTAGCAGCGCACCGCAGCCCGTTGCCCGAGATCTCTGGTTCAGAACCATCGGCATTAAAAATTCGGAAATTTACCTCGCTTTTTTCTCTATCGACAATTTTAATCAGAATTAAACCATCGGCTCCAATTCCTGTGTGCCGATCACACAGACGACGGGTAGTCTCAGTAAGCTGTTCTTCCTTTAACTCAGAATTATGTTCTATTACCAGAAAGTCATTTCCCAGCGCATGGAGTTTGGCAAAGTTCATCCGGGGACCTTTAAAGTAGTTATAAAATCAATTTTCTCGCCATCACTTTCTCTTCTTACCAGCAAAATAATCTCTTCACCAGCTTCGGCCTTTCTCAATATATCCTGAAATTCACGGACCGAAGTTATTTTCATCCTGTTGACTTCGAGAATAATATCACCGGGCTGGAGGCCAGCTTTGGCAGCTTCACCATAATCTTTGACATCTGTAATCAGCAGGCCTTCGGAAGTGGATAAACCATATCTGCGAGCTAAGGATGGGGTCAGGGCAGTAAGGGTCATCCCCACATCTTTATCTACCTTTTCTTCTTTCTTTTCTGAGGGCTGAAGTTCGAGCTCATCTATAGTAGCTTTAACTGTCATTTCTTTTCCGTCTCGAATTATCTTCAAAGTAACAACATTGCCTGGCTGGATATCGGCAACTTTAAAGCGGAGATCTTTCCAGTTTTCTACCTTCTGTCCATTTATTTCAGTAATCACATCATATTTTTTCAGTCCAGCTTTGTCAGCCGGGCTATCGGGCTCAACCTGAGAAATAATGACTCCCTTATCCACCGTGAGCTTCAGTTGCTTTTTCATCGCCTCAGTTATATCGGTGCCTCTTATTCCCAGTCTACCTCTGATTACCCTGCCTTTTTCTTTAAGCTGGACTACTACCTTCTTAGCAATGTCAGAAGGAATTGCAAAGCCTATGCCAATATTTCCCCCAGTTGGGGTCAGAATATTGCTGTTAATACCGATTACCTCTCCTCGCAGGTTAATTAATGGTCCGCCGGAGTTACCCCGGTTTATCGCTGCATCTGTTTGGATAAAATCTTCATAGGTTGGGGTGTTGCCGCCGAGGCCCAATTGTCGCCCCTTGGCGCTGATAATTCCAGCCGTTACTGTGTTTTCCATTCCGTAAGGGTTGCCTATGGCCAGAACCCATTCTCCGACCTTAATAGCTGAAGAATCTCCTAAAACGGCATAGGGAAAGTCTTTGCCATTTATTTTAATCAAAGCCAGATCAGTAGGTGGGTCGGTTCCTTTTCGTTCAGCTTGATACTCCTTTCCATCTTTGGTAGTAACTGTGATTTTAACTGCTCCTTCCACGATGTGATTATTGGTCAGGATATAACCATCTGGAGAGATGAAAAAGCCTGAGCCCAGAGCTTCAGAATGGTATTCTTGCTGTTTTTCTCTGGTCTGAGGTGGATTGCCAAAAAATCTATCCCAGAAGTCTTCAAAGGGCCAACCTTCATTCAAGCTGAAACTTGGCACTTTCTCCACTCTTTCAGTAACAATCCTCACTACTGTTGGGCCGAGTTTTTCTACAATTTTAACAAAATCCTGATTAAGGTTGCTTTCCAGGCTTGCTGGCGGTTTTTCAGCCGCAAACAGATTATTAACAGTAGATTGACTATTGTTTGTAATTGGCGGCTGAGTAATTGGTTTTTCAGGCGAGAGGAAAATGTATCCTGCTACCAGCAACCCAGCTAAAAAACTGAGTCCACCAATCCATAGATATTTTTTCATCTTAGCCTCCCTGCTTGTTAAAAATTTATCATACTGGCAATTAAATTTCAACTCTTTTTTATTTCTTTTTAGAAAAATCAAACGATAAAACCCGCTAAATGGTTGCATTCATTAGCTGATAAATATAAGATTATAAAAACATAAAATGATTTCGGAAAGCAGATAAATGGTCCAAGAAAAAAAGTTCAAACGGGGTCTGTTAATTGTTTTTGAAGGGATAGATGGCTGTGGCAAGTCAACCCAGGCCGAGATTTTATCCAAAAAACTGCAAAGAAAAGGAATTGCGGTTTTGACCTTGAGAGAGCCAAGTTCTGGCAACTGGGGAACAAAAATCAGGGAATTGGCCAGAGAAAAAGGCTCAATTTCTGCCAGAAAAGAACTGGAGTTTTTTCTTAAAGATCGAAAAGAAAATATTAGCCAAAATATCCTTCCAGCTTTAAAGTCCGGGAAAATAGTTATACTTGATCGCTATTATTATTCGACTCTTGCTTATCAAGGAGCAAAAGGAATCCCGCTGGAGGAAATCAGAGCCCGACACCGAAGTTTTCTGGTAAAGCCGGATATCTGTTTTCTGCTTGATGTTCCAGTAAGCCTTGGCTTGAGAAGAATAAAAGACCGGCCAGTTATCTATCATCTTTTTGAAGACAGAGATTATTTGAAAAAGGTCAGGAAAATTTTTCTTGCTTTGAATGACCCGGAAATAGTGATTATTGATGGACGGCAGCCCGTAAGAAAAATCAGTCAGAAAATTTGGGCAACTCTCAAAAAGAGATTTCCCCAAGTATTCCTGACCTGATTGCCATTTTCTTACATAATCTGCTATATTGTTAAGTCAGGCTATTTGTTTTTAGTAAAAATGACTGAAAAAAAGAAAATTATTTTTAAAATCAAAATTCCCAGACTGAATAAAAAAAGACTTCTAAAAGCTGTTCTTGTAATTTTTATTCTGGGTATCACTTTAATACTCGGAGGAATGTTTGGAGCCTTTCTGGCTATAAAAGAAAATCTCCCTTCTGTAAGTGATCTGGAGCAGATAAAACCTAAAATTATTTCTACGGTTTACTCTGATTCAGGACAGCCGATTAAAGAATTTGCCATAGAAAGAAGAATCCAGGTTCCCTATGATAAGATCCCCCTGATTTTAAAACAGGCCATCTTGGCTACTGAAGATCCAAGATTTTTTGCTCATAAGGGGCTTGATTATCGAGGCATTTTGAGAGCAATTAAGGAAGACCTTCTCCGGGTGGTAACCGGGAAAAAGAGATTGCATGGCGGCAGCACTATAACCCAGCAGTTAGCCCGAAGCCTTTTCCTGTATTCCCAGCAGACTATAAGAAGAAAACTCAAAGAAATGTTTCTGGCAGTTGAAATTGAAAGGCAATTTACCAAGGAAAAAATATTTGAGCTTTATTGCAATCAGTTTTATTTAGGTCACGGAGCCTGGGGGGTAGAAGCAGCTTCTCAACTTTATTTTGGCAAAAGCGTCAATGAGCTAACCCTGCCTGAAGCCGCTTTGATTGCTGGAATCTTCCGGGGCCCGGGCATTTATTCGCCTTATAATAATCCTTCAGTTACTTTAGCCCGGCGCAATCATGTGCTGAACCGAATGGCAGAAGAGGGATTTATAACCAGAGAAGTAGCGGAACAGGCTAAGAAGCAGCCCTTAAATGTTCTTCCTCTAAGACGAGAGACCAATGAAACCGGTTCCTACTTTTTTGAAGAGGTAAGAAAATACGTAGAAAAAGTTTATGGTGACGAAGCTCTTTACCGAGGCGGGCTTAAGATATATACCACAATTAATACTGATTTACAGCGTTATGCAGAAGAGGCCCTTTCCCGGGGACTTAGAGCTCAGGATAAAAAATACGGTTGGAGAAAAGATAAGCGTAATCTACTGGCAGAAGGTAAAACTAACGCCGTTGACCTTAGAAAATTCTGGCTGGATAGCTGGGACAGCTCCGAGCTTAAGGTGGGAGATGCGGAAGAGGCTATAGTTCTTGAAGCTGGTAAAACTGAAGCGAAGGTTAAAGTAAAAAACTACCTCTGTCAGATGAGTAACCGGAATATAGAATGGACTAAAGCCAGATTCCTGGATTCGCTAATTAAACCCGGAGATGTCATTCTGGTAGAGATAAAATCAGTAAATGAAAATGATAAAACCGCCGAGGTTTCTCTTGACCAGGAGCCTTTGTTAGAGGGTGCCTTTATGGCTATTGACCCTGTTACCGGCCAGATAAAGGCTATGGTTGGCGGCTATTCATTCAAAAGAAGTCAATTTAACCGGGCTACTCAGGCTCTTCGCCAGACTGGGTCAGCCATAAAGCCTATTCTTTATACTGCCGCTTTGGAAAAAGGCTTTACTCCGGCCAGTATTATTGTTGATGAACCAACAGAATTCATCGACAAATGGACAGGTCAGCCGTGGGCTCCAAAAAATTATGATGGTGAGTATCACGGAGCTGTAACTTTAAGAACAGGGATTGAAGAATCAAGAAATGTGGTGACAGCCAAGTTGCTTGATTATATTTCACCTCAAGTAGGTGTTGAATACTGCCGCAAATTCGGTCTGACCTCAACGATTTATCCTTATCTTTCATTAGCTCTGGGCTCTTTTGAAGTTACTCTTCAGGAGCTGGTATCAGCTTTTTCTGTCTTTCCCAATAAAGGTGTTCGTGCCCGGCCCTATTTTATAATCAAAATTGAAGATAAAGATGGAAACATCCTTGAAGAAAATGTTCCTTCAACTGAAGAAGTTATATCCCCTCAGATTGCTTATATGATGACCTACTTGCTGGAAGGGGTTGTCCAGAGGGGAACTGCCAAGGCTGCTTCTTCTTTAGATTGGCCTTTAGCTGGAAAAACAGGAACCACCAATAAGTTTACCGATGCCTGGTTCATTGGATTTTCTCCTTCTTTATGTGCTGGGGTTTGGGTTGGTTATGATACTAAGGTTACCATGGGGAGCAACCAATCTGGAGCAGTGGTGGCTTTGCCCATCTGGATAGATTTNTTTGGGAAAGTTATAGAAGAAAAGAAGAAAGAATATCAGGCAGCTCAAGCGGCTTCTGAAAATAAGGAGAAAAGTGAAAATTCTAACGAAAATTCTAATCAGAGTTTAAAAAACGAATCTTCTTCTGAACAGGTCAATCCCATAGAGGATTTTGAAGTTCCTCCTAACCTGACCTTTGTTACTATTGATCGTAAAACGGGTCTTCTGGCTTCGCCAATCTGTAAGTATCCGTTTAAAGAAGTTTTCCTCCCAGGTACCGAACCTACTCGTTATTGCACTCTCCAGGATCACCTGAGAGTCCTGGATTACTATTCCGAAAGAGAAGCCCACGAGGAAATTCACCATTGAAATTAAGCTACAGGCTTCTTCTATTTAGTTTTTGGTATGAGGGCTATTTTTTTCTGTGAATTGAACCTGAGCTTCCAGAATAATGGGGCAAGCTGAATGATTTTGGGCTGGAACTTATGGAATGGCTGCTTATTCGGGGAGATGTGGTTCTGGGAGTAGAAATTCTGGGGGAGGAGCTGTAACTTCTAATCCCTGAACTCCTAACATTACTGCTCCTATTGTTTTGGTTTAAATATCTGAGCAAGTCTGAAGAATACGGGCGCTCGTAAGGGTAGGTGGAGGTACGATTAAGGCTTCTCGTAGTAATATTAGGAGAAGATGGGTACATAGGAATGTTTCTGGAAAGATTGCTGGAGCGATATTGGGGGGTGGATGAATATGGGCTTTCCTCTTTTTTCCTGATCTTTTTTGGCGTTACTTTTCCTGCCGGTGAAGTTTTCGGGGAAGAAACAGTCTTTCCTTTGCCAGAATCTGCGGGCTTAACTGACTTGGGAGCTTCTTTAGGTTGAGTGACATTGCTGGCCGTCGGGCGGAGAGAACCGGGTGAAGTCACATTTCTATTATCATTTTTAATTTCCCTGAGGCTTAGACCCTGATTATCCTGTCTTAAAATCATTCTCTTGCTGTCCAGCTTTTCTACTGTCAGGCGAGAGCCTTCAGGACGGAAGGGGAGCTGTCTGCTGGTCAGAGAAATTTTATTTTCCAGGTTAGCAGCTCTTAAAGCCTCCGGCCGCAAAGCAGCTCTGGAAATATCAGTAGCTCGAAGCTGATCTTTTCTCACTACAACCAGCGTTCTGGAATTCAGAGGATAATGACCGGTATAATGGTCATAAAAAACGTTGTTAATGATTACCCCGGGATAGCCATACCAGCTCAAAGGAGCCCAGGCAAAATAATCTACATCCCACCACCAGCTGACCCAGGCCGGACCCCAGATTGAAGTTGGAATCCAGTACCAACCTACGTCTATTGCCCATTGCCAGCGGCCGTAATGGAAAGCTACCCATCCCCAGGGCTCATAAGGAACCCAGGTCCATCCGGTCAGAGGTATCCAGGACCAGCGCCCGTAATAATATGGCCTCCAGTCCTCTGCCATATTATCTGGCACCCAAACGTAGCCATAGGGCGCTATATAAACCCAATGACCATATTGATCTAATTCAGCTTCAAATTCAGACAGATCTTCAGGGAGGTAACGTCGAGCATAATACCTGTTGACTTCTTTATCCCTTGATTCATTCCAGCGGTCAAAACTATCATCAGCCACAGGTCTAAAAGTCACCGGTTTAGAATTAAATCGGCCCTCAGCCATCTCCAATCTTTGTTCGGCTTTGACCAGATATGAATCCTGCTCGCCGGCGGCTTCAGCCAGCCCTTTGAAAACCAGAATTTCGGTGCCTTTATTTTCTTCGACATCAATTCGGTAAATGCCTTTTTCCAGGATGTAGAAAGAAGAATCAGGGGTATGAATCTCTATGTTTTTTTCTTTATTTAAGCTATTGACAATTATATAAACATGACCGGACCAGACCCTAAACCTGGTCAGCTCACTATCTTTTTTGGGTAAATTCAGAATATCAAGTTTTGTGTCATTATCAAGGCGAAGGTAATTTAAGCGGCCAAACTGAATTTCAAGCCGGCCGTCAGCTGTTCCCAGTCTATCGCCCTCAGCTACCGGGTCATTAATTACGGCATCTTCATAGCCTAAATCGGCTGCTCTTTGAATGAAACCCTTACCCTGAAGAAAACTGACTCTGGCGACGGAGTCATTGGTATATTTGGGTTCTTCTTGGGTATTTTGGGACTGCTGGGGCTGTGCACCTTGAGGTGTCTCCTGGGCGCTCATAATAGTAAAAAACATGAAGAAAATAACCAAGCCCATTAAAAGAATCAATCCTTTTTTCTTCATGGCACACTCCTTTTTTCACCCTTTTATATGCATATTTTGTGCCAATTTAGCCCTATTTTTATAGGGGAAAAATAACATTAGCCTCTAAAAAACTGTCTTATCTGGATGACGATTGTCATCTTTCAGGGGAAATTCCCCAATATTTATCAAAAATTCTCAATACTGGTTTTATTTCTTCGGCCAGCAGCGCAGAGCGGGAAGGATAAGATAATTTTTTATATTTTCCGCCACATAACCTCAGAATTACTTCTTCCACTCCAGTCTTAAGGGCTTCAAGATTATATCCGCCTTCAAGGAAAAAAATCATTCGCCCGGAGGAATTATCCCGGGCTATGTCTATCAGGGTCTGGGTCAGGTCTCCACAACCTTCGGCTGTTAGTTCCATTTGTCCTAATGGGTCTTCTTTCATCACATCAAAACCTGCTGAGACTAAAACAAATTCCGGCTGGTAAATTTGAGCTAAAGGCTGTATTAAGTTTTGGAAAATATAGAGATAATCATCGTCTTTTTTACCAGGCCTTAAAGGAATATTCAGGTTATAGCCAGCGCCTTCTTTTTCTCCTACCTCTGATGCCATTCCAGTTCCGGGGAAAAACGGACTCTGATGCAGAGATAGGTAAAGAACATCCTGCCTGTAATAAAAAGCCTTCTGAGTGCCATTACCATGATGTACATCCCAGTCAACAATCATTATTCTTTTTATTGATTTTTTTTGCCTGAGATATTCCGCTGTAATGGCTATGTTGTTGAAAAAGCAAAAGCCCATAGGTTTGGAACTTTCAGCATGATGTCCGGGCGGCCGGACAAGGGCAAAAGCATTTTCTATTTGACCTTCAAGAATGAGATCCGCTGCTACCAGCCCGGCCCCGGCAGCCAGACAGGCAACTTTATAAGTATTAGGTCCGGCTATGGTATCGGCATCAAAATGGAAATATCCCTGACCGGCCGATTCTTTAAGAAAATCAATGTAAGCTGGAAGATGAATCCAGGCCAGTTCTTCTTCTGTAGCCAGACGGGGAGAAATCAGGCTAAACCCCGATTTTAACCTGGTGGAAATGACTTCGTTAATGGCAATAATGCGGAGCGGACTTTCTATATGGTCAGGCCCCATTTCATGAAGGGCGAAGCGCCTGTCAAAAACGAGCCCAGTTTTCATCAGTTGATATTTTTATTTTTTGGGAAAAAAACTTCCAAATCCTTTTCTTCAGGTTTTTTGGTCAGGAGGCTGACAATAATCAAGCTGCCAAGAGAGACTAAAAGTGCCGGAAAAATCAGCGGTATTCCCCAGGGATCACCTTCAGGAGCTTTATCCGGGGGCAGAACTTCTGCCAGCACTTTGAAAATGATACAGACCAGAGTACCCGAGATTATAGAGGCCAGTCCGCCTGCCTTGGTTGCTCGCTTCCAGGCTATGGCGGCAATGAGGGCTGGAGTGATAGCTACTCCATAAATGGTGTAGGCGAAATAACTCATAGCCAGTACTGATTTCAGACGCAAAGCAAAAAAGAAAGCGATGACTCCAATGATCACAATGAAAAGCTTTTGCAGGGCCACCAGCTTTTTATCATCAGCTTTATCATTGATAAACCGCTGGTATATATCGTGAATTAGATTACCTGATGGGGATAGNAGATAGTTCATTCCAGTTGAGATCACCACAGCACAGGCAGCCCCCAGGAGCAGAACGCCAATGGGCGGGGGCACCAGATTCCTGGCAGCTAACAGGACGACTTTTCCTCCTTCTTTGGGAATGCTTAAATTGATCTGATCCTTAAATTTGCTATAGGAAAAAACAGCAATNATTACGACCATTGTTTCTACAAAAATGGTTCCAATCGTCCAGAAAATCACCGCCTTTTTGGCGTCTTTGGGTGAGCGTGCACTGTAAAATTTTTGATACATACTCTGGACGCCAAGGAGAAGGAACATCGTAGATAGAAAATACCCGAGGGCCTTAAGAGTAGGATGAGCTCCAAACTGATTGTTAATTATGGNAAAGTATCCTGGGGCGAGGCTTTGCCGGGCAGCCGATAACCCTCCGGCTGCAGCGTAAACAAAAGGAACTGAAAGCAAGCAGGCCAGAAGAATAATAATACCGTTGGGGAGATCGGTATAGGCTACGGCTACCATTCCTCCAAGGGCGGTAAAAAGAATGACAAAAGTGGCGGCCAGATAAATGCCCAGCCTTTCGGAAATAGCNCCATCGGTAGCCACGTTAAGAATGAAACCACCGGCTACAAATTGATAGGAGACAATGGCAGTGAAAGAAATGACCAAAGCTACTGCGCCGAAAAGTCGGGCTAAAGGGCCGTATCTTACTTCTAAAATATCACCAATAGTATATTGACCGAAGTTTTGAATTTTAGCTGCCAGGAAATAGATCATAATAATGCCTAGCCAGGCGCCGGCTGAAAGCCAGAGAGCGGAGAAACCAGCTTTGGAGGCAAACTCAGCTCCCGAAATAAAAGTTCCCGAACCGATCCAGGTGCAGATCAGAGTAAAAACCATAACTGACCATTTAAGTTTGCGGCCAGCTACCATAAAATCTTCCTGACTCTTTACCTTTTTTGCCCGTAAAAAATTAATAACAGTAAGAACCAGGAGATAGGCGAGAATAATGTAGAGGTAAAAAGACATCAGGCCCTCCTGAATAGAAAATTAAAGGAAAAAAGACAAATATAACAAAAATACCTTACTCATCAAGCGGAATGATATATCAAATATCAGAAGAGAGTCAAAAACTTTTTATCAGGCTGTCTTAGCTTTTATCTTCTGAATTATCTATTTTCTCAGTTTCTTCTTTAATTTCCTTTTCTTTTTCTTCCTCTATTGCTTTTAATTCAGGGTTTTCAGATGAAGAGGAAGCAGTTTTTGATTTAGCTGGTGATCTTCTTCCTGGTTTATGTCTGCGAGTTCTTCCTTTTTTTCCATTCTGACTGAATAGACCTTGGTTATGTTGGGCTCCTCCATAGTTGTTCCGTAAATAAAATCTGCTACTTCCATAGTTTTGTAATTGTGGGTGATAATAATGAACTGAGTCTGATGTTTTATAGCTTTCATCAGATTGAGAAATCGGGTCAGATTAACTTCATCCAGGGCAGCATCCACCTCATCCAGTATGCAGAACGGAGATGGCTTATAGCGGAATAAGGCAAAAGAAAAGCCAGGCTGGTCAAAGACTTTTCTCCTCCTGAAAGCAGGGCCAGGTTTTGGACTCGCTTTCCTGGAGGCTGGGCGATGATTTCCACTCCGCTGTCCAGGGGATTTTCTGGCTCCAGAAGTTTCACTTCAGCTGTGCCGCCGCGGAAAAGAAGGGCAAATATTTCCTGAAAATTTTTGTTAACCTCACTTAAGGCCGTTAAAAACTGATGCTTGCTTTCTTCATCTATTTTTTTAATGGCTTCTTGAGTGGAATAGATAGAATCGCGTAGATCCTGACGCTGTTGAATAAGAAAATCATAGCGTTTTTTCTGCTCCAGATATTCTTCTTCAGCCATCAGGTTTATAGCCCGATATCTCTGAAGGTTTTCTCTGACGGCCTCCAGCTCTTTTTCCAGGTCTTCGTCCGATAGTTCTCGCGCCGGGATCGGTGGTTTGCCTTTTTTCTTCTCTTTCGGCTTTTCTTCTGTTTTGTTGAGGCTCTTTTCTTCAGCTTTTTCTGCGGTTGATTCTTCGCCCTCTTCTGCTTCTTCCTCCTGGCCTTCTTCTAAGGCCTCAGTGATTTCCTGGTTTCTTTCCCCTTCAATAGTTGGGGCTGGGGCTTCCTCAATTTCCTGCTTCAATTCTATCAGATTTTTCTTCAATTCCTGCCAGCAGGTTTCTTCCAGATTAAGGCGATCTCTTTCCACTTCAGCCTTACGGATTTCTATTTTTATTCTCTCTTCCCGGGCCTGTTCTTCTTTTTGACGAATGTCCTTCAGCTTCGATTCAATTTCTTCTAATTCTTTTTCTCTGATTTGAACCTGGCTTTCTAATTCCACCAGAGCCTGTTCTTCTTTTTGAGCCTCATCATTTAGCTTAAGTGATTTTTGTTTTAGATCTTCTATTAGTTTGCTTAGATTTTCTTTTTCCTCATCGCTGGTATAAACTTCCATTTCCAGCTGGCCTAACTTATTTTTAATTGTCTGTTGCCTTTTTTGCAGAGACTGAAGTGTCGCCCTGGTGCCGTTTATTTTTTCCTGCAGTAATTCCCGTTCTGATTTTATCTGGTAAAATTCTTGTTCTTTTATTTTTTCTTTCTCTTTGTATTCGTTAAGGATTTCTTCCTCTTCCTTTATTTTCCTTTTGATTTCTTCCAGAGCCAGCTCGGTTTGCTGGACCAATGAAACGGCCGCAGCTTTTTTCTGATTCAATTTCTCTTTTTCTTCTCCCTGGATTCTTTCTTCTTTATCTAAAATATTGAGGCCGGAGACGAGCTTCTCCAGCTCTGATTCGGCAAATTTTTTTTCTCGTTGCAGGTCCTGAACAATTTTTTCTATTTCTGCCAGTTGTTTTCTGGTCTCTTCTCCCTGAACCTCTAATTCCTGTTTCCTGCGTTTTTTTTCTTCTAACCGGTCAACAAGAGGAATCTTTAAAGCCTGAAGGCGCTCGGTTTCTTTTTCCAGTCTTCTTTTTTCCTGGGTTATAACAAAAAGACCTTCATTTCTCTGCGCCGGGCGCAGCAAGCCAGAAGACTGCAGGAGATCACCGCTGGCGGTAATGAAATTCAACTGGGGATATCTTTCCCAGAGTTGGATGGCGGTTAAAAGGTCTTCAACCAGAACTGCTTCTTCTAAAGATCCGAGATATTTTTCCAGTTGAGGGCGAATTTTAACCTTCTTTTTCAGTAAACCCAGAACTCCTTTTTCCTGGAAAATGGAATCAGGAATCTGCTGGCCTGATTTTTCCTGAAGAAGCAAGATATGGCCTTTGAATTCAAAGGGATAAAGTTTTTTAAAATTATCAATCAAAATAGCCTGAGCTTTAGCTTCTTCTCTCCAGAAAAGATCAAAAAGAGCTGCTTGGTCTTCGGGAATCTCTATCAACTCTGTAAACCAGCCCAGAGCCTCAGGCAGTAAATCCTGAGTGGCGGATTGGCGTTCGGCTTCAGCCATCTTGTTTAAAGCCTGCAGCTCAAAAGAGATTTCTTCCATTTCTCTCTCTAAAGCAGATAGTTCGTTTTGTAAACCAGCTATTTCCTCTTTTATCTGATTAAGATTGGTTATCAGCTGTTGAAGAGCATTTTCCTGTTCTCTTTTTCTTTGTTGCTGATTTTCTATTTCTTTATCTAAATCCTTAATTTTTTCTTCTGCCTGAATTTTTTGAGCTTTCAGGTGAGATTTTTCCTGGAGTAATTTTTCCGCCTGCTTGAGATATAATTCCAGGTCCTTTTCCAAGCGATAAAGATTATTCCGGGCTTCGGTGTTTTCTTGGATTTTAGCTAACTGATTTTTTCTGAGTTCGGTTAAAACCGATTCCTTTTCTCTGCTCAGGCTGCCAGTCTCCTTTAGGGAGTGACGATTCTCTTCAGTAGCTATGGTTTTGGCCGCCAGTTCTTTTTCCATC
>JGI24721J44947_10007925_pt1 | contig 13985 bp, 10 predicted proteins | sample YelNatPaOPGAMG01_FD_44947 | JGI IMG/M metagenome (IMG submission 44947)
TTTTCTTATTCATGGCTTTCATTAGTTTACTAAAAGAATACGATTATCATTCCTAAACAATCCATGTGTTCTTTTTGTTGACAGGAGAGAGTGATACAGTTTCCATTTTTGTTGAGAGGAGTATTTTTTTGTTTCTATACACATCCATGAAGAGAGGCGGAAACCGTTGATTAAATTTTTCTTATTCCAGAATAAAAGAAACCGTCAGAAACGCATTTAATCCTTGTTATTCTAAGAAATTCACAGAACAATGAGCATCAAATTTGCTGCAAAGATAGTGATTTTTTTGCCGGAATGTAACAAATTACTAAAAAAGAGGAGTGTTTAATATCGTTTCAATAAAAAAATTGGAATTTAAATGACCGAATTGTTACTTTTAATTTTATTATTTTAGTGCTAAAAATTAAAAGCAACAATTGGGTTGTGATTTTTTCCTCAAAAAAAAGAGTTCATTCAGAACGCTTAGAAAGGATCAATGTACTCCAAGCCATTTAAATAACCAATAAATAAGGGCGGCAATGATTCCACTGGCAGGAATGGTGACGATCCATGCCGTGATGAGTTGACGTGACAAACCCCAACGTACGGCCGAGATTCTTTTCAGCATGCCGACACCCATGATGGATCCGGCGATGGTGTGCGTGGTGCTGACTGGAATGCCTAATCCTTCTGCTACGCCAAAAAGGGTGATTGACCCTGCTGTTTCAGCGGCAATCCCTTCAAATGGAGTTATTTTGGTGATACGGGTTCCCATTGTTTTAATGATGCGCATTCCTCCCATGAGTGTTCCGATGCCGATGGCGGAGTAGCAGGTGATGGGAACCCAATCAGGGACATGATGCAAATCGGTGTGTTGTATCCAGGTTGGAATGGTTATGCCGTGTTGAATGGCATAGTGATTATAGACGGTGAGGGTGGCAATGATAATNCCGATCACTTTCTGCGAATCGGAACCTCCGTGTCCCAAACTTAAAGAGGCAGAAGTCACCAGCTGAAGCCTTCGAAAAACTTTGTCCGTTTTTTGTGGGTTGGTTTTTTTAACGATGTGGGTGATGAGGGTAGCTACGGAAAGGCCAATGATCATTCCGATGAATGGAGCAAGTACAATGAATAAAGATGTTTCAATGATGACCCGTTGATTGATGACCGAGAAACTCATGGCATGAGCTACCCCTGCGCCTGCAAAGCCTCCCATTAAGGTATGGGATGAACTGGATGGAATTCCAAGCCGCCATGTCAGCAGGTTCCAAATGATGCCGGCAACGACGCCTGCAAAAATTACCACTAAATCGATGCTGTCGTTGTTCACGGTTTTTGAAACCGTGTCAGCCACTTTCAGGTTAAAGACCCAGAATGCCAGAAAATTAAAAAATGCAGCCCAAGCAACTGCTTGAAAAGGAGTTAAAACTTTGGTTGAGATGACCGTGGCAATGGAATTCGCAGCATCATGAAATCCATTGATCATGTCAAAAATAATGCTGAATACGATGATTAAAATCAGAAGGGTAAAGCTCATTGGAGTTATGCGTATTTAATTAGGATGCTTTCAATGACATCACAGACGTCTTCGCATTTGTCAGTGACTGTTTCCAATTGATAATATAACTCTCTTCTTTTCATGATTTCAATAGCATTGTTTTCATGTTCGAATAGGTGTTCAATGCCGGTGTATAAAATGTCGTCGGCTTGATTTTCAATGCTATTGACCTGAACAACTGCCTGCAGACTATCTTTGACTCCTTTGAAATCGCGTAATCCTTTGATAGCCAAATTCAACTCTTTGGTAGCTTGTCTAATTAAATCGGCTAATGATTGAATGGTAATGTCTTTGGTTGGATCAATTTTATAGAGAAGCATGCTTTTGGCAGAGACATAGATGAAATCGGTAACATCATCCAAAGAGGAAATGAGGCTGTGAATGTCTTCTCTATCAAAAGGGGTAATGAAATTTTTTCCCAGTTCCTCCATTACTTTGTGCGTGAGTTGATCGTTGGCATGTTCAATATCATGCATTTGATTTTTTATTTCTCTTCTCCGATCTTCATCAGTTTCGTGCACTAAAGTGATGAGATGGTCGGCTATGGCACAAACGTTAACCGTATCTTGTTCGAAAAGATCATAGAATTTCTTTTCTTTTGGAATAAGAAGCTTTGAGAAAAAATTGGAGTTCATGGTTAATTTATTGGTTTATTGAGTAGAACGTAAAATAAAATGTCCATGATATGATTGTAAAATTTGGTTTACAAATATATCATGGACATTTTGAAGTGCAAAAAATATTTAGTTAGAGAAGTTTAATATTTACATTCCGTCCATCATATTATCCATATTATTGGTATTGGTGTTGTTTGTTTCAGGCTTTTTGCCTCGTTTTGGATTGGCATTCCCAAAATTGTATGAAATATTAAACATGATCATCCGCCCATTGAAGTAGTTGAGCGCTGTTTGTTGATAATTCGGTCCCCATGTTTCTATTTTGCTGCGGCTCGAGTTAAACAGATCGCGAACATTGAGATTTAACACAATTTTTTTGTGCGCCACCATTTGGCGAAGTCCCAAATCGACTTCATAGCTGCCTAAATTTTTTCCCTGAGCAATAAAGTATGGAGCGGTGTAAGCACCGGTAATCTGAGCTGAAATATTGGCCGGCAACATAATGTTTGCAATGGATTTGGCATTCCATGTAAAACTGCTTTGTTCCGGAATGTGAATGTTTTGATTGTCTTGAACAAACGTAGATGCATACAGTTTGTTGTAATAAAAATCAAAGGTGGTTGTTAAGTTGAAGAAACGGGTGAAATTGTCTCTTAACACTGTTTCAAGTCCGCCGGCAGTGGTTTTTGAACCATTCATAAAGGTGTTCATCATAATGCCGTTTTGCAACCATTGCACTGACTGAATGCCGTTGGTGGTGTAATGATAAAACAAAGAAGCGGAGAGCGTGTGGGCTGTCCACGATTTCAAGTAGTTTAATTCAAAAGAGTTGATGTATTCGGGAGCCAACGTCGGATTTCCAAACGACCAGTTGGTGGAGTCCGAAATATTGATGAACGGATTAATAGAGCGTCCCCGCGGTCGATTGAGACGGCGTGTATAGTTGATTTGAAATTCGTTGTTCTGATTAATCGAATAATCTAAGAAAAGACTTGGAAACGGCTGCAAATAATGAATCGTATAATTTTGTTGTCCCGTTGAAAAATTGATATACGAATATTCGCCACGCAATCCGATTTGGCCGCTAAACTTCCCCCATTTGTTGCCGTAAGTGGTGTAAGCCGCATAATCCCGTTCATAATAATCAAACAAATTGGTGATGTTTGGATCTAAAACGCCATTGGTTAAACCAACCACATTGGAATATTGTTCTTGATAATTACCGTCAAAACCAGCTTGTAATTTACTGTTTGACGTGAATAATTTGGTATAATCCAATTTGAATTCGGCTGAAGGACTTTTCCCTGTGGTAGTTTGATTTTGTGATGAGGTCAAATGATTGGCATTGTCCCATTGGGTGTAATCGTTTTCCATGCTCGAGGGATGGCTCGAAAAACTCAAGGAGCTGGTCAGATTGGAGCCCAAAGCATCAATTTTGTGCATGTAATTGAGGTTGATGTTGTACATCGTTCGTTTTCCGCCTGTGGCCGTATTTCGATAATATTGACTCATTAAATCGTTGTTGGCATCAAAGGTTTCATTGTTATTGAGGTTTGACATCACTCCTTTCCCAAACATCATAAAGCCGTCAAAGCCGATGGAGTTCTGTTTGTCTAAGCGATAGGTCATGCCGGCACGTACGAAAGTTCCCTGAAAATGGCGATCGGCGGTTGAGGTTTGTTTTAAGGACGACAACGTGTCGCCGTTAGCCGGATTTAAGAGATAACGATTGTTCCATCCGCCGCCTGTAAATTTCATGTCACGGCGTCCCACGCTGGCATAGGCATCAATTTTGGATGAAGTGAAATTAAGATTGGCTCCGAGGTTATACCCTAATTTTCCACGATCGGGAACGGAAACACCTCCCGAAACACTGCCGTAATATCCTGGTTTGGAGCTTTCTTTCATAATCAAGTTAATAATACCCGCCGATCCTTCAGCGCTATATTTTGCTGACGGATTGGTGATGACTTCCACTTTGGCAATGCTTCCGGCGGGCATTTCTTGCAAAATGTCTCCTTCATTATCGGAGGTGATGCCTGCCGGGCGACCATTGATCCATATTTCCACATTCGAGTTATTTCGTAACGACACATTGCCATTGACGTCAACACTCACCGAAGGAATGTTTTGCAACATTTCTGCGGCTGAAGCTCCTGCCGATGTGATGTTTTGATCAACATTAAATACTTTTTTGTCAATATCCAATTTCATTTGTGGCCCTTGAGCCTGTACTTCCACTTCTCCTAATCGTTTTGAATTCGATTTTAAAGTGATTCTGCCTAAATCGATCGTTTTGCCGTCAATAATGATTGGTTTCTGAAACGTGGTGTATCCTAAAAATGAAAGTTCTAATTGATAAGAACCTGCCGGAAGTTTTTCGATGGTAAATCCTCCTTTCGCATCGGTAATGGTTCCTTTGAACATGGTGAGCGGAGTTCCTTTTTTAACGACAACATTCACGTATTCCATGGGTTGATTGGTGTCACCGTCTAAAACGATTCCTTTTACTCCTCCGGTTGTTTGTGCTGTGGCAAATCCTGCGGCGCACATTAATAACGTAATAAAAAAAACGATTCTTTTCATTTTCTTGAATTATAAGTTTACCTGTTTTGACTGAGCGCTGTGATTTAAAAAAAATCATTACAACTAAAATCTATTTATAAGACCAAGTTGTAATGAAAAGGTTTAAAATAAGGAAAGCTAAATTACCGAAGGTTTGGTAACATGTAGGTTTTATCAAAGGCAAGAATATTGCCCACGTGATTGATTTCCAAAAAGGTAGTTCCACCTCCAATGCCAAAACTCCCGCTTAAATAAGCCACCAGATCTTCCCGTTTCATCCATTTGCTGCGCAATAAAAGGCGCAAAGCTGCAAAGAAATATTCACGCCGATCTTCTTTGAAGGCTTGATAAATGGGAATGACACCATACGAAAGTGCCAGTTGGCGCATCGGATGTTTGTCATAGCAAATAGAAAGCACAGGGCTTTTGCTTCGATAGGCTGATAAAATGCGAGCTGTTTTGCCTGTGTACGTATCGGTGATAATGGCTTTTACATCAAGATCGGATGCGGATTCGGCAGCATGATGTGCTAAAAATTCGGTGACGTCCATTTCATCTTTGGAATAAGAAATACGAATGTCATTTTCCGGCAACTTGTTTTTTTCTGCTTCTTCTGCAATTTTGGCCATGGTGCGAACGGCTTCAACAGGATATTTGCCGTTAGCTGTTTCCCCGCTTAGCATGATGGCATCGGCTCGTGAAAAGATGGCATTGGCCACGTCTGTTACTTCCGCTCTTGTCGGTCGTGGGTTTTCAATCATGGAGTTGAGCATCTGTGTGGCTACAATGACGGGTTTTTTTGCCATGACACTTTTTCTGATCAGGGTGCGTTGAATCGACGGAATTTTTTCCAAAGGAACTTCGATTCCAAGGTCACCGCGGGCTACCATGATGCCGTAAGCTTGTTCTAAAATTTCGTCAATGTTGTCAACTCCTTCTTGATTTTCAATTTTGGCAATGATTTTGATCTGACTTTCATGTTCATCCAGAATGTTCTGAATGTCAATAATATCTTGTTTGCTTCGCACAAAAGAGTGCGCAATGAAATCGAGGTCGTGTTCAATGGCAAAAAGAATGTAATTTCGATCGCGCTCGGTCAGTGATGGCAGTTTGATTTTAACGCCGGGCACGTTGACACTTTTTTTACTTCCCAGAATGCCATCGTTCATGACTTCGCAATACAATGCATGTTGGTCTTTATCCAACACCCGCAATTCAAGTTCACCATCGTCAATCAGAATGTCACCTCCGATTTGCATCTCATCCACAAATTTTGGGTAGGTGACGGCGATGCAATCATTGTTGGTAAGTAGATTGGGATCTCCAACAATTTTAATTTTTTGATGCGTTGTCAATGACAAATCGTTGCCTTCACATTTGGTGGTACGAATTTCAGGCCCTTTCGTATCAATCAGGATGGCAATATATTTTGATACCTTTCGCACGTTGGTGATGATTTTTTCAACCCCTTCGGGCGTAGTATGTGCGGTATTGATTCTGACTACATTCATGCCTTCACGAAACAAGGCACGTATAAATGATTCTTCACATCGTAAATCGGAAATGGTCGCAACAATTTTTGTTTTCTTGAACATATATAAGGACAATTAAATGAATGGGGCACTTTTTTTATGGAAGCGAAGTTTGCTTTTTGAGAATCAAGGCTTGAATGGCTAAAACATACGAGTGCATTCCAAATCCGGCAATGACTCCAAGGCATGCTTCTGAAATAAAGGAATGATGACGGTATGTTTCTCGTTTGAACACGTTGGATAAATGGACTTCGATGACGGGCGAAGTGATGGATCGTATGGCATCAGCCAAAGCAATGGAAGTATGCGTATAAGCTCCCGCATTGATCACAATGCCATCCATATCGAAACCGTGTTGATGGAGTTGATCGATTAAATCACCTTCATGATTTGATTGAACATAGGAGATAGCATGTTCGGGAAATTGGTGTTGCAGGGTCGCAAAAAATTCGTCGAATGAACTGCGCCCGTAAATTTCAGGTTCTCTTTTCCCTAACAGATTCAAATTGGGCCCGTTTAAAATCAAAAAATTCATGTGTTTATCAAAAATAGGATTGATAGACAAAGATACTTTAATTTTAGATGCTTTGTTATGTTCTCTTGGTTGTTCTACTTGTTTTATGCTTTTTTTTGCCATTTGAACGATTTTTTCTTGGTTAATGACGGAAGAAATGAAGTGATGAAAACTAAAAAATATGTTTTGTAACATGATTTTATAACATAACTTTAAAACTTATTTTTCAATGATAAGTCCCTAAATTGGCAAGGCAAAATAATCAATGATAAGTTGGTGATTTTGACTTGATTTCTAATTATTCATCTTAAAACATACACGTATGAAAGTTTATCAATCCAATGAGATTAAGAATATCTCTTTGTTGGGAAATTCAGGCTGTGGAAAAACCACCCTGGTAGAAGCCATGCTTTACGAGGGTGGTATTATTAAACGGCGTGGCACAGTGGAAAATAAAAATACGGTTTCAGATTATTTTCCGGTAGAACATGAGTATGGTTATTCTGTTTTTTCAACCATTGCTCATGTTGAATGGAACAATAAAAAATTAAATATCATTGATTGTCCGGGTTCGGACGATTTTATTGGTGGTGTTGTGACCTCATTAAATGTGACCGACACGGCATTGATCGTTCTCAACACGCATTATGGCGTGGAAGTCGGGACACAAAATCATTTTCGTTACACTGAAGAATTTAAAAAGCCGGTCATTTTTGTTGCCAATCAATTGGATCACGAAAAGGCTGAATACGATCAATTAATTGAACAATTGAAAGAAAGCTTTGGATCAAAAGTAACACCGATTCAATTTCCGGTCAATGCAGGGCTCTCATTCAATGCAGTGATTGATGTGTTGAAAATGAAAATGTATCGCTGGAAACCCGAAGGAGGCGCTGCTGAAGAATTGGAAATCCCCGATGAATTTAAATCCAAAGCGGAAGCTTATCACAATGCATTGGTGGAGGCTGCTGCAGAAAACGATGAATCGTTGATGGAGAAATTCTTTGAATCGGGTTCGCTGAGTGAAGATGAAATGCGGCTCGGTATTCATAAAGGATTGATTCATCGAGATGTATTTCCGGTCTTTTGCGTCAGTGCATTGCGCGATATGGGTGTTGGACGGCTCATGGAGTTTATCAACAACGTGGTGCCCTTTGTGGACGAAATGGAACATCCAATCACTTTGGACGGAAAAGAAGTGATTCCCGATCCAAACGGTCCAACGAGTTTGTTTGTGTTCAAAACCAGTGTGGAACCGCATATTGGAGAAATTTCCTATTTTAAAGTTATGTCGGGAAAAGTTCACGAAGGCGATGATCTCGTGAATGTGTCGAGAGGATCAAAAGAACGCATCAATCAATTATTTGCCGTTGCCGGACAAATCAGAGAAAAAGTGGACGAGTTGGTTGCCGGTGACATTGGGGCTACTGTGAAACTGAAAGAAACGCATACAGGAAATACGCTGAATGCTAAAGGGTGTGACTATGTTTATCCAACGATTCATTATCCCGATCCAAAATATCGTCGAGCTATAAAGGCCAAGAATGAAGCCGATGAAGAGAAGTTAAGCGAGATTTTGACGCGCATGCACGAGGAAGATCCAACCTGGTTGATTGAAATGTCGAAAGAGTTGAAACAAACAATCGTTTATGGACAGGGAGAATTTCACCTGCGCACTTTAAAATGGCGTATTGAAAACAACGATAAATTGATGATTGACTTTTTAGAGCCAAAAATTCCTTATCGTGAAACCATTACAAAAGCAACAAGAGCCGATTATCGGCATAAAAAGCAGTCGGGTGGAGCAGGTCAATTTGGGGAAGTTCATTTGATTATTGAACCGTACGTTGAAGGCATGATGCCACAGGAAACGTATAAATTCAATGGCCAGGAATTTAAAATTTCCGTTCGCGATCGGCAGGAAATCCCTTTAGAATGGGGCGGGAAACTGGTATTTATCAACAGCATCGTTGGAGGAGCCATTGATGCCCGTTTTTTACCGGCCATTTTGAAAGGGGTGATGGACAAAATGGAACAAGGCCCGTTGACTGGTTCTTATGCTCGTGATGTTCAGGTAATTGTTTATGATGGAAAGATGCACCCGGTTGACTCCAATGAAATTTCTTTCCGATTGGCAGGAAGAAATGCCTTCAGCATAGCGTTCAAACAAGCCAATCCTAAATTGTTGGAACCTATTTATGACGTTACCGTGTTGGTTCCGTCTGATCGGATGGGCGATGTGATGAGTGATTTGCAGGGACGACGTGCTGTCATCATGGGAATGCACAGCGAAAAAGGATTTGAAAAAATATCCGTTAAAATGCCATTGAAAGAATTGTCGAGTTATTCAACCACATTGAGTTCGCTCAGTGGCGGGCGGGCTTCTTTTACGATGAAGTTTGCCAGCTACGAATTGGTTCCGATGGATGTTCAGGAAAAATTATTGAAAGAATACGAAGCAACTCAACAAGAAAAAGATTAATGGATTCCTTCCGTTGATTCGTTCTGCAAAAAAAAGAAGTCGAAGGTCATTCGACTTCTTTTTTATTCTTGAATGCAAGGCGCATGTATAAACCCAATTTTTTTAATAATGATTGCTGTTAGCGTCATAATAAATGAATATCTTTGTCACTGTCATTGATTCATTTCACNTTGAATTTTTGAATGCTGTTTATTTTTAACCGATTAGGTTAGTGATTTCTTTTTAATTTTTGACTTTTATACTGTAAATTTTATGGAGCATCAAGAACCGATTACAGGAATGCCTGAAAATGCGTTTCGTCCGTTGAAAGAAGGGGAGGAATATCATCCNTTAATGAGTCCTCAAAAAAAATACAAAGAGGTGACGCCTTATTCAGTTGGATGGGGTTTGTTTATGGCTATTTTATTTTCAGCAGCAGCTGCTTATTTAGGTTTGAAAGTAGGACAGGTTTTTGAGGCAGCTATTCCGATTGCCATCATTGCCGTTGGATTGTCAACCGCTTCCAAACGCAAGAATGCTTTGGGAGAAAATGTTATTATTCAATCTATTGGAGCAAATTCAGGCGTCATTGTAGCGGGAGCCATTTTTACNTTACCGGCTTTGTACATTTTGCAGGCAAAATATCCGACCATGACAGCTTCGTTTATGCAAATATTTTTGAGCTCAGCGTTGGGAGGTATTTTGGGCATTTTGTTTTTGATTCCTTTTCGCAAATATTTTGTTTCGGAGATGCATGGAGAATATCCTTTCCCTGAAGCTACTGCTACCACTCAGGTGTTGGTTTCTGGTGCGAAAGGAGGCAATCAGGCTCGACCTTTGGTTTTTGCCGGTATTATCGGAGGTATTTACGATTTTGTCGTGGCTACTTTNGGCGCTTGGAGCGAAGTGTTTTCAACGCGTGTCATTCCGTTGGGAGCTACCATAGCCGACAAAGCCAAATTGGTCTTCAGTATTGATGTAGGTGCTGCCATTCTCGGACTTGGCTATATTGTGGGATTGCGCTATGCAGCCATTATCTTTGCNGGTTCTGCTTTGGTGTGGTTTGTCATTGTTCCTCTGTTGCCTTTGATTGGTGATGGAACCTTGCATTTGTTGATTCCGAGCTACATAGCACCTGTCAATGGAATTGCTTCCATGAGCGCAGGGACTATTTTTACCACTTTTGCTCGTCATATTGGTATTGGAGGCATTGCCACGGCCGGTGTGATTGGTATTATTCGTTCGTGGAAAATCATCGTGGGAGCCGTCGGGTTGGCTGCCAATGAAATGACCGGAAAGAATAAAGTATCAAAATCTGTTTTAAGAACGCAACGGGATCTGTCCATGAAAATCTTAGCTATTGGCGTTGGATTGGCATTAATTGCTATTTTCGTTTTTTTCTTTTTCGGTGTTGTGCATAATTTATTTTATGCTTTGGTTGGCTTAACGGTGATTGCGTTGATTGCCTTTCTTTTTACAACCGTTGCTGCCAATGCCATTGCTATTGTGGGGACTAATCCGGTTTCAGGCATGACTTTGATGACGTTGATTTTGGCATCCGTTATCATGGTGGCTGTCGGATTAAAAGGGACTACCGGTATGGTGGCTGCGCTTGTCATGGGCGGTGTCGTTTGTACGGCCTTGTCGATGGCCGGTGGTTTCATTACTGACCTAAAAATTGGATATTGGTTGGGAAGTACTCCTGCCAAACAGGAAGGGTGGAAATTTTTGGGAACCTTAGTTTCGGCTGCCACTGTAGGTGGTGTTATGATGATCTTAAATAAGACGTATGGATTTACAGGTCCCAATGCGTTGGTTGCGCCACAGGCTAATGCCATGGCAGCCGTCATTGAACCGTTAATGTCGGGAACGGGCGCACCGTGGTTTCTTTACGGTGTGGGAGCGTTTATTGCTATTGTATTGACATTTTTCAATGTCTCTGCGTTGGCTTTTGCGTTGGGAATGTTTATCCCAATGGAATTGAATGCTCCTTTGTTGGTGGGCGGTTTCATTGCCTGGTATGTTTCCACCCGATCCAAAGAGGAAGCTGTGAACAAAGCACGTTTTGAAAAAGGGACGTTATTGGCATCGGGATTTATTGCCGGTGGTGCTTTGATGGGAGTAGTCAGTGCAGCGCTTCGTTTTGGTGGTTTGAATTTTTCGGGGAAATGGGCGGAAAGTAATGCTGCGGCATGGTTAGGCTTGGGCATGTATGCTCTTTTAATTGCTTACCTTGTTTTAGATTCAATGAAAATAAAAAAAGAAAAATCGGAATAATCAATTGAAATGATCATGATTCAATTTTTGAGAAAATACAGCTTTTGGGCTCTATTATTGGTTTTTGGCATCACGTCGTGTCAGTCGTATCGCTTAGTAAAAGTGACCGCAACTCAGATTCGGGTTGATCAGAAGGCCGATCCTATTCAAGATCAGCGGATGGTTGCTTTATTGAAACCTTATTCAGATTCGGTTGCCAAAGTGGCCAATCAGGTCATTGGTTATTCGGATCAAACCATGCGGGTGCATTATCCGGAGGGATTGCTTTCGGACTTTTTTGCGGATGCCATGTTGTCGTATGTTCAACAGCAATATCCGCAGGACTCGGCAGAGATTGCTATGACCAATGTGGGCGGATTCCGAAGTCCTATTTATAAAGGTCCCGTAACGGTAGGAAAAATTTTTGAGTTAATGCCTTTTGAAAATGCACTGGTTGTGTTGCGTTTGAAAGGAGAAACTGTTCAACAATTGGCCGACAGCATCGCCAAATATGGGGGTGCAGTGGCGGGAATTCGTTTTCAGGTCGTTGACAGAAAAAGAGCCGAGCATGTGGTGGTGCAAGGGAAACCGCTTCAAATGCAGCAAATCTATGTGGTTGTTGCCAATGACTATATTGCTAAAGGAAATGATCATTTTGACGGATTTTTACACGCCATTCAATCAAAAACATATCCCATTTCATTGCGTCGATTGATGATTGACTACATCAAGCAGCTTACTGCGGAAGGGAAAACGATTCATCAAGTGTTGGATGGACGAATTTATGAATAGATTCGGAGGTTATCCCTATCTCTTTTTGATCACCGACCAAGAATTTATTTTTAAGAAGTTGGTGGAAAAGCAAAGAGATGAACATATGAAACATACATGACAAAATGAGATAACATGGATTCACAAGGGAATGATCCATTTGACACGGATTTTCATGTATCTCCTTCATAAAAAATAATATAAAAACGATGAAATTGAAACAATTAGTTCTGGTTTTTGCGGCCGCATTGGTCATGACAGCATGTGCATCGCAAAAAGAGTTGGTGATCCTTTGTACCAATGACACCCACAGTCAAATTTTGCCTAATGAAGAAAATAGGGGAGGATATGCACGGATTGCCGGCATTATTGATACGGTCAGAGCGCATCATCGAAATGTGATTCTGCTTGATGATGGTGATTTTTCACAAGGAACTCCTTTTTTCAATCTGTTCAAAGGAGATGTTGAAATTGCAGGAATGAATCTCAATCGTTACGATGCAGTGACGTTGGGTAATCATGAATTTGACAACGGTGTTGATAGTTTAGCTGCCCATTTGAGAAAGGCTCACTTCCCCATTGTTAATGCGAATTATGACGTATCCAATACCGCCTTGGCATCCATTGTGAAGCCTTATATCATCCTTAGGAAAGATGGTTTGAAAATAGGTATTTTCGGATTGGGAGTGAGTCCCGATCATTTGATTACCGACGCTAACTTCAAAGGCATTCGTTTCTTAAATCCTATTCAACGAGCCAATGAAATTTCTAAATGGTTAAAAACCAAAGAAAAGTGTAATGTGGTCATCTGTGTGTCTCACTTGGGAACCGATCCGAACGGCGAGTTTTCCGATTGGACTGTTGCTCGTCAGTCGAAATATATTGATGTCATCACCGGTGGTCATTCTCATCAGGTGATCAATAAAAAGGTGCTGAATGCGGTGGGTGATTCTGTCCAAATTATTCAGGACGGAAAATCGGGCACGTTCATCGGTCGTATCAATCTAATTTTCAAACGTTAAATCTTCTTTTTTCCTCTTTTCTTATTTCTTATCCAACTCTGGAGCTTCTATTCGTTTTAGTAATAAACATCCTGTAAATCGGGATGTTTTTTTTCTGCATGTTTGATCGGATGTTGATCTCACGATGCCTGTTTGTTGAACAATAGGTTGGTTTATTAGCTAATTGATGATGAAATGGTGCAGCTTGGATGGTTTTATTCTGGTAAAATGGGTTAAGCCGAATTACGCAATAGGGAAATAATAAAGTTCAAATTGTTGATATAGAATATTTAATCTTCTATTTGGCTAACGCATAGCATTAGTCATTCTTTAAATTAAAAACTACTTTATTCCTTGTTCTGTAAACTTTTCACCGATTTTTTGAATTTACTTTTTACCTCCATAGCGTCATTGTGAATTATTCATTGTTTTGATTTTCACTCTCTGGAGAGTGATTTTCACTCTCTGGAGTGTGATTTTCACGGTTCGGAGTGTCTTTTTCACGGTCTGGAGTGTGATTTTCACGGTTCGGAGAGTGATTTTCACGGTCGGGAGTGTCTTTTTCACGGTCTGGAGCGTGATTTTCACGGTCGAGAGTGTCTTTTTCACGGTCGAGAGTGTCTTTTTCACGGTCTGGAGTTTCTTTTACGGTTAAATTTTTGAAAGAAAAAACAGTCATCCGGTTATTATCGTTGTATCTTTGTATGCAAGTGAACTAAGGATTTTAATTT
>JGI24721J44947_10007953_pt1 | contig 13960 bp, 14 predicted proteins | sample YelNatPaOPGAMG01_FD_44947 | JGI IMG/M metagenome (IMG submission 44947)
CCGGATCGCGGGCTATTTTCTTCTCAAGCTCGCCTGGCTCATCGGAGCGACCCAAGTGGATACCTGGCCCGGCAGAAGACCAAAGCTCCAGCACGGCTGCTGTATCACGGGGGTAATCAAAAGGTCGAATGCTAAAGTCCACCGTCAACTTTCTTCCTCGCCGATCAATTCTTTCCATGGCCCGTGAATGCCATCCTCGGTAACGCCGAAATAGTAGCGGTATCCGTTTGGAAGACGCTGGATCAGGTCGTAGCGAATGGTCTTGCCCTGTTTGTATTTCTTAATCAATCCGTAGTCACCCAGCCATTGCACATTCATCTGATCATGACGGTTGTAGACTTCATTGAACTGGCGGATGGCGTAATGCCACAGGCGGCGCGCCGATGAGCGGGTGACGTTCTTGACCATATTGCCATTGCGCAGATCCCGCATGGTGTAGTAAGACACGCCTTCGCGCACTTCTGGAGGCAGCACTTCAACGCCAGTGCGGGGTGCATAATCGGCTTCAGACTCAGCCGGCTGCGGAACGGATTCTTTTACAGGTGCTTCCTCGGTCTTCTCTGCCGTTTCGCCAGGGGCGACTGCCATGAGGGCAAGGTTTTGCTTGTTGCGCAGCACCAAACCGACGATCTCATCGCGCACAGCCAAGCCAGTTTCGGCTTCATCGCGCACATAGATCTTATTATCGTCGACCGCGTAGGGCGGGTCTTCACCCCGGGGTACGAGAATACGCAGTATCTTCTTGCCCTTTCTCTCGTGGACGTCGAGGGTTACCTGTAGAGGGGGGCTGATGCGCTTGTTGATTTCCTTTTCGAGCTGAGCCATAGCTTGTTCGACATCGGGCACTCCTACAGGCGGCTTGCGAACATCGCTGGACAATCCAATGTAAAGCGTGCCGCCGTTGGTGTTGGCGAACGCGCAGATATCTGCGATGATGGCGTACAGTTTGCCTCCACGCACGGTCATGCTCTCGTGGAAATCCTGGATGATGTTCGGTCCTGCCTCCAGCGCTTCCTGAATAAAGTCAAAAGCCGGCTCTTCAAAATGGCGGTGGGGGCGGGTGCGAGAGAAATCATGTTTGAGGAAGAGATCCTTGAGCGCTTCAAAGCTCACCTCAGGCAACAGAGCGTCAGTTGTGCGATCGCCGATGCCGAGGTTTTTCTTGCGCACAGGGTCGGCGGTCAATCGATGGGCGTCCGAACCCTGGATGCAGTGCATACGGCGGGGATATTCTGGTTTGGTGCCGTTGAAGAAGTGGGCGGTGGTGCGCGGGCCTTTCTGCTCGAGGTCCGTCACTTCGAGAGCATGCAGGTTTGTATCCTGCGTATAGGCGATCTTGGTTTGACCGCCGAAGCTGAAGCCGCGCATAGCGACGCCATTGCTCGAGTTGGCATGCGCGGCAATCACCAATGCTCCTGCCTGGTTGAGCTCCCGGTAGACGGTGAGAACGTCTGAGGTGGCCCCCACAGTAGCCGAACCGTTGTCAAGCTGGTCAGGCGGTATCCTGAGGTCGAGCAGCAGATGTTCGATTTCGCGCAGAGGTTTATCCGGTGAGAAGATGCCCAAAATATGGAAACCCAAGGTGGCAGTGANTTCCACTCCGGGCAGAACCAGGATCTTGGCCATCAGGCGGCGATACTCGTTCAGGCGGGTGCGCTCCTCGGGCAGGATACGCCCAAGACGTTCGAGCAGCTCGAGTTGTTCGATATCTTCCATCATGCGGCGNTAACCCGCCACAGTATTGTGATCGGTGAATGCGATAATATCCAGCCCCCGCGCCTCGGCGCGCTGTAAAATATCCAGATAGCTGACATCGTTTTGCTGATAATCACTGGAAGCCGGGGTGTGAATATGCAGATCGATCATGCGCCATTGCATGACATCGTTTATATGTTTTTTCCCCACAAGGTACTCCTAGATTGACCGTGATGGATGAGGCGATCAATCGCCTTATCCCTCCAACGGTTCATAATGATTGGTTTGTTAATCTTGATCCGGTTCAATGTGTCTGTTCTAGCGGCCTGGTCGGCGCTTTTTGGGGTTGCTGACCGGTCTTTTTTTCCAGATAGGCGCGCATGAGGTGGAGCAAATCTGAGGGTGCATAGGGTTTTAATAGAAAGCCATCGGCACCTGCCCTCAGGCATTGTTCGCCGACTTCAGTGCCCGATACCACAAATATGCCCATGCGGTCATAATGCCGGTCGGCGCGCAGGTGAGTGAGCAGTTCCATTCCGTTTATCTCGCGCAGATGAACGTCCAGCAGCAGGAGTTCGGGTTGTTCCGTTCGAATGGTTTCGACAATTACATCGCTGCCGCCATTCGCAGGGATAACGGTCTGAAAGCCTTCGATTTCCAGGAAGGTTTTCAAGAGAGCGACCGTCATGGGGTCATCTTCAACCAGCAACACTTTGGGCATCGGCTGTCTCTTTGATCGCTTTGGTCCTCACACGTTTTCGTTCGGGGGTCGAGGGAGCAGGCTCAAGGGCTGCCTCCAGTACCTCATCCACCGTCTCGACGAAGATGAATTTTATCTGCCGACGGATTTCCTCGGGCAGATCTTCGAGGTCGAGTTCGTTGCGCTTGGGCAAGATCACAGTCGTCAATCCAAATCGGTGGGCGGCCAGGACCTTTTCTTTTACACCGCCGATGGGCAATACCTGGCCACGAAGGGTTATTTCACCGGTCATACCGACGTCAGGGCGCACGCGCCGGCCGGATATGAGCGATACCAGGGCGGTGGCTATGGTCACGCCGGCTGATGGACCGTCTTTAGGTTGGGCGCCAGCAGGGATGTGCAGGTGAATATCCGATTTGTCGAAGAATTGTTCATCCAAACCGAGCTGCCCGGCGCGCGAGCGCACGTACGATAGAGCTGCGCGCGCCGATTCCTGCATCACGTTGCCAACCGATCCGGTGATTTGGAATCCTTTGTTGCCGGGCATCCGTGTGGCCTCGATGAACAACACCTCCCCGCCAGTCGCCGTCCAGGCCAGGCCGGTAGCCACACCAGGGACACGCGTACGCGCCAGGATTTCCTCATTGCCCAGGAAAAGCGGCCGGCCTAGGAACTCGCGCACTTTCTCGGGGTCGACTTCTATCATCCGGGCTTTACCTTCCGTGATCTGCGTTACCGCCTTGCGGCAAACCGCTGCGATCTCGCGTTCGAGATTGCGTACACCTGCTTCGCGGGTGTAATTGCGGATGATGGCGCGCAGAGCTTCATCCGTGAAGCGGATTTCTTCCGGGCGAAGGCCGTTCTCGCGCAGTTGGCGAGGAACCAGGTATTGCCGGGCGATTGCGAGCTTCTCTCCTTCTGTGTAGCCGGCGATATGGATGACTTCCATGCGGTCCAACAGCGGGGCGGGAATGGTTTCAAGCTGGTTGGCGGTGGTAATAAACATGACCTGGGAGAGGTCGAAGGCCACTTCGAGATAATGATCGCGGAACTCGAAGTTTTGTTCAGGATCGAGGACTTCGAGCAAGGCAGAAGCTGGGTCTCCGTGAAAGTCGTAGCTGAGTTTGTCGATCTCGTCCAGCATAAAGACCGGATTGCGTGTTTCCACACGTCGGAGGGCTTGCAGAATGCGGCCAGGCATGGCCCCGATGTATGTGCGGCGGTGACCGCGAATTTCGGCTTCATCGCGGACACCTCCCAGGGAAATGCGCACAAATTTACGGCCCATCGCACGGGCGATGGATTGACCCAGGGAGGTCTTCCCGACGCCCGGAGGTCCAACGAAGCACAGGATTACCCCCTCGCGCTCCTTACGGATCATATCGGCGGCTGGCCGCTCCTGGAATTCCTGGCGNCGNTCCAAACGAAGNTTCCGCACGGCCAGAAACTCCAGGATGCGTTCCTTGACATCGTCGAGGCCGTAATGGTCCTGGTTCAACACTTCCCGTGCGTGAGCGATGTCGAGATTATCCTCGGTGGTGGTAGACCAGGGTAATGAAACCAGCCAATCCAGGTATGTCCGGATGACGCCGTATTCGGCGGCGGCGGTAGGCAGGCGCGATAACCGATCCAGCTCGCGGCGAGCCTGCTTCTCGGCTTCCTCAGGCATGTGCGCCGCCTCGATCTTTTTGCGGAATTCCTCGATATCGGCGGCTTGTTCATCGCCTTCGCCCAGTTCTTTCTGGATGGCCTTGAGCTGCTCCCGCAAGAAGTATTCGCGCTGCATCTTCTCGATCTCGGAGCGGGCCTCATTTTGGATTTTCAGACCCAGCTCGAGCATCTCGCTTTCGCGCGCCAGGATGGTGATCAATCGGTGAAGTTTTTCGGTGACCGAATCCAGCTCCAGAATTTTTTGCGCCTCTTCCAATTCCATGCGCTGGAAATTGGCGATCGTGTACACCGTCTGGAGCGGCTCTTCGATCTGGGTAATCGAGGCCACCAGCTCACGCGGCATGGAGGGGATCATCTCTGCCACGTGTTCGAACTGGTCGCGGGCATTGCGCGCCAGCGCTTCGACTTCCATGCCGGTTTCNACTATTTCGGGTAGGGGCTGGATGCGCGCCTTCAGATAAGGCTCTCGTTGAGTGTACTCGTCGATGCGGATACGCGCCAACCCCTGGACCAGCAGGCGGATGGTGCCATCCGGCGCGCGGAATAGGCGATGGATCATCGCCAGGGTGCCGATGGTGTAGAGATCCTCCGGCCCTGGGGTCTCCAGCTCGGGTTTGCGCGAAGCAACCAGTCCGATGAGTCGATCCGCGGCGACAACATCATCCACCAGGCGTATCGAGCGCGGTTGCCCAATGGTCAGAGGAACGATCGTCTGCGGATAGACGACGATTCCGCGCAAAGGCAGGATGGGTAATTCCTCCGGAAAATTGATCTTCTGCCCCTCGTCTTTGCTCTCCAGCTCTATATTCGATGCGCCTTCGCCGTCTGATCCTTCCTGATTGAAATAGATCGTCATAGCCTTCAGGTCGGCTGGCGAATTCTCGCGGACCAACCCAGTCTGGAATTGCTTTTCGAAGTGCGCGTTCGAATCTGTAGGCATCGTATCAGTGTTCATTAACCTTGATATCAATCGGACGGGATTTAGGCAGCAGAACCAGCAGGAAACCGTCGCTGTATTCGGCGGTGATATGGTCGATATCAACCGGCCCGGGCAGTTCAAGCGCGGTGCTGAACTCACCAAAGCGGATCTCCATTTGGTGGTATGCCCGCTTCTCGGCCACATCGGGTCGAACACCGGATATGGTGAGAATATTGTCGTTCAGGCTGACGGTGAAGTTCGTTTCGGCCATACCGGCGATCTCGACGCGGACGATATAGCGATCCTCGACCTCGTAGAGGTCGGTGGGAGGTTGCCATACATGGGGCTGGAGGTTGGCTTGCCAGCCGACAACCCGAGCAATCAGGTGAGCCGATTCGTAATAGACGGGATTAGTCCTACGAGATCGCGAGGATTTCAGATTCAAGGAAATCATCATATCATCTCCGTGCTACGGGCAAGTGCGAAGGGAGCCGTTAGAGAGCGGCTACAGCGGCCTGCAGGACTTCATCGTAGTGCGGCTCCTGGCCGAGGACCGGCATGTAATCCGCATAACGCACTATGCCATCGCGGTCGACCACGAAGACTGCCCGGCGTTCAAGGCGCGGTTCTTTCATCAAAGTTCCATATTTTTCGCCAAAGTCGGCGTAGACATGATCGGAGAGTACGATCACCTGGTCGATACCCGCAGCCCCGCACCAGCGTTTTTGGGCGTAAGGCAAATCCATACTAATGACCAGGACGCGGATGTCCTTGCTCAACCTGGCGGCATCCTGGTTGAACCTGCGTGTTTCACGATCACACACATCTGTGTCGAGCGAGTGAACCGCGGCGATGATGCGCACTTTGTTTTCCGTTGAAGCCAGGCCGCGAACCACTTCCCAGTCCTGATTATGAACCTCGAATTCGGGCGCCATCTGCCCTACCACGATGTCAGGACCGACGATCGTGACATCTCGCCCCTTAAATACGATCAAACCTTTTCTCTCCATACCATTAACTCCTTCTGTATAATCGGCTCATGCGCTGCGCCCCCGGCGGGAGTCGAACCCGCAACCATCGGATTAGAAGTCCGGTGCTCTGTCCATTGAGCTACGAGGGCATGAGTATCCGTATAGCGCTATTTGCCAGGCCAATGCTGAGGGTGTCGCCACCCGCAAATCGACTCACCATTTTCGAATAAAATTATACTCCGTACCCACAATTCCAATATCGTTTATTGCTTTCTCGAAGCGATGCGCACAATAATCAGCATCATGATCACGTGTGTGATCTGACNTCAAAGAACCTCATTTGAAGTTCCTGTCGCGGCTATCCACTTAGGAGCACAATCAGAAGGGCATTCGATCTCAGGCGGGTCTGGGGCGTATTCCACGATAGACCTGTGGTCCGGAAAGAGTACGCAGGATCATATCGGCTGGCCGGCCAAGTTTTGCGCTCAGCTCGATGGGCGTCATGGGTTTGTTGCCGTTGGCGACCAACACACGGAATACTGCATCCACCAGGGTGGTGTGCTCGCTTAAAAATCCTGGCTGCCTGGAGCAATGGTCCATCAGCGCCTGTTGGAGCCCATCTACCTGCCGCACCTCAGCGGTTTCGGCATCCACCCAGTCAATCAATGTATCATCGTTGTCAAAATCGGCAAAGATTACTTGATGCTGGCTGCATAATAAACTGTAGAGGAAGATGCGCCAGTTATTGTCATGCTGCTTCCACCAATCAAAATCGATTTGGAATGGGGTATTGAGGGTTGGTTTCACCAGGCTGAACCGTCTGACTTCGTCCATCAATAGCCCTCCTGGGCGACGGTTTCGCTCAGCCGGTAGTACAGATCACCGACATGGATGAATTTGGGATCGGTGGCAAGCCTGGAAAAGAGCAAACCGGGCGGGCAACGGCGAACTACATTAACTGCGGCATACAGCTCCTGGGCGTGCACGTTGCCCTGGGGGGTGAGCTTGGCGAGCTCGCGCAAAATATCCGTTATCACCTTATCGAGAGGGACTTTCTGCCAAGCGGACGTTTCCCAGGCGGCCGATTCCAAGGCAGCATCATCGGGGATAGCAATGACCATGCGTTCGTCGAAGCTGGCGGTCACGGTCTGCTTCAACATGGCGAAGACAATGCCGCCATCCGCGCCGATTAACACGGTGCGAATCCACTCGCGGGTCGAGCGGCGTTTCTCTACGGAGACCTCCACCTCGCCAGGCTTCTTACCACGGCGAATACGGACGAAATTTCCCGGGATCAGGCCCTGGGAAGTATACCAATCCCGCAGACCATAGACGTAATGGTTGGGACGTACAACCCAGCCCGGGAATGTTTCCCCATCAAAGACGAAGGTGAAGCGCACGCGTGGAGCTTCATACGCCGTAGGGAAAAGACGGCGCACCCGGTCGGTTAGCGGCAGCGTTCCGGCGTGCCAATGGGGGTAAATCAGGCAGACAGAAACCTCGTCCTCGGCCGGCTCATAGGTATGCACCGGTGAAAGCTCGTCGTCTAACTGGGCCTCCAGGCTGAGCATATCTGCCGTAAGGACGGAGCGGTCATAATCTTGCGGGCTGAAGCGCAGCGTACGAGGTGTGTTGCGCACACCCTCCGGCTCCAGACGGTTAAGGAACCAGAGCACTTCGCCGGCCGGGCCGACTTCGTCGAAGCGCGGATCTTCCTGCAAAGCGAGATTTAGGGAAAATTCGGTCAGCTTGAGATTGACATCGGTGGGCAGCTCGATCTGATCGAGTATCGCCTTGGTCGGCAGGGGGCCGCCGCCTGTCTCATCCAGCACCGCTTCGGCCAGGTTAAGGTATCCGATGTTTACATCCACCAACAGGGCGCGAGGGAACCAGCGGCCGGCGATGCGCACCAAATCTGGATTGGCTTCGAGTTTTTGCTCGAGCAGGCTGGCGATTCGGTCGCCGTACCTGGCGAAGACCTTTGCGTGGTCAAACTGTTCGTCATCCTCGGCCACTTCCACCGGCTGGTTGAGGCGGTGATCTTCCAATCCAGCGGCGAATTCACGCTTCTCCCCGTTATTGAACTCAACGCGGATGACTTCGAAAGGTGGGAGCTGCGGATTGCGCCCCTTGCGCACCGATTTGACCGTACCTTTGGCCCAATTTAGCGCAGGGAAAATCAGCGATTGACCCTCGCTATAATGTTCTTTGGGCATATAGATGCGCCCTTCGGCGCGCTGCTGGCTTTTCAGCGCCTCTTTTTCCCTGCGGATGCGCTCAGCGATCAACGCCAATGCCAGTTCTTTTGGGGTTTGCGGTGTTTCGAGCTCCAGCAAATAGTTATAAACGAAATCCAGATCGTCTTCGGAGATCTCGAAATTTTCCCAGTAATCTGCGCGCAGTTTCAATGGGGCAAGGACCATAGCGATGCCTTACCTATCCGTGCTAAAATGTGAAGCTTGATCATGCGTAAAAACTGGAATAATCTTGCCACGTGAATAGTTTCTCAAACCTGAATTGCCCGAGAAATAATTATACCCTACCCTGGCGGTGTTTCAAGGACAAGTTTGCAATTAATTTATTATAGCATTGTCGTGATGATGGCGCTGTCAAAAGAGGAAGGCCGGGCATCAAGGGAAGGGATGATCCAGCCAAACTTGAGGATCGACTTCCTCTCCATTCACCCACACTTCGAAGTGCAGGTGCGGTCCGACGGCTCGCCCGGTAGATCCGATCTGCCCGATCAGCTGACCCTTCTGCACCACGTCGCCGACTTTGACCTCGATTTGTGATTGGTGGGCGTAAAGGGTGTAGATGCCCCAACCATGATCGATGATTGTCGCATTGCCCCGCACGGTAAGCGGCCCGGCGAAGACCACCACACCCGGCGCGGCCGCATAGATGTTCAGGCTGGCGCANACACCAAAATCCAGNCCCCCATGAAAGTATATATATGGACCGTTATTATAGGAGCGGCGATCACCGAACCAGGATTTGATGCATATGGGCTGGTCAACCGGGGTTTGAAAGATGCCATCCCAACGGCGTTGTGGATCCGCCGCGGCGGTCAGATTTTCAAGAAGCCGGAGCTCACTATCGTTCGCCTGAGGGTCGAGCGTCTCTGGCGCCACATACAAAGGGGGGTCCTTCGGGTAATTCCCATCGGCGACAACCACCATCTGCTCAAAATCAAAGCTCGAACCGTCCTGACGCACGCCTTTCAATTCGAGCGGGTAAAGGCCGGGATCGGCCAGAGCGTTAATGCCCTGCAAGGCGACGTAATTATTGCCTTCGCCAGCGGAGAAGAAATGCAGCGCGTGGCCGGCTAACACGCCGCTCAGGGTGAGCGGCTGCCGGGCGCTGATGGTAATTTCAGTGGTTTTTCCCTGAACCAACGGCAGAGGTGAGATGGTCACGCTCTGGATAGATGGATCGATGGCGCCGTTCTCGCCAGCTTGATCGGTTGGAAAGAAGATCGGCTCGCCGGGAAGTGCATCCCATGTGCCGCCCAGGCCGTTATCGCTGACTAACGCCCAGGGATCCTGACCGTTTACAGCAGCCAGCTCAAGCAGCGTCTCACCGGGCGTTGCCATCGCCTGACCGGTCAGGCTCTTATTTTGCTCCTCCTGCGGGATGACCAGCGTGGACCCGGCGAACAACTGAGCCGGGCTGGTGATGTGGTTCAAGCGGACGAGCATATCTGCGCGTATCTGGTAGCGCCGGCTCAAGCTGAGCAGGCTCTCTCCAAAAGGAACGGTCTCTGTGGTCAATACACCGCTGACCCCTTGCAATCCGGGGATAACCAGTTGCTGGCCAGCCTGAAGTGCATTGGGGTTGGCCAGGTTGTTGGCAGCAATCAGATCGCTCACTGAAATGTTAAACCGCGCGGCGATATCGGTCAGCGTGTCGCCGGGTTGGACAATATAAACCGGCTGGTTGGGATTTTGATCTTGCGCCAGAACGGGCGTGGATTGCACGACCCACAGCAAGGCAAGGAGGATCTTAAGCCAGCGCGACATCTTCGATGGCTACCTGATCACCGACCTGGAAATCTGCCAGCCGGTCGGGGTGGATCTCTAATACAAAACGCGCCGCCCGTGACGGCATGTAGAATGGCCGCCAAGGGCGCGCCCGTTTAACGTCAACCACACGCATGTGGCTGTCGATCCAAATCACTGCCAGGTCAAAGGGCACGAAAAACATGTGGATGGCGGCATCCAGGCGGTTGTCGCGTGCCTGTTTCAATAGCAGGCCGTCGTCCCTGGCAAGGCTGCGACGAAACATCAGGCCGCGCAAGCGGGTGATAAAGGTATCCGCATACGGCACTCTGATTTCGTGGGTCAGCGGGCGGGTCAGATTGCGGATGGATGCGAGCGGCATGGAACCAAAGTGTGTTTACGCCTTCGGGCGGCGGCGCATTGAATTCAGGATTCGAGGGTCTGTTTGCCAGCCAGAACTTTGTCCACGCTTTCGAGAAGCTCCTGTGGGCGGAAAGGTTTACAAATGTAGTCGTCGGCTTTGGCGATGTGCAGACCGAGCACTTTATCGATCGATTGTGACTTCGCGGTGATGATAATGACCGGTATGTTATGGGTCGTCTCGTTGAGCTTGAGCTGTTGATAGACATCCCAGCCGTCCAAATCCGGCATCATCAGATCCAGCAGCACCAGCGCAGGCGCTTCGGAGCGGATCAGATCCAACCCCTGGCGCCCCCCTTGCGCGCCGATCACTTGATAACCTCGCCGGTTCAAGATCAGGGTGACCAGGTCGATCATCTCCTGATCGTCCTCAATATACACGATTTTTCGGGTATCATTTGGATCTTCCATGTTCGCTCCTCGCCTGTGGAATTAAGTTTACCACAGGCCCCATACGGCGCAACGAAATCGGGTGCACGTGCGTATAATGACCTGGAATGTCAATGGATATCGCTCGGTTTATGGCAAGGGTCTGACAGATTGGGCGCTCGCGTCACGCCCGGATGCGCTTCTGCTTCAAGAGGTCAGGGTGCATCCGCAACAGTTGACGGAACACCAGCGCAGCCTGCCTGGTTACTGCGCGTTTTGGAATCCGGCTGCAAAGCCGGGCTACAGCGGCGTGGCGACTTTTCTGCTGGAGCCGGTTGAAGGCATCCGTTACGGGTTAGGCGACGCGGGTTTCGATGATGAGGGCCGTGTGATCCGCACACGGCACGAGGACTTCTTGCTGTACAACGTCTATTTTCCGAGCGGCAGGCGTGGACAGGAGCGAGTGGCGTTCAAACTCGATTTTTATGCCCATCTGCTCGAAATATGCGACCGGCTGCACGCACAGGGGGAGAAAATCATCCTCGCGGGCGATTTCAATACCGNTCACGAGGAAATCGACCTAGTACTTCATNAAAANAGTTTTGTTAGGCAGCACGATTTGAGCAAGATCTGGCACAGCTCGACAAAGTCCATGCAAGGATTAAAACTCCAAACATGAGCAGGGACAAGCTTGAACAAGCAGCCTCACTCATCCAGCGGGCTGCGCACAGCATTGGGTGCGCGATTCAGCACGTGGGTATATATCATGGCCGTCTTTACATCTTTATGCCCTAATAGTTCCTGCACAGTACGGATGTTATCGCCTGCTTCAAGCAGGTGCGTAGCAAAGCTATGACGGAAGGTGTGCGGCCCAACATTTTTGTGAATTCCTGCTTTGATGGCCGCCTGGCGAACGGCTTTTTGCAAAACGCTCACGTGCCTGTGATGGCGTTTCATTTTTCCATCGTAGGGATCCGGTGAGAGATTGCTCGAAGGAAAAATGAATTGCCAGGCCCATTCTTTCCCAGCATTTGGATATTTCTGCGCCAGGGCATAGGGAAGGGACACTTCTCCGTGTCCAGAAGCAAGGTCGCGCTCATGCAGGTGTTACACCGCCTGGAGTTGAGCTTGCAAGGACAGCTCAAGCGTTACTGGCAGCATGGTTGTGCGATCATGCATTCCTTTTGGGTCACGCACTATAATCTGGTGTTGTTCAAAGTCCACATCTTTCACCCGCAAACGTAATCACTCCATTAAACGTAAGCCGCTGCCATACAATAGCTGGGTCATCAGCAGGGTTTCTCCGCTCATCTGGCGCAGCACTCGCTCGACCTCAGTCTTCGAAAGTACCGTCGGTAGATGTTTCGGCCTTTTCGCCTGAATTGTTCGATCTCTGAGCCTGCCATTTCTTTCGGGTGGCGTTTATTGTGAAACAGGATGTATTGTTTGATCCAATATAGATACGATTTCTCAGGCCGGTAGGCGTAATTCTTCAACCGCAACCGATCACGGACCTGGTCAAGGAGTCTTTTTTTGGTGGAAGCATGCCAGCCTCGTTGTATAATATTGATAGGCCTGTATATAGCTAAATATACCGCAAAGTTGCGTTATATGCGCTAGTTGGGCGGTCTAAGGTTGGTGGATAATATGGGCGACTTGAAGCAAAGAGTTATGGATTACTCCATAAAACATTGGCACGAGCAATTTACTGGTATAAGCGGCCTAGATGTTGCCGAACGCCTCAATGTATCTCACGAAATAGTATTGAGAGCTTTTGATGAACTTGAGCGAGAAGGGAAAGGATTCACTCGGAGAGACGTAACTCTCTATCATCTTTCTATGTCGTTCGATGGGCCGAAGCTCGGTGAAGCAAAACCAGTTGTAACCCATATCTTTTTCCCAGCACAAGAAGTGCTAGCCGAAAGCTTTTATTCAAGTACATTATGCAGATCAAACATCCCAGAGTATAAAGCACGATTACACAAGGGCGACTCACAAGTCCGACGCGTTTACTTCTCCTCAGAGGTATTGACAAGATATCTTGAACATATTGAGATTTTTGAAGTCGAAGACTCCGTGACAGGTGGATACATATGTTCAAAACAAGAAGATCAAGACAGTACTAATTTCCCGCTCTTGCAATTTGGGAAACGTTATTTGTCAGATGGCACTGTAGTAGTAACAGCCATTTTGTGGGATTTATCTGAACTTCCAGAGAAAGAGCAGGCTTATTGGCGTTCCTATGAGTTAGAAGATCCCTGTTTTGCAACGCAAGATACTGACTTTACGATTTACTATAGACGAAGCTTTGAAGCAGAATTTCTTGATGATAACGACCCTCTTCAAAACGTACTGACAGAAATCGGCAAAATTAATGGACTTCTTGAGAGCGATGGTCTATTTGCAGCAAAAAACAACCCCTATCTATACTATCCGTACGTAAACACCTACAAAGCTTTCTCAGACAGTTGTAGCGAACTTTACAAGTTGGTCGGCCCCGATAGCTTGCAAGAAAGAACTTTGCGGGATTTGCTCACAACATATTTCAATTATCAACAACAAAACTTTTCACATCCCGAGACAGGTAGACCTTTGGGCAAAATGGATTTGTTCAAACGTCTTTGTGTTAACCTTGGATGCNGCAAACTGCCACCCATAATAGANAGAATCAGGGAGCATAGAATCAGCGCAGATCACTGTGTTATTTCCCCAAAACCCGAAAACAAGGATTACCTTGCTGAGTTTAGAATATTGTTGCAAGAATTATATGAGGGCTTATGTGAGTTTAGAACTCGGGTTGAAAGACGGATGGAGATAACAGATGAATAGACTGCCCAACACGCGCATCCAGCCGACAGCGCTTCGCTTCGCTCCATGCGCGGCTGAACCGCAGGTCGTTAGCCTGCCCCTTGCATAACGTGGTCATTTTTTATGATGATTGGATTATATAGGGTAGAATCTCAATCGGAGAAAATAACACTATGACCACTGAAAACGCTGAAATTACTTTACCTCGTTCTATAAGCGAAGCAACCGAACATTATCGGACAAAAATTTCCATAGGTACAAACCGCACTTGTTCGTGCAAACCCAATAGACTAAATTGCTTAAGCGGTAAAGAGTGGCTTAAGAGTCAAATTGGTGTTTGGCAATTTTCCTATGAAGGCAGAGATATTCGAGACAAGACCTTACATCCTGCTACTTTTCCAATTTCTTT
>JGI24721J44947_10007956_pt1 | contig 13956 bp, 17 predicted proteins | sample YelNatPaOPGAMG01_FD_44947 | JGI IMG/M metagenome (IMG submission 44947)
TTTAAGCTTATTCTTAAATATAAAATAAAAAGATACAGTTTAATTTGAAAGAAATACTTTAATTAAATGTGATTATTTAAAGAGAAAAGGGTTATTTATTGTTCTATTCAGGCTTAAAATATATATTTTTAAAGTAATTAAATTTCTTTTATTACAAATTATTACATAATTTTTATTGATATTCTAATTTAATAATTAGAGTTTTTTTCAATTAAAAAATAATTTCCTAAAGTTAAACTTAATCATCTAATTTAACTATTTATGTATTTCATTTTTTTTCAAATAGTTATAATAATAATTTAAAGTGTATTTATTTTATTTGTAACATATGCTTTATAAAATATCTTCATATAATTCTTATACATAATAAAAAAATGTATATATTTAATAAAATAAAAAAAGAATAACATATTGAATTATATATAAGATTACTCAAACTTTCTGAAATATTAACAAAACTTTTATTCAAAAGCTATTAACAGGATTATAACAAAAAATAAAATCTTGAAATATAATTTTACATAATATATCTTATCAGACATTTCAAATTAACAATTATTGTTAATAACCTGTTATTAAATATGTTCAAAAGCATATAAGTAGTATCATTATTGCATTGGCAAGCGATTTTGATTATGATTTGGGCATTATAAAAATATTGTAATTATAATATGTTATGTCCTATTTATTGGGATTCCAAACAGTTTATTTTTTTCGTCTTTTATAACCCTGACCTTTATACATGATTTCAAAGGCAAATTGTTTGATAATACTGGAATTTTTAAAAAATTTTCAGATGTTCCTGTATATACTCCGTCATTGACTTTTTTCTCTATAATAATTTTTAGCTCTTTTCCGTTTTGTTTTTCATAATAGTTTCTTTTTTTTATTGTATTAATATATTGTAATTCTAAACTTCTTTTTTTCTTTTCTATACTGCTTATTTGATCCTTTAAGTTATAAGCAAGAGTTCCTGCCCTTGGAGAAAAAGGAAATATATGCATATAATTTATAGGAAGATCGGAAACAACACGTTTTGTATTATTAAATTCATTATTTGTTTCGCCAGGAAATCCAATAATTATATCAGTCCCGATATTTATGTTACTTACCTTATTTATTAATTTTTCAATAATAGAAGAAAAAATTCTATTATTGTAATTCCTATTCATAAGTTTAAGAATATTATCATCTCCACTCTGTAATGGAATATGTAAATGATTGCATATCCTATTGTCAGTCATTATTTCTATAATTTCATCATCTATTTCAGTAACTTCAAGAGAACTTAATCTGATACGCATAATATTGGTTTTATTTAAGATACTTTTAATTAAATATGAAAGCTTTACTTTAGGATTAAAATCTTGCCCATAAGAACCAATATGTATCCCTGTAAGTACAACTTCATTATAGCCTGCTTCAGAGTAATTTTTTACTTGTTCTATTATTTTTTCTAAAGGAACACTTCTTGATTTTCCACGAACAATCCTCACGATACAATATGAACATTTATTATTGCACCCATTCTGAATTATTATATATGGTCGTGAGTTAGAAGAATAACTTAAATAATTTGTTTTATTATTGCTATCTATTATATTGATAATATTGTTTTTATTAGCATTATGTACGATTGTTATTTTTTTATTTATATTTAATATATTGTCAGTATTAAAGTGAGTGTAACAACCAGTTACTATAACTTTTGAGGCTGACTTTATGGCTTTTCTGATAAGTTGTCTTGATTGATAGTCACTTCTGGACGTAACTGAACATGTATTTATAATGCAATAATCAGGTTTATCTTTTAAATCGACTATTGTTACCCCGTTTCTTATTAAATTACCTTCTATAAACGAACTTTCAGCCTGATTCATTCTACAACCAAGCGTAAGAATTGAAACTTTCATTTATTTACAGGATTTCCTTCAAGTGAATGTTTTCTCCCCTTTGTTATTAAAACATTGATAAGGTCGCCTTGTTTAAAATTTTGTGAATCTATAGTAACAATTTTATTAGTGCGGGTTCTTCCTGATAGTTTATTTATATTATGTTCATCAAAGCCTTCTATTAAAATTTCTTGAACAGTTCCTTCGAGTGACTTGTTTTTTCTTTCAGTAATTGTATCCTGTAAAACAAGTATTTCAGAAAGTCTTTCAGATTTTATATCTTCTGAGATTTGATTATCCATTTTCTCTGCTTTTGTACCTGGTCTTGGTGAAAATTTAAATGCAAATATACCATCAAATTCTATCTCTTTGAGAGCTTTCAAAGTAGCTAAATGATCTTTTTCATTTTCACCCGGAAAACCTGCTATAATATCAGATGTAATAGATATATCCGGTATTACTTTTCTTAATAAATTCACTTTTCCCATATAATCTTTAAAAGAATATTTTCTATTCATTCTTTGAAGTATTTCATCAGAACCTGATTGTAAAGGCAAATGAATATGCTCGCAAACTTTGTCAAGTTCCTGCATTGAAAATATTAAATCTTCGGATAAATCCTTAGGATGAGAAGTTACAAACCGAATTCTTTCAATTCCCTCAATTTGATTAATCTTTCTTAATAACTGGGTGAAATTAATATCGCTGTAATATGAATTCACATTCTGCCCGAGAAGTGTTATTTCTCTGTACCCTTGTTCAGCAAGTTCTACAATTTCTTTATATATATTTTCAGCAGGCCGAGACCTTTCTTCGCCCCTTGTATAAGGCACAACGCAATAACTACAATAATTATTACAACCATACATTATAGTTACCCATGCGCTTACATCATTATTACGTTTCACAGGCAAATCGCTTGATGCTATATCAGGGTTATCTTCAATTAATACTTGCTTCCCATTTTTTAAATAAGCAAGAGAATATATATTTTGAGGTCCTATAATAAAATCTACATGTGGTGCTTTTTTAAAAATATTTTCTCCTTCTTGCTGTGCTATACATCCTGCTACAATAATTTTTAAATCTTTACGTCTCTTTTTATAAAATTTTATTCTGCCAAGTTCACTATAAAACTTTTGCTCTGCTTTTTTTCTTATACTACAGGTATTGAAAATTATTAAATCAGCTTTCGAAGGATGGTCAGTCTTTTTATAGCCCTTCCCTTCTAAAACTCCGAGCATTTTTTCAGAATCATGAACATTCATCTGACAGCCGAAAGTATGTATATAAACTAATTTCTCCATAAAATCAATTTAGCATGTAGAAATAAATAATCTCAAGTATTACTATAAAATCCTTTTGTAATCATTATTTCTTTAAAAATTAATATTAGTTAAATAAAATTTTTAATCATTTTCTTGAAATAATAATTTGCGTATTTTATTATAAAAAAATGATAGGTACGATACTTAGCAAATTTTTTGGCACAAAAAACGAAAGAGAACTTAAAAGACTCTGGCCGATTGTTGAACAGGTTAGTTCATTTGAAGCATCTATTTCAGTACTTTCCGATATACAACTCAGGGAAAAAACTTCAGAATTTAAGAAAAGGCTCGAATCAGGGGTATCTCTCGATGAAATTTTACCAGAAGCTTTCGCTGTTGTGCGGGAAGCTTCAAAAAGAAAACTAAATATGCGTCATTTCGATGTTCAAATATTAGGTGGAATTGTACTTCACGAAGGTAAAATTGCTGAAATGAAAACAGGTGAAGGTAAAACACTTGTTGCTACTCTGCCAGTTTATCTTAATGCGCTTGAAGGTCGCGGAGTACATGTCGTAACTGTAAATGACTATCTTGCAAAACGTGATACGCAATGGATGGGACCTTTATATAATTTCCTTGGACTTTCTATAGGTGTAATACAGCATGATGCTTCTTTTTTATATGACCCCAATTATTTTTCAACTGACAAAAAAATGGATTTTCTTAAACCATGCACAAGACATGAGGCTTATGCTGCAGACATTACATATGGTACAAACAATGAATTCGGATTTGATTATCTCAGGGACAATATGAAATACGATATATCAGAATATTGTCAACGTGAATTAAACTATGCAATAGTCGATGAAGTTGACAGTATTTTAATAGATGAAGCAAGAACTCCGCTGATAATTTCCGGACCTTCTGAAGAATCAACGGATAAATACTACAGAATTGATAAAATAATCCCGAAACTTAAAAAAGATATTGATTATACAATTGATGAAAAAGCACGTACAGCGATTTTGACTGAAGAAGGAAATATAAAAGTTGAACGTTTACTCGGAGCAGGAAATTTATATGACCCTGCTAATATTGAATTAGTTCATCATGTTCTACAGGCTTTAAAGGCACATACACTATTCAAAAGAGATGTTGATTATGTTATTAAGGACAATGAGGTAATAATAGTTGACGAATTCACTGGAAGGCTTATGCCAGGAAGACGCTGGTCAGATGGTCTCCATCAGGCAATCGAAGCAAAGGAAGGTGTAAAAATAGAAAGCGAGAACCAGACACTTGCTTCTATTACATTTCAGAATTATTTCAGAATGTATAATAAACTTGCGGGCATGACAGGTACAGCCGATACAGAAGCAGAAGAGTTTGCAAAAATATACAATCTTGATGTTGTAGTAATTCCTACAAATAAGGAAATGATAAGAATCGATCATCCTGATGTTATCTATAAATCTGAAAAAGCAAAATTTAATGCAGTAATTGAAGAAATAGAACAACTTTATAAAAAAGGGCAACCTGTTCTGGTTGGTACCATCTCTATAGAAAAATCAGAAATACTCAGCCAACTTTTGAAAAAGAAAGGCATTCCTCATAATGTTCTTAACGCCAAATATCATGAAAAAGAAGCAGAAATTATAGCACAGGCGGGTAGAAGCGGCGCTGTTACCATAGCAACAAATATGGCTGGTAGAGGCACCGATATTATACTTGGTGGAAACCCTGAAGGTCTTGCACGGGATTTCCTTAAAGACAAACCCCAGTATTCAGAGGAAGAATGGAAAGCAGCTCTTTCTAAAGCAGAAGAAATTTGCAAGAAAGACAGGGATAAAGTTGTTTCATTAGGAGGATTACATATACTTGGCACTGAAAGACATGAAGCAAGAAGAATAGATAATCAATTAAGAGGTCGCTCAGGAAGACAGGGTGACCCCGGTTCTTCACGTTTTTATCTTTCTCTTGAGGATGATTTAATGCGGATTTTCGGTTCAGATAGAATTTCCGGAATTATGGGTAAGCTTGGTATGGAAGAAGATGTGCCAATAGAAAATAAAATTGTCTCAAGAGCAATAGAGAATGCACAGAAACGTGTTGAAGCACATAATTTTGAGATAAGAAAGCATCTTCTTGAATATGATGATGTTATGAACAAACAGAGATCCGAAATATATTCTTTCAGGAAAGAAATTCTTTCAGGTCAGAATTTAGAAGAACGCATTTATTCAATGGCAGAAGATGTTATTGATGAAATCATGGATATATACTGTCCCGAGAATAAGTATTTTGAAGAATGGGATATTAAAGGTTTAAGAGAAGCTCTATATGGGGTATTCTCAATATCACCTGTATTTGAATCAATGGGAAGAGATGCTCTCAGAGATTTTCTAATATCAACTGTAAAAAATACTTACAAAGCAAAAGAACAGGAAGCTGGTAGCGATCTGATGCGTTATCTTGAAAGAATCATCATGCTTCAGGTTATTGACACCCAATGGAAAGACCATCTTCTTGGTATGGACCATCTTAAAGAAGGCATAGGGCTAAGAGGTTATGGACAGAAAGACCCATTGGTTGAATACAAGAAAGAAGCATTCGAAGTATTCTCAGCCATGTCAGCAAGAATATCCACTGAAGTTCTGACAAGACTATTTAAAATTCAAATACAAAAGAAAGAAACCATTAGAGAACCTGTAAAACAGATTAGAATGCAATATAATAGAGGCGAAGGCTCCGCGTCATCTCAGCCTGTAAGACGCGCTAAAAAAATAGGAAGAAATGATCCGTGTATTTGCGGAAGCGGGAAAAAATATAAAAAATGCTGCGGTATCAATGCATAGGATTTCATTAATAGGTAATATCCCTTTAAATTATGATTTTGAAGATTTACTTGTATCAACAGGATACAATGTAATTAAATATGATTCTCTCGAAAAAACATTACAGGAATTAACCGATAAAAAAGCAAATATATTTATAATTGATAAAGATATAGATAAAAATGTTTCATTTAAAAAATTTCTCGACCAAACATTAAATATACCCAAGATTATAATTTATGACAGCCATAACATGAAAGGAATGGCTAAATGGCTTAAGATAAATTTTACATTTCCATTGTTCCTGCCAGGCCCCAAAGAATTGGCTTTTTTTATTAAAAAAGCAATAAATGAGTCTAATATTTTAAATGAAAATATAAAACTTAAAAATGATCTGTTTTCATTGAAAAGAGAATTAGAATTCTACAGAGTTGTAAGTAAAACGTTGACTTCATCAACTGATCTGAAGGATGTTCTCTCTAATATTATGGAAAAAGTTAAAGAATTGACAAAGTCTGAAGCCTGGTCTGTTTTACTTGTTGACCAGGAAACAGGAGATCTTGTTTTTGAAAAGACAAACAGAAAAAAATCAAAGCAAATTCAAAAATTCAGAATTAAAATGGGAGAGGGAATCGCAGGTTGGGTAGCCAAAGAAGGAATACCTCTTGTAGTTCCTGATGTTTCAAAAGATCAAAGATTTACAGGCAGAATAGATAGAGAAATTCATTTTAAGACAAAATCTTTGATGTGCGTTCCTGTAAAAATCAATGAACAAATTCTGGGTGTTATTGAACTTGTGAATAAGAAAACAGGAGAGCCTTTTAATAAAGATGATCTTGACCTTTTAATGAGATTGGTTGACCATACTGCTATTGCGATTGAGAGAACTTCTTTATATCAGAAGATGGCAGAACTTGCTATTACCGATGATTTAACAAAACTTTTCAATACTCGTTATCTTAACAGAACAATAGAGATCGAAATACAGCGAGCAAGTAGATATAATAGTTCATTATCATTGGTATTTATGGATATAGATTACTTTAAAAGGATAAATGATACTTATGGGCATATTATAGGTAGCAAAGTATTGGTTGAAATGGGACAGCTTCTTCTTAGAAATCTCAGAACTGTTGATATTGTTGCAAGATATGGTGGAGATGAATTTGTAATTGTTCTTCCGCAAACAGCGCCAAAAGCAGCAGCACAGATTGCTGAAAGAATGAGAAAAGCTGTTGAACAGAATACTTTTCTCAAGAAAGAAGGTTATGCTCTAAAAATAACTGCAAGCTTTGGTGTAGCTTCATACCCAGGGAGTGCAAATTCCAAAGAAGAACTTATAAAACTTGCTGATGAAGCAATGTACAGGGTTAAACATCAGACAAGAAATGCAGTTTATGCTATAGTATAAAAATATGGCTCTTTTCAATTACGCAACAAAAGAAATAACTATAAAAATTGTTTATTATGGTCCTGGCCTCAGCGGGAAGACAACTAACTTACAATATTTACATTCAATCTTTGACCCTTCCAGAAGAGGAAAATTACTTTCCCTTGCTACCGAAGCCGACAGAACACTTTTCTTTGATTTTCTTCCTGTTGAAATAGGTAAAATAAGCGATTTTTCAATAAGATTCCAGCTATATACAGTTCCAGGTCAGGTAAGATATAATGCAACAAGAAAAATTGTGCTTAAAGGTGCAGATGCTGTTGTTTTTGTAGCCGATTCACAAAAAGAGATGAGAGATTCTAATATTGAAAGCCTTAAAAATATGTATGAAAATCTTATCGAAAATAATATAAATCCCGACGAAATATCCATTGTTCTTCAGTTCAACAAGCGCGATCTTTCGAATATTTTGTCTGTTGATGAATTAAATAAAGACCTGAATCCAGAGGGCAAATACAATTATTTTGAATCTATTGCAGTTAAAGGTGAAGGCGTAGAGAAAACATTCAGGGAAATTACAAAACTCGTTATAAAAAATATTTCTCAAAAACATAAAATTAAAATTCAAACATCTGAAGAATATTCAGAAAATCTTTCCCGGCCTGAAAAAGCGGTACCAGAAAAAACATTCTCGAAATCACCAATTTTCGAAGAACTTGAACCAAAAACTACCATAAAACCTATATCGGCTGAAGAGGAGATACCTATTCAGAGAACATCATTTGAAATGCCGGAAATAGAAATCCCGGAAGTCAGGAGCGAACAGGAAAATATAATTACAAAAATAGAAGAGAATATTTCCAAACCTGTTATTAAGGAAATTCCTGTGATTTCAGACAGGAAGGCTGATGAAATTATTAAAATAATTTCCGAGACGAATAATATTCTAAAAGAATTAAAAACAGACGTAGAAAATATAAAAAAAGAACTTAAAGATAATAAAAAAGAACAAAAAGAAATTAATTCACTTATCCGAACAATTTATGGGATAGTTGAAAATCTTAAAGAAAAGAAAAGCTGGTTTAGATTTTTTGGTTCCTGATCTGCTATTTCTTCGTATCAATTGCATTCCTTCTGAAAAGTTCTCTATATAAAAATGGTTTTGTACTTATTGGCACATCTGGGTCTTCATATAAATCTTTAAGATCCTGAGTTAGAATTTTATCAAAATAATTTACAATTATAGAGAGAGGTGACATATTATTCCTGATTAATGCCTTTTGAATTTCGTAACGACTTGACCATTTTGGATGTCTTGCAATCATATTGATAACAGAAGATGTTGTTTTTCTTAAATGGAGAATTTTACAAATATCTCCCTCGGTTAATAAAGGATTATCAAGACATACTGCAACTACTTCTTTTAAACCATCTTCAATTAATTTTACCAATACATTACTGCTTGCTCTTCTTGCTATTGATATTTTTATGCCCAAAGGTAAACTGAGTATTTTTTCGCAAATCATTAATTCTGCTCTGGATCTTATAGAAATACGCACCTGTTTATTGCGAGTAAGTTCAGCGAGGTCAAGTATCCTGAGAGATTTTAGTATCTGCATGGCTATCTTCTCAGGAGTTCGCGGGTTACGGCATAGTGCTAAGATTATTTTATAGCTTTCTTTCCATTTATTAGTATTAAATATTTGTTCAAGAATAGAAGATGGTATGTTTTTTCTATTTGCAATAATATATACATGATCTTCATTAAGATTTTTATTTAGAAATATATTTTTAAGAATCTCTACTGAATGATGGTTGATCAATATTCTTAATTCATTTTCATCAGCAGTAAGAGCTCTTTTAATTTCTGGTATTAATGCACTCATTAAATAAGATTATCATAATATTGAATAAAAATACCTGGTTGGAAGGTATCTTGCTCTGATACATGTTGTAAAAACAATATTAGGTTAAATATTTTAAGTAAAGTATATTGACAATTATCAATTTATCTGATAAAACACATATTGTGTTAAAAGGTAAAGAACTTGATAATAATTGTGCATCACTTTTCTTAGAAAGTAACTATAACTGGTTAGATGATTTTATTGTTTCTTTTTTTGAAAAACCTGAATGCAGTCTCTATGGCTGGGGACCAATTCAAACATATCCTCCATATACAGTAATTTTAAGGCAGGATATGCCTTCCAATGCTGTTTATTACATTAAAACAGGTACCGTTAAGCTAATGTGGTCTGATAAAGATGGTCGTGAACTTATAGCAGGTTTAAGGCATAAGAATTGGTTTATTGGAGCTCCGTCAGTATTATTAAATAAACCATATTCCTTCACAGTTAAAACAATTACAGAGTGCAAAATGAGATGCATCTCTACTAATAATTTTCTCAAACTTATAAGTACTAATTTTGAATTTACTTTACATCTCATGAAGATGTTATCTCAAGAAATATATAATCACGGCAGAAAAATTGTAATATTTGGATGTATACCTGCCCGTGATAGATTAAAAATTTTATTACGTAATTTTATAAGCAGTATAGAAAATCACGGAGATTTTCGTAATAAGATGAAAATTTGTCTTCCTTTAACACATAGAGAACTTGCTCAGATAATTGCAGTTACTCCAGAACATTTAAGTAGATTGTTAAAATATCTTGAAAAACAAAATATAATAAAAAGAGAAAAAGACGGAATTATTTTATTGAATTTGCTTTATTTCCAAAATTCTGACCAATAATAATTTTGTTATTAACCCTTAAAAATAAATTTATTTTTTCCATCTGCACTTTTAAATCATTGTTTAGATATATTTTGTCTTAACAATTATCAACACATCTATTAATAAAAATCAATGACAATTCAAATAAATTGTTATAAATTTTTTATAAAAATACATGGAAGGTGGTGTCAAAATTTAATTAACAATATTGCAATTGGAATAATGCAGATGTTGCGAAAAAATATAATTTTATACAACCCCCTTAATCTCCTTTTCTAAGGAGGAATTCATTGGGAGCCTATATGATAAGTGGAAATTTCTGGTGGAATCTTTTTGATAAGAAAGGGATAGAGCTATTTGCCATAAGTTATTTGTTATTTGCTATGAGCTATTTGCTATTTGCTTTCAGCTTTATTTTTTCAATGATGAGTGAAGCTCGTACTTCAGCCTTAAGCCTTTTTATGAGTTATGAAAAATGTCTGCATTATTTGGTTTAAATATTTTCTCTGTGTTCTCTTTNGTTAAGTTTTAACAATACGTCAATTTTAAAAGGAGGAGAGAGCATGATAACTCATAATTTCAATACCCTGAAAAGAGATATTAAATTTATCGAAAAAATTAATGTCTTAAGAGATGTATCTGCATCAGATTCCTGTTGCTGGAATTGTTTATGGTCTGTTATGACTTATGAAGGTCTCTGGTGTGAAAAAGATATGGATGAAGTTAATTTGAGAGATCTTTGCGATTCATGGCAGAGTGGTAGCCAAATAAGTAACGCATAACACTTTAATTTATGAATAATTATAAAGAAATTGTTATAAGGGGAATATTTTACTTAAAAAACGGTTTTACTGACTTTGATAATTGGTCAAAAAAAATAATAGAAGACTTTGGTAAAGATATTCAATCAGATATTAGATATGTTCGTAAATGGTCAGTAGCAATTATGGAAGCATCCTTAACTAAAGATTATGAAATAAAACTGAATTGCTGGGAGTTCATGGGATGTAAGTTTGGTAGATATTTTAAAGAAAATAATTGCTATAAAGATTCAGACCCATGTCCTGCAATTTTACCAAACAATTATAACGGCATAAATGATGGGTTAAATGCTGGTAGAAGTTGTTGGCTTGTTCTAAATACAAGATGTTATGGAAACATACAAAATAATTTTACCGAAAAAATTGAAACGTGTTCTAATTGTGATTTTTATAAACTTGTAAGCGAAGAAGAAGGTATTAAATCTGAACTGAGTAGATTTTCAAGCCCTCTGTAACGCAGGTCTTCTTGAAAAAGGTTTCGGCATCTTTATATTCCTCAGGACCTCTTTTCTGGCTGACTTCATGAATGTCTGCTGCAAAAACATCCATCGTGAGCCTTCCTTCAAGAATGTCTCTATGAGGTATTGCTATATTGTGAAAGGGTTTCATCTATCAGCCTCTTCGATGATGGAATTAATCTTACTTTTGAGTATTGGAAGATCTTTTTTAACTGTTTGCCAGACCTTTTTAATATCAACACCGAAATATTGGTGAATTAATTTATCCCTCATACCAGCAATTTTTTTCCAAGGTATATCTGGATGTTTTTCTTTGAATTTAGTAGAAATATTCTTTGTAGCCTCTCCAATAATCTCTATCTGCCTGATCACTCCATCTTGCACAAGTCTTGTTTGAATAAAATCATTGTATTGTATGTCTTTTGTATATGTTTCTATATGTTGTATTGCGTCCCTAATATGCAAAAGAAATACAATATTATCCTTCATTATAGATTACTCTTAGGTCGCTCATGATATACTTCTTGATATAGGGACTTATTGCTTCCTCAGTTAGTAAGTCAACCTTAATATTAAGCTTTTCTGAAAGTTCCTGCTCTATTCCTACAAGATCGAGTAGGCTTATGGAATTATCAATATCTTTGGAGAATCTAACCAATAAATCGATATCGCTTTTTTTAGAAAAATCTCCTCTTGAGTAAGAGCCAAACATCGCAAGGTATGTTATCCCGTTTTTCTTACATAAGTCAATTAGCTCTTGCATATTGATTTTATTTTTAGTTTTCATCTTATCTTTATCTAAATAGTTATATTTTCCTTTTTTAAATAATCATTAAGGTTTGTATGGCTAACCGCTCTTAGATTCAATTATATCATTTTAGAATAATTTAGAATAACCTTTGTATAGGTTTACGACATATAAGATAAACGAGATATTTCAGGAAATTCTCGTCCTACCTGATTACCACAAAAAACGATTGTATGATAAGATAATTTTACTTATGAGAATTTATCTTGATGTTTATTGAAATTAGGAAGGCAGGACTACAGGCTCTGGCAAAGGCTTTGGGTCCTATAGGGATGGTCCGTTTTCTTCAGCAGTATGAGTGTGGGATCGGCGACTATACAAAAGAAAGACATAAGTGGTTAAAAGATTTCACCGTACCTTATACCTAATTACTCGGATAGTTTCTTTATTAATTTTTTGACTTCTCATATTCATAAATAGAATTTAACAGCTTTTCAAGAGTACTCCTATTTTCAATATAAAATTTCACAACCTGCCATCTAAAGTTCAGATATCTGTGGGCGAGTCTGTTTCTCTGGATGGCAAGTTTTGCAAGGATTTCTAACTCTTCCTCACCGAAACCGAAGAAATTTCCTGCTTTCCGCATCACATCCGCATAGCTCTCAGCTAATATATTTTCTTCAGTCAATATCGTGCCACAGACCTCTATAAAGGCAGTCAATATGTTTTCGATTGTCCTGTCAATAAGTTTTTGTAATTTTATATCAGATTGGTATTCCTGCCAGGTTCTGATCGAATAATCAGATTCAAATTCATCCATCTCCTTTGTTATGAAGGCTATGGTTTCCAATATCCTGCCTTTTGCATATTTAAACTCTGGCACGGTTTAGAGTCTCCAGACGTCTCTTTACAATCTCAGATTGCCATTTTGTACCAAAAATGCTGAAGTCTTCCATTTGACGTATGGCGTTCAATTTCATGTCAACAAATCCCGTAAAATCCCTTATATAAACCGGTATTCCATGCACAATGGCATTATAATGAAGCATAGGTTTAGATAAGTCTCTATCAATAAAAAGGACATTGGTCTCTTTTTTTAAAATATCTGTAAGCTCAAGAGATAAGGTAGTTAAAATTTCAAAGACCTCCTCCTCTTTCATCTCCTCAGTAAATATCACAGCGATATCCACATCTGATTCTTTCTTCGGGAGACCTGATGCCCATGAGCCATATAAAAACGCCATGTCTATATTAAAAAAATCAGCTTTATTCTGGAAATAAAACTTTATTGCTGAAATTGCCTCATTTTTATCCATAATTTTTATCATCCCTGAAAATCCCTTAAAATTCCTTTTACAACAAATTCTGTATCAAATAAACTTATTAAGCCTGTGTGTTTTGATGGAATCTTATTGATTATTTGTAATAACGACTTAAATTTCTCAAGAACTATTTTTTCAATTTCATTCATTCTTTATATCTGATTCCTTCATCTTCTTGATTTCATAATTAAGTCTTTTTAAAACTTTTTTTAACTAATTAGAAATTTCATTAAATAGATCCATTTTCCTTTTTTAAATAATCATTAAGGTTTGCATGGCTAACCGCTCTTAGATTCAATTATATCATTTTAGAATAATTTAGAATAACCTTTGTATAAGTTCACGACATATGAGATAAACGAGATATTTCAGGAAATTCTCGTCCTACCTGATTACTAAAAAAAACGATTGTATGATAAGATAATTTTACTTATGAGAATTTATCTTGATGTTTATTGAAATTAGGAAGGCAGGACTACA
>JGI24721J44947_10007960_pt1 | contig 13951 bp, 10 predicted proteins | sample YelNatPaOPGAMG01_FD_44947 | JGI IMG/M metagenome (IMG submission 44947)
GAGGAACGGCGCTCGCATCCTCTGGTTGATCCCGCCTCGATGACATCTTGACGAATAACTGTTCGCCCATGCCACGCGCAAGATTCATCGCGACAACTTCCTGCTGATGTCCCCACCGACATCCGCAAACCCTACACCCAAGCGATGCCGCATCTGCGAGGATGCGGGACGGTTCCATCGCCGCAAGCGGATCAACGGGTACTGAGTATGCGCGATGTTGGCGTGTCAGCCGCAGTCGCGCCGCGTGATGCCGCCAAGGCAACGCCTCTGGTCAGCCGAACCGACGAACTTCGACAGTGAGAAAACACACAGTCATTCCAACTGCTGGACGTCATTCGCGCCGCTACCAACAAGCGTGGTATCTACATACTGGATCGTGGCGGCAATTGCGCGATGCTCTACAGACCGCTCTTGGAGTAGAGCTTACGCTTCATCCTTTGACTTGTGAACAACCGTCACCGGCGCGTGCGCCTGTTTTGAGGCGAGGAGAGGTTGACGTGAGTGGTGGGTAGAAGCTTTGGCGAAGAACCGTTGCTGCTGTTGACTAACGTGGAAGTCAGCGCATGCCGTGCGTACTCGATGAGCAGCGGCTGAAACAGATTAACGCGCTGGTGGTGCGGGAGGATTTTGCGGCGGCGAAACATTTTTTGGCGTGCCCGAATTTCATGGTGACGCTGGCAGATGAATGGCGAGTCTTGATGTCAAAATGAGAACGATGGGGTCTGCGTTGCAGCCCCAACCTCCTGTCGCTTCCTCTCTTCCACGCCAGCTTTTCAGTCTCTCCTAAAAAACCGGAGAAAGTCCAGGCATCTTTCCAGTTGACCGCGGGAAAGAATTTCTTTATCAATGTATCCCTGTGAACGGACCGAAAAACCAGTGCATAGGAGAAGTCGGCGATGAGAAATCGAGCAATTAGTCTGGCGGTGTTTTTGGCGGCACTGGGTTTTGTGGCAGTACAAGCCCAACAGCCTGCGACGGAACCCCAGCTTGGTGATTTTCGGTTGCGGTCATTGCGTTACTTTTTGACCCAAGCACCCAGTTATGGTGCGGCGGGAGGACAGGGATGGGATCGTCCTGGTACGTTGTTCCGTGATTGGCTTCGAATTGAAGTGCAGTTTGAGACCAAGCTGGAATGGGCGGATGATGTGAAATTGGTTTATTACGCCTTGTTGGGTCGGGCGAACGAAGCGAAGTTGTTTAAGGGGGAAGTGACTCACATGCATATTGCCAAGGGCGCCCAACATCACAGTGGAATGTTTATGCATCCCAATGCCGTGCGCCGCTATGGTGGGGGGAGGGTTGAGCGGGTGGCGGTGCAGTTGTACTATCGGGATCGGTTGTTTGATCAGCTCAGTGATCCTGCCTCCAATCAACGTTGGTGGGAACTGCTCACGCCGCAATCCGAAGCCCTGTTGAACCCAATGCAGACCCCTTGGGCCATGCTGGCGTTCGATCATTACGAAGCCATTCGTCAGTTGCCACGCACTCCATAACCCTGTTTACCACGCAGCCAAGATGCTTGCCTCAGAACGAATTCTTGCATTAGACATCGGCGCTTCCAGTGTCAAAATTGGCGAGTTCCAAGCCACTCATGGACAGGGACTTCGTTTGATCAATTTCAATTATGCCGATCTCGGTTTGGATCCTGAGCATGAGGAAAACCGAAAGGCGTTAATTGTTGCCGCGCTGCGTAATATACTGAAAGAGAAGCACATAAAGCCTGGAAAGGTAATTTTTAGTGTTCCGGGACAATCGGTGTTTACGCGGTTTGTAAAGTTGCCTCCGGTGGACGAATCGAAGGTGGTACAAATTATTCAGTATGAAGCCCAACAAAATGTTCCCTTCCCGATTGAAGAGGTGATTTGGGATTATCAGTTATTGGGCAGCACGGACGGGGGTAATTTGGAAGTGGTGTTGCTGGCAATCAAAAGCGACATCATTGAAGACCTGAACGAGGGGATTGAAAGCGCCGGATTGAACACTGACATGGTGGATGTGGCGCCGATGGCGTTGTACAATGCTTTGCGGTACAACGAAGGGGAAACAGAAGGTTGTACATTGGTGGTGGATATTGGAGCGCGGACCACCAATTTGCTTTTTGTGGAAGGAAACCGTATTTTCACGCGATCCATTCCAATTGCTGGCAACGCCATCACCCAGAGCATCGCGGCCGAGTTCGGGGTTTCCTTTCAAGAAGCCGAGCAACTGAAAAAAGAAAAAGGTTTCGTTGCGTTGGGTGGCGCCTACGAAGAGCCACCTGATCCTCAGCAGGCACAAATCAGCAAGATCATCCGTCATATGATGACGCGGCTCCATTCGGAGATCGCGCGATCCATCAACTTTTATCGCACTCAACAGGGAGGTGGCTCTCCTACCCGCGCCCTGTTGTCGGGAGGAAGTTCGATTTTGCCGTACACCGATCGCTTCTTCAAAGAGAAACTCCAAGTGCCTGTTGAGTATTTTAACCCCTTCCACAATATAACGCTCGATCCTAGCATCTCCCGCGACGAACTCCAACGATGCGCTCACTTCTTCGGGGAAGTCGTTGGTTTGGCCTTGCGTCGCATGAGCGAGTGCCCCATCGAAGTTAATCTGTTGCCGCAAACCATTCGCGCCCGCAAACAAGCTCAACAAAGACGGCCTTTCCTGGTGGGAGCGGCTGTGAGCGTGTTGTTGATTCCGTTGTGTTTGCTTGGTTTTGCCCAACGGGCCGGCACGCTCAAACAACGTCAACTTGACGAAGTCATTGAGAAAGTCAACCGCTTGGAAGGACTCAAAAACGCCATTGCCCAGAAACAAGAAGAAGCCACGCGTATTGCCAAGCGTGCCAACGAGATTTCCACCCTAGCTGAACGGCGTGCCTGGTGGCCGCTGTTTTTCGAAGATTTGAACAAACGCCTGGTGTCCAACATCTGGCTTGCCTCCATCGCTCCTGCCGAAGCGCCTGTTCCCGGCGCGCAAACGGGCATTGGTGCTGCACCGGCTCCCGAAGGCGGCGATTTGCTGAGACGGCGATTTGAAATGGCAGTCAGCGCGGCGACGGGAGAAGGTGGTGCCGCGGGTACGGGCGCCGCGCAAACCAATGCCCCGATTGCCTATCTTCGCATTTGCGGTGCGGGAAACCATGGTCCTGACGATTTGAAACGTGTGGATGAATTCAAGGAACGGCTGCGCGCTTCTCCCTATTTTGAGAAGGACGGCGTGGTCATTGAAGTGCCGCCGCCGATGGTCAAGGAAGGCGTGTTTACCTTTACATTGCGGGCAAAACTGTCGAAACCGATCGAGTACTAAACATGGACACCCGTCAACTCAAACAGAATTGGATGTTGCTGGCGTTTCTGGGAGCGTTTGTCGTGGTGTTCGGCCTTGTGGGGTGGCGAGTATGGGGACAATACGGCGCTTATGAAGAGACGCAAAACGCCTTGAAAGACAAGCTGACGCAATTGGAGCAGCTCCAAAACAGCGAACCGACGCCGACGGAAGCCAATTTGGAGATTGCCACCACCAATCTCACGCGTTTGGTGACGGTTCAGAAGGAACTGGAACAGGTTCTGCCGCGTCTTTCAGTTGAAACTCCCACCGATAACATTCAGTTTACAACCAAACTGCGCAAGACCGTGGAAGCGCTGGAAGATCGTGCCGTCGCCGCCAAGGTCCTGATTCCGAGGGGATTCAAGTTCGGGCTTGGTCGTTATGCCACCAGTGTTCCCAAACCCGATCCGCAGGTGCTGGGACGTTTGGCCAAACAATTGGTTGTCATCGAAAAACTTACCGGACTAATGATCGAAAGCGGTGTGGAAGAGATTCATGCCATTCGCCGTGTTGAAGTCGAGCCGCCGCTTGCTCCCGGTGCCGGCGGAGCGCCCATGCCGGTTCCGACCGCAGCCACGTTCGACGCGACCGGTCCTGTTGATGAGACGATCCCGGAGGTCACACCATCCCGTCGTCGGGAATACTTCTCAGCCATGCCTTTTGAGTTGCGATTTGTTTGCGACGCGAAGCCTTTTCAAATTCTCCTGAACAAAATTGCAACAACAGACGCGTTTTTTGTGGTTCACCTGGTTACCCTCGAACAGGAAGCGGTTCAGAAGAGGACGGATGGGTTGCCCGGTGCGATTTCCCCGTTGTTGCCAATGACGGAGGGAGCGATGCCATTGCTTCCTGGCGGTGGTACGGGTGCCGTGGGATCGCCCGCCGTGGCTGCCGAGCCGGTACGCGCTCCGCGATTGCGTGTTGATTTGCGCTTGGATTACATCGAAATCCTGCCGGTAAAACAAACCACACAGGGGGCTCCGTGATGGGGGATTTCTGACGATGGATTGGATTAAGAAACATTACGAAAAAATCCTGCTTGCCGGAGCGCTGTTGCTTCTGATCCTTGTGGCTGCCTACCTGGTGTTCAGAATCAACCGGCTCAATGAAGACATTCAAAATGCCTTGCGTTTGCCGGAACCGCCCAATAAACCCGTTTCGTTGGTGGAACTGACGACCTACAGCAATGCGATTGTGACGTTGCAGGCGCCACCCCAGTGGACCAACCCGAACGTGGCAATGTTGTTCCCTCCGATTCCCGTCAAGACGGCAGCGCCGCCCGTGACGGTTCCCGTGGAGATTGCGCGCCCTCAGATTGTCCTTGAAGGTATTTCGCGTCGTCCTTTCCAGCTTCAGTTCAAGGCGTATGTATGGAATGCCGCGGCCAATGAGGGTCGGAGTTTCCAGGTGAACTTTCTCACGGAAAATCGCTCGTTTTTCGTTGAGAACGTCGGGTCGGAAATTGCCGATCGCCATGGTAAGACCGGTTATTTCATCACGAAGTTTGAGCGCAAAATCAACTTGGTCCGCAAACCGGGCATCAACGCGCCGATCGAAGAGGACGTTTCCCAGCTCACCGTCAAACAGGAAAGCGAGGAACCCATTGTCCTGACCCTCGGCAAGTTGGCGGTCTACCCGAAACGCTACGCGCGAATTCGCACACCAGAACGAACCGTGGAACTCCCGTTGGGAGGCACATTTGAGAGCGGCGAGAAGACCTATAAAGTCGTTGACATCACTGACAAAGAGGTGATAATCCTCGAGCTTAAATCAGGGGAAAAACAAACGCTTTCCTTGATGCCGATTTCGCAGACGCCGATGGCACCGGTGGTTGTGCCGCGGGAAGGGATACAAGAAGTGCCCATGTCGGATGTCCTGCGAAAACGGGAAATGATGTTGAAATAGTAACCTGCGAAGGGAGAATGACACGCGGGTTGGTGGTGAGAAGATCGAGTGAGATTTGAAAATAACCGCGCGCCAAGTTGCGCGCGACAAATGCAGGAAATGGAGAAAAGTATCATGAGAAAAACCTACTTGGTCCTGTTGGCGATCAGCTTTTGTCTCGTCCAGTTCGGACTGTGCGCAGAAGAGGATCAGTTGGCACTGACGACCAATTTTGGTCCAAAACCGCGGCCCGCTGCGCCCAGCGAACCGGCTCCTTCGCCTGCTCCCCAAGCTGGCCCTGTTACTCCTGCGACACAGATGCTTCGGGAAGAAGCAGTTCGCCGTCAGGAAGCCCAAGTGGTGGCGCAACAACTCATCACAGAAGGCTACAAACTCTACTACGACGGCAAATATGATGAAGCCATTTCCAAGCTGGAACAGGCTCTCAAAATCCTTCCGCGCGCAATGGCCACAGAAATGGATTACGATCGCGCCGCACGCGGCCTGAGCGACTGCTACACCCGTCAAGCCGATGCCGCCCTCCGAGCAGGCGACGAAGCCAAGGCCAAACAACTTGCCAAAAAAGCCCTGGAGTTTGAGCCCAGTAACCGCGCGGCGGAAAACATCGTCGTGAAGCTCAAACTCGCCGAACAAGACAAGGTGAAAAAAGAGGAACGCGCCAAACTGGAAGGGAAAAAGCCGGTGACCGTGCCCGAACCGCCCGCCTTGAACAAGACCCCCGAATTTGTTGCCAAACAGGAACAAATCCAGAAACTCTTCCGTGAAGGTCGTATCCTCATGACCTCGGGGCAGTATGACGAAGCGGAAAAACGCTACAAACAGATTCTGCTGCTTGACCACTACAACCAAGATGCCTACCGCAATCTGCAGGAACTCAATCAACAACGCCGCGACATTGCCGAAGAAGGCGTGGATGCCACCCGACGGCAGCGCCTGTGGCAGGTGAGTGAAGCATGGATCCCCTCGCCGGGAGCTGAAGTCAAGCTTCCGCAACCCAAGGAAGCCTCACAACCGGTTCCCGTGGATGAGTCGGCCAAGGAAAAAATCAAACGTAAACTCGCCACGATCAAATTCCCCGAAATCGCTTTCCGCGAAGCCGCCATCAGTGATGTGGTGGATTTCCTCAGCAAGGAAAGCGTCAAGTATGATCCGGACAAAGAAGGTGTGAACATTGTTCTCGGCCCCGGATTGACAGGCAGTGTCTCAACTCCTTCCGCTCCGGCCGCGCCGGCGCCTGCACCAGAAGGTGAAGGCGTGGCGCCCGCGCCCGCACCTGCGCCTGCTCTGGCGCCTTCGCCTGCGGCGGGGGGCAAGACCATTACCCTGTCCCTGCGTGGCGTATCCATGGAGGCGGCACTCAAATACGTGACGCAATTGGCTGGACTCAAGTACCGTGTGGAAACCTCGGCCGTCGTCCTTCTGCCGTCGGACGCCGTGGAAGGCGAAATGATCACCCGTCCCTACAAGGTAAGCCCTGACGCGATCAAGGCGTTGATGGCCACCCCCACTGCGACTGCCCCGATGGCGCCCACGCTGGGCGTCAGCGCTCCGGGTGGCGGTGGCGTAGCGATTGGTGGCGCGCTTCCGGGCGCGACGCCATCCGCTGGTGGCGATTTGAAACAGTTCTTTGTGGATGCGGGTGTGCCATTCCCTTCGGGTTCCAGCATCACCTACTTTGAACGTGCCAGCACCATTTATGTGCGCAACACGGTCGAGAACCTGGAGATCTTCGAACGCGTGCTTTCGACCTTCAACGTGGTTCCGTCGCAAGTAGAAATCGAAGCCAAGTTCATTGAAATCTCGCAGTCCGATCTTGATGAACTCGGGTTCCAGTGGAGTGTGGGCAATATGCGGCTCAACACGCGAACCAGTGGAACGGCTATCAACAGCCTTCAAGGTGGCGGAAACGCCTCCGGTATGGCGACGAATCTCCCCAACTGGATTACACAGGGCCTGCGAGGTGCCAACATTCTGCAGGGTAATGCCGTTTCGGCCTTGCTCGTGGGTGGCACTTCCGGCGGAGCCAATTTTGATGCGGTTGGAACTTTTGCCGGGGTGTTGAATGGCGCGAGCGCCCAGATGGTCATCAATGCGCTTGCCCAGAAATCCAGCACAGATGTCCTCTCGGCACCCAAGGTTACAACGATCAGCGGTGCACAGGCGCAAATCCGCGTTGTGCAGGAATTCATCTATCCATCTGAATACTCCCAGCCGACGGTGGCTGACGGCAGTGTTCCGACGCCTTCGATTCCGACGGCGTTCAAAACTCGCGAAATTGGTGTCATCCTGAACGTGACTCCGACGGTTGGCGCGGATGGTTATACCATCAATCTGACACTGGTACCGGAAGTTTCCGCGTTCTTGGGGATGCTCGATTACAGCCCGGGTGTCATCAGTTCGCTTTCCACTGGCCAAGGTGGTAACGTCATCTCGGTGCCTTACAAAATCTGGCAGCCGCTCTTTGAGACGCGCAACCTGACCACGAGTGTTGTGATCTGGGATAACCAGACCGTGGTGCTCGGCGGATTGATCCGCGAGGATATTTCGAAGGTGGACGACAAGGTCCCGTTCCTTGGCGATATTCCGATCCTCGGACGCCTGTTCCGCAGCAAAGTTGATAGCCGGACGAAACGGAATCTGTTGGTGTTCGTCTCCGCTCGCCTGATTGACCCGGCAGGCAACCCGATTCATAAGCCGGAACCAGCCGTTCTAAAATGAACGGAATAGTCTGAAACTTGGCAGGGGCGGATCACTGATCCGCCCCTGTTTTTTGTCTCAATTGTTTTGTCGTGGTTGGTATGTTAGGCTGCCGCTTAGCATGAGCGAAAAACTGTTATTGGTGGACGCGTTTTCCCTTATTTACCGGGCTTTCTATGCGATTCGTTCCTTGACCGGGCCTCGCGGGGAGCCGGTCAATGCCATCTACGGATTTACCAAGATGCTTCGCAAATTGCTGGCGACTCACACTCCGAGTCATTGTGCCATCGCATTCGATCTCGGCGCGCCACATCATCGGCTGGAATTGCTGCCGTCCTACAAGGAACAGCGTCCGCCAACACCGCCGGACCTGGAAGCGCAATTGTCGGGGATTCGGGACGTGATTCGTGCCATGCGGTTGGGGGTTGCGGAAATCGAAGGAGAAGAGGCCGATGATGTCATTGCCACGCTGGCGTTGCGGGCGGCACGCCAGAATTATGATGTCCTGATCGCCAGTCAGGACAAAGATTTCTTTCAGATTGTAGGACCGCACATTCGCGTCTTGCGTCCCGACCCCGCGGAAGGGGCGCCGGTGGATGTCAAGGGAGTGGAGGCGCGCTACGGCGTTCGCCCCGAACAGATGGTGGATTTTCTTAGTCTTGTCGGCGACAGTGTGGACAATATTCCCGGCGTGCCTGGTATCGGCCCCAAGACAGCCGCTGCTTTGTTGCGGCGCCATGGCAGTCTGGATGAGTTACTGGCACATGCGTCTGCGTTGGAGAAGCCGGGACTTGGGAAATCTCTTTTGGAGGCGGCGCCGCGGTTGCAGATCAATCGGCAATTGATTCGGTTGCATGGCGACCTGGCATTGCCGTGGTCCATTGAGGAATTCAAGGTTCAGCCACCGGATCAGGCGCGATTGCGGGAGCTGTTGACGCAATGGGGTTTTCGTTCGTTGCTGGCCGAGTTGGACCAAAGCCAACCCGACCACAGCAAAGACAATCCCGGTCAGGGCGAATTGCGGCTGGAGTTGTAGCGGTTATTGCGGGCCACCACCGGCGCTGAGGGTGGTGATGACGCTGATCAACGGCATGAACATCGCAATGACGATGGTGCCGACGACGACCGCAAGGAACACGATCATAATTGGTTCCAGCAGGGAGGTCAGCGCGCTCACGGCGTTGTCCACCTCGTCCTCGTACACGTCGGCGATTTTCATGAGCATGTCGGGCAGGGCGCCGGTTTCTTCGCCGACATCCACCATGCTGATGACCATGGGGGGGAAAACCTTGACGGCTTCGAGTGGCTGGACAATGCGTTCGCCTTCCTTGACAGAATCATGGATCTGGCTGATGGCTTGGGCGATGACGGCGTTGCCGGCGGTCTCGCGTACGATGTTGAGGGCTTGAAGAATCGGGACGCCGCTGGAGATCAGGGTGCCCAGCGTGCGGGTGAACCGGGCAATGGCTACCTTGCGAATCAGTTGGCCGACGACGGGGAAGTGCAGCTTGAGTTTATCCAGCAGGTAGCGACCTTTCTCTATTTTGCCGATGACCTTGATGAAAATCACAATCCCCGCAACGACGGCCGCCACATAGAGGAATTGATTTTTGACGATATTGCTGGCGGCAATGACCAGTTGGGTCAGTTTGGGAAGTTCCTTGCCTTCCAGCAGGTCTTTGAAGATTTCCTGGAACTTCGGCACGATAAAGATCATGAGGAAAATCAGGATGCCGGTGGCCACGGTAATCACCACAGCCGGGTACACCATGGCCGAGATGACTTTGTTTTTGATTTTCTGGGCTTTTTCCTGAAAGTCGGCAAGCCTCATGAGCACGACATCCATGACGCCGCCGGCTTCGCCGGCGCGAACCATGTTGACGTAAAGTTTGTTGAAGATCTTGGGGTGTTGAGCAAGGGCTTCGCTGAAGGTGCTGCCGCCTTCAACGGCATCCACGAGCTTGCTGAGCGTGCGTTTCAGGACGGCGTTTTTTTCCTGTTTTTGCAAGACGTTCAGGCCGCGAACCAGGGGAAGACCGGCGTCAATGAGGGTGGCCAGTTGACGGGTGAAGGTGGTCAGGACCTTGGTTTTGACAGTGTTGGAGGTCAGGAATTTGATCTCCATCTGGCCGAGGCTTTTCTTTTGGGCAGTCCTTGCCACGGTGGGGGAAAGGGCGCTTGTGGCGGTTTTGCTGCTTTTCTTGTCCTGGCTGGCGTCGGAGATATCGGTGGGGAAAAGCCCTTTTTCGCGAATGCGAGCGCCGGCGTCCTGCAGGGAGGTGGCCTCCACGATGCCTTTGACTTCCTTGCCCTTGGAATCCATTGCGACGTAGTTGAACTTGAGCATATGTGGTTCTCCTGTGCGGTCGTGGCGGCCAGTGGTTATGTGTATTTGAGGACTTCTTCCACCGTGGTTTCACCATCGAGAATGTTGCGGATACCGTCTTCGCGGAGAGTGCGCATACCGAGTTCGAGGGCTCGGGCGCGCATGACGCCGGAGGGTGCGCGCTGGTTGATAAGTTCGCGGATAGGTTCGGAGATGATCATCAACTCGAACAACCCTTTGCGTCCGCGGTATCCGGTCTGGTTGCATTCCATGCAGCCTTTGCCGTAGTAGAAGGGGCGTCCGCTGATTTCGGAGGGGGTCAGCCCCAGTTGGCGCAGGACAGCCTCAGTCGGCTCGTAGGCGACACGGCATTTCTTACAAATGGTGCGGACGAGTCGTTGCGCGAGGACGGCCTGGAGGGTGGAGGTGATTAGGAACGGTTCGACACCCATATCAATCATGCGCGTGACGGCACCGGGAGCGTCATTGGTGTGCAGAGTGGTGAAAACCAGGTGGCCGGTCAGGGATGCCTGGATGGCGATTTGGGCGGTTTCGAGGTCGCGCATTTCGCCGACGAGAATGATGTCGGGGTCCTGACGGAGGAAGGCGCGCAGGGCGCGGGCAAACGTCAAGCCGATGCTTTCATTGATAGGGACCTGCATGATGCCTTCGATGTCGTACTCAACAGGGTCTTCGGCGGTGAGCAGCTTGAGGTCCACGGTGTTGACACGGCGCAAGCAGGAGTAAAGGGTGGTCGTCTTGCCGGAGCCGGTTGGACCGGTGACGATGATGATGCCGTTGGGAATGCGGATGAGTTCGACGAGTTTGTCGTGAACCGGAGCGGGCATTCCGAGGCTTTCGAGTTCCAGATTTACGACGCTGCGGTCGAGGACGCGGAGCACGACGGACTCGCCGAATTGGGTGGGCAGGGTGGAAACGCGCAGGTCCACCTGGCGGTGTGCGACATTGAGTTGGATGCGTCCGTCTTGCGGCAGGCGTCGTTCGGCGATGTTGAGGTTGGACATGACCTTGATGCGGGAGATCACGGGCAAGGCCAGATGTTTGGGGGGAGGAGCCATTTCGTACAGGGCGCCGTCCACGCGATAGCGGATTTTGAATTCGTCCTCAAAAGGTTCAAAGTGGATGTCGCTGGCGCGGTCCTGAATGGCTTGAAACAGGATGAGATTGACAAATCGAACAATGGGAGCCTGGCTGGCCATCTCTTCCAGGGCGCGAACCCCCAGACCTTTTTCGTCCACTTCCGTGACCAGGTTTTTATCCTTGGCCAGGGCGGTCTCCATATCTTCGAGCACGGTCTTGAGCGAGCCGCTTTCTTCGCCGAAGTGGCGGGCAATGACTTCCTCGATCTGTTTGCGGGGCGCAACGGCCAATTGGACGTCTTTGCCGAGGACAAAGGTTAATTCTTCAACCAGATGCGGGTTGTAGGGGTCGAGCACGGCCACCAGCATGTTGTTGCCGGAGACGGCAATGGGTACGGCCCCGTACATGCGGGCAACGCTGGCGGGCATGGCGTTGAGGGCGGTGGGGGAAAGTTCGGTGGCGGTTAGGTCAACGTATTCGAGATTGAGGTGGTCGGCCACGGCTTGCAGCAACTGATCTTCCTGCAAGAGGCCGAAGTCCACGATGATCTGGGAAAGCGGTTTGCCGGTGCGGAGGTGCTCTTCTTTGACTTCCGCAAACTGGTCTGGCGAGATCAGGTGACGCTCGTTGTTGAGCTCTTCGAGGATAATGGCTTCGCTTTCGTACATGGCTTATCTCTTGCGCGTGTCTTCTCCTTGGAGCTTGGCGACGATGGAGGCCGGGTCCTGCGCTTTGGTGACGAGATCGCCGTAGGTGATGGCGCCTCGCTCGTAAAGCGACATGAGGTTGGCGTCTAGTGTCACCATGCCGTACTTCGCGCCGGTCTGGATGTCAGAAGTGATGCGGAAGGTCTTGTTGTCGCGGATGAGTGCCTGGATGGAGGGGGTCGAGATCATGATCTCGAAACAGGCGACACGACCTTTGGTGTCGGCGCGCACCAGAAGCAGTTGCGAGATGACCGCCACGATGGAGGAGGCCAACTGGGTGCGGATCTGTTCCTGTTGATTGGTGGGAAAGGCGTCCACAATGCGGTCCACGGTGCGGGCGGCACCGGTGGTGTGGAGGGTGGCGAAGACGAGGTGGCCGGTTTCGGCGGCGGTAATGGCGGCTTCCATGGTTTCGAGGTCGCGCATTTCGCCGACGAGAATGACATCGGGGTCCTGGCGAAGCCCGCGACGGAGAGCCTCGGCGAAGTCGGGCACATCCACACCGATTTCACGTTGGGTGACGACGCTTTTTTTGTGGTGGTGATAGTATTCGATGGGGTCTTCGATGGTGATGATGTGGCAGTCGCGTTCGGTGTTGATGACATCAATCATGGAGGCCAGCGTGGTGGTTTTGCCGGAACCGGTGGGGCCGGTGACCAGGATGAGGCCGCGGGGACGATAGAGGAGGTCTTTGACCGAGGGTGGCAGGCCGATTTGTTCGAGTGTCAGGAGTTTGTTGGGGATCTGACGCAAGACCAGGCCGTAGTTGCCGCGCTCTTTGAAGACGCTGACGCGGAAACGGGCTTTGTCGCCGTAGGCAAAACCGAAGTCGGTGCCTCCTTGTTCTCGAACTTTCTGGATGTGGGCCTCGGAAGTGATGGCTTTCATCAGGATTTCGGTGTCTTCGGGTTCGAGGGGAGGCAGATCCAGTTGTTGCAGTGAGCCGTGGAGGCGGATGATGGGGGGAACGCCAACGCGCAGGTGCAGGTCGGAACCGCCTTCTTCGACCATTACCGCCAACAAGTCGTCCATGTGAACTGGCATGATGTTTCTCCGTGTTAGCTTTCGTCGCCTTGTGTGACGGAAATGACTTCTTCCGGCGTGGTAATGCCGGCCATGATTTTGCGAACGCCGTCTTCGCGCAAGGTCCGCATCCCCATTTCGCGAGCGCGGGCGCGCAGGACGTTGGAGGGGACTCGTTCGTAAATCATCTGGCGAACTTCGTCGCTCAGTTCAAACAATTCATAGATGCCGGTGCGTCCGCGGTAGCCGGTGCGAGCGCATTCGGGACAGCCGCGTCCGCGGTAGATAATGGCTCGTTCCAGGTCCTTGGGGCTGATGTTGAGCACTTCCATTTCGTAGGAAGTGGGTGTGTATGGCTCTTTGCAACGTTGGCAGACCTTGCGGACGAGGCGTTGGGCCATGATGGCTCGACAGGAGGAGGCGACGAGGAAAGGTTTGACACCCATGTCAATCAGACGGGTGACGGCGGAGGGGGCATCGTTGGTGTGGAGGGTGGAAAAGACGAGGTGGCCGGTGAGGGAGGCTTGGACGGCGATGTTGGCGGTTTCGAGGTCGCGGATTTCGCCGATCATGATGATGTTGGGGGCTTGGCGGAGGATGGAGCGGAGGGCGGCAGCGAAGGTCAATTGAATCTCAGGGTTGACCTGAACCTGGTTGATGCCGGAGAGCTGGTATTCGACCGGGTCCTCGACGGTGATGATTTTACGGTCAGGGCGGTTGATGGCGTTGAGGCAGGCGTAGAGGGTGGTGGTTTTGCCGGAGCCGGTGGGACCGGTGACCAGAAAGATGCCGTCGGGCAGGGAAATCAGGCGGTTCATGATTTCCTGTTGGTCGGAGAAAAATCCGAGGTCGCCAAGGCCGAGCAGGAGGCTGGACTTGT
>JGI24721J44947_10007975_pt1 | contig 13937 bp, 7 predicted proteins | sample YelNatPaOPGAMG01_FD_44947 | JGI IMG/M metagenome (IMG submission 44947)
CAGATATGCTAGAGCGCCGAATGCGTACACCGAGAATGATTTACCATGGCAATCGGTGAAAGACAAATATGGTCCATTATTCGAAAATACTTAGAACAGTTGCATTCCCAATCTCGTCTCTATGAAAATCAGGAAGGAATTTGGTAACCACCACCATCAGCTATTACGAAGCACAGCATCTTCCGCTGAAAGGTCGCAATCCATATTTGAATCGAGCGGATTTCCTTTCGTTTGGTACACGAACAGACTCAGACGTGCGTGCTTCTCGGAAACCGTTTCATTCTTTGTGTCTGTGCAAAACTAGTAGCGAATTCCACATGCAAACATTTGCTCTTCTTCAGATACTCCCGCGTCTCTGAAGCAAGGATCGAGTTCGAGAAACATTACCCTAGTATTTTCTAGGAAGTCCGAGAGCCCCTAGGCTTCTAGAAAGACAAATTCTTTCAGTTGTGTGAGCGACGTATCCAACCCCAATCTGCATACAATTCCTTCGTTATCAGCCATTGTTTCGTACCAGCAAACGATACTTGTCTTCCAATCCCGCACCCCTCGCTCCTGCTCCTACAATTTCACCACTGGCATTTCTATTGACGATTGGGACTCTCTCTTGCATACAAACAGTCCACGAGCTCTATTGCATCAGCATTCGCCATCCATCAAATCTGTCAAAGTGTCCTGACAGGCATATCGGCAGCGCGACGAATCCCAGTACACTTGTTCACATTGCGGATCCGACACACTCAGATCTCTCCAGTGTGGGTAGGATATCGGCTGGCGCACAGTCAACTAGCCGTGCCATATTCGATCAGATGCGAGAAAGCCATCATAAACCGGGGAAGAGACTTCAGCTTCTTTGCAGAAGCTTCCTCGCTCCGCCGACANAGAGTCGAACTCAANGCCGAAAGAGCGCCCNGATCTGTCGAGCTACTCGCACGATGCTGATCCTGATATGAGTGCATGCGCCTATGCTGCATATGCCGATGCAACCTCCGCATTGAGATAGGACGATTTGATTGAAGCCCTGCTTCGCAACTGGAGACTTGACCCCGGGTTTGTAGTCGGTCCAGGCGCCCGAAGAGGTGTATGGGGATCTCTACTGATTCCCAACAGCAGACACGTTCCCAGGGAATGCAGGTTCGATGCATCGCTTGGGCGACACAAAACTGAGCGGGGAAAGCACAGCCATACGCATTTGTGCGGGCAGGGGCTCGAGTCGCCGNCCTCCTGTCGCGGTGTCGTGAAACATCACCGGTGCTGCGGCGGCGGCACGGCGCGCCTGGCCTCCGCGACAGGCTGCCCAACTGCGCCGCTCGCTCAATGGACATGAGATCTTGTTCAGGGATCGTGCTGTCGGGTCTAGCACATGCACTCAGCTCGTATGCTCGACGAACGTACAATCTCGTTCAGTTGCATTAAGTGAAGTTCTATTGCATGCACTCAGCTCGCATGCTCGACGAACGTACAATCTCGTTCAGTTGCATTAAGTGAAGTTCTATTGCATGCACTCAGCTCGCATGCTCGACGAACATGCAATCTCGTTCAGGAGCACAAAGGAAAGGTCTACTGCATGCGAGCGACTCTTGTTTTGGACTAACATCCGAAATGGCTCTGGGGTACTGTGTCAAGGTCTCCTGCATGCGAGCGACTGTGTCAGTTGATTCGACTTGTTTACGGCGAACAAGGGATGCCTGGCTTTTAATATGCGGCACACGAAACCTCTAACTTCTCTATTCATTACGCAATTGTTCTCGCAAATAATTGTCGCTGTATGTATCTGCGCTTTGATTGTGAATTTTTGGCATCATGATCACCGAACGCTCTATACTCTGGATAATTTTTCACGAGAGCAAGATGATTCGAACTTATCTCGCATACGGGATGTATCCGACGCATGGATATCAACAGCTCTTGCAGCTCAGAACGAATACCAGGAAGTGATCCCAATTCGTCTCATGCAGCCTCCGTCGACACACAACTCCTTTCTCTCTGTTGCTGAGGGCTACGGTCTCTGCAGCACACTTTCCTTCGCCCTCCAGAACTGGACACTGAGTGATCAGATTATGCACAGCATTCGTCAAGTGGAACTTGATGTCTTTCGCATCGACTCCGAGCTCACAGTTTGCCATCCCTGCTATGATGAATGTACTTGGGCATCTTGGGCATGCAATCGTAGCCTCAACACGTACGCTACCCCAACTGTGCCGCTCTCTTCACCGTATTTTGGATGCGATCCGGAAATAAATCTTTCCTTCAAAACAGCTCTGGAGAAAATCTGGCGTTCGTGTCGAACGTACGTTGACGAGCATCCGCAGAGAAGGGCTCGTGAGCTCCTCATCCTGCACTTGCAGCTGCACGTAGATAGTTCAATCACTGAACTGGAAGAAACCCTCGATTCCAATCCTTGGATATCACAGCTAGTCACCGAGATTCGTGAGAGTATACCTGAAAAAGCGCTTCTTCCCGCTGCTTTCGATGAACCGTTGGAGGTCCTGATTGAAAAAAGCGTTGCTGCGTTTCGTGAGCGGACGCCAGTTGTAGAATACCCTGCTCTATGGGTTCTACCAGTCATCGACCTACTGAATCCAAGCAATGGGAAACGAACGCCTGCAAACAGCCCTCTCTTCTCACGGTCTGCTTCACCCCTGAGAAAAGTTGGGGTACCAAACGTGAACCCGCTGGAATACCCAGAGAATCGACTGAACCATTTACTCCAAGACGGAACCTGCCTCGTTCATGCGGGCGGAAGAGCTGCCTCGAGGATCAGCAAGAACTTCACCTATTTCGTCGGCTCTATCTTCAGCTCTCCTGCGCACATTACTGAAGCATACCGTTGTGGGTTCGCTGTTCGTGCTGCTATGCCATCGAGTTCACTTCGGAAAGAGGCTCTATGGGGAATGATCTGGTCCTGGAAAGCAAACTCTAGTATCGCAGCGTTGACGAGCGAAACGCCCGAAGGATTTCACCAACCCGTCTTCATGGATGCCACCGACTGCCGTTGGACGACGCAGAGCCCAGATCTAGAGCATGCTGCAGATATTTGGCTATGCACAACAGATCCATCGAGANCGATTGGCGAACGCACTTCATGGAATTTGGTGGCNGACTTGAATAGCTCCTGCCTGGTGGATATTCCGCGCACAGGCTACGAGAACGCATTCGCCTGTGCTGTGCTTCGCGAAAGAAAACTTCGCGGTGCAAGGCTCGGTGTAGCGAAAACCGTTGGCAACGTTGCTTAAAGCAGTGGACATTGTGAGCTACGGCGGAATGAAAGCCGCTTCGCCGATTCTCAGGCCGGTTGCGTCGATGCATGGGCAACCATCCGAGGGTTCTACTGCACGAGGAAAGATCTTGCGTGCTGTTCACAGAAAATCGCTTCTTCCAGCTAGGACCTATCAGCAGCGCTTCCTTTACCACCATGGTCAAATCTATGGCTAACAGTGCATCATTGCACTTCGCTGGATTTTACTTCTCTTATTTTTTCGGCATAGCCTCTTCAAATAGATCGAAAAAGTGTTGATCTGCAGGTGTAACTTTGCGGCCGGTATTCTCCTGATCCCTCATGAAGCTTGTTTGTGCAGCGGAGCCTCCGCTACCAGAGCTTTGAGGCATTGAAGCCCCCGTGAAGAAGGGTGGAGGTAGCGCAGGATTCTGGAGTGGGCTGATCGCCATTGGATACTGCTGCATGGGGGGCAGCTGCGGCCGGTAATAAGATGGTGGCCCATTCCCTAAATCTGACTGCGGCGTTGTACCGTGAGACTGTACATGAGGAACCGGTGGAGCGTAGAACTGCGGTGGATACCCGGGTGGACCAAAAGCCCCTGGGTGCACACCCGGAAAGGCCCCAGGCACTGGAGGCGGCGGATACATAGGGTAAGCGCCGTGTGATGCATACGGCGGCAGCATACCATAGCCACCGGCTTGATATGCAAACTGCTCAGTGCTTGGGGCATCCAGTTCTGTATCTGTTCGATGTCGGGGATCGACGCCATCCGTGCTCCTCTTGCCCTTTGCAGATGCGGTAGCTGTACCTGCAGCTTTGCGTGGGGCAACGCCTCGCTTGCTCCGTTGATTTGCGCTCGTCGTCGAAGAGTCCGACTCGGATTCTATCTGATCATCTGAGTCGCTGCTACCCTCAAGCAGCGCAAGTAGATCAAACTCTTTTGGTTTCGCCGACTCCTTCTTTTCAATAACAGCTGGAGGAGCTGTGCTGACTTTCTTACGCGAAACTTGGCGCCCACGATCAGCCTGCTCGAGTTGGGGCCCGTCGCCTTCATCTTTGATTGACGCACCAGTCTGAACTCTGGTCACAGCAGTATTATCCTCCGTTTGGTTCAGCGCTCGCTGTGTAGCAGAGCCAATAACTCGAGATTCTCCGTGTTCATTGCCTGTCTCCGTTTGCGTGGCTGCGACAACCTGAGTCGAGCTAGCGTCCATTGGATGCGCTTCAGTGCCTTCGACTGAAGCGATCTGTGCAGCGGCTTGTTCATTTTTTTGCATTCCGGGATCATTGCGTGAGGTCGAAACCAGTTGCGATGACTCGGCTGACGCGTCTTGTGGCTTTTCATTCACAATTTCTTGTTCAGTTGAGTCTAGTTCATCGCCACGGATTCGCGGGATATCTCCCATCTTAACGCGTTCTAAATGATCGAACATTTCATCAAGAACGCTCTGGGATGGGCGAGCCACATTTGGCATAGGTTGGCCCACACCCACAGATTGGCACTGCTTCAAGTATTGCGCAACCCCTATATCTTGATCGAGATATCTACGGTAGATCTCAAATGCAGACTCTAGAATTTCCGGAGCATCGACACTGTAGAACTGTTCCACCAGATTCTGCACAGCTCTAGATAAAGCAGGTAAGAGCTCTGCCAAGTCTCTCAAACAAAGGCGCACCGCTCCGCGCGCTGGAAGGCAGCTCGCATTTCCAAACTCGAGCCTGACCGCCAACAGCAGGTCTAAATTATCTTGTAAGTACGGCACTTCACTGATTAGCTGCAGAAAATCGCAGTCTTCAAAGCGTGACGGCCCCCGCAAACGTCCACTGCGCAAACTCGGCGCATCACGCATTTGCGATGCACCAGGGGGCATCGTCTGATAAGTATTCACACCCGAAGCCATGAAAGCCATCCCTGGAGCCGCGTAAGGATTCGTATCCTGAATTCTCTCCGGCCAGTCTATTTTCTGTTTCGTCAGGCACCAACGCTCAAGATACTGCGAATACGACAGGATGACGGGCATGTTCATAATAGCGTCTGAGGTCTGTTCGATGTAACCATGAAAGCGGAAAACATTGCTTGCGTTATTTGCCAAAAACGACGTGAATGCCGGGTTCCCATCCTGGAAAATCCGGTGAAACACAAGCATGGATTTCAGTACAACAATCCAGTCTTTCCACTGAAGGCGTTTTCCAAGTTGATGTAGAATAGCACCAGTCGGTGTTAATTTGTCCATAATATTTCCACCCATATAGGTGCCGCGAAGAATGACCTGAACGTGTTTTTCCTTAGGTTCGGAAACCACGTGATTTGTCGCTTTCACAACAGCGACTTTCCAGACGTCGCTTTTAACCCGCGCTTTAAAAGCTTTCCAGGAATCCTGCGTGGACGCCAAAAATCCACCCTCAGTCCGTGGCTTCGCGTACGCAGCACTAACGTCAGGCATTGGCGCCGGCGGCAGGCCTGCAGCACTGGCACTTGGCGCACCTGTCGGGGCCGCCAGTGCGCCATACGGATCGAGACCCGCATAGTTAGAACCGAGGCGAGCCGACTGGGCACGAGCTTGGCCATACGCTTGAGATGAGTTCCGCTCAAAGTCGTAGCTCCGCGTGGAACCAGGTCTTGAACTTGACTGTTGCCCGGAGCCTGTGCTGGTGTTCAGCCCGGTCGCGCGCATCGATCCACTCTGATACCGTGAGCGCTCAGCCGGTACAGTGCCGTACACCGAACCCGCCGTTTGTCCAGGTGTCGGGGTGCCAACACGGAAGCTCGTGCCGCGTAAGCTGCTTGGTTCGCTAACGCTACCGTGTTTACCGCCTCCTGAGGCTGAAGATTGACTCACGTATACACCAGGTGATGATCGCCCTCCCGCGGTTCCACTGTTTACCCCAGAACCGGCGGTCGGATCCATGCCAAAACCAAAAAATTATCTATGCTCCAAAACACGAAAAGTACCTCGTCGCTCGACGAAACGAACTCGTACTACCTTGGAAACAGACACACAAGAACTGTCTTGACGGCTCCGAAGCGGTTGTAGACACGTCGGCTGCGCGAATCCGAAAGATGGACAATTCTGCACAGACCCTTGGAGATCCAGAGCGAGTCTATTCTGTACGCGGCCCTCCGCAGCCGCAGCCGCAGCCGCAGCCGCCGCTGTGCAGTCCAACGTCTGACGCTGCGAATCGCTCATCGAGCTCACATTCGGCAAGCAGCAGTGCGGAAACTTGATCGTTGCAATTCGAACCTCGCATGTGTTTTTCCGACAATCTGTCGGGCTTCTCGCCAGCCAGGAAGGGTATTCTGAGGGCTCTTGGGGACAGAAACTATATCGGAGAAAAGGTTTATACGTTGGTTTGAAGAACGTTTCCCTGGGGAGTCTCCTCGAGTACGTCTCTCAGTGGAAAGCGCGTGAGGTACCGATGGGGAGCGCTTGAAACCTCCACGCCCATATCAGAATAGATTTGAAAGGGGCTACCTACCCAACTTGCGCGCGTACGCTAGAGGTGGGGTCTCTTTTCAATGAGATTAACTCCAGCCGATGTGGGCTTTATCTGTGATTGCTTCATCTAGATCTCCTTGAACTCCTACTTTAGGGACAGTGGTCCCTACGCTCGTTCCATCTCGGTCGGCAGCGTTAAAGTTCCGCTTTTGCTACTTCCGGCTGTTGTCGACGCATTTTACCACAGTCGGAGTCAGCCATTTAGGCTTCGTTCGTCAGTTAAATCTTCTTCGTATGCCATGCTGGGGCTGTCTTCTATGCGATGACAACTGGTTATGGACAGGTGTTCCCATTTGTCTACCACAACTCCCCATTCGAGCGGCGTCCTGTTGCATGTTAAGGGATGCCTCATGGCTCGGAACAGGCGCCTGGAGTGAACAAAAACTCATCTAGATGCCCGCCACCGTTTCTGCGCTCGAAGCCGTACCCCACGACGGCGTGCGTCTTCTCGGGGATCCTTTCCGTTAAGTATGCTGTCCACTGCACGCGCAAGCACGCGCTTATCCATTCGACAGGGGATATGTGCAACGTTATGGTATCCAGGATGAAACGAGCACTGGAAGGAAACTTCATGCTAGAGATAAAGTCGAGATATTTTGATCCGTCTGAGCTCGCCCCGCGCAAAGCGGTGAAGCAGTCTCCACTTGGTGCGATCGCTTCGATAACTCAAGTCCTGATCCAAGACTTTTTCCATGTAAACAAAAGGGGCCGACTCCTCTAGGAGCATACCTCCCGCTATCTACCTTGTTAATACTGTCAGATGCAGTCTCTTCGATGGCCCCGTAGAGGAGCGGATTTGTCTTTCAAACGAAATGTATTGTTCGACGTGAAAAATTCTTTGAATCTTTGGCAAGCGCTTTTTGAAGAAGTCGCCAGGGCAGAGCGTCCAGTNTTCTCCTCGTCAATTCANCAGTGCGAGATGCAGCACGCAGGTGGTGTTTCGAAATATAAAAAGAAAAAAATGAAGAATGCGTGATTTGGACATGCAGCACACATAGATAGGAGAAGCGTGGAAGATCTTACGCATAAGCTCGAAAAATGCCACCTATATACAGACACCGTGTTCGCGGGCATCGCGAATCATCTTTTTTCCAGTGTCGTAACAAATCTCAAGCGCACAGAGTTTGAGCCAGTCGTGAAAGAGAACCGAGAATCGTAAAACTTCATATGGAGTCTTAAGCCATTTTTGCTGTATTTTGAATGTCGAGACAGCACATCTAAAAGTTTGGAAAGAATACTGAAATATAGGTACAGAGCGAGCAGCTCAGTGCTCCGTTTTTGCAGACCCGGGCGCGCGTCTGGCCGGCATCAGATACTTGCTTGCAGACTATGCAAAATAACTGTTATTCGCTTTTTGCTCGCAAAAGCCTGCCTCGCGGTCACAGGCACACCCGTCCGACATTTTGTCTCTTTCACGTATATGCAATGTTCATACATGCTCAGACGCGCTTTTCTGAACGAATCCGAGTCGAGCGACAGGGCGCCGCGTCCAGTGCGTCAGCGCTGGGACTCGGGCGGAGTTGCTTCTCAAACCGCCTTGTCCGCTTCCGTTCGGCCTTTGTCGACTCGGGTGCGTGCTCGTGGGCCGTATCCAGTGCCTCCTCCAAAACGCNCAGCCAGCGCTGCACGTCCGCGAGCTGGACCCTCCTGGGGAGCCCGATGCGGTCCCGCAATNGCGTATGCAGTTCGGTTGGGTTCGGAGACTCAGCGGGCGCGCTGGTCAAGGCGTTATGTAACTGATCTCGCAAGTGCTTCACTAGCCAGCGCAGGTGCTGGCGTTCGCTGTCCACAGCACTCGTCTGGAAAACCGCTCCGGGAGTGCGCGCCTCTCGCAGTGCAAGGGCATACTGTCGGAGCGCTAGCCAGTGAAGCTCTCGAAACAGCGGGAACTGGTACTTGGGTAAGACGCGTAGACGGTTCTCCATCTGGAACACGCGGTGCTGCATGACAACGCCGCCCAGGTGGAGAATGTTGCCTCCCAGCACAACGCTGTCCGCTGGGGTGTACACAGCATGCAGCCATCCCGCCGGAATGAACAACGTGTTTCCCGCGTCGAGGTCAATGACGGCAATAGGGCTNAGCTCCTCAACAAAGTCTAGCTCACGCAGCGCCTGTTGCGGATCCCGCTGCCACCGCTCGTAGAGCTGCAGATGGCGCTCTGTAGGCGGTGACATGTAGAAGCGCTTCTTCCCGCGCAGCACGTGATAGAACACCGTCGATCCGCCAAAGTCTATATGCCACGAGGTCCACGATCCAGCNCCGCTCAGAAGGTANTACTTATCAACATGCGGGCGCGGCTCCGGATACAGCGACGCCCAGTCCGCTCGGCGAATCAGCGCCGGCACCACGAACGCTCGCCCTGTCGGTGTTCGTGATATCTCCAAGGAGATGAGGTTCAGCACCCGCTGACGTAACGCTGGCGCGGTTGCCAGGTAATCCAGGTACTGCCCCAGGCTCCAGCGGGGATGCAGCTCACTCTGGCTCGCGACATCCAGCACTTCGCAATGACGCTCAAGTCCGTACTCGCGCCCGACCTCCTCGGGATGGTAAGCACGATGTGGAATGTGCATGTCGAGCCCGTCGGGATCGAGCACGACACAGGGCGCATCGGGCATGCGCTGCAATTCGCCACCGGTGCCGTAGACGAGTATCCCCAGATGCGCCGCTAGCCCGCCAGCGTCGCTGGTGGCGTCCTTCGCCCAGCTCTGAGCCCGGCGTTCAGCGGCCGCTCGTGCCGCCTCGCTCAGAGCGCCGGCGCAGGTGCCGCCCCGCAGGGCACCGCCTATATCGCCCTCATGGAGGCGGGCGTAATCGGTGACGGCCGGACGTCCATGCTGGCTCCGCGGGCGTTTCGGTCGCTGCACTGGAGTGAATAGGTCCGTCCCTGTCCCGGAGCAGAACCGACAAATAAAGGTCTTAGATGCCCGCACACGTGAAACGTCCAGAAATAGACAAGAGATGTGGAACCAGCCGTAGGCGCAGGTCGGGTTGTCGCACGCTACCATGATGCCGTTGCGGCGCGCGTCGTACGGCTGGCGACATATGCAGAACCGCGTACTGGTGGTGCGCTGGTTTTCAGGTTTCGTGTCCTGATCTGTAGCCAAGCATCCGCAAGCGCTGTGCTCGCTGTGAGATGCGACATTGGCGGAAGCACCAATGCTATTCGCAGCGCTCCGTGATTCGGGACCGGGATCGGGTGGATACGATGGCATCGAGTCGAGCGTCTCGGGCGCTGCTGGTGCCGCACTACTCGCTGGCATTCTACCCGCCGGGAGCATCTGTGAAGAGCGCTCACCGCAGGGGCTTGTAGCGCGCCCTCTTTTCGCGATAGCGGCGAGCCTTCGCGTCTCTGCGTCGCACGCTGACGCTGTCGCGCAGGATGTGCACGAACTTGGTACGCTTTCGGATATGGATGATGGTGTTATATATATTTCAGCAGCTGTAAATGTGTCGTTCGCACCTATCGGCATTTCGGGAAGCTCAACACGAGCAGGGACACGTTGCATCGTATGCCGCACCACGTGTCCGTGCTGTCTGCATGCGTGCGCTGACACGTCACGAGCACGCATCTCGGAATCGGAGGTCACAAGCGGCCGCTGCGCATCCTCGATGGCGTCGATGATTGGTGAACGCTCCGCCATCATTGGGTGCGCCCGCAGCGCCCTGCCTACACGTGTCGGGTGTCAATGCGTACCTCTCTGATCGTCTGGATGCCCGCCTTGGTGCAGTGATGGGGTTTCACGAAATCTACGCTTGCCTAATCTCAATTCTTAACTGCTCGGAAGTCTCCCTTCCTCGCTTGCTATGTAGATGCGTGGGTACCTTAATCGTAGCTACTGGCCTGTGTTCACCGGGAGCTGACCCCTGCCGCCTCGGAAGCGCTGGAGTGGCGCAGCGCCTCTGATCCGTCAGGTTTGCAGTCTAGAGGCTGTGAGCGCGTGCAGTCCAGCGCACTCCGTCCGCGATGCGTCCAGGTAAAGATGCTTCGTTCGCGACGGTTGACGTGCTCGTTCCTGCAAGCGGCTGCGAAGACGTGGGGAAAATGCAGTCTTGGCGCAGATAATTTTGCGTCTGGCGGCGTTCCGCGTAGTGGGCTCAGTTATGGGTCGCTATGCAAACAAGTCACGTCTAGCGCGGCAGAAACAAACGAACGCAAGGATAACACCCTGTGCATGGGATCGCAGGCACACACTCGGGGGCGTTGCGTCGGCCCAGTGCGCAAGTCGCAAACGCAGCTCCACACTGCGCTCTTCTGTACAGTCCAAGATGTCAGGGTACCAGCGCAGTACCCGCTTATTTCCTAGTGCGAGCTCTATACTTGCTGCGGAACTCTGGAGCCAAACAAACGACAAGAGCCAGCGCCCTGCCGTCAGTGTTCAGGAGATGTGATGCGGGGTCGCGTGGCCAGCAGCTCCGCAGTGTAATTCCCTCCGTGGAACCAGAACTACTCAATTGGTCGGGTCTCGTGCGACGTAGACGAGCAACGAGGACGCTGTGGGCCTGTCGCGACCTCGATTTGTTCTGAGAGGCGCTGGAGCCTCCGTTGCCACTGCGACACTCGTCCGAAAACTCCACCTTATGGTTATTCTGCGCCCAGCGTCCAATACTGAGGCGGAGTCCTCCGAGTTGAAGCAGCCAACGCTTGGCAGCAAGACCGGCCTGTAGCTGCCCGGAAACGACCTCAGTTCGTCGCAGACAGGCCTGCACTCCTTCGCAAACTGCACACCCCCGACGTTCTCGTGGTGGACGCTGCTGTCGAGGGCGTTTCAGCGCACACACAACTGGGTACCACTCAGGGGTACCTTTGTTTGAAAACAAAGGCCGCGCTGGATTCGCACAGTATATAAGGCGCCGAGCGGCCCTGCTTCCTTCTCACAGATACGTAGGCCTGCCCTCAAACTCAGTCGGTTTGATCGAAGATTCGACTCACTAGACGACTGTCGCGTCCCTGGTGGACGTCTGTACAAGCCGAGGCGCTCACTTTCGCTAGGCTCTGCTCGACACGTGCTTGCGACTGTCACAGCCGTTGTCGTCGTCTGTATTACCAGCCTTACCCCATGCAAGACTGCAGCAGCCGCTGCTACAGTCGTCTACGCTACCGACGCAGCTTCTGCTACGGCTAGGTCTCCCGCAGCAAGCGTTTTTAAACCCTATAAAACGGATAATTCTAACCAGAACCCCCCTGTGCGCACAATTCCTGCTTATAACCAGGCAAAAGACCACCGTTGCTCTCCAGATACCTCTACGTTCGGCTAACCCCAAACCCGGTCTCCTCACGAGATAGATAGCAAGCTGCAAACGACACAAATAGTAGCGGGCATTGCCTCCCCAGTTCGTAGCTCGTCGAGGCGCTGCCCCGTAGACGGATCGCCCCGGAAAGCTCCGTATCGATCGATGGAATCCACAGTGCGCCTCTCTGAGGAGACGTGCTGGCAACGCTGTGCCCTTCGAAGCGGAGGCTGCAAGGATTGCGACACTTCTCATGCTGAAAAACGCAACACCAGTGTATGTTGTGAACACCAAGTCGCAGCACAAGCGGGGTCGCGACACCCAGCTTGCGAACATTGCAGCGGCTAAAGCGGTAGCGGACGTGGTGCGGACGACGCTGGGGCCGCGAGCGATGCTCAAGCTCATCCTCGACGCTATCGGAGGTGTGGTCATCACTTCAGACGGGAACGCGATCCTGCGAGAGATCGACGTGGGGCACCCGGCGGCCAAGGCGATGCTGGAGCTGTCGCGCACTCAGGACGAGGAAGTCGGTGACGGAACGACCAGCGTCATTGTGCTGGCGGGGGCGCTTCTCCAGGCCGCGGAGCCGTGCCTAGAGGCGGGCGTCCATCCTACTGTCATCGTTGGAGCGTACATGCGGGCGCTCCAGGATGCGCTCTCAGAGCTGGAGCAGCGGTGTGCAATTGCAGTGGACTGGAACGATGAGGCGCAGCTGCAGCGCGTCTTGCGTGCCTGCCTCGGCACCAAGGTGGCTGCTGTCTACCGCGAGCGCGTTGCCGCCTGGTCNCTCGCAGCGGTGAAGCTCATTGCAGAAAGCAGCGCGCCTGCTANCACCGCAGGAGCCGGCACCCAGCGTCCGCTCGATATCAAGAACCTGGTCCGAGTCGAGAAGATCCCCGGTGGCGACCTCGATGATTCTGCGGTCATCCGCGGTGTCGTCCTCAACAAGGACATTGTGCATCCGCAGATGCGGCGACGCATTGAGAATCCGCGCCTGCTTCTCCTGGACTGCCCGCTGGAGTACCGCAAGGGCGAGTCCCAGCTCACCGTTGAGGTGACACGCGAGGCCGACTGGGAGGCGCTCCTGCAGTCCGAGGAGGCCGTTGTACGCCAGCAGTGCGAGCGCATCGCGGCACTGCGCCCCGACTTGGTTATCACCGAGAAGGGTATCAGCGACTTGGCCGCTTACCTGCTGATGCGGGCGGGCATTAGCGCCCTCAGACGTGTGCGAAAGACCGACAACGAGCGGCTCGTGCGAGCAACCGGTGCGCGTATCGTGTCGCGTATCGAGGAGGCCAGCCAACAGGATATCGGGACGGGAGCGGGCCTCTTCGAGGTTCGACGCCTCGGCGAGGAGTACTACAGTTTCATTGAGCAGTGCACGGCACCAGGCGCGTGCACCGTTCTGCTGCGGGGCGGCAGTAAAGACACGCTGAATGAGCTCGAGCGCAACCTGCACGATGCACTGTGCGTCCTACGCAGCCTCTATGGTGACCGTCGCGTCGTTGCCGGTGGTGGTGCCACCGAGATGGCGCTCAGCCGGGCTCTGCTGCAGCGCTCTGCGCTCGTCGAAGGCGCTGCGCAGTGGCCTTATCGACAGGCAGCTGAGGCACTTGAGGTGATCCCTCGAACGCTTGCCGAGAACTGCGGCACCTCTGTGGTCCGGCTCCTTACGCGGCTTCGCGCAGAGCACGCAGAAGCCGGCCACTCGAACATTGGCGTAGACGGTACAAGTGGCGAGCTCATCGACATGATTGAAGCGGGTATTGTGGACGCCTACGCTGTGAAAGCGCAAGCACTTAAGACCGCAGTGGAGTCTGCGTGCATGCTTCTGCGTATTGACGACATTCTGAGCGCTGTTCGTAAGCGAGAGGGCAGCGGCACCGCCACAGGAGCAGCCGACGCTACCGAAGACGCCAACCCCACGGACTAGCGAGCATCTGCGGGATGTTTGCAAGGGTGCAGCTGGTGTATCCACTAGACCGGTACAG
>JGI24721J44947_10007991_pt1 | contig 13921 bp, 6 predicted proteins | sample YelNatPaOPGAMG01_FD_44947 | JGI IMG/M metagenome (IMG submission 44947)
CGAGAGAGCAGAAAACAAGATCAAGATCATACAGTACGTCTTGGAAAAATATGGTGAAAGAATTCCTGGGAATATTTTAATGAAAAAGAGCGTATCTTTTTACACTTTATAAGAAGCAATGGTGAATATCATAGAGAAAATCTTGAAAAGGCGATAAGTTGGTCAAAAATTTCAGAGAGGGGAAAAATGGTTTTAAACGTTAAGTATTAGGCTCTACAACTTCAGTGATGTTGTTTTTTATTTCTTCTCATAAGATTGGAATTATAATAGTCTTTCTAGGACGGATTTGATTTGACTATATAGGACTTCAAATTCATTTAGCAACTCTCCTACTATACCGCTTAATGGATAGTCAAATATTTCTGAAGGGCTTACATCAAGACCGCGAACAGGATATCTAAATTCATTCCTTGTTTTGCTGAGAAACCGCGATAATATGGTGATCCTAGCGAAACATTTTCTGAGCTCTTCCTTTTCAAAATCGGAGAGGGTTCCTAGAGCTCCTAGTTTTCTATATGCCTCAGGTAATTTATCGGAAACATCATGTTCCTTTAGGAATTCTATGTCTAAAAATTCAAGAATTCCTTTAACCGTTAATTCTACGGCTGTAGCGCGCGCTAGTTGTTAATAATTTGTTTCATCTGATTACTGTTAAAGCAGATAATTTTTAGCACTTTTCACGTCAATCTTCTTCTCTATCATAAAAACTTAAATGCACACACGCTTAGAACCCTCCTTTATGACTACGTATCTTTTATTTCAATTTTGATTCATTTCCTTCGGCAGTATACGCGGTCTTTGATGTCGTTTTGTTGAAGAGATAAATTGACTTCTTCATCGTTAACTACCACATACTCTGTATCCTTCGTCTGAATTATCAGATGTTCCCCCTTCTTTTTCTGATCTTCTTCCTTATCTTCGAGCTCGTCCAAAAGGTCGATATAACATTCATAGAGTGTATAGACCTTGTCTTCTAAATCATCATCAGGATAAATAACTGGTAATCCTAGATCTTTACAATATTCCCTAGTTAAAGGATAACCATGAGATATGTACCTTTCAGTAAATACTTCGATCAGCTCATCTCTATTTTTATATTCTTTGAAAATCTCCTCAAGGTATTGTTTCGAGACTTTTCTGGCTCCATTATACGCTCCGATCAGAAGAGGAGGCATCTTCTCAGCCATCGACAGCTTAATAAGGGGGTCTTCTATTCCTTGAATAAAATTAATAGCTTCTCTAATAGATGATGCAGGAACATATAATCCGGTTACAGGATCGCGAACTATTGGATCTGTTACTCCTAATTCTCCAGACCTGCACATGATTATTTCATCAGCACCCAATGCAAGTAGTGTAGCCGCACTTTTCGCATAATATGGGACCAAAGCAGTGTATTTCTTGCAGCAGCTTCGCACGAGTTTAACGATCTTGGAGGCCGCGTCAATATCCCCTCCTCCAGAATCTATTATCATGCAAATATGCTCGGTGTCCTTAGGAAGCCTCCTGAAAACCTTGTTTAGTCTATACGAGACCCTATGAGTAATCGACTGATGGCAGATGAAGACTATTACATGAGCACCAATTTTTTCTTCTATTTCTTTTATGAGAACTTTTGACTTAGACAATACTTCTATAATCTTATTAGTATCTTCTTGCTTCAACTTCCTATCTTCTCAATTAACTCGAAGAACTCGGCGCTTGATAAATCCTCCATAATTTTTTTCGGATCTAAGGGATAACGCTCAGGCTTACCTAGCTTTCTCTTGTATTCTTTATACTTGCGATAAATTTCTATCGCGTTTCTGTACTCCTCTCTAATTCCTTTTAAATCTTCTATCAGGCTTTTACTCTTCCCTTCTGGTGATCTATTCATGATTCTCCCTGTTATGTTTTATAGATTGCCATGCTTAAAAATATTTCCCCCATTTTGACCATGTTACTTGAACATTTCTGGGAAGTCTTCCTTGAGGAACTCTATCTTTTCAAGGGGAAACTTCGGCAGCCTCTTCATCTTACTGTCAACAGCGATAACGATGTTCTCTTTATCCAAATCCTCCTCTTTTATCACCTTTCTGAGGTCTATCCCTCCAATCCTATCTGGCTTGCCGAGGAACTTCAACCCCTTATCGCTCTCATTGCGCGCACTAGGAAGTAACCGATGCGCCTGCAGAACGGGTCCTCTGAGAAGAGCATCGTAGCGTGCGCTATGGCGGCATCCTCATATCAGCCTCTGAGACGTATACTTCAAGCTGCGGGATATGGTTAAGGGCCACGCTATCGAGTTAAAAAGCTCACCGAACTCGCTCTCGCCTTTGCATTAAACGCTTCCTAAGCACAACGTACGTAGACGTCGCTATAATCGCTATGATGATTATAGCAACCGGGATCCACGGAGGGTATTCTGCGCCGTAGCCCTCGGTTCTCAAAGCCGGCTTAACGCTTATCGTTGCGAAGCACCAATCCGTATCCCCCTCATCGTCCCTAACCAGAAGGATTATCGTGTAGTTTCCCTCCCTCCTATACGCATGAGTCACGTTTTCACCAGCATCTTTGGCTCCGTCTCCGAATTCCCATTCCCAGCTCACAATCCTCCCGTCAACATCGGTTGAGTTGCTCGTGAAAATGATCGTTTCATTAACCCTCGGCTCGATCGGCGAGTACGTGAAGCCTGCTTTGGGCGGCGAGTTGTACACGACAATAGCTTTCTCGCATTTCGCCTCAAGCCCTCCGTCATCCATAACCCTCAGCCTAACGGTGTAGTTACCCTTCTTCCTGAACACATGCCTAACGCTCATGCCGGTGGCATTTCCACCGTCTCCGAAATCCCACATCCAGCTCACCACCTCGCCATCCGGATCCGTTGAATTATCCAGGAAAATGACCTCATCCATGCATCTTACCTTAGAGGGATAATGGAAGAAATCCGCTTTCGGCGGTGAATTCTTATACTTCACCAATGGAAGATAGTCGCCGGGACCGTATGGAACATCAGTGTCTCCAATTCCATCCTTATCCTTGTCAACGCCCTTGTAACTGCTCCACTGGTTTCCGCCGATAAACGGTCCTCCGATAATGTTCCTTCCACCAGTCTTTGAGACGTTCCACCTGTTTCCAGTCGAGTTTCCAGCAACATGCCAGTCGATTTCATTGTTAAAGCGGTTATTGTAGATGGTGTTATTCGTGGAGGAGAGGAGCATGATGCCCAAATCGTTCTCAACCACTGTGCAATCGTAAACCATGCTTGAGGAGGATGAGTCGAGCATAACTCCATTTTTGTTTTTAGATAAAGTGCAATTGGCTGCTGTGCAGTTTAAGGAAAGCTTAATGTATATTCCGACGCTGCTGTTAAGCGCTTCAGAGCCGATTATCGCTATATTAGAGGAGGAGTTGACGAAGATCCCGATCGATCCGTTACCAACCTTACAGCCCATTATAACTGTGTTCGAGGAGTTTTGAACCAGGATTCCGAACGCGTTGCCCTTAAGCTCGCAGTTCTCTATCCTTACGTTCTCCACATTATAAAGGTAGATGCCGGTAAAGCTTCCATTCCCCTCTATGAAGACGTTCCTTATGACGAGGTGGGATTTAGTATTCCAGACCTCTATTCCGTTCATCGTCAAGCTTCTTATTTCAATGTTCTCGACCACGTATGGTTCATCCCCGCTCCCCTTTCCAGCTATTCCCCATCTCTCGAAGTCCCTGTCGCCATTTATGCATATGGGTGCATGCCCTTTTCTCCCCTGGGGCTCCGCGTTAACGAATAGGGTAATGCTTAGGGTAAGCATGATGATCAATAGCAGCCTTCTCATCTTAACCACTTTTAACCGCCTGCCTCCTGCGCTTAATCAAGAGGTATGCGACAACCATGACCATTACGATAATTGGAATAAAGCACGCAACCGTCCAAGCTTGTAACCATGTCGATGGCTTCTCCTCCGCTACCCCGACCCTAACCAGGGGCAAATAATCCCCAGGCCCATACGGAATATTGGTGTCTCCTATCCCATCCTTGTCCTCATCCGCCCCATTGTAATCGTCCCAATAGTTTCCACCGATGTATTGTCCACCAGCTATGCTCCTTCCCCTAACCTTGGAAGTGTTCCATTTACACGTGGAAAAGTTGTAGCCCCCCTGAATCTCCCAATTCTTCGCCGAAAGGGTTTCATTCCTGAATACGAATTTCCCAGTGTTATTGAAGAAGTTATTGTAAACCAGGTTAGTCGCAAACGGGTCTATGTAAATCCCCCTATAGTTTCCACTAACCGTGCAACCCGTTATCACGTTACCTGACGATGCTAGGATGCTTAACCCATGACCGTTGCCATAAGCCTTGCAACCCCTCACCGTGTTGTTTGACGCCTTGACTAGATAAATGCCCCTCGTGTTGTTGCATACCGTGCAATTCGTCACAAGGTTATCGCTTGACCACCATATTGAAACCCCTCCGACGAGGTTCCCACATGCCTCGCAGTCCCTTACGACGCTATGATTCGTAAAGGCGAGGAAGACGCCGTCGCCATAGTTCTTGTGCAATTTGCACCCAATTATGGTCACGTTTTCCGAGACATCAACCTCGATCGCCCCCTCCGAAATCCCCATCTTCATCATTTCTATATAGCCGCTGCTGTTGTACACTGCGCAGTTCACTATCGTAATGTTTGACGATTCATAAACCCTTATTCCATACCTGTTGTTTCTAAAGATGCAGTTCTCGATTCTCCCGTTCCTCACCCTCTCGAGGACAATGCCCTCGAAGGGGATTTCACTCCTGCTTCCATTTTCTATCAGACAGTTCCTTATGATGAAGCAGGATTTGGCGTCCCTTATGTAGATTCCAACACCTTTAGATGCATCTATTTTCCAGCCCTCTATGATGTAAGGGTCGTCTTTAGTTCCACTTCCTCTAACTACGCCGTGCTCAGCATCAAACATAGAATCATCATAGATACGTATTTTACTATACAGTTTATATTCCTCCACACTTTCGGTATGCATGGGGCTCGTCGATAAGAGAGTGATTGTCATAAGCAGTATTGCCACGATTTTTCTCATAGTATTCAGAGGGATTTCGGGTTTTTAAGTTTGTTTACATAATGTTAGTAACATTCTCATAATTCTCATAGGAGAGTCGTCTAACTTAGGTTAAGCTTATAAAGAACTTAAAGCTTTTTAATATAAACGTTGAGGAGATATCCAAATCTCCAGATATTATTGTCAATTCCCACAACCCTAGTAATAGTTGCCGTTATTCTCTCACATTTCACGCTTTCCTGGATTCCCGTTTCCTCGGCTCCTCCGCCCGATTCTTATGCTTGGAGCAATCTGGATAGGAATACGCTTGAGGCAAGGGTGACGTATACGAGAATTGTCTACGAGTATACTGCGAGCTATCAGCAGCTTCATTATTACTATGTGTGCGACCATAGCGACAACGTTGTTGTAAACTGGGACTACGGGATTCTCCAGATAAAATACGACAATAATCAGAGTCCGGATGGGAAGGACCTTAAGCTTTATCTGGATGATGTTGTCAAATACCAGTTGGGCAGCGGAAACTGGGGCTCAACCGACTTCAAAAACGTATGTGAAACCTCGAGGGGCTCCCATACGATAAGGCTTTCGATCACAGTAAACAGCGGAGGGAATACGCCCTCCGTCACGATAAGGGTTGTTGAGAAGAAGACGATAATTGTCCATGCCGATGAGCATAGCGCCACCTGCTATAGAGATGCTGATTACGCAACGCACACTTTCAAATTCACAATTCCCTCGGAAAGTGGGACGATAATCAAGGTGGAGTGGGAGGCGAAATGGGGAAATGCTTTCAGAACGGGCGAGGGCGACTCCTCTCTCCTAGGTAAGCAGATAACAGTTAGCTTTAAAGCTGAAAACTTTGACCGCTGGTATTTCAGAGACCCAGTCGTCATAGGGCTCCATGGCTCTCCGCCGGGAGTCGAACCGGAGAACGGTTGGAGCATCAACGCCTACTATAATGAGGGTGCTGACTCAGTCGGCCTTAAGAACGTTGCAGTAGCAGTAAGCAACAGTGACCTCGTTGGCTACAGGAGTGCAAAATACTTAGTTACTGATATTCGGCTCTCCAGCCTGGATATAACTGGCGACACTGGAGAAGGATACCGGGAAAGGAGCGGCACGACCTTTAACGTTTGGGCGAACAGGGGTTCAGAAGTAAGGTGGAAGTTTGTCGCGGAGTACTATGGCGTCAAAGATGGTATTCCACAATGGTGCTCCTTCAGCACCCCGGAGAGATACTACAGGGGGGAGGAATGCAGGGTGGAGGGCTTTCAGGACATCTGTACGGCTAGCGTAAATTACACCTCAAAGGGGAGGACGAGTACGCTTCAACTATCCTTAGAATGCAGGCTTAACATTCATTTCGACGAGCTGAAGGCGATTCCAGCTGAGGCATGTGCGGTGACGCATAGAGGAAAAATTCCCCTCGCGCTGAAGAGGCCTTCGGAAACAGAGGCCTACGTGGAGGTTAGCAAGGCCAACGAGCTTTCCCTAGGTGTAAAGACTGTGGATGCTTTAGGTGAGTTCTCCAAAATGGATTACTATTCTTTGAACAGCCCAGGCAGCGGTAGAAGATCCTACGTGTTCATGCCCTCTTCCTATAAGGGGATAACGCGCATGACTAATGCAAGCGTTACGGTGAGGTGGATATGGTTCAAGCTGTCGGCTGTAGTCTATGGAGCCTCCCGCCTAAGCGGGGACGAATACTGGGTTGACTGCACAAAGGGCGGTGCCACGGTTGAGGTCTACGCTCAACTTGAGGATACTGGAGAATACGCTAAGGGGGTCTCGGTATTCGACTGCGATGGCCACACGGTTAAAACGGATTCCAGCGGAAAAGCCACGTTCTACTACGGTGATATGGATAAGGTAAAATACTATCACTACTTCGTTGTAGAATACGTCTATTATGATGATTACGATGGATGGAGCGACGCTAAAAGCATCACCATAGTCTACACTAGGATCCTCCTCACAACCAGCATAAGTAATGCCATCCTTTTCAACGGAAAGTATTTCGCACCTAATGGGACGAATGTGAAGCTCAGGGTGAATGCAAAGTATTCCCACAATGGAAACCCTGTTTCAGGGGCGAATGTCTACTTCTTCAACCTGAGCAGGACAACTGATTCTAATGGCGATGTGGAGTTCAACATATGCTCAAACGACGAGGAGGTCTCGAGCAGGATAAACGCGAGTAAGTGGGTGATATCAGGGCAGACAAACCCCATGACGATCGTTTTCACCGGAGTATCCTTAATCCCGTTTAGGCGCGACGAACCCTGCTACCTGATAAAGGGTTCCCCTGGGGAAAGCTTCGACGTAGTGCTAAAGGCCTATCTTACGTATAACAAGAGCTTCATCGATGGGGTTGATGTCAAATGGGTTCAGGAGGGAATCGTTAAGAAGACGCCCGCGGCCTTCACGCTGACGATGCCACAATCCCCAGCCAATATGACATTTGAGCTCGTGGGCTTCATATCCTGCAAACCCGTCAATGTGGTCTTAATGCCGAAGAACGTGAAACTCACCCTCCTTTCTGTCGAGAACGCTATGCCGAGGAATGGCGAATACTGGAATAAGAGCGGCTCGGTTATCAGGGTGAAGCTGAGCGTTAGCTTCCTGTACTGCAACGATTCCACCAGAGGCATGGTTGTGAAGGATACTGAAGGTAATGTGGCGGTTGCGGATTCCAATGGGGTCGTTGGATTCTCCTATAATTATTCGGACCATGAGATCTCACCGGTCTACACCGCCTATGACAACGAGGGACATGCATTGGGAAGCCTGCGTGGACCGACGATCATCTTCTCCAGGATAAGTCTGAAGGCCTCCGCCAGCAATGTCGCCATCTTCAACGGAGTGTACTATGCGAGTAATGGATGGAACGTGAATATACTCCTGAAAGCATCTTATTCGCATAACGGGAAGCCCGTGGCAAATGCTACCGTAAGCCTACTAGGCCTTTCCTCAAGGACCAATGGAAGCGGGGTGGCGAGCTTCGTGCTTAGCGGTAGCGATGAGGAATACAAGGGCACGGCGATGGCCTCAGACGGGGCAGTCGATGGAAGCACGGATCTCGACTTAATCTTCACCAACGTTGAGCTCGAGCCCTCGAATAGCATAATTAAGGCGGCGCCGGGGGCTAAAGCATCGGTAACGATCTATGCTCGCCTGAGCTATAACGACGAATACCTGAGCGGCCTTAAGGTCGAATGGGTTCAGGGAGGCATCGTTGGGGAAACGTCGACTCCATTCTACGTGGAGATGCCCTCCTCACCCGCTAACGCGACCTTTAGGCTCCTCGACTTCCTCCCATGTCCCGAGGTCAACGTTGCCCTCATACCGAGGACTGTTAAGCTCTCATTGGAAGACGTTGGCGCGAGTAAGAGGGGTATGGAGTACTGGGCTAAAAGTGGGTCCAACGTTATGGTTAAGCTGAAGGCAGAGTACGTGTACTGCAGCGACCCGCCGACAACGATAACCGTTACTGACGGTAGATCGACGAAATCGGCGAATGAGAAGGGCTTCGTCGAGTTCTCTTACTCAGATGGCGACAAATCCCTTTCGTTAAGCTTCCTCGCCATCGACGGGGGATACGCGCTTAGCGGGAAGATCAACGTGACGCTCGTGTTCACTAGGATAATCCTTAAGGTGAAGGTTGATGCCGTACGTTTCGGCGACGCATGGTATGGATGCAACAATGCGGACGTGAGCATCGCTATAAATGCTACGTATGCCCATAATGGAGCATCGGTACCGAATTGTTCGATAAGATACTTGGATTTTTCAACGAGGACTGATGCCAACGGCGCTGCCACGTTTAGCCTGAAAGGCTGTCAAAGGAAATATGATGGGCTGATCGTCGCAAGCGACGGGGTGGTGGATGGAAATGAGAAACTTACTCTAGTGTTCACCGATGTGGCGCTGGAGTCTTCAAGCATGATTGTGGAAGGATTTCCGGGGGACGATGCAGCCGTAACGATAAGGGCGAGGCTAACGTACAACGGCGAGTTCCTAAGCGGCTTGAAGGTTAAGCTGGTTGAGAAAAACATGGTTGAGGACACGCCTGCCAACTTCATCCTGAAAGTTCCGGATAAGGGCTCGGAGAATGCGACGTTCATCCTCGAGGGCTTCCTACCATGCTACAGGAATGTGGTTGTAAGGGTGGTTTCGGTGAACGCGATGCTCACCGCAAGGATAAATGGAACGCTGAGGGATTCGAAGTACTGGCTTCAAAGCGGCTTAACGGCCATGGTTAGGCTCAAGCCACGCCTCTCAAGCCCAAACGTATCCTCTACTGGAATGAGGATAGTCGACTCATACGGGAATGAGGCGCTAACTGATTCGAATGGTACGGCGACGTTCTATTACAATGCGGGCGATTGCATTAAAACGATAAGCTACACGTTGTTCAGCAATAGCGGAAGGGCTCTGGATAAGGTTAACGTCACGCTTGTATTCTCGAGAATAATCGTAGAGAAGGAGGTTAGGGGCGCAATACCGTTTAACGGCATATATTATGCTGGAAACGGGGCGAATGTATCCATAGCGATAAGGGCGAGGTATTCGCATGATGGAAGCAGCGCCGCTTATGCGAAAGCGGGCTTCTTCAAGTACTCTGAAACCGATTCGAAGGGAAGCGCGGTGATAAGCCTAAGCGACAGGGATAGGGAGTACAATGGAAACATAGTTGTCAGCGACGGAATCGTTAACGGCAGCACTCCGCTTGACATTGTCTTCACAGACGTTAGGATCGAATCGTCTAGCGAGGTTGTTGCCGGAGCGCCTGGCGAGGATGTGAGCTTGATCCTTAATGTTCGCCTAAGCTATAACGGTAAGACGCTGAACGGTCTCAAGATTAGGTGGGTTGAGGGAAACATAACTAGGGGGACGCCGGCCAACTTCACGCTGAGAATACTCGACTCCCCGTTCAACGCGACGTTCGTACTGGATGATTTCCTGCCGTGCGGGCCGTGTAAAATCCTTGTCGTGCCGGGGGTTGAGCTCTCAATAGTCGAAGTGAAGGGAGCGGCTAGAAGGGGAAACGGATACTGGGCGCAGAGCAACTCGACGGTGACCCTGACGATAAACGTCCATTATAAGAATGGAGGCCCAGCCGTCGGAACGATCGTCGACGACTCTGAGGGGAATAGGATGGTTGTGCCGGACGGGGGGAGCATAACTTTCTCATACAGCGGCGTTGACGAAGCCGTCAAGCTATGCTATACTGCGATGAGGAGCAGCAGGATTATCCCGGGAGGGCTTAACATCACTTTAGTGTTCACGAGGATCATCGTTGAAGTGATGAGCGTTGAGGGAAGCAATATTGGGGGAGAATACTGGGCCAATAGCTATTCTATGTTGAGCGTCGCAGCTAAGCTGAGCTATTCTCATAATGGGGTGCCTGCAGCCGGAGCCTCGGCAAGCCTCCTCGGGTATTCTGCACTGGCGAATGAGAGCGGAATCGTAGTCATCAAGGTGAGCGGGGCGGATGGAAAGTACGCCGGCTCGGTTGCGGCGAGCGACGGAGCGATATTCGGAGAAAGTACTCGTCTTTCCTTCCTGTTCACCAGGATTTTATTGAACGTGACGAGGGAGGGGAACGCTGTTAACGTTAAGGCGGTTTGGGCGCATAGCCTCATGCCCGTCAGCAACCTGAGGGTTAAGGTGTTCGAGACGAACCAGGTAGGCATAACGGATCTTGAGGGGAAGGTGATGTTCATGGTAAGGGGCGTCGGCGGAGAGCTGCTGGTCTATGCTTTAGATAGGCCGAACGGCATCTATGCGAGGGAAACGGTGGTGTCCCTGTGATTAAGAGGATAATCGGCCTCCTGCTAATCCTCCTTTTCGTCGAGGAGCTGTTCATACTTCCGATTTCCATCATCGTGAGGGCTCAGCCCGAGGAGTCGACGAACATGATCGATTTCTTGAAGAGGGCCGTCTATGAGGGATGGGGGAATGAGAAGTTCCAAGAGAAATTAAGGGAGTTTGAGGATTACGATGTGAACAAATCGTGGATAAGCAGGATGTACGGGTTGGCGAACGGCAGCGTGCTCATCCACCTTGCCGCCAAGGGGAAGACCCGCTACATTATCGAGGAGAAGGTTGTAAATGGCACCTACTACAATATCTATTTGCCGGTTGGATGGGGGCCTAAGGACGGCGACACCGTATACGTTGAAAGATATGAGAACTCCAGCAGGAAGTACTACGAGTACAGGTTATCTAGGCGCGTCCTCTCGCTCAACGAATCATGGGTCTACGTCGGCAGGGTTACTCAGCCTCCCTCGGATTACGATGCGAATACATGGATGTTCAAGCCGGTTGAGGGCGAGGCATGGGTAGTTAAGGACCTAGTGGATGAGGAGGAGGCGAAGAGCTACGTTGACAACCCGGGCTATAGGCTGGAGAAGGATGGCAGTAGGATAAGGTTCAGGCAGACCAACTACTTCAAGATTTACAGGATAGTAACGAGGGTGCTCTACCATCATTACAAGTGGGTTGAGGAGCCGGTCCGCGAGTTCATCAAGAATGGGAATGCGGGGTCCTCCCTCTTCTGGTTGTTCGAGAGCTTCGGGGAAGCGTTCGGAGAGCTTTGCGCATCCAGCTACACGAGTGAACCGTCATGCTTGAGGATTATGGCCGGCCCATGGGGTCGCGGCGCCTGGAGACAAGCATTCAGCTATGACGGGAGCGCTTACCCAGTCCTTGAGTTCAGCTACAGGCTTAGTGGGAAGGGCATGGTTACGATAAAGACCCCGGATGGAGGGGCAACGATCATTCCCCTTGGGGCAAGCTCTGAATGGACACGCTTCTCATTAGATGTCTCCAGCATCCTTGCGGCTCCCGGCGAATATGAGGTTTCCTTCGTGGCACAGGGGGATTCGGAGCTGCACGTTGACGATGTGAGCATTCACACTGGAGGGTGGGGTGAGTGGGTTTACCTGGGGGATGTCGAGGAGAAACCGGGGGAAGTACCGGAGGGGGAGGATTATAAGCCGTTCCACAGGGTTGAGTGGGAATACGTTGGAAGGTTCAGCGAGGACGAGGCCTCATCCTATTCCACGGGTGAGTATGCGATAGTCTTCGACGGGGTTGAGACCACCACTTACTACGTGGACCTCTACGTTCTTTATGAGAAAGAGAGGATGGGGCTTTACGACGCCTACCGCAGGGTTGAGACAGCCAGCTATTACTATGAGATGGAGCCTACTGGAAGAGTATTGGATGAGGTGGGTGGAAACGCCATCCTGCTGGCGGGGTCGGTTGGGGAAAAGGACTTGGGCGCCTCGCTTTTGCAGAACTGCCTGGTTGAAAAGGTTGTGGAAGGGGGATGGATAGTTAAGAACTACACGTACTCCCTTGAAACCGCTAGACACTATAATTCTACGACTGGCTACAGGGTTAGGAGGGAAGAGGTGCCGCGCAGGGAATTCACCCTCGTGTTTCCAGTGGTGCCGAGGGCGAACATAAACGGGTCCGGGATACTGGGAAGGGAACACGTCCTCTCCTTCTCGATAAACAACGCGTACGGCGAGGCCCTTAGGAGCTGTGTGCTGGCCATGCTTGACGATAAGGTGGTTTCAAGGCTCTGGGGCGTTCCATCAGATGCCAAGTGGTGGTTTGAGCCTGAGCCGGATGAATACCCGATGGACCTGCCGAATGGGAACTATTCTTCCGACGTGAAGTTCTGGCCCTACCTCCGCTTCGACGGAATGCGGACGACCTTGCCGGAGCTGGCTAAGGACCCTATGAACGTCTTCAGTGCCATGATCGGGGACCCGACAGCTAAGGTCTTCGTAGACGTCCTGCTGGTTAAGGCTGAGGGAAGCGACTTGACCGATAGGAGCCGATGGAAGCCAATTGCCTGCTATCAAATACCGTATGTTTTCGAATCGGACAGCTATACGTATCAGAATATCTATAAGAACCTTCCGGATTGGGCGAAGGGCATTTGGAACGGGGCGAAACGCTCCATCCCGAGCATCGCGTTCATGTTCATAGTCTTCGTCGTTGCTCCCGAGGCGCTCCCAGTAGTGCTTGGCGAGGAGGCTGGCGCGGCGGCGGTCGCGGGTATTCAGACATTCCTCTTCCTTTATCACTACGTTTACGGCGCATGTATGAACGCCCTCGAGCTCAACGCAGTATTGAGGTCTAGCGAGGAGTTCAAGAGAAATGCTGAGAAGCTTGAGGAGCTTGCAGCGATCATCGAGAGGCGAAGCGGTAAAAACGAGTTCTCCGAGGAACTGCGCGAAGAGGCTGAGGAGCTGAGGAAGCTTGGAGAAGGAGCCATGAGCGCCCTAAATGTCTTCATGGAGCAAAGCATTGGCTTTAGCCTCGACGATTTGAAGAACGTCGGGGAATTGTTCGAGGGAGGAATGCTTATCGATGCGATGTCAGACGCCTCTGAGAAGCTTATGGGCTTGAACATGCCCGAGGAATACGAACGTGCCTACGCTATTATGTCGCAGCTGAATGGGAAGCTTAAAAGCGCCAAGGTTACGGTGGAGCATTGGGCTTCCCTCGGAAAGGTCGTTGGGGCGCTTGCACAGCTCGGAGCCTTCTACTCGTTCGCCAACTATTACAGGGAGAACATAGTAAAAGACCCGAAGAAGTTTGGCCTTGGGGAAGCGACGGGAGCCTGGGCGACCTCGCCGCTCGTAGATGCCGTAGCCCTCGCGGGCAAGCTCGCAAGGAAAGGAATCGCGATAAACATCGATGCGATTGCGAAGGCCCACGCGTTCGTGCGCACCATGAAGAGAGTGCTTGGAAGGGTTCCGGAGGGGGTTGAGGGGATTTGGAAGGATCTTGAATCCCGGCTTGAAAAGCTTGCGGGCGAGGAGGAGGTTAAGCCCGGGGACGTCGAATACATCAACGACAA